>ERZ887849.2081-NODE-2081-length-17091-cov-19.518138_pt1 | contig 17091 bp, 15 predicted proteins | sample MGYA00521267_ERZ887849 | MGnify/ENA primary metagenome ERZ887849 (study PRJEB32303, sample SAMEA104408601) | aquatic metagenome | biome: Brackish water; feature: Pelagic; material: water | place: Baltic Sea | collected 2014-06-06T16:11:00 | depth 2,863 m ... | reverse complement strand
GTTGTTTGAGGACTTACGTTGTTTGAGGACTTACGTTGTTTGAGGACTTACGTTGTTTGAGGACCTAGGTTATCTGATGGCGCCGATAACCTGTGCCAACCAATGGACTCGGCACGTCCTGTCACGCTGTGACCCAGCAACGGCTGAACGCGCTTATTTACTCAGCCGCAGCCTCAGCTAGCAACTGCTCTCGTAACGCTGATCTTTGTATTTTGGTCGCCGACATCGGCCATTCCTCTACAAATCGCACAACCCTTGGCACCTTAAATGAGGCGATTTGACCCTGACAGTAGTCAACAATATCCTGCGCCGTCACGGTAGCACCCGGCTTTAACTGGATAAACGCAGCGACCACCTCATCAAGCCGATCATCTGGCGCACCAACCACTTGCGCCACCATGACCTGCGGATGGGTCGACAGCCATGCCTCTATCTCCAGAGGAGACACATTTTCTCCTCCTACTTTCAACACATCCTTGATGCGGCCATGGAACTGAATACGGCCCTCTGGATCTAGGGAACCCAAATCCCCGGTAAGAAACCAACCCTGATCATCGATGACGCGCGCAGTCTCCTCAGGCTGCTTGTAATAACCTTTTAGCAGAAGAAAACCGCGAACACGTATCTCGCCCTGCTCGTTCGCAGCGCATCGTTGTCCTGACTCGGGCTGAACGATCGACACTTCAACGCCCTCATAAGGTTTACCGCAGGTCTCCGCGCGCTGAGCAGGCGTATCATTTGGGTCTGTGTGACTCGCGATACCACTGAGCTCGGTCATCCCGAAGGCGCTGATATGGGTCGCAGACGGCCACATGCGCATATTGTCGCGCAGTGCCTCGGCAGAACCGATGTTGTTGATCAGCCGAACATGGTCCAGTTGATCCAGCTTCATCTCGGGGTGATTCACCAGCTCCGCCATGATCGCCGGGAAAGCGGGGTACAAAAAGGTGGCGCGCTCCTGCTTTATTTGGATCACCGCCCGATCAATATCCACCTTTTCGTCAGTAAGACACGCACCCCCATCATGAAAGAGGCTCAGCATTGGGAGGATAGAGGCCATATGGAACATGGGCAGCGGATCCCACATGCGCTCATCTGTCAACAGACCGAGCCGATTCCTCATCGCAAGCGACGTTCGGAAAACCGACTCCTGCGTCAACATACATCCCTTGGGTAGCGAGGTCGTTCCCGATGTGAACATAATCAGCGCAGTATCGCTGGCAACCAGTTCTGCTTGTCGGCAATCCAATTGCTCCGCCGTTGCCAAGGTACTTTCATCGAGAAAGTCCGCAAAAGCAGTAAAACCTGGGCTTTCAAAAGCATCGAGAGCCACCACACGTTCGAGCAGGGGCGCCTCAGGCGTCAGCACTGAGGCACCGGCACCGGAGTCCGCCAGCCGTGGCAATGCCTCAAGGAGTCGCGCCGCATGAGGCACATCCTCGTTGTGTCCAACGAATAGCCATTTAAGATCACAATGCGTGGCCGCATGCCGCAATTCCTGAACACGAAAACGCGCGTTGAGTAACACCGCAACGGTACCCGACAACATACAGGCGAACAGCAGTGCGATGTACTCAGGGCGATTAATCGTCAGAATGCCAACGTGATCGCCCGGTGCCAACCCGCCACCCATCATGGCCCGCGCATAGCGCTGACTCAAAGCAGACAGCTGGGAATACGTTAATCGCGAATCGGGGAAAATCAGAGCCGGTCGATCGGGATATTTTTCAGCCGCATTCAGCAGCAATTCAGACAATAAGTATTCAGTATTCTGCAATGTCACATTCCATGGTCTGTTGGTTCATCATTGGGCCCGCCAAACTATCTAATCGAGGGAAGACGTAGGCAATGCGCTTGGGCTAGCTGAATTCCCGAACCCAACACGACCCAAACGCGCACCCTACCGATCCCCTTTGCTCTGTCACTGCCCTCAACCAACAACCTGATTGCGTAGATTATGCAAAGGTACCTATCACGCTCTGCCGACCGGAACACACAGTGAAAGCGTCGCGACCCTTGGAGTCAATTCGTAAATTTTTATGGGTGTTAAAAAAATACCGTTTGTATACCAAGCACCAGATCGCTAAATTTCCTTTCCCGACTGCCAATGAGGCGCTAAAGAGCGCACTGGTGGCCGAAACGCAGTGTGATCAGGTAGTCTGAACTCGGCGCTAATAGACTGCGCCAATGATAGCAGTGAGCCGGTCGCCCGACGCCATAAGACGGGTGACTCAGCGATTGCCCACGGACATAATCGACCACGTGATATCTCGATGACCCATTACGAGGAAGCATGACTATTTCGAGCACCACATCTCAGGTAGCTGACCGCAAAGCACTGATTGGCAAAACATTACGAACTGCCCATTACCGCGTTTCTTGCGAGGATGTCAGCGACTTTCTGGGCGTGATGTCAGACCCCTATGATTACGTGGCAGAAGCGCAGCACGTTGCACCGCCCTCATTTGCACCGTTGGTGGCGGTTTTAGGCTTGCTGCGAACCTTCGACTGGGCCAGTGATTTTTGGTTTGACTATCGCGACGGAACCGCCATGTTTGGTGAACAGTCTATTCAATATCATCGTCCGCTCTATGTGGGTGAAGAGGTCGAAATCAGCGCCGTCATCAGTGACGTCTATGAAAAAACGGGACAAAACACTTTTGACGTGGTTCAACTGGCATTCACCATTAAGGGAGACTGGGATGGTGACATCACCATGACCGGCAAACAGTCTTATATTTTATTCAAATGAGTATTGCACCCAATAAGCCCCTGCTTGAAGACCTAGCGGTCGGTATGGCACTCCCCACTGCCAAATTTGGTCCCATGGATCGTTTTGATTACATCCCGATTGCGCTGATTTTGCGCGACACGAATCCGCTGCACCTTGATCGCGTTTACGCGCAGGAACGCGGCTTGCCGGACACTGTTCAACAAGGGCCACTGAACCAAGCCTATCTTTACCAATACTTTACCAACTGGCTTCATCAACCGTGGGACCTAGTGAGCACTGAAATACGGTTTTCAGCCAATGTCTTTCCAGATGATCATTTGTATTGCGGTGGAGAAATTGAAGCCCTCGAATCTGGCGACGAACACGATCTGGTGCATTGTCGCGTGTGGCAACAGAATGAGGACGGCACGGCGATTTTGACGGGAAAAGCCTCTGGACGATTGCCGAAGCACCGATAGCGGCTGGTTTGGGCGATCCCATTGTAATGGCGGCTAAACACGCAGTACTACGCTGGCGCCTTCCTCACCCCTTGCTCGCAACACTCTCACGCCTCCGTCGCGGGTCGCTCGCGCTTTGTGCAGCCGACCAAAGAGCGCAAGGCTTGCATGTCTAGCAGTCACTGGTAGCCCGCTCAGCGCCAAAAGGTGGATCAAGAGTCGATGAGCCCCTGCTGCATCCAACGCTCCCGCTGTGCCCCGTGAAGGTGCCAGTGCAGCACCAGCCATGTCGCAGGCTCTTCTGCTGTGCTTCGTCAAAGCACTAGGTCAGCGCCCAGTGACCGAAGTCACTGGGCCAACGCCGCGACACTCACTGCCGATTGTCAAAAAACAGTGGCACCAGTCAAGCAGCCAAATCGCCGTGCGACAGGTAAAAAAAAGACCCATTGAGTCATCCCCAATGGGCCAGTGGTGACATACCGTTTCCGTTAGAAATTCACTAACAACTCCACCCCCTAGGTGCGTCCTTTAGTCTGCTGCCCATAGGTGATGAGGGTAGAGGTTGTTCGACTCACCCAATTGGTGTTGTCTTCGATGTTGTTCACAAAGGCCGCAATTTTATAATTGCCGCGATCGTATGCGATCGACAGGTTTGTCTTGCCGTACGACTCTACCAAGGACACTGGATCGTTATCCTCTTGCGTGTAGAAGTCGTCAGTCCATGAATACGTCAGATCCGTCAGCAGCAAACCACCAAACGCCTCAGCGGTATAATTAGCCGTCACACCCACCGTCAAGTCTGGCGCCTGCTTGGGCTTGAGATAGCTGTTGTCGACAGGGTTACCGCCCTGCGTCGATGAGAGGTCAGCGTCAAAAGACTTGTACTCTGCATCGAGGATCCCGATTGCACCACTTACCGTAAACCCGTCTGTGATGCGAGCCTGGCCCTCAATCTCAAAGCCCTGATACTCCACTTCACCCACGTTAAACGGCACCGATACCGCCGTGCCGTCGTCGGCTGGCAAGGTCGTGATCGCCTGCAGCTTTTCAACATTGCTGCTGAAGGCTGCCACGTTTAAACGCACCCTGTTATTCAAGAACTCCATTTTTGCGCCCAGCTCTAAGCTCTCAATCTCTTCAGGGTCGTAGGTGATCGCGTAATCAACCAGTCGCTGGTTCTTGCCGTAAAAACCGCCGCTGTGGAAGCCAGTGGCATAAGAACCGTAGACCATCACGTCTTCGCTAAGCCGGTAGGATACCCCCGCTTTACCGGTTGTTTTACTCCAGCTCTCATCCCAACTGCCCGTCTTTTCATCGTCAGCGTATTGCGCGCCATGAACACACTCACCCCAGTTTTGGAGATCACGGTCAGCGTCAGCCTTGATACAAAATTGTCGGGCAAAAAAGTCTTTCTCGTCTTTCGAGTAGCGTAAGCCCAAGGAGATTTCGAGCCGCTCAGTAATATCGTAGTCGAACTGTCCGAATACGGCCTGGCTTTTCGCTTCCTGCGATTGGTAGATATTTTGACCAAAGTCATTACCCAGTCGGTCAACCTGCTCTGGCGTGGCACCGTAGAGTGCAACCAGCAGCTCAGGCGTTCTCACAATCTCCCAAAAATCGTAGGTGAACCAATCTTGCGAGTAGGAGTTCTCCATCTGATAGACACCTAGCACCAAATCAAAGTTGTCGCCCGAGGTCGCCCATCGCAACTCATGGCTCTCTTGGTCATTCTCGTTTTGGTTATCAATGGTAATGAAATCGCAAGCACTGCCTGAATAAGGCCATATGGCCAGCTCTTCAGTGTCGCGGTGCCCGTAAATATAGGTTGCCGTAGAGCCATTACTGAACTCGTAGTCCATTTGCAACGTGATGGCATCGGTTTCCATGTCGCCTAGGTTCTCTTTCGAGGCACTGGTGGTTGTTGCAGTAGAACCCGGATCATTTTCCAGCAGACAATCCTCCCCACGAATATCGGGATAAGACGCATTGTCGTTGTAGGCCTGTATTCGCCAGTCGGTCGCAGCGGGCCCTTCTAGCGAGGTAAGCGCCACGATGGCCGGTGAATATGGCTCCCAGCCACCGGAGTAACCATCTTGGAGTGCAATAGCGCGATTACCACCCAAACCCGTGAGGTTTCGGAAAGCACCGTTGTCACTCTGGTCATCAATTGTTTCAATCGTCAGCTTCGCCGTGAAGTTATCAGTCGGCGTCCACAAGAACTTAGCGCCGTAATTGAGATAATCCTGCTTCGCAACATCTTTATTTAACGTGACGTTATTAATGTAACCGTCATCTTGCAAGCTCGCTCCAAACAGCTTCACCGCCAGCACGTCTTCCACGATCGGAAAGTTGAGGATCGCCTTCACATCCGTACGTCCAAAATTACCCAACGTGCCAGAAATGGAGCCGCCGAGCTCGCCTGTAGGATCGGTTCGAGTCAATGAAATCACGCCGGCAATTGTATTCTTGCCGAATAAGGTGCCCTGTGGGCCCCGCATCACTTCGATCGATTCGATATCAAAATTATCAATCAAAGCTCCCGAGTTGGTCGTGAGTGCAATGCCGTCATAAACAACGCCAACAGCCGGATCAAAACTTTTTTCATCGTTGCTGTAACCAATTCCCCTAATGGAAATGGCGTGGCCGGCCGTACGACCCATAGACTGGCGAACCTGCACGTTAGGCGCCAATCCTTCAATATGTCTGAGGTTTCTAATCGCAGGATTGTCTAGCTGAGTAGTAATGGAAGTCACCGCAATGGGCACATCCTGAATCGACTCTTGGCGTTTTCTGGAGGTCACAATGACTTCCTCAATAGCCAAGGCGCTCTCGCCTTCCTCTTGTGCCGCTGCATATTGAGAGCCCGTCGCTGCCAATACCAGCCCGCACATGAGCGTGAGCTTTTTTTGAAGATGTTTTGCAGAACCCTCGAACTTGGGAAAAACCCGATCCATATTGACGCTCCAATAATTTATTTTTGTACTACGACAATCAGTACATGGGCTGAGCTGAGCTGAGCTGAGTCAATTTGTAAATTTTTAAAGATCGTCAAAAAATAGGTTTGAATCGGGACCGACAGGTGCGTAGCTTGGTTAGCGCAAAGCCGCATTACTACAGTCTTTTGCTCTCTTCGGTGCGCTCGCTGATACGCTGTTACCGTCGGGAAGTTTTCGGCAAAAAAGCGGGTCGACATTAGGCAAACTGGTCACTCATCGTGTGCTGACACATTCAAGAACCGTCACACAGATTGCATCGCTAGGAGACGTCATGACACAACAACGCCTGCAAGGAAAAGTAGCTGTTATCACCGGTGCAGCAAGTGGCATTGGGGCCGCGACCGCTCGTCGATTTAAGGAAGAAGGCTGTGCCTTGATTCTCGGTGATATCCAATCGGATCTGGGTCATGACCTCGCCAACGCACTCGGCGATCGCGTTTTTTTTGAGCACTGCAACGTCACCCTCGAAGCCGACGTTAAAAAACTGGTCGATCGTGCCCTGTCCGCGTTTGGTCAACTGGACATCATGTTCAACAACGCAGGTATCGTCGGTGCCAAAGGCCCCATTGATCAGACTCCCGCCGATGAGTGGCGCATTACTACCGACATTCTCATTAATGGCGTTTTTTACGGCGTAAAGCATGCGGCCGCTGTCATGAAGCAACAGCGCTCGGGCTCGATTATTAACATGTCTAGCGTCGCTGGGGTCATGGGCGGGCTCGGACCTCATGCCTACACCACAGCAAAGCATGCCGTCATTGGGCTGACCACCAGTGCCAGCGCTGAGCTGTGCCAACACAATGTGAGGGTCAATGCCATCGCCCCCTTCTCAATGGCAACACCGATGGTGGCCGATGCCCATCTGCAGAATCACCATGCGACAGAAGAGGTCGCCAAAACACTGGCGGCTAATTCACCATTGCCGGGACGTGCCGGCACCGCGCTCGACGCGGCTAACGCAGCGCTTTGGTTGGGTAGCGACGAATCCGGCTACACCAGCGGCCTCACTCTGACCACCGACGCAGGGGTTACCACGGGGTCCATAGTGAGGCGGCCCAACTACGACGAGTATGTGCCGATGCAAAAAGAAGCGGGGAATCGAGGGGTGTAGTGCAAGCTTTGGCCTCTATACCCCCAAGCCATCGCGGTGACACCCTGTTGATTGATCAGCACCCCAAGAGACAATGAAATTATGGATTTAAGTCACGTTAACAGCCCGTCTCAATCACCCCCGAACTTTCATATCGGTCCCTATAGGATCGGTGGGCCCTACGCAAAATACATCCTCTTTTTACTGATCCTTGTTTACGCAATGAACCTATTAGATCGCCAAATTCTTGCCATCCTCGCTGGCGAGATTCAGGCAGACCTTGGCATCAGTGACTCTCAAATGGGGTTTTTATACGGTACGTCATTTGCCGTTTTTTACGCTATCTTTGGCCTGCCGCTTGGACGCCTGGCAGATCTGTGGGTCCGCAAAACACTCATCGCCTGCGGCCTTTTTACCTGGAGCCTCATGACGATGCTATGCGGGATGGCGGGCGGTGCTGCCAGTCTCACTTTCTTTCGGTTTGGGGTCGGTATTGGTGAGGCCACCGCGACACCCTCGGCCTACTCTCTTTTGTCTGATTGGTTCGAACCCAAAGACAGGGCCTCGGTTATCGCCATTTACTCTACCGGTGCTTATATCGGCATGGGGTTGAGTATGTTTATCGGCGGCTGGATCGTCGACTGGTGGAACTTAAGCTATCCCGATATTGCCAACGCGCCCCTCGGACTCAAAGGATGGCAGGTCACGTTTATCATCGTCGGCGCTCCCGGCATATTGCTTGCCGCTTTGTTCAGAACGCTAAAGGAGCCCGTGCGCGGCTACAGCGAAAATGTCGCCAGTATTCAAAACCACCCCCATCCCTTCAGAGAGGGTTGGAGCGAGCTCGCCAGCATTCTCCCTCCTTTCTCCGTCATTAGCCTGTATCGCCAGGTGGGCTTTACGGCGCCCTTAATTACCAACATTGCTGCAGCGCTCATTATTGTCGCGCTGGGGAGCCTGATCAGCCACCTCACTGGTCGCGTCACGCAGTGGGTAGTGCTCGGTGTCGGTGTCTATGCGCTTTTCAGTTGGGCAAAATCTCTAGCCGTGAGAGATCCTGTGACCTATGCGATGATCTTTCGCTGTAAGTCGATGATCTACGTCAACCTCGCCTACCCCATTATTACCTTCATCACCTACGGATTTGCGCTGTGGCTTGCTCAGTACTTGCTGCGTAAATTTGATGCCGACTTATCAGAGCTCGGCATGGTTCTTGGACTCTCTACTGCAATCTGCGGTGGCGTGGGTGTGGCCACTGGCGGGGTGGTAGCCGATCTGATGAAGCGTCATATCCGCGAGGATGCCCACACGTTCATGGGCCTCATCTCGGGCATCCTTACGATCATTGCTGCGCTGTTTGTGCTCAACGCAGAAACCCTTCAAGAGGCTTATGTTGCCAACGCGTTTCTGCAGTTTGTCAGTGTGCTGTGGACTGGCGCCGCTGGCGGCATTATCACCACCCTTGTGCTCCCCAGAATGCGCGCCACCGCTTCTGCCTTTTATCTGGCAATGGGCACGTTTTTAGGGCTCGCGATGGGTCCCTTCACCATCGGCTACCTCAGCGACACGTTTCAAGCATCGGGCAATACGCCCTCTGATTCACTGGGTCTGAGTTTGAAGCTGGCATTACTGGTCTACTTGATCGTAGCTATATTTACTGTCCTGCTGTTTCGGCATTATCGACAGGACTTTAATACACGAGAAGCCCGCGCCATCGCAGCAGGCGAGCCCAGTCACCCCTAAAACAGACCACAGACCGGTCGCTTGGCAGAGCATGTATCCACGCCGCGCGTGGGCGGTTGGCTTATTCTCAAATTATGAGATCATATGGGTCTCGGTTCTCACAGCGCACAACAGGAGCCCGTTTGAGTGAGCGGATTGCTACTACAGCAAACCAGCCAAGAATCGGCGACCCCATTGCCAATGCACGCAATGGGCGCTCGAAAAGGGTCAGTTTCGTCTCAACAAGAGGGTTGGCTTACAGTAACGATGCAGCTATACAAACCGAACAAACCCAAGGGCACGAAACGCAGAGACAGCATCATCAGTGGTTTCTTGTCCTCACTGGAAAAAAACGGGTTTTCGAAGACCTCGATGACCGGCATCGCGCAAGAAGCCGATATTGCGCCCAGCCATGTCTTTTACTATTTTAATTCTAAAGAAGACCTTCTGACTGAGGTGTTCAAGCACCAGTGCGATGTCATTGTTGAAGGCATGGCGGCACTGAAGCAGCACGACTTTGCCGCAAAAATAAATTACCTCTGCGACTTTTTCTACACCGAAAACAAATCCGTCAACCACCTCTCTACTGGTGTGATGTATGAAGCCATTGGGGCTTCGGTGACCGACCCCAGTCTCGCTGCGCACAAAAGCGAACTAGACCGATGCTGCATCGAGCTACTCAGCGTCGTTTTTTCTCACGATCAGATCGGTGAGGACGCCTGTATGGAAAGGGCCGAGATCTTGTACGCGGTGATCGCAGGGTCGAAGCTCAATGGGTTTTTTAGACCCGATGTCGACTTAGCCCACGGCAAGGATCTTTTCATTAAAACGGCTTATTTATTGGCCCATAACGACAAAACTGATCATCCAACCTCTGACTAGGTGATAGCGCAGCGCCCTGCGCCTTGATACCACCAGTGGATCAGACCGTAATCGAAGGAGTCGGCTATCACTCGCTATATTGTCATCTCAGACGGGCCAGCCCAGCCCGACCCGAGCGCACTCGACGCTTGCTGGGAGCAGGTGCTCAACGCTCATCCAGAATTGGCGGGTGATTATCAGGTTCGCTCCCTCGGTATCGATGCCGATACGACAGAGCAAATATTTGGCTTCATTAAGTCACGCGAAAAGGTAGCTACTTTCAGTTTGCCTTGGGTGCTTGAGGCCAATCAGTTTCCCCACCCGAAAGTCGGCATGCCCATCTTGCTTTGCGACTATGACGGCAAGCCCCGCCTCGTAGTCAAACTGACCGATATTCGCAGCATCACTTTTGGTGAGATGGGGATCAATGAGTCGTCTCTGGATGGCCCTCCCGTGCAAGACCCTGACATCTGGATCCCGCTCCATCGAACGTATTGGAATGGACTGCTCTCCAAGTACGATCGTGAGTGCACCGACGACATGCCGGTACTCGTTGAGCCGTTTGATTACATCGGCGAATTCACCTGATGACTGCGCTCTCCCGCAGCCCCTATGTGATCATTGGTGCCGGGATTCATGGGCTCAGCACCGCTTACCACCTCGCGATACAACTGAAAGCGACTGGCAGAGGCACCGGTCGGGATATCATTGTCCTCGAGAAGTCGGGTATCTGCGCCGGCGCAACGGGCATCGCCTGTGGCGTGATCCGCAACAACTACTTTCAGCCGGCCATGCGCGAGCTGATGGCGCACTCGGTGAACATTTGGGAGAGCGACCGAGAGACCTACAGCTATCACCCCGTGGGCTATATGCAAATCAGCTGCGAGTCGATGCACGAGGACGTGGCAGCCATCCATGCACAACAACAGGCGATTGGCTACGAATCCGTTTTTATTGAGGGTGTCGCTGACAGCGAGCGGTACATGAAGGGCCTGTTTTCCGATTGGCGCGCCCAGGGTATTACCTCCGTACTCCACGAGAAGCCTGGTGGCTACGCCAACAACAGCCTTGCGATGCAGGGCCTTGCGGCCAAAGCCGAGGCGCTCGGGGTCCGCATTATCAGCGGCATCACCGTGACTGCGCTCGAGAGCGACAACAGCGGCGCGATCGTTGCAGTCGTCACCGATCAAGGGCGCATCGATTGTGACTATACCGTCGTAGCAGCAGGCCCCTGGGTCCGCCGCTTTTGGGAAATGCTGGAACTGCCAATGGAAGTGAGTATCCGCAACGCCGCAACTGATGAGATCAGCGAGGGCATCCCCATGTGGATTTACTGGTCACTTCAGGAGGGCACGCTAGGCGTTGACCCCACACTGCAGGTCACCAATGAAGGCAACATGCCGCCCGTTATCCATGTGGATACCGATGCGCCCCTGCACTCAGATCAAGACGGCCGGCTACTGACGGAGACGATGTGGGGCATCTACTACAAGCCCGACTTTCACTTTGGCGGCGTTCAAGGTGGGGCGGCCCCTTTTATCGTCGACAAACCGGCGGCCGAGGTGGCGGTGGACCCCTACGGCCCGGATTCACCAGAATTCGTGGTGGGACCCGAATTTGCCGAGATGTGGGTATCGGCTCTCGCGCATTGCCAGCAGCGCTTCTCCGGCACCCTGCCCCGCTTTAAGCGAGAACCGTCGGGAGGTATTGGTGCATTTACCCCCGACAGCTTCCCAGTTTTCGATGCCATGAAAGAGAACTGTTTTGTCATTGCAGATTCTAATCACGGCTACAAAATGATTGGCGTGGGCGATCTCGTCGCGCAAACCATCTGCGGTAGTAAACCGGATTTGCTCAACCCCTTTCGCTTCTCACGCTACGCCGAGGGTGATCTTCATCCGGTATCGAATAGCCCCTTCCCCTGGAGCTAATGGATTGCTTTACCGCGACTTGATGACTGTGCGGTTGAACCACCGTCGCGCCACCGCGAGCCAGCAAAAAAGCCATTTTCCCTGCCCCCACAGAGGCGTAGAATCATGACACCAACCCGCAAGGTGTGACCGATGACACCAACCGACACGCTTGCCACCACCGCTTCAGTCAGCCCCCACGGGTTAGCAGACCCTGCTATCACGCAACGCGCTGCGCTGCCCAATCGCGCCTATACCGACCACAAGGAGTGGCTGCGCGAACGCAGTGGAGTCATGGCAGCAACGTGGGCGGGACTCGGATTTAGCGCCGATATCGCCGCCTCTGGCGCCGTTTTTCCGATCGTCTTTATGGGGCTACCGTTACTCATGGTGCGCGACCAACAGGGTCAGGCGCATGTGTTTCATAACGTGTGCCGTCACCGCGGCATGCAGCTGGTGGCCGAGGCCGGCGAAGCGGGATTGATGATTCGCTGCCCCTATCACAAGTGGGGCTATGATCTGAGTGGTCAGCTTAGGGCCACTCCCAATATCGGTGGCATGGGCGTGCACGAAGTTGCCGGATTCAACTGCGCTGACCACGCCTTATCCGCGGTGCGCTGTGAAGAGTCGATGGGGGTCGTGTTTATTAATCTTTCTGGGGAGGCACCCTCGCTAGCGGAACATTTAGCGCCTCTTGTATCGCGTTGGCGTGAGCTCGCTGGCGACAACTTTGTGCAGCAACTGACCGCCGACTCAGGCGAGTACGGCTCGATGGAGCTGGTGCTCCACAGCAACTATAAGTTGGCGGTTGAGAACTACTGTGAGTCTTACCACCTACCCTCCGTCCATCCAGATCTCAATACCTACTCACCCCTCGATGCACACTACAATTTAGTGGTGGAGCCGCTGGCATCCGGTCAGGGTACGCGGGTCTATGATCTGACGCGCGGAGACAATCAAGCGCTGCCGCTCTTTTCAGGTTGGGACAGCGAACAGCTGAAAACCGCCGAGTACCTGTCGCTCTACCCCAATGTGCTTTTGGGCATTCAAGCCGACCACTTTTTTGTCATCCTGCTCACGCCAGAGGCCGCCGACCAGACCCGCGAACGGCTGCAGTTTTTTTACGCTGAGCAACAGGCCCTCACTGACGATTTCAGCATGCGCCGTCAAAGCCTTCACGAGGCTTGGAGTTTGGTATTTGCAGAGGACATATCGGTCGTGGAGGGCATGCAAAAAGGTCGCGCCTCTCCAGCGTTCGATGGCGGGTTGTTCACGCCACTAATGGATATCCCAACGCATCACTTTCATCAATGGCTGCAACAGGGCGTGACCAACCATCAAGGCCCTCGCTTTAAATAGACACGCTCGATGTATTGGCTTGACCCTATACCCCGCAGCTATCCCGCAACTATCCCGCAGCTATTCCGCAACTATCACGCAACTATCCCGCAACTACCCCGCAGCGCGCACAGGCTGTTTCTGCGCAGGCTGTGCCCAAGCACGCTGAAGACAGCGTGCTCTATGAGCTTAGGGCCTTACACATCATAAGGCAGCGAGTGATTAACGCCTGATAGCAGTCGCCAGGAATGCGAAATTCTGGCAAGTCGCCATCGCTTCCCAGCTGGCCTCTAGCGCTGAGCCAGACCAGCTTGCCATACCCGCCTCTAGCGCTGCCTCGTCACCGAACAGGTCGAGCCATACAAAATCGGCGTCGGCGAGCTCAAACTGGGGCTCCATCAGGTAGTACCCATAGTTGTTGGACTCACCCTCTAGGAGCGATGCGTCATACTCGGCGCGAAAGGCTGTGAGTGATGCGGCGTCTTGCCCTTCATTAAAGGAGCAAAAGTCGAATCGAGGATGAAAGGTGCCACCCACCGCGATGTCTTCCATGCCATCATGACCGTCTGTCGGCTTAAACGTATAAACGTTCTCGGGCTCGTAGGACATGGCACCGGCTAATTCTGCGGACCAGTCGTCGACTTGATTGGCATTCCAATCAGCCCAACCGGCTTCACGGGCCTCACTAGAGGGCCACATGACCACCCAGATCAGATCGTAATCATCAGTCTCGAACTGGGGCACCAACACATTAGCGCCGAGCATGTTATAGCCACCTGCATCGATGCGCGCGTTCCATCCATCGATAATGTCCGCCATCTGCGCATCGGTCATATCCTCTGCGGTGTTATTCCAAATGTAGTCAACCAGCAACTCACCGGCAGCCGCACTACTTTGCATCGGTGTCTCTGACACCTCGGGCGCAGCGACTTCAGCAACCTCAGGGGCAGCGACCACAGCAGGCTCGTCGCTTTGACCACAAGCGGCCAGAAAAAGGGTTAGCGAGGCAATAACAAAGAACGTTTTCATAGTGATTTACTCCTATTCATTTTTTTGGCGAATTTCAATGACAATCCAGTAAACCGAATTTTTGGGGGACCTTCAAGACAATACGTATCGCAGCATAACCCGCAGCATCACTTGCTCTATTACATTTTGGGGTGCTGACTGACCGTGCCGCCCTCCACAGGAAACTGCCCCCCCGTGCAAAAACCCGATTCATCGGACGCCAAAAAAAGCGCCATGGCGGCCACCTCTTCGACCGTTCCCATTCTCCCCAATGGAGACATCTGATTGCAGGCTGCTTCGACTTCAGGCGCTTGTGCAATGGCTGTTTTAAGAATGTTGGTAAGGGTTGCGCCGGGATGAATCGAGTTGCAACGTATCTGTAAGCCCGAGTTGGCACAGGTCACAGCAACCGATTTAGTGAGCCCCACCACACCTGCTTTCGAAGTGGTATAGGCAACGTCAGGGATCGCCAGATAGGAGGTGGACGACGCCGTATTGACAATGGAACCACTGGATCCGGCGGGGTTATCGCGCATCAGCGCAATGGCGGTTTGGCAGCCCAGCATCATACCGGTGAGGTTAATGCTCAGCAGTTGGTTCCAAGTGGCCACGTCTACGGTCATGATGTCGGCGTTGCTGACGATGCCCGCGTTATTAATCATCACATCTAAGTGGCCGTAGTCTGCGCGGACTTTTTCTGCCAGGGCCGACCACGCCTGCTCAGAACTGACATCGAGCCGCACGAACTCTGCGCCGCATTCAGCCGCGACTGCGGCACCGCTTGTCTCATCAACATCAGCTACTAACACGGTGGCGCCCTCCGCACAGAATCGGCGCACAATCCCCTCACCAATGCCCGAGGCACCGCCCGTTACCACCGCTATCTTGTCCTGCAATCGCCCCGCCATACCTAGCTCCTCAACCGTCATCGAGGTTGGAGCGTAGCATCGCCGATCGCAAACGAATATCGTCTTTAACGGCACCTTGGTGGTTGAACATTGTTTTGTTAACTAACGCAAAGACAGCGAGCGCCGCCTGTTGGGAAATGGGTTGCCAAAACGCCTGTCACGTAGACTGGTTTCAGACCGAACCATTGAACCGCAGCGTCCTACGCTGCGGTTGCATGCCCTCCCTAGTGTGCCGTCCGTGGCGATGTCATCCCTGACCTAAGGTAAGCCGCGCTTGACCGGCTGAGTTTGCACCTTCAGCGCACATTAGCGAGCGGGCAGCGACGTTCACGAGGGCACACTGCAGCCGGGGCTTGCGCTCGCGGCGGACGCTTTGTCGATGAAGCGATCCTGAGCAACGCTGAAGATCAACAAGCCGTCTACCTCGACTTCAGAGTTGACCTGCGTATCGTAAAGCGTGTCGCCCAAGGCCACTGGATAGCTCGACTTAAAGATAATCTCAGAGGCAAAGTCGACGGGTAAAGTCCCACCCTCAAGCTGCCTCACCACGTCACCAGTCCTCGCTAATCGGGCGCCCTCCCCGAAGGTATCGCGGCAGGCCGCTGAGAGGTTCCAAAAGGCAGGTAGATCATTACCCGTGCTGTACACGGCGTCTGCAATACCCGCGTAGCGGTATCGGTATAAATCAAATTCTTGGCGCAATGCCTCTATCTCGTCGGTCACCGCGCTGATATCGATCGCCTCTAGACGGCCTAAAATCTCGCCCAGATCAATATTGGCGGCCTCTGCTTGCCCCAGAAAAGACTCCAATAGCCCCGCAAGATCACTGCTATCGTTATCGGCGCTATCGAACAAATCGTCAAAAAATGACATGAGGCCTGCAGAGCTGTTCGCTTGGGTTGACTGGGCAGCTTGGGTCCAGCCGGTCACGGGCGTCATCACTAAGATCAATGCCAAGGTCCATGATTTCATTACGTCGCATCCTATCGCTTAAATAGAACACTCAGTATTGCATCGACCAACAGGGGCTTCTTGACCGCCTCCGCCAATCATTTGACGAAACCGGTCAGAACACCGCACTGCCCAAAACCCGACTCGACAACAGCAACGGCCAGCCAGCGTGGCCCCGCATCGACGCTACCAGCCGCGAGACCCCGGCACCCCCTTAAAGGGACCCACGAGGTTTGAGGTAATCCAGCCACCATAAAAATCCCCCGCCTGGGCCTGCACCTGCTCTCCTTCGACAAAACAGGCATCGACCTTCGAGGCATAAAAACTCAAGTAATCGGTGATGGGCTCAAATAGCTCAGAGGGGCGTCGATAGGTCCAGCTCACATTCGCCACAGTCCCCGACGCGCCCTCAAGATCAAAATAACTGGCGGCACCTTTCCATTCGCAAAAGGTGCGATGGTCGCTGTTGTGCAATTGCGAGAGATCCACGGCATCAGGCGGAAAATAATAGGTGGGGGGATGCGAGGTTTCTAAGGTCCGAAACCCTCGCGTGGTTTCTGCCAGCACCCGGCCGCCGTGAACGATCCTGAGATTGCCTGAAAACGGCTCGCAAATGGCCGGCCGCGGATAATCCCAGACGTTTTCAGTTTGCATCGTCATAACCTTTCGGTCTCCGTCTGTCGTTAATCGATTCAGTGGTCGCTTCCGCCGCCAATCGCCATGGACTAAGTATCGCCATGGACTAAGTATCGCCATGGACTAAGTATCGTGATCAGCGATCCATGGGCTCAAGGTAATGCAGTGCAAACAGGCACTCGTCATCCATCCACGTCTGAACGCGTCGCAATCCCGCCCGGGCGGCAAGATCAGAAAAGCCGTCCACCGTATATTTGTAGGAGCTCTCCGTATGGATGCGCTCACCGGCTGCGAAATCGATGTCATGCCCACTGATGTGAACGGTCTGGTCCTGCGCACTGATCAGATGCATCTCGATGCGCCGCAACGTCTCATCATAAAAGGCGTGATGCTGAAAAGCGTCGGGATCAAAGTCGGACCCCACCAGGTCATTCACGCGCTGCAAGATGTTGCGATTAAATCGTGCTGTCACACCCGCGGCGTCGTTGTAGGCCGCCTCC
>ERZ887849.2080-NODE-2080-length-17092-cov-73.991372_pt1 | contig 17092 bp, 14 predicted proteins | sample MGYA00521267_ERZ887849 | MGnify/ENA primary metagenome ERZ887849 (study PRJEB32303, sample SAMEA104408601) | aquatic metagenome | biome: Brackish water; feature: Pelagic; material: water | place: Baltic Sea | collected 2014-06-06T16:11:00 | depth 2,863 m ... | reverse complement strand
AGAAAAACTAAATATTAAAGCTTTGACTGTAGAAAAGTTTTCTTCAAAATTAAAAATTAATATACAGGATGAATTCGATGTTTGTCTATCTGTGATTAATTTTATCCAAAATCCTTACAATAAAGAAATTCCCAGTTATTTAAAAAAAAAGAAGGGTTTTTTTGACAAGCTATATTCTTTATTTAATTAAGCATTGTAGATTTTAAGCGTAACATTTCTTGAATCGATAATCAAAATTGAGTTAAGTATATTTGCTTTCAGTGGAAACAAATCAATTAACAATAAAAAAGAAAACTATACTCGAAGGCATTGGCCTTCATTCGGGGTTGGCAACTAAAATTGTTCTTTTGCCGAGCGAAATAAATAGCGGCATATCTTTTTTGAGGACAGATATAAAAAATAGCTCTCCAATTTTAGCTAATTGGAAAAACATAGTTTCGGCCAATCTTTGTACAAAAATCTCCAATCCAAAGGGAGAAAGTGTTAGCACGATTGAGCACCTAATGTTTTCATTTTATAGTTTGGGCATAACTAATTTATTTATTGAAATTAATGGACCTGAGATTCCGATTATGGATGGAAGTGCAAAAGCTTTTATAGATGAGATTTTAAAAAGCGGATTGTTAGTTCAAGAACAAAAAATAAAAAAAATAAAAATTCTAGAAACTTTTGAAATTCGTGATCATCAAAAGTTCATCAAATACGAACCTACTAAAAAAGATTTTTTAGAAATTGATTACAGTCTTAATTATCAGGATCAATGTATTAAAAAACAAAATTTTCTTTTAAAAAATGCACAAAAAAATTCTTTAGAGGTAGCTCACTGTAGAACTTTTTGTCACCAAGAAGACCTTGAAAAAATTTTTGCCATGGGATTGGCAAAAGGGGGATCCTTAGACAATGCAATTGTTATTTCTGGAAATAAGATTTTAAACCAAGGCGGCCTTAGATGCAAAAATGAGTTTGTAAGACACAAGGTTTTAGACTGTCTTGGCGATTTGTATTTATCAGGCTATTTCATTAATGGGAAAATTACTTGCAATCAAGGTGGTCACGAATTGACAGCAAATTTGATTAAAAAAATTTTTGAAAACAAAAAAAATTATTTAATGGATGATAGTAGCCTATCAACAAATAGCAAAATAACAAAAAAATTGTCAAATACACCTAGGATTCATGCGGTGGTTTAAATATAGAAACTAGTGTAAATAATTTATTATTATCAGGCAATTTTATGTTTCATAAATATTTTTATAATTTTTTATTAATTTTTGTTTTAATTTTCTTTTCGTCTTGCTCATCCAGCGATCAGCGAAAAAGCATAAAGCCAAAAGAAGTCATTCCTTTAGAAAAACTATACAAAGCAGCATACAATAGTTTTGAAAATGGAGATTATAATCAGGCTGTAACACTTTTTGAAATGGTTGAAAGAGATTATTCCTATACAGAATGGGCTCCAAGAGCATTACTCATGAAAGCCTATCTCTATTATGATTCAGGAAAATATGTTGTCGCCTTGACAAATTTGCAGAAATTTAAACAGCGTCATTCAGGTAGCAATAGCATACCATATGTAGAATATTTGATTGGCATTTGCATGTTCGAGCAGGTAAATCTTGCAGCTTTATCTCAAGAAAATACAGCTTTAGCATTAAGGCAGTTTAATAAAATTATATCAAATTATCCAAACACAACTTATGCCACTGATGCAAAATTTAAAATAGACTTGTTAAATGAGCAGATGGCAGCAAAAGAAATGTATCTAGCTCGGTACTACGCAAAAAAAGAAAAATGGCTTCCAGCCTTATACCGATTAAATAATGTATTTAAAAATTATCAAACCACAGTTTTTATTGAGGAGGCCCTACACAGGCTTGTTGAAATTCATTATAAAATAGGAAATATAAATGCTGCAAAAAAATACGCATCAATATTAGGCTACAATTACAATGACAGTGACTGGTATAAAAAATCTTACAATATTGTTGAGGCAGCAAATATCCCGCTTGCAAAAGCACAACAGAAAAAAAGTTTAAAAGAGAGGCTGAAGCAGCTAATTCAAATACAGTAATAGTTATGAAAAAAACTGTTGAGGATTATAAAAAAAAATTAAATTTATTAAAAAAGTACGATGAATTTTACTATGAATTTAGCAAGCCAAAAGTCTCAGATGCTGATTACGATAATCTCAAAAAAGAATTGCTAGAGTTTGAAAAGGAAAACAAAGAATTTACTTTTGTAAGCAACAAAATTGGTTTTGCACCATCAAAAAAATTTTCAAAAGTAAAGCATTTGGAAAAAATGCTATCTTTGGATAATGCTTTTGCTATCGAAGATGTTCAAAATTTTTTAAAAAAAATAAAAAACTATTTAAATTTTGATCTTAATAAAAAAATTTCTTTAAATGCTGAGCCAAAAATTGACGGTATATCTGCGTCTCTAACCTATAAGGATAGCGTTCTTATTCGTGGCTTATCCAGAGGAGACGGAGAATTTGGGGAGGATATTACAGAAAACTTACTAACAATAAAAAATATACCTAAAAAAATTAACCAAAAAAATTTCCCGAAAGATTTTGAGATTCGAGGAGAGGTTTATATTGCAAAAAAAGATTTTGAGAAAATAAAAGACAATTTTGCCAATCCCAGAAATGCAGCAGGAGGATCGTTACGACAAAAAGATTCAAACAATACAGCCAAAATACCTTTAAAATTTTTTGCTTACAGCACAATCCAGGGTAATCAAAAAAATTTTAAAGATCAGTCTGAATTTTTAAATTTTTTAAAAACATGTGGTTTTGAAACAAGCAAGCTATCTAAAACACTCCATAGTATCGAGGAAGTGGAAAATTATTATCATGAACTAGAAAAAATAAGATCTTCACTCGATTATGATATTGATGGAATTGTGTACAAAGTTAATAGCTTTGAGTTACAACAAAGACTCGGAAATTTATCAAATAGTCCAAGGTGGGCTATAGCGCATAAATTTTCAGCAGAAAAAGCATTCTCAACAATTAAAGATATCGAAATTCAAGTTGGTCGTACAGGGGCACTCACGCCTGTGGCAAAGATTGAGCCTGTGACTGTAGGTGGAGTGGTTGTCTCCAATGCAACGTTGCACAATGAAGATGAAATTTTGAGAAAAGACATAAGAATTGGAGACGTTGTTTCAATACAAAGAGCAGGAGACGTAATTCCGCAGGTAGTATCTGTAGATAAGTCAAAAAGATCCAAGACTAGCAAACCTTATGTATTCCCAAAAAAATGCCCATGCGGGAATGAAACTGTAAAAGAATTTAATCAAATTACCAAAAAAATGGATGCCATCAGAAGGTGTCCTGACATTGCTTACGAATGCCCTTATATGGCAAGAGAAAAGTTAAAACATTTTGTATCCAAAGACGCCCTGGATATTGATGGATTGGGGAAAAAAGTTGTGGATCATTTTTGGGATTTAAATTTTATAAAATTTCCAGCTGATATTTTTAAACTTGATTATAAAAAAATTAAAGAACTTGATGGCTGGGGAGAATTATCTTCAGCCAATCTTGAGCAAGCAATTGAGCAAAGTAAAAATATTACATTAGAAAAATTTATTTTTTCTATAGGTATCAGACATATAGGACAAGAGAATGCTAAGATTATAGCTTCTTATTTTAAATCTATAATAAATTTTCAAAAATTATTTGATTCATCGCAGCTTAATAAAGAGCTGCAAAGCATAAGGGAAATTGATGGAATTGGAGAAACGCAAATTAATGCTCTTCAATCTTTCTTTTCTAATCAAAAAAATGCAAAAGTAATTTCCTCATTAGCAAAAGAGTTGTCTATTAAGGATTACGAAATTATTACCAAAGGTGTATTTGCCAATAAAACCCTGATGTTTACGGGAGGTTTTGAAAAAATGAGCAGATCCGAATCTAAGTCATTAGCCGAATCTCAAGGTGGAAAAGTGCTGGGAAGCGTAAGTAAAAAATTAAATTATTTAGTAGTAGGAAATTCCAAGCCTACAAAAAATAAAGTTGAAAAGGCAAAAGAATTAAAAGTAGAAATTATTTCAGAAGACAGGTGGTACCAGCTATTAAAGAGGTGAGCACTGCTCTGCAAAAATTGATAGCTCTTCTTGTTTCATAAAAGACTTAAGTAACTCAAAAACTATTTTATGATAATGATTAATAGATTTTATTTCTTTTCTATTTAGTAATTTTATATTGATAAGATTTTTTTCATAAGGTACTAATGTAAGATCTTGGAAGTACAATCTTTTTTTATTTTCCTCTACATGTATTAAATTTTCAATCCTTATGCCAAATAAACCAGGACTATAAAATCCAGGTTCATTAGAAATAATTTGTCCAGAAATAAAGTTATCTCTACTATACTTGGAAATTGAAGGAGGACTTTCGTGAACATTTAAAAAATATCCGACTCCATGTCCTGTGCCATGGGCATAATCTAAATTATTTATATTGAGATATTTTCTAGCTGCCATGTCTATCTGTCTGCCAGTTGTTTTTTTTGTAAGATTAAAATTTTTAACAGCAAGGTGACCTTTCAGTACTTTGGTATAAATATTTTTTACTGCAAGACTTTGCTTCCCAAAAGAAATCGTTCTAGTGATGTCTGTAGTCCCTTCCTTGTATTGACCGCCAGAGTCGATCAAGTAAATACCCGTAGATCTAAATTTTAAATTAGATTGCTTGCTTGCACGATAATGAATAATAGCTGCATTTTTTCCAAATCCAGAAATGGTTGGAAAGCTGGGAAATAAGTAGGATGAATTATCTTTTCTAAATTTCTCCAACTTGTTTTGAGCAGAAATTTCGCTCAGTTCTTTAATTTTTTTTTGTTTTTTGAGCCATATTATAAACTTTGCAACAGCAACTCCGTCGTAAATATGAGCAATTTTTGTATTCTGTATCTCTATTTTATTCTTTTGAGTTTTTAATTGAGAAATTGGGTCAGGTTTAAATTTAATATTTAATTTTTCTTCATTTAAATAATTGATTATTTTTACCGATGCGCTGGGGTCAATTGTTATCAGCTTTTCTTTGTTTTTTGCTAAAACTTTAAAAAGGAGACTTTCTTCTTTGAATTCAACGTTTTTTTTATACTCCTGTCTTATTGTATCTGATATTTTTTTTATTTCACAAAAAACATAAAGTTTTTTTTGGGTCAATAAGGCTTGCGAATTTAATACCGGGGTATAAGCAGAATCTTTGCCTCTTATATTTAGCAGCCAACAGATATTCTCACTTGCAGAAATGAAAAAACTTTCATTATTACTGATGTTGAGTATTTTTTTAACTTGTTTTAATTTACTTTGATAATTTTCTCCTGAATAGATATCTTCTAAAATAAAAGCTTTATTCTGTATTTTTGTATTTGATTTTTTCCAAATTTTATCAATTAAATTTTCAGGCACCTCTATAAAATTTTTTTTGTTTTTTAACTGCTGATGCCAAGAGTATTTGGTAAGGGAGGGATCAAAGCCTATTCTTAATTTAGAATGATTAAGAAAGTCTAACAATGAAGATTTGGCAATATCTATTATTTTAAAGTTCTTTGCAGATTCTTTTTTTGCTTGAGTGATGTATCTTCCATCTACAAATAGGAGGTTTTGTTTTTTTAAAATAATAGCAGTGCCCGCGGATCCTGTAAAATCAGAAATAAACTGCAGCCTATCTTCTCCGGGGTTTATGAATTCATTAAAGTAACTATCATTTTTGGGAATTAGATAGCCTTCAATATTATATTTTGAAAATAGATTTTTTAATTTTAAAATTTTATTCATTCTCAATTTTTTTTAAGTATTTATCTATAACTTTTTTTTCCCCAGAATCTTTAAAGTTGATTAGCATCTTATTGCCATCAATATGTATAATTTTTCCACCACCAAAAGTTTCATGTAATACGCTTTGACCAATTTTGAAATTAGTAAGATTATTAGTATAATTAATTGTTTTGACTTTTTCTTTTGCTTGTTGATATCTCTGCCAGCCCGGACTTTTTTTACTTTGATTAAAAGCTATATCTTGGCTAAATTCAAAATCTTCATTTTTTTCTTCTGCTGCCTCATTAATTTTTAAAAACTTTTTATCTAGCTCATCTATAAATCTTGACGGCATAGACGGCATCCAGTCATTATTGCCATTTTTACTGCTCCCAAAATATTTTCTATTATTTGCAAAAGAAATAAATAATCTCTGTTTTGCTCTTGTGATGGCTACGTAAGCTAACCTTCGCTCTTCTTGGACTGCAATATCTCCTTTTTCTTCAATAGATTTTTGATGAGGAAACATTCCCTCTTCCCATCCTGGCAAGAAAACACAATCAAATTCAAGACCTTTTGCGGCATGTATGGTCATTAAATTTATTTTCTCACCTTCCCACTCCTCATCAATAGAGGTTTGAAGTGAAATATTTTCCAAAAATTCTACTAAGTTAGAGTAGTTCTTCATAGAAGCTCTTAGTTCCTTAAGGTTTTCCAATCTTGCCTCTGCCTCAGGGCTTTTTTCATTCATTAACATTAAGGTATAGCCAGATTCATCCATCACCCTTTCAAGTAATTGAACATGGTCAAGTTCGTTGGAAAGTTTAGTCCAGTGGTTAAGGTTTTTAATGAGTGTTTTTAAACTTAGCTTAGTTTTTGGCTTAAGCTCATCCTCTTCAATCATTTCTACCGAAGTATCAAATAAACTTTTATTTTTTAATCTCGATAACTCATGAATTTTTTGTAAAGTAGCCTCACCAATAGATCTCTTGGGCGTATTTACAATTCGTTCAAAAGCAAGATCGTCATTTTTTTGACCAATAAGTCTGAGGTAGCATAGCGCATCTTTAATTTCTGATCTTTCGTAAAATTTCATTCCTCCAATGATACGATAGGGTAGGCCAATTCTTATAAAGCGCTCTTCAAATTCTCGAGTTTGAAATGCTGCTCTAACTAAAATTGCAACATTGTTCAAAGAAACGGTGCTGATTAATTCTTTTTCTATAATATCAGAAACACCAGAGGCTTCATCTCGACCATCTCCGTAAGAATTAACCCATACTTTTTCACCATCATTAAAATCAGACCAAATTTTCTTTCCCAGTCGGTCATCATTGTGAGCAATTAAAGAAGAAGCAGTGTTTATAATATTTTTACTAGATCGGTAATTTTGTTCTAGCTTTACAGTCTTGGTTTTGGAAAATTTTTGTTCAAACTCTAAAATATTTTTAACTTCAGCTCCTCTCCAGCTATAAATGGATTGATCATCATCCCCAACAACGCAAATGTTATTGTGCTCATCCGTTATAAGATTAAGCCATAAATTTTGTATATAATTGGTATCCTGAAATTCATCCACCAATATATATTTAAAATTCTTTTTAAATGTATTTTGAATATCGCTGAAGTTTTTAAAAATAGTCACACAATGTAAAATCAAATCTCCAAAATCTACGCAATTCATTACCCTTAAGCGTTCTTGATATATTTTGTAAACTTTTAAAGCATTGTGCTTTAGGGGTTCTGACATAGAAACTTTTATATCCACGGGAAGTAACGCTTTGTTTTTCCACTGATCTATTAGGTAGGCTATAAGTTTTGCAGGATTGTTTTTTGAATCTATATTCTCTGCGGCAAGAATGTTTTTAATTAACTTTAATTGATCCAGCGTGTCCAAAATAGTAAAGCTTGGTTTTAACCCTACCGTTTCTGCATATTTTCTTAAAATTTTATTACTAATAGAATGAAAAGTCCCTAGCCAAGGCACAGCATTGGTATTATTGTGTGTCAGCAACGATACTCTTTCTCGCATTTCATTGGCAGCCTTATTGGTGAAAGTTACACATAAGATTTCATTGCCAAAACATTTTTTGCTTTCTATGAGGTGTGCAACCCTAGTTGTGAGAACCTTTGTTTTCCCCGAACCTGCTCCAGCCAAAATAAGAAGGGGACCCTGATCATGCAAAACAGCCTCTTTTTGTTGATTATTAAGAGTATTTAGATAGTTTGTTGAGCCAGTCAGATTCATGAATATTAAATAAATTATTAAATATTAAATACAACAAGAAAAAAAATGAAGAAAAAATTTTCGATAAATAGATATTTTTTAAGAACTTCCTTAATATTGCTTTCAATAATTGTTTTAATCTTTTCTCTCCCCTGGTTTGTGAATTTAAATTCATACAAGAGCAGTCTGGAATTGGAGTTATCATCCTTTCTAAAGACTGGCGTTAAAATAGAAGGGGATATTTCCTACTCTTTAAAAACAGGCCCTAAACTAAATTTTGAAAATATTATTTTTGACGGAGATAGTTCAAAAGAGCTGAGTGGAAATATAAATGTTATGGCAGTTTCGATTAGTCCGCTCGTTATCTTCAATAAAAAAGTTTTTTTTAAAAAAATTAACATGATAGAGGGAAGTATATCGATCCCCATGTCTTATATTCAGGTGTTAATTTCAAAAAATCAAATGGAACTAGAGAGAGTAAATATAAATAACGTCAGTATAAAAATATCTAACAATCAATCAGAAATTCAACTGGATAATAATTCAGGATCATTCGTTTATAATAAAGATGGGTTGACAGGAAGTGCTTTTAAAGGCTTGCTTGCCGATCTTGATTATGACTTTAGTTTTAAAAATAATACGATTAATTTCTCTATCCCAAGATTAAAATTTGATGTTGAATATTTGTTAGATTCTAAAGATAAGCAAGATTCTTTTTTGCAAATTAAGTCAGCTAGTAATTTTTTATTTCCTGGTTTTAAAAATATTTATTTAAGAACCAATGTTTCAGCCAGCAAAGAAAAAGTAAATTTCAATAACATAAAGTTAACCTCATCCACCTATAGCGGAATTGGTAGCATGGAGTTTAACTTGCAGCCTAATTTATTTATAAAAACAAAATTAATTTTCGGCAGAACAAATCTTTCCAGCATCTCCAGCTCAGACTTGTCTAGCTTTTTTACCAATGACCTATTTGACATTGCTTCAAAATTTAATAGTCAATTCAATATAGAATTTAAAAATGTGCTTTTAGATCAAAATTATTTTGACAATTTAAATGTTGATGTTAGCTTTGACAGCGGAGACATCATCTTAAATAAGGTAGAATTTGTTTCAGAGAAAAATTATCTGCAGCTAACGGGAAGAATATTTGAAGAAGATAAGGACAAACTTATGTTCTTCAACACAAAATTTAGAACCAATCAATTAAAAAAATTGTGCAACAGATCTTGCAATTCTCGAGCTCTACAGGATCAATATAGCATGACTGCACAAGGAACTTTAAATATAAAAAAAGCAAAAATTACTATTGATGATTTTTTTTCTAATAAGAGTTACAGCCGCTCAGAAATAGAGAATCTTAATGACAATCTAAATGCAATGCTATCGGGTAATTTGGAAAAGTCTTTTGTCTTAAAAAATTTTTTAAGTCTTTATTAGTTAATAAGGATGAGTCATTTTTTTCGGATTCATAATCCGAATATATTCTTTTTCAGTCATCAAACCCGTTTTTAGAGTTTCCTCTTTTAAATTAGTCCCGTTTTTATGAGCTGTTTTTGCAATCTTGCTTGCATTGTCGTATCCAATTTTGGGAGCAAGAGCTGTAACTAGCATTAAAGATTCATTAAGCAATTGTTCAATTCTTTTTTTGTTTGGCTTAATGCCTTTTACACAAAAATTTACAAAGCACTTAACGGAGTCAGACATTAGATCGATGGATTGTAAAATATTGTGGGCAATAAGTGGTTTGAAAACATTTAACTCAAAGTGACCATGCGATCCAGCCATAGTGATACCATTATGATTTCCAATTACCTTGACGCATACCATTGTCACAGCCTCACATTGAGTTGGATTTATTTTCCCAGGCATAATAGATGAGCCAGGTTCATTTTCAGGTAACATCAATTCCCCATAACCGGCTCTAGGTCCCGATCCTAAAAATCTAATATCATTCGCAATTTTCATTAAAGCAACAGCAGTTGTGTTAAGTGTTCCGGAAAAATTGACAATAGAATCGTGCGCCGCTAATGCTTCAAACTTATTTTTTGCAGTATGAAAAGGTAGTTTGGTTATTTTTTTAATTTCTGCAGCAATTTTTACATCCCAACCTTTTCTTGAATTGATACCAGTTCCTACCGCAGTTCCTCCTTGTGCTAAAGGATAAATTTCTAGAAGAGCTCTTTTAATTCTAGTGAGGGATTTGGAAACTTGCGCATGATAACCAGAAAATTCTTGACCAAGCGTCAGAGGTGTTGCGTCCTGTAAGTGAGTTCTTCCAATTTTTACTATATTGTTAAACTCTTTTGATTTTTTAGCTAAGATTTTTTCTAATGAATCAATAGCTGGAATTAATTTTTTATTTGTCTCAATGGCGATCGCAATATGCATAGCAGTAGGGAACGTATCATTGGTAGACTGTGCTTTGTTAACATGATCATTAGGATGCACAGGATTCTTGCTTCCCATCTTGCCACCCAATATTTCAATAGCTCGATTTGCTATAACTTCATTAACATTCATATTAGTTTGGGTTCCCGAACCTGTTTGCCAAACTCTTAGTGGAAAATTATCATCTAGCTTTCCAGCAATGATTTCTTCGGATGCTTTGATAATAGCTTTCGCAACTTTCGGTGTAATATCTTTATATTTCAAATTAACAGCAGCAGCTGCTTTTTTTACTATGGCAATGGCGTGGATTAATTCAATTGGCACATTTCCTTTTCCTATTTTGAAAAATTGCAAAGATCTTTGAGTGCCGGCTCCCCAATACTTATCGCTTGGGACTTTTATTTTTCCAAAGCTATCTGATTCAATTCTTGATGCCATAAGCGTTATTTTATATCACTATATAACATATTTTTTAATAAATATTATGAATGTTTTAATTATAGGAGCAACTTTTGGTATCGGGCACGAGCTTGCAAAAAAATATGCCAATTCTTCAGATACCCTAGTTTTGCTTGGAAGGACGGAGGCAAAGTTAGAAGAATTTAAAAAGGAGTTTGCCGATAGAAAAGCAAAGATTATCACTGACAATTTGGATGTTACTATAGCTACTCAATGCGCTGAGAAAATATCGAATATTCTTAAAATATGTCCAATCATTAACAAAGTTATTTATTGTTCAGGTTATTATCAGCCGCACAATACATTTGAAATTGATCTTGCCCTTTTCAAAAAAACAATGGACGTTAATTTTATGGGTATGATTAATGTATTTTCAGTTTTGTTACCTCATTTAAAAAATCAGAATCACGGCCACTTAGGCATTGTGGCTTCTCTAGCTGGATTTGGCGGCTTGCCCAACTCTTCTTCTTATGGACCAAGCAAAGCTGCAATGATGAACTATGCGGAGTCTATTAAGATAGATTGTGATAAATATAATATCAAAGTCAGTGTCATCAATCCTGGTTTTGTCCAATCAAGACTAACGGAGAAAAATACTTTTGATATGCCTTTTTTAATGTCTGCAGAAAAGGCTGCTTCTATTATTTATGATGGATTAGAAAAGGAGAAATACGAGATAACTTTCCCTTTCCCAATGATGGTCTTATTCAAATCACTGCGAATTTTGCCAAGATCTATTTACTTTTGGATAGTAAAAATAATTACTAAATCTTAGCTAGCATAAACAGTCATATAAATCATTACAAGAACCAAGGCATTAGCAACGACAATTGCTGATGCAGTTCTTGAAAAAAAAGAAGTTTCTTTTTTAATTTCAATTGAATTGATTTGTGCTGGTTTGATTAGTTTCATGTTTTGTATCCTCCTAGTTTAAAAAGATCTTAATTTCAAAATACGACTATTTCTTGATGAAAGTTTGTTGGGAAATTTCACAAGACGCAGAAGGTCTACGTCTTGTGAAGAAAATAAGTTATCCAAGTATTTTTAAAGCTTCATCTAAAAGTTTTTTAGAATCTTCTTCGTTCCCAGATTTAAGAGAAGATTCTGCATCTTTTCTTAATTTTTTAATTAAATCAATTTGATCAGCTTTTAGTTTATTCGGTTTATCGTAAACTGAAAATTTAGTAGCTGCAGCGAATTTTTTATCTACTTGTTTCATTAGATCTTTAGCGCTTACATCCGCCAAAGCTAAAGAGCCAAATAAAAAGCAAGACAACACAATTGCCAATACCTTCTTCATAGTTTTCCTTTGTTAGTTTGTTATTGGATGGATCTTTGATCTTTAATCTGGACTAATTCTGATTTTAATTGTGACTTATTTAAGACTTATCAAGAGCTTCTAAAATATCAGATTTTAGATCGCTTATGTCTTCTAGGCCAACGGATAGTCTTATTAGATTGGGCGTAATACCCAAAGACTGTCTTTCTTTTTCACCCAACACCTTGTGGGTTGTTGTGGTTGGATGGGTAACTAAAGACTTGGTATCGCCAAGATTATTAGAAACATCAAATAATTTTAAAGAGTTGATAAATTTAAAGGCTTCTTTCTTACTACCCTTAATCTTAAAGGCAACCATGGTTCCACCTTGGCTCTGCTGTTTTTTAGCAAGTGCGTATTGAGGAAAGGATTTCAAAAAAGGATAATAAACTTTCTCTACTTTTTTATGCTTTTCTAATTGTTGGGCAATTTGAATTGCATTTTCCGACTGAGCCAAAACTCTTATTTTTATTGTTTCTAAACTTTTTAGCAAAACCCAAGCATTAAAAGGACTGATGCAAGGACCCGTATGTCTTAAAAAAGGTTTCAAAATATCTTCTTTAAATTTCTTGGTAGAGCAAATGGCGCCTCCCATAGCTCTTCCTTGACCATCAATGTGCTTTGTTCCAGAGTAAACTATTACGTCAGCTCCCCATTTAATCGGTTGCTGAAGAATGGGTGATGCAAAAATATTATCTACAATCGTAGTAATTTTATTTTTTTTAGCAATCGTGCAAACTTGCTTGATATCAATAATTTCCAAACATGGATTGGAAGGGGATTCAAAAAAGAAAATTTTTGTATTTTTTCTAATATTTTTTTTCCACTCATTAATATTTTTTCCATCGATAAAAGAAACCTCAATACCAAACTTGGGAAGTATGTCGTTCAAAATATATCTGCAAGAACCAAATAAAGCTGAAGCTGAAACCACATGGTCTCCAGCTTTTAATTGACACATCATAGATCCAAATACAGCAGCCATTCCGCTAGCAGTTGCAAAGCAAGCTTCCGATCCATCTAACAAAGCTAATCTCTGCTCAAACATTTCAACAGTTGGATTTGCGTATCTAGTGTATTGAAATCCAGTCTGATCACCTTTGAAGATGGCCTCAGCCTGTTCTGCTGAATCGTAAACAAATCCAGAATTTAGGAAGATAGCCTCTGATGTTTCTTTGAAGTTAGATCTAGTTAGGCCACCCCTAACTAGATTAGTATCTAACTTAAATTTTTTCTTCAATTAGTTCGCCCTCAATTCTTTTGCAGCATCCACCATCTTAGTTAATGCGTCAATAGTTTCCGGCCATCCTCTAGTTTTTAAACCACAGTCTGGATTAACCCATATTCTACTAGGATCAATTAGCTTAGATGCTTTTTGAATCAATTCTTTCATCTCATCTTTTGAAGGAACTCGAGGTGAATGAATATCGTAAACACCAGGACCCACTTCATTAGGGTACTTGAATTTTTCAAATGTAGTTAATAGCTCCATTCTTGATCTAGATGTTTCAATAGAAATAACATCCGCATCCAATGCCGCTATAGAATCAATGATATCTTCAAATTCTGCGTAGCACATATGAGTATGAATTTGAGTTTCATCTTTAACTACGGCTGCAGATATTTTAAAACAATCAACTGACCAGACTAGATATTCTTTCCAGTCTTTTTTCTTTAAAGGCAAGCCCTCTCTAAGAGCCGGTTCATCAATTTGTATCATTCTAATACCATTTTTTTCCAAGTCTTCGACTTCGTCACGAATAGCAAAGCCAATTTCTTGAGCAGTAAATTTTCTTGGCTGGTCATCACGCACAAAAGACCACTGCAAAATAGTAATAGGACCTGTTAGCATTCCTTTTACAATTTGCTTAGTTTGTTCTTGGGCAAATTTTGACCAACGTACGGTCATTGGTTTTGGTCTAGACACGTTTCCAAAAATAATTGGTGGTTTAACACAACGAGATCCATAGCTTTGGACAAATCCACTTGAAGTAAAGGTAAATCCTTTTAGCTGCTCACCAAAGTATTCCACCATGTCATTACGTTCAAACTCTCCGTGAACAATTACATCAATACCAATCTCTTCTTGTTTTCTAATAGTATCAATTGTTTTTTCTTCCAAGAATTTTTCATAGCTTTGCACATCCAGCTCACCACGTTTAAATTTGGCTCTTGCCTGTCTCACATCTGTTGTTTGTGGAAAAGATCCTATGGTTGTCGTTGGATATTTTGGTAAAGCAAAAATACTTTTTTGAACTTTAGCTCTATCTACATAACCTGATTTTCTGTCTGTAATAGATTTGTTAATAGTTTTAATTCTATTTTTAACAACATCATCATGGATTAATTTAGACGTTTTTCTATCTTCAACATCCGCAGCATTTTGCTTCAATTCTGACTGATGAGTTCCTTCATTAACAGAGCCTTTAATTACATTAAGCTCTTGTAATTTTTGCTTTGCAAAAGATAACCATCTTTTGATTTCAGCTGGAACTTTTTGCTCCAAATCTAAATCGTAAGGAGAATGAAGCAGAGGACAGGAAGAAGCAATAATCACATCACCAGAAACATTGCTTTTAATAAAGTCAATTTTTTCCTGCAAGTTTGCTTTCCATACGTTTCTTCCATCTATCAAACCTAGCGATAGTTGTTTTTTTGAGTTTTTTACGTATTCTTTATTTTTAGTACCACGAACTAAATCTAAATGAACCACATCCACATTGCTTTCGAATACTTCTTTTTTTACATCTTCATTAAGATCTTCAAAATAAGTAGTTAGAAAAATCTTGCTAGATCCTGCGGCTTGCTTAAGTTCATTTAGAGTATTTTTGATTTTAGCTACCACATTAGAATCTAAATCTTTGACCAATATAGGTTCATCTATTTGAATCCATTCAGCACCCAAATCTGCAAACTTTTTAACAATCTCTTTATATACCGGTAGAACCTTGTCCAATAAGTCGATTGTATTTAAGCCGTCCAATCCTTTTGCCAATAATAAGAAAGATAAAGGTCCTAAAATAACTGGCTTTGTCTTAAAGCCGGCTTGTTTTGCCTCTTCATATTCTGCAAAGGGTTTGTTGGAGCTTAATTTAAACGACTGATCTTTTGACAATTCGGGAACCAAATAATGGTAGTTAGTGTCAAACCACTTTGTCATTTCTAAAGCAGGAACATCTAGTTCAGATGTTTGAGACCCTCTTGCCATAGCAAAATAGGTTTTTAAAGTTACTTCTTTACCATCCCATTTATATCTTTTTGGTACCGCACCTAATAAACAAATTGCATCTAACACTTGGTCGTAAAAAGAAAAGTCATTGGAAGATATCAAATCAACACCACAATCTTTTTGTGTTTGCCAATTTTGTTTTCTTAAGTCTTTGGCCACATTGTGCAAATCTTGTTCCTTGATGTCGCCTTTCCAAAATTGCTCTAACGCTTTTTTCAATTCTCTTTTAGGACCAATTCTTGGGTATCCAATAGATGCTACTTGTATCATGTTCTTACTTCTCCTTTAGTTTGATTGTTTTGATTTAAATTATTTTGTAGCGACAGCAATCGTGAGCATACCGCAAAGGTTAATTCATATTTATTCAACGTATAAAAATGAAATTCATTCACTTCTTCTTTTTTTAATTTTTTCACTAAATCGCTAGCTAAACTTGCGCCGACTAATTGCTGAACTTCAGGTGTTTCGTCTAGATTTGCAAATTCATTTGCTACCCAATCAGGAATAGATGCTCCACACATTGCACTAAAATTTTTAATCTTTTTAAAATTAGATATAGGCATAATTCCAGGAATAAGCTGAATCTTAACTCCTGCAGCTGTAATGGCGTCTCGATATCTTAGAAAAACATCTTTATCAAAAAAGTATTGAGTAATTATCTTATCCGCACCAGCATCAATTTTTCTTTTTAAATTATCAATATCGTCCTGTTTGTTTTTAGAGTCAGGATGTATTTCTGGGTATCCACCCACTGCAATTTCAAAATTAGCTAATTTTTTTAGACCGGCAACCATATCAGCTGCATTGCTGTAGCCTTTAGGATGAGGAGTGTATTTTTTTCCAGGATCTCTAACATCGCCACGCAAAGCAACAATTTTACTGACTCCCTTTTCAAACCACCCTAATGCCAAATCGTTAATTTCATCTTTAGACATGTCGACACAAGTCAAATGACCAGCCACAGGAATAGAAGATTCTTTATTGATTTTTTTAACAAAAGAATCGCTCTTTAAACGCTCACCACCACCAGCACCAAAGGTAACGGAGAAGAACTGGGGATTAAAGTTTTCTAATTTTTTTAAACTTTCCCAAGTTTTTTCTTCAGCAACAGAATCTTTTGCCGGAAAGAATTCAAAACTTAATTTTAAATTGTTATCGCTCATAATCATTTCGGATCAAATTTTCGGCAGCTTTTGATGGAATTTCCAAAAAAAAACCACCGGCTAGAGCGGTGGTTTAAGTCGCTTTAGCTGGTTTTATAAAGCGCCCGCAATTTGAAAGAAAATCAGCGCTAAGGAGTTTTTATTAAAAAAATAACAATAAGTAAAGGTTTTTGGCAACTTTTAATGCTTATGGTTGTGAGATCCACCTAAACCGCATGGCATAGCGTTTATAGACGATCCAGAACTTTCTCCCTCTCTATGAAATAGAGGATTATAGGCAACACCGCTATAATTGTGGTCATAAATAATTACTCCGAAAAATAAAGCCAGAATAACAAGGTAGATTATATTTTTCATTAGTAAAAAAATTTTCTAGATTTAACGCCAAAGTAAGAACCAATAAATGCAAACAAAAACCAAACCCATCCATGTACACTTCCTGAAGCGATACCACTAAAAAGAGCGCCAATATTGCAGCCAAAAGCAAGCCTTGCACCGTAGCCCATGAAAAAACCACCAATCATGGCAGC
>ERZ887849.2074-NODE-2074-length-17118-cov-9.368868_pt1 | contig 17118 bp, 19 predicted proteins | sample MGYA00521267_ERZ887849 | MGnify/ENA primary metagenome ERZ887849 (study PRJEB32303, sample SAMEA104408601) | aquatic metagenome | biome: Brackish water; feature: Pelagic; material: water | place: Baltic Sea | collected 2014-06-06T16:11:00 | depth 2,863 m ... | reverse complement strand
CGGCCATGGATGGCCGTCGTCGAGCCTACAGGGACGTACTTGTGGCGAGTCCCGAAAAGCCAACCCCGCTCCCGTGCTGCCAGCACCCCCTGCCAAGCTACGCACATTACCGCAACGCGCGGCATCGCCGTCACAACACTCAAACCAACGCCAGGCCACAGCACTTCAAGTTTGCACGAGGACACAGCCACAATGACCACCGACACCGTACTCACCGCCATCGACCACCGCGGCGTTGCCACCGTCACCCTGAACAACCCCGACAAGCACAACGCCTTCGACGACAGCATCATTAGCCAACTGCGCACCGCTTTTGACCAGCTAAGCGAGCGCGACGATGTCCGCGTGGTAGTACTGAATTCGAAGGGCAAGCACTTCTCCGCTGGTGCCGATCTAGACTATATGAAACGCATGGCCACCTACGACTACGGCCACAACCTGCGCGATGCCGAGATGTTGGCGGGCATGCTACGCGCCTTGTACGAAATGCCGCAGCCAACCATTGCCCGAGTGCAGGGTGCAGCACTGGGTGGGGCGGTGGGCCTAATCAGCTGCTGCGATATGGCAGTGGCCACGCGGGGTTCAAGCTTCGCCTTATCCGAGGTAAAGATTGGCCTGGTACCCGCCACGATCAGCCCCTACGTCCTGCGCACTATCGGTGAACGGGCAGCGCGGCGCTATTTTCTGACGGCGGAGCGTTTTAATGCGCATCGCGCGCTAGAGCTTGGCCTGATCAGCGAACTGGCCGATGAAGAGGCTCTGGACGCCGATGTGGAACGGCTGGTGTCCGCCGTGCTCGGGAACGGGCCAGAGGCAGTGCGCGCGGCGAAGGATTTGATCGCAAGCGTTGCCGGGGAGCCGCTCAGCAAGGAGCTGGTGGAAGATACCTGCGCACGTATCGCCCATATCCGCGTGTCCCAAGAAGGCCAGGAAGGCCTGAGCGCCTTTCTGGAAAAACGTGCCCCCAACTGGCTCGGAGACTAAGCGATGTTCACAAAGCTGCTGATTGCCAACCGCGGGGAAATTGCCTGCCGGATTATCCGCACAGCGCGCCGCCTTGGCGTTGCCACGGTGGCGGTGTATTCCGAGGCTGATCGGGACGCACTGCACGTTCACATGGCGGATGAAGCAGTGCACATTGGGCCGGCACCGGCGCGTGAAAGCTACCTGCTGGCTGAGCGGATCATTGCGGCAGCCATCGACACCGGCGCTCAGGCCGTTCACCCCGGCTACGGGTTCTTGTCGGAAAACGCCGGTTTTGCGCGGGCCTGTGCAGAACGCGGGATCGTGTTCGTGGGGCCGCCCACGGCTGCGATTGAAGCCATGGGCTCCAAGTCAGCCGCAAAACACATTATGGGTAAGGCCGGCGTGCCGCTGGTGCCCGGCTATCACGAGGCAGATCAAGACCCCGCCCTGCTGCGCAGGGAAGCCGAGCGCATGGGCTACCCGGTATTGCTAAAAGCCACCGCCGGTGGTGGCGGCAAGGGCATGCGCCAGGTGTGGGCAGGTGACGAATTTGACGCCGCACTCGCGGCCGCACAGCGGGAAGCGACCGCCAGCTTTGGCGATGCCACGATGTTGGTCGAGAAGTATCTGACCCGGCCGCGCCATGTGGAGGTGCAGGTTTTTTGTGACAACCACGGCAACGCCGTCTACCTCGCCGAGCGCGACTGCTCTGTGCAGCGTCGGCATCAGAAGGTCATTGAGGAAGCCCCTGCCCCCGGCATGACGGCGGCACTGCGCGCCGCTATGGGTGATACCGCCGTACAGGCAGCACAGGCCATTGATTACCGCGGCGCCGGTACAGTGGAATTTCTGCTGGACGAAGATGGCAGCTTCTACTTTATGGAAATGAATACCCGCCTGCAGGTGGAGCACCCGGTCACCGAAATGATCACCGGCCAGGACCTTGTGGAATGGCAGCTGCGAGTGGCCGCCGGCGAGCCCCTACCCTTGAAACAGGACGAGATCGTGCTGCAAGGCCACGCCTTCGAGGCGCGGGTCTATGCAGAAGACCCCGACAACGACTTTTTACCCGCCACCGGCACGCTGGCCTACTTGCGCGCGCCGGCGGAGTCCGCACACGTGCGTGTAGACACAGGCGTGCAGCAAGGCGACGAGATCAGCGTGTACTACGACCCGATGATCGCCAAGCTGGTCGTGTGGGATGAATCCCGCGACCGTGCGCTGCAGCGATTGGCGGTGGCCCTGCGCGAGTACCGGATCGGCGGCACGGTGACCAACCTCGATTTCCTTTATAAACTCGCTACCTCGGCACCTTTCCAGCGCGCCGAGCTGGACACCGGGTTTATCGAGCGACACCAGGCACTGATTTTCCACCAGCGCGCGGAGGATCTTGAGCGAGACGTGCCCCGCGCTGCACTGGCGCTGCTCTTGCATCGCCAACAGAACGCTGCGCCGCGCTCCTGCCTCGACCCTTGGTCACTCTGGAGCAGTGGTAACGCCTGGCGGCTAAACGAAGCGCATCTGCATCATGTTGTTGTGCACTGCCAGCAGCAGGACTTTGCAGTCACCATTGAGCAGATACAGGACGGCAGCTATCGGATCAACATCCGTGGCGACTGCAGTGCTGGCAAGCAGAGCTCTAAAGACGACGAAGCCTGCGGCCAACCGGAGAGCACCGAAAACGCCGCAAACCTGGGCCGCTGCGCCATTCTGCGCGCTACACTGACCGACGACATTTTGGAGTTTGAACAGAACGGCCACCGCCAGCGCGCCACCTTGGCGCGCACCGTTGACGGCTTCACGTTATATCTTGCCGACGGCGCCTGTCACTTTCACGAGGTGGCACCCGACACCGGTGAAACCAGTAGCGGCCCCGCAGCGGGCGGGCTCAATGCCCCTATGAACGGTACGATCGTCGCGCTGCTAGCAGAGCCCGGCACTTCCGTTGCCGCAGGCACCGCCCTCATCGTCATGGAAGCGATGAAGATGGAGCACACCATTCGCGCGCCAAGCGCAGGCACCGTCAGCCAGTTTTACTTTGCTCCCGGCGACCTCGTGGATGGCGGCGCGCCGTTACTTGCCTTCACCGCCACCGAGGAAGCTGCCGTATGAGCCTGCCAACATCCGTCACCATCGTGGAGGTGGGGCCACGCGATGGCCTGCAAAACGAATCGACGAGCATTCCACTGGCGACCAAACTGCGCCTGATCGACGACCTGGCAGCGGCGGGCCTCACCGTTATTGAGGCAGGCAGTTTTGTGAACCCCAAATGGATACCGCAGATGGCGGACAGTGCCGAGGTGTTCCGTAACCTGCAACGACGCCCGGGGGTTCGCTACACAGCGCTCACCCCTAACCTGCAGGGGCTGGAGCGTGCGCTGGAAGCCGGCGCGGATGAGGTGGCTGTATTCGGGGCTGCGTCGGAGGCCTTTTCTCGCAAGAACATCAATTGCAGCATTGCCGACAGCCTGCAGCGCTTCGAACCGGTGATGGCCAAGGCCCAGGCCGCCAATGTGCGAGTGCGGGGCTACGTTTCCTGCGTGCTGGGCTGCCCCTATGAAGGAGACATTGAGCCACACGCCGTGCTGGAGGTAGCACGTGCATTGCTCGCGATGGGCTGTTACGAAGTTTCCCTTGGGGATACTATCGGCACCGGTACGGCGGGCAGCACGCAACGGTTACTGGATGTGCTGCTGCCTCATATCCCGGCGCAGCAGCTCGCCCTGCACTGCCACGACACCTACGGCCAGGCATTGGCCAATATTCTGGTGGGTTTGCAACACGGTATCGCCACCATTGATGCCTCCGTGGCGGGCTTGGGCGGCTGCCCTTATGCGCGGGGGGCGTCGGGCAATGTCGCCACCGAAGATGTGCTGTACCTGCTCAACGGTTTGGGTATCACTACTGGCGTGCAACTGGAAGCTTTGGTAGCCGCCGGCCAGCGTATCTCCAGCGCGCTGGGCAGGCCCACGGGGTCACGTGTCGCCCGCGCCATGGCAGCCTCCGCAGGCTGAGATACCCGCCAGCTGGGAGGCCGTGATAAAGTGCGCGCGAAGCCGCGCCGGAACGCCCCATGTCTATCTCCTCCGTCACCGTACAGCGCCAGTTCGCCGCCGTCATCGTCACGGTAAGCGGCGTGCTGCAAATAGCAGCCCTGTGGCTCAACAGGCTTAGTGAAGATGTACTGCTCACCGCATTGGTCGGCAGCATCTACTTGCTGGTAGCGCTTGGGCTTTACGGCCGCTCCCGCTTTGGCTTGTTCGCAGCCATCGCTACGTGCGCCAGCAGCGCCTTGCTGGCGGCACCCGAATTGCCGCTGAATGCTTGGAACTCACTAGAACAGCTGCGTGTTGCCGGGGACGCCATTGTGGCAATGCTGTGCTTGAACGTGCTCTGGTCGGTTAGAAACCTGCCGAGTATTTAGCCTTACCCTAGCCCGCCAGTACCTTTTGCAGCAGCGGATAGCCAACCAACAGCCAGGTGCCGCCAACCATCAGGATAAGCACCCGCAGCTGCGTCTTCACTTCGCCAAAGCTGTGCGCAAACCGCAGCTCTTGATCGGCAAAGCGCACATCCAACTCCGCAGACTGACTCAGGGACTTTCGATCAAACTCAGCATTCGAGGCTTGTAACCTCTGCTCAAACTCCGCACTTATCGCCTGAAGCCGTTGTTCGGATTCAGATCCTATCAACTGGAATCTTTGCTCAGAAGCGGCCGCCGCGTCGTTTATTCGCGCTGCAAAATCGGACCTCGAAGCTTGAAATCTCTGTTCAAACTCCGCACTTGTCGCCTGAAGCCGTTGTTCGGATTCAGATCCTATCAACTGAAATCTTTGCTCAGAAGCGGCCGCCGCGTCATTCATCTGCTTCGCAAAATCAAACCTCGCAGCTTGAAATCTCAGTTCAAACTCGGAATTCATCGCCTGGAACCGCTGCTCCGACTCGGACCCGAATTCCAAAAACTTCTTATCCAATTCGGTTAGGACCTCAGCAAACCGCCGATCAATGGCATCAAAACGCTTCTCCAAACGAGCATCTTGTTCCACGAACGAGGCGCGTAGCGCAATATCCAGGTAATCCCGGGTGACGATGTTATCTGCATAAAAACCAAATGCTTCGGCCATCAGTTCCGCCTGCACCTCTGCCTGCTGCTCGGGCACGCCTGCCGCTCTTAAGCGACGCGCGTACTGCAAGGAGTCGAACGCCAACGTCCCCATATTAGACCTCCTTGGTTGCTATGGCCATGGCAGCCAACAATGGTGCCACCAAGGGCTGCACAACGGTACATCGAATGCGGCCAGGGCCGATTCTGGCTAGTCGCCGATCGAGATGCGAGCTAGAGTACTTGCATGCACCCTGCCCCCAAGCCCAACGCCGCCACCATCCTCGACCCGGAAACCTATCGCCGGGCTCGTTTATCGCGCGACCCCCGCTTCGACGGAGAGTTTTTTCTCGGCCTGCGCAGCACAGGCATTAGGTGAGCGTTGCGGCGGCGCGCGGCGTCTGCTCACGCTTGGGATACACTTCCCGAAAAGCACGCACCTCTACGAGGCCAGCGCAAGCTGGCGACCCTGGCGGGCCTATGCCGCCAACCTGCTGTGGCGGAGCTTAAGCGCATGAATAACACCCTCACCCGCGTCATCCAAAGCCCGTTAGGTGATCTGCAGTTGGTCGCCGAAGGCGAGCACCTTGTCGCCATTCACTTTCCCGGAATGCACGCGGAGGGCGCCGTCGAGAGCGAAACCGAACGTTCAAGCGGAAGCACAGCCGAAAGCCTCGCGACGCAGGCCGTAAAAAAGACCAAGGAGAGCGCAGCAAATGCCGTACTGGAACAGGCCAGTGCACAGCTAGCAGAGTATTTTGCTGGCACACGGCGCGAGTTCGACTTGCCTTTGGCCGCCACCGGCACCGAATTCCAGCAAGAGGTGTGGCAGGCGTTGCGAGAAATTCCCTGGGGTGAGCTACGCAGCTACCGCGACATTGCCTGCGCGCTGCAAAGGCCGCGTGCAGTGCGTGCCGTTGGGGCGGCCAACGGGCGCAACCCGCTGCCCATTGTCGTGCCCTGCCACCGCGTCATCGGTGCCAACGGCAGCTTGACTGGCTTTGCCGGCGGGTTGGCGGCCAAAGCCTTGCTTTTGACATTGGAGGGAAGTCTGCCGGAGGCCTGACACCTGAACCCTGAACCCTAAGGCCTAAGGCCTAAGGCCTGAGCCCTGAGCCCTGAGCCCTGAGCCAGGGAAGCTTACAAGGCTATTGGCTATTGGCTATTGGCAATAAAGCTGATCCAGGTAGCCTCGTTGATAAAGCCCCCACCCCAAGTCGTCCAAGCGTCACCCAACCCGGCTTCGGCAATAGCCTCTACCGATTCACCCGCCGCAAGTTTTTCGGACACCGCGGCGGACGTGATCTGCAGCATGTTCAAGTAGCTCTCCAAATCGGCCCGGCTGGCCAAGCTGCCGTGGCCGGGCACGATCACCGTGCTGCCATCAACCCGCTCAAGGACCGCCTGCACGGCGGCAATGTAGCCCGGCACCGACCCTCCGGAACCAATATCCACAAAAGGAAAGCGGTCCTTGAAGAACAGGTCGCCCATGTGCACCACGTTTTCCGCCGTGAAATAGACCACGCTATCGCCGTCTGTGTGCCCGGCAGCGTAATGCTGCACTTCCAGGTCATCACCGTTGAAGTGCAGGGCCAGCGAATCACCGAAAGTGACCACAGGCAATGCACCCGCCGGGCTCGGTTCTACCACCCGGTTCAGCCGGCATTTCCTGGCGCGTAGACATACGCTGACGCACGTTGCTGTGCGCCACAACCACCGCACCACGGTCGGCCCAAAAATGATTCCCGCCAACATGGTCAAAATGCCAATGCGTATTGAGCACAAACAGGGGGTTAGCATCGGCCCCGGCGAGGTCCGTGAGAGCCGCCTCATAAGCCAACGCCATGTTGTCGTAGTCATTATCAATAATCAGCAGGCCATCATCGCCCACCGAAGCGACCACATTGCCGCCTCGGCCCTGCAGCATGTGCAGGGTGCCGGTCAGCGCGGTGGTGGTCACGTCAGGCAATTCTTCGTGGTTGTCGGCCAGTGCCGGAGCCACTGAGGCAACTGAGGCAACTGAGGCAAACAACAGTGCGGCCCACAGCAGCGGGCGACGAGTGGCAGGCAAAGCAGGCGAAAACGCAGCGGTAGCTAATGGCATAATAATTTTCATGCATTCAGATCGGGGATGAGGTCATCCTTGAGGTGCTCAATGGTGTCCTTCAGGCGCAGCTTTTCTTTTTTTAGACGTTGCAGCAGGATCTGGTTTTTATACGGGAACTCGTAAAGCTCATCGATTTTTTCATCCAGCGCACGGTGGCGCGCCATCATCTCCATCAACCGCATGGCGGGGGTTGGCTCTTCGTTGGCGGCGTCGGGAGTAATGTGGCCGCGCCCAAAGGGGCTGCGCGGTGGCTCGTTCATGTCTGGGATGGCTCCTGCGCGGGCAGTGTCCGAATCATGCTCAACTCTATACCTTCTGCCTTTGCCGGCACAAGCGCCATGTCAACGCCACATCACTCTGTAGAGGCATCGGCAGCCTGCCGCTGGTGTGCCAGCAAGTCTGGCCACAGGGGATTATACGCTTCACCCACCGCGACAAAATGTGGGCTGAGCAAAGAATCACGCGTGTTGTAGCGCAGTGGCTGGCCGTCGAGCCCCAACACACTGCCTCCCGCAGCTTCTACCACCGCTTGGCCCGCTGCAACATCCCACTCACAGCAGGGCGAAAAGCGCGGGTACACATCACCGCGCCCCTCCGCCAATTGGCAGAACTTGAGGGCACTGCCGCTATTGTCGCGCCGTAAAGGGCCGCAATGCGTCTCTAACCACGCCAGGCAGCTATCCAACTCTGCGTTGCGGTGGCGGCGGCTGGCCAGCACAGTCACACCGCCCGGGGCGCTTGCAGCCTGCTGCAAAGAACGTGTGGTGAGCGCCTGCTCCTGCCACGTTCCGTCCTCGCTCGCCACAAAGCGTGCGGAAAGCTGGCCCGGCACGCCCACGCAGGCCACTTTTTGTAAGGGGATGTAGAGCACACCCAATACAGGGCGATGCCGGTCAATCAGGGCGATATTAATGGTGAACTCGCCTGTGCCAGCAATAAACTCCTTGGTGCCATCCAGCGGGTCTACCAGCCAATATCGTTCCCAGGCATGGCGCCGTGCTTTTTGCTCCGCTGAGGATTCCTCTGACAACAGCGGCAACTCGGGCGTTAGCGCAGCCAGGCCATCGCGCAGGCAAACGTGAGAGTCCAAATCTGCATGCGTAAGGGGCGAATTGTCCGTTTTGGCGCTCAGGCCGCTGTCGCCCGGGGCGTGATAATGCTGGCAGATCAGCTCGCCCGCTTTCAGGCACAGCTGCAGCAGTGGCGGAACAAGGGCGGTTAAATCGTGCACGGTGGCTCCCTGCTAAATCATCCGTGGATTATAACACTCTGCCGGTATGGGTTCCCGTTGGCACGGCGCCCGTTGGCACGGCGCCTGTTTGCACGGCGCCCGTTTGCACGGCGCCTGTCAGGACGTCAACAGGCTGCGGCCGCAGCCGAAAACCGTCATACTGCACAGCCGAATGCACACGATAAGCGGCTCGCATGATCAACTGGGACAGCATCGACACGGTTTTGCTGGATATGGACGGCACCCTGCTCGACCTGCACTTCGACAACCACTTCTGGCTGGACCACCTGCCCAAGCTGTATGCGCAAAAGCACGGCATTGCCGAGGCCGATGCGACCACGGCCTTACACAGCCGCTTCAATGGCCGACAAGGCACACTGGACTGGTACTCACTCGACTACTGGAGTGCCCAGCTGGAAATGGATGTGCCCGCGTTGAAGCTGGAACTGCGACACATGATTCGGCTGCGGCCCTACGCACTGGAGTTCCTGCAGCAGCTGCACGCTGGGCCGCGGCAAGTTGTACTGGTCACCAACGCCCACCGCAAAACGCTGGACATCAAAATGGCGCAAGTGGATATTACCCCGTGGTTCGACCGGCTGGTGGTGTCGCACGACCTGGCCGCGCCCAAGGAAGACCAGGCTTTCTGGCACGCGCTGCAGGCACTACACCCTTTCGACCCCACACGCACCCTGCTGATCGACGACACCGAAAGCGTGCTGCAGTCCGCCTGCGACTACGGCATTGTTCATTTACTTACGCTGCTGCAGCCCGACAGCCAGCTGCAAAAGCGCCTCGATACACGCTTCCCCGGCATTCACCATTTTGATGAAATTATGCCGGGCACGCCAAGCACGCAGGTCCAGCCATGAGCGACGCTAAGCTGCGCATCGACAAGTGGCTGTGGGCCGCCCGTTTCTTCAAAACCCGCAGCCTGGCCAAAGGGGCGATTGAGGGCGGCAAAGTGCAGCTGGATGGCCAGCGCATCAAGGTATCCAAGGAAATTGCGGTGGGCGACCGGCTGCTGATTCGCCAGGGCTACGACCTTAAGGAAGTGTTGGTCACTGCGCTTTCTGACCAGCGCCGCGGCGCCCCCGAGGCACAATTGCTCTACACCGAGTCAGATGCCAGCATTGAACGGCGCGAAAACGAGGCCGCCGCACGCAAAGCCGCCGGCGGCATGCTCGACCGCCCACTGCACCGCCCCAGCAAAAAGCAAAGGCGCCAAATTCACCGTTTCAAGGCGCAGCCCGGTGACGAGTGAAGCCTGCGCACCTTACGCTTCGGGCCACGCAAAGAGAAAACATCACAATCCTCGCCGAATGCGCTAAAATCACCTCATGTTACGCGACCTTCCCGTCACACTGCCGCACACCCCCCTGCTGAGCGCCATCGATCAGGGTAAGCCCCTGCGCGAGCTCAACGAAGAACAACGCGAACAACTGTGCCAGGAACTGCGGGCTTACCTGCTTTACAGCGTGGGCCAAAGCGGCGGGCATTTTGGTGCTGGCTTGGGCGTGGTGGAACTGACCATCGCCCTGCACACGGTATACAACACCCCGCATGACCGCATCGTGTGGGATGTAGGCCACCAAACCTACCCGCACAAAATCCTCACCGGGCGTATGCAGCAGATGCGCAGCATCCGCCAGTCTGGCGGCCTGGCTGGTTTTCCCAAACGCAGTGAAAGCGACTACGACACCTTTGGTGTTGGCCACTCCTCCACCAGCATCTCCGCCGCCATGGGCATGGCGCTGGCCGCACGGCAGCAGGGCATCGACCGCCACGTGGTGGCTGTGATTGGTGACGGCGCCATCACCGGCGGCATGGCCATTGAAGCGCTGGCCCACGCCGGCCACGTGCGGCCCAATATGCTGGTGGTGCTGAACGACAACCAGATGTCTATCGGCCATAACACCGGCGGCCTGGCCACCTACTTCGCCAAAATCTGGGCGAGCAAAACCTATATCAGCCTGCGTGAAGGCTCCAAGAAAATCCTCTCACGCATCAAGCCGGCTTGGGAACTTGCCAAGCGCACCGAAGAACACATGAAAGGCATGGTCGCGCCCGGCACCTTGTTTGAAGAACTTGGCTGGCACTATATTGGCCCACTGGACGGGCACGACCTGCCGCAGCTGCTGCAAACGCTGGAGAACATGAAGGATCTGGAAGGTCCCCAGTTTCTGCACATCCGCACCATGAAAGGCAAAGGCTTTGCACCGGCTGAGAAAGACCCGGTGGGCTACCACGCGGTCAACAAGATCGAGGCGGTGCCCAAAGGGCCACAAGCCAACCTGCCCGCGCCCGGCCCAAAGTTGCCGAAGTATCAGGATGTGTTCGGCCGCTGGCTGTGCGACATGGCCGAGCAAGACCCAAAGCTGGTGGGCATTACACCCGCCATGTGCGACGGCTCCGGCATGGTGGAATTTGCCCAACGCTTTCCCAAGCGCTACCACGATGTAGCCATTGCCGAGCAGCACGCCGTCACTCTCGCCGCTGGCATGGCCTGTGACGGCTTAAAGCCTGTGGTAGCGATCTACTCCACGTTCCTGCAGCGGGCCTACGATCAGCTGATTCACGATGTGGCCATCCAGAACCTGGACGTCACCTTCGCCATCGACCGCGCGGGACTGGTAGGCCAGGACGGCCCCACTCATCACGGCGCCTTCGACCTGAGTTATTTGCGTTGTATACCGAACATGGTAATTGGCGCACCTTCGGACGAAAACGAATGCCGGCAAATGCTCTACACGGCCTACCAGCACCAAGGGCCCGCCGCCGTGCGCTATCCGCGTGGCACGGGCACCGGCGCGTTGATTGCCGAGGCCATGAGCGCGCTGCCGATCGGCAAGGCCGTTACCGTGCGCACCGGCCACGGTGTCGCCATTTTGGCCTTTGGCACCGTGCTGGCCAGCGCCCTGGAAGCCGGTGAAGCGCTAGACGCCACAGTTATCGACATGCGCTGGGTAAAACCATTGGATGAGGCCCTGGTGCTGCGCCTGGCGGCGAACAATACGCTGTTGGTGACGGTGGAGGACAACGCAGTGGCCGGCGGCGCAGGTTCTGGCGTGCATGAGTTGCTGGCCGCCAGCAGGTTGGATACGCCGTGCCTGCACCTGGGAATTCCGGATGCGTTTATGGAGCACGGCAGCCAGGCGGAGCAGTATGCGGCGGCGGGGTTGGATGCCGATGGGATTGTTGAAGCGGTGAATGCGCGAGTGCTGGATAGGGTGCTTGCGTCTGCAGCGGGGCGGCCGAATGCGGTGCCGGTTGTGGGGTGATGATGTCGTTAAAGGACAACATTAAACGCATACCTATTATCAGCTCTTGCGCTAAATGGGTTTACTACTTGCTGCTTGAGCCGTTCCAACGCTTTCCGGGCTCAGGAGACTATTGGCAAAATCGCTACCGCCAGGGTGGAGTATCAGGAGAAGGGTCTGTAGGTATCCTTGCACAATACAAAGCCAACATAATCAACCAGTTCATCACCGACAACGCCATAGCATCGGTTATCGAGGTCGGTTGTGGTGATGGTGATCAACTGGCACTGCTTAACTGTGCGGAATATACCGGGGTTGATATTAGTGAACAGGTCCTTGAGAGCTGCCGCAACCGGTTCAAGAACGACCCGTCCAAATCCTTTATGCGCCTTGCAGAGTTAGGAGACCGGCAAAGCGATCTCGCACTTTCATTGGACGTTGTGTACCACCTTGTCGAAGATGAAGTCTTTCACGCGCACATGCAACAGCTGACCGTGTCAGCCAGTCAATTTCTGATCGTATATTCTTCGAATACGGACAAGCAGCAATTGATACAAGGCAAGCATATACGACACCGAAAGTTCACTGACTGGCTTGAAAAACACGCCAGCAATTGGAAGCTAGACGAACACATCCCCAATAAGTACCCCTACAGAGGCAACGACAGCACTGGATCGTTTGCAGATTTTTATATTTTTAGAAAAGCCACAAATTCCCTTTGACGCAACATTCAGAAGTCATGGCTCCCAGCAAGCCGAGGATACTAGTGACAACGTCAACCTTTCCACGCTGGCAGGGCGACACCGACCCACCCTTTGTTTATCAGCTATGTGTTGGCCTGCGAGACCGCTTCGATGTACATGTACTCGCACCGCACCAGGCAGGTTGCAATACCGAAGAAACGGTCAATGGCATTCACGTTCACCGCTATCGGTATGCTCCCGAGCGACTGGGAATTCTTGCCTACGATGGCGGTATGTTGCGACGTATACGAGCAAACCCACTAAACCTTCTGATTTTGCCGGGATTTCTGTTGGCTCAATGCTTCGCGCTGCTGCGCCTGCAACGGCAGTTCAAGTTTGCGCTGGTGCACTCACATTGGATTGTGCCGCAAGGACTTGTAGCAGCAATATGCGGCCAAAAATTCATGCTGACATCACACGGTGGGGACCTGTTCGCACTCAGGGGTGGAGCGATGAAAATCTTGAAGCGCTGGGTACTCACTCGAGCCAAACTGGTTACCGTGGTCAGCAGGACTATGCGCGAGGAATGCGTGGCCTTGGGCGTGCCTGCACAAGACGTTCGCGTCCGCTCCATGGGCGTGGATACACAAACACTTTTTACGCCCCCGCCAACCACGGTGAATGAGGCCAGAGAAGGGCTCTTGTATGTGGGTAGGTTGGTTGAAAAAAAGGGGGTGCCCATATTGCTAAGGGCAATGGCCATTCTTAAAGAGCGCGGGCTAGAACCCAAACTCACCATTGTCGGTGACGGACCAGACCGAGGAGATATCTTACAGCTTGCCAGCGAATTGAAACTGGACGCTGATGTAGTATTCACGGGCGCCATGAGTAACGATAAGCTGCCAGATTTCTATCGTAAAGCCAGCATCTTTATACTTCCCTCCATCGTCAGTAGCGATGGTGATCAAGAGGGTTTGGGACTGGTCACAGTAGAGGCCATGGCCTGCGGGTGTCCGGTTGTCGCATCCGCCCTGCCGGCGGTATTGGACGTGATCGATGACGGTATCAATGGGCTTTTAACTGAGCCTGGATGCGCCGAATCACTTGCCGAGCGTATAGCAAGCCTCATCGCTAATGGGGCTCTACGAACAAAGCTCAGCCGCGCCGGGTTGGACCGATCCACGAATTTCGACTGGAGTGCGGTATGCCTTGACTACGGCCATTTTATTGATGAGGCGATGTATGGATAGCCAAAAATGCCGCCAATAGGAGGCCTCCAACGGACATGGCAGAGGTAAAACACTACCCAGCGCTGAAACCGGCTGACGTGCCACTGGTGTCAGTGTGTATAGCGCACTACAACGGGCATGACCTCATTGCTGCATGCCTGGAATCTGTGCTCGCGCAAGTATGTAATTTTGCCGTGGAGGTCATCGTACACGACGATGCCTCTACCGATGAATCCGTCACCTTCTTGAAGGATAACTACCCTCAAATAGAACTGCTCGCCAGTGAGGAAAATGTAGGGTTCTGCCGCGGCAACAACCGAATGGTCGCCCATGCGCGGGGCACATATATATTGTTACTCAACAATGACGCAGCGCTATTCCCCGATGCCCTCGCAACCCTCGCGGAGGCGGCGGCGCAGCAGCACACACCCGGCATTCTCACCTTGCCGCAATACGACTGGGAGACCGGGGATTTAGTAGACCGGGGATGCTTGCTCGATCCTTTCTACAACCCCGTACCCAACCTAGACCCCGAGCGAACCGATGTCGCCATGGTCATTGGCGCCTGCCTATGGATTTCACGCAGCACATGGAATGACCTCGGGGGATTCCCTGAGTGGTTTGAGTCTATTGGGGAGGATCTTTACTTGTGCTGTGCCGCCCGTTTGGCGGGGCTGCCGGTGCAGTCGTTAAATGGGAGCGGGTATCGCCATCATCAGGGAGGCAGCTTCGGCGGTAACAAACCACTGAAAGGGAGGCTCGCTAGCAACTACAGGAGGAGACGCCTCAGTGAGCGGAATAAGACATTCACCCTGTTCGTCATGACGCCAACCGTGACTATGTGGCCACTGCTCCTAGTGCACGTCATTTTGCTATTGATCGAGGGTCTACTATTTAGCATGTTACGCTGGGACCTGAAAGCAGGCACGCAAATCTACCTCAACGCTCTTTGTGAACTGGCCGCGCAAACAGCGCCGCTCAGCGCAGAGCGCTCGAAGCACCAGATGACCAGAGTTGTAACTCTTTCAGCCTTTGTCGAGCCAGTCAGTCTTCTGCCTCGCAAGCTGACGATGCTATACCGTTATGGGTTACCCACATTGACTCAAAGTGCCACCCGTTGAGCCTTGAAAGCGGACGTTCTATGGCAAACGTAGCTAGCATCGTAGTCACATATCATCCAAAGCCAGCAGAACTCGCTCCTTTATTAGAACGACTCCTAGATCAAACTAGCACCGTGATCCTAATCGACAATACTCCAGGAGAGCAAAATCTAACGCTTGCATCTGCTCTCCTCCAATCATCCGCTCCGGGGCGCTGCATTGTCACTCGCTTCGGCGAAAATCTTGGCATAGCGAAAGCTCTAAACGAAGGTTGCAAGCACGCGATATCGATAGACACAGACTTTGTTCTACTCAGCGACCAAGATAGCCTACCTGGCAACGATATGGTCGCCAGACTCTTGGATTGCTACCACGAATGCCAGAAGCAGTACGGCAACATCGCAGCTGTAGGCCCGACCTATACCGATACCCACACCGGATTGACCTATCCATTTCAGAGCCAGAGGGAAGACAAGCTCTTCTACTCGCATGCCGTACCTAGCGAAGAACACCCTTACGTTCAAGCGCTATCCCTCATAACTTCGGGCTCGTTGATTCCAATCTCAGTGCTAACGCAGGTAGGACCAATGCGAGAAGACTTCTTTATCGATCAAGTGGACATTGAATGGGGAATGAGAGCAAGGCACTTGGGGCTCATACTTATCGGCTGTGGGCCTGCCACAATGTACCAAAGCATGGGAGAGGACTCTATCCGCGTTTGGTACTTTGGCTGGAGAAGCGAGAGTCGCTACGGCCCTCTGCGAATTTACTACCGATTGAGGAACTTCGTTGTCCTTCTGAAGGATCCGAAAATCGACTGGCGCTGGAAGATACGCAGTAGCTGGTACTCGTTGGGGCTATTGTATACGCACCTGGTGTTTGGGCCACAGCGGAGCCGCTGCGCTGTCGCGGCAACTCTGGGTCTACTTGACGGCGTCAAAAACCGAATGGGAAAACACACAAGACGTTAGTGAAAACTGGTCACCGCTCTCAATACCGAAGCAATACGACATTAAGGCGCACCAGGCGGCGCACACCACAAAAGTGGCCTGTAATCATCGTCTACTCACCGGAGCTCGGATCAAACAATACAAGTAAGATGAATGAAAACTACTAGATTCTATTGTCGGTCTCAAACGGGCTTTTTGCTCTCCATGAGGCGTTTGCGCCAAACAGGGGGGCATTATCTTTAACAGAACCTGTCTGAACCTTTTGAGCCAAACAAATTATGTGAAATGGCAACACCGACTCTACCGCTAGAATCTGAAAGCCCGCATGATCAACAAGTGCAAGCCCGGCCCCTGTGTCAAAAACGTGATGATGCACTCCTCTCTCTACCGCGTTATTCCTTACCCGTGCGAGGAACTTCGCCCGACCTCCGGCCTCTGCGTCCCTGCCAAGATCATGTAGTCTAAATATCTCATCAAAATGAGTTTCATCCTCTTCCGTAACGTCCAGTTTGTGATCATCAATAAGGTGGTAAAGTTCTGTAACGGGACGCCGATGATCAAAAGTGCCATCCTTGTGCGGCAGAACAATTAGCAGTGTTCCATTCTCCCTTAAAACGCGGGACCACTCGTGTAAAACTTTTAGTGGGTTAGCACAATGCTCAAGCACGTGAGATGACAGAACAAAATCATATGAACAATCATCAATCGCGGCAAGGTTGGAGGCCTCTAAAATGTATTGAAGCCCAGCACTCTTTTTTTTATTGAACTGAAACGTGGACCCGACCTCAATCTCACCCTCCCACAACGTCACTTGCCCGAAATTACAGTTGTCCAAACTCTCTATAAAGGGATATACGGGAAGTATCCCACGCGCCGAAAAAATTTGACTGGGCCCACCAATCTCAAGCCCCCGCCCTCGGTGAATCGCGGCCTTTATCAACGGGAGCACACTTGACCGAAACGGTCTGAGTCTGAGCAAAAAGGCGTTCAGCAGACCCAAAGCTCCGCTTCGCCTATAAACACGGACTAGCTTTTCAAATGCCACCATCAAGTCATCCCTACACGAAACACAGAAAATTCAAGCCAGCCCTGTTCGATCATGATCAATGTGGGTCCGGATCAAATATGTTGGATAGGCCGTGCTATTTGAAATCAAATCAAGGGACTGCTCAAAATCGTAGTAAACACTACTATGGCCCTTGATTAGCGCCACCTTCAAAAAAACGGACCTACCACTACTTAGCATTCGCTTCCATTCATAATGACTAGGGTTTACACCTGCCCGCTCAACGCTGCTTCTCAACAACCCGATATAAAGCCGCGGATCTCTCCACCTATCACAAAACATTCTAAAATAATGATTAGGATATCTAAAAATTCTGCCGAGACCAGTTAGTTCAGTTGCTGGAAACCAAGCGCCCGCTGAGAATCCGGCGCGGATTAATTCTCTTGATAAACCAACCTCGTACTCGTCGATTACTTCCAACTTA
>ERZ887849.2069-NODE-2069-length-17132-cov-11.828600_pt1 | contig 17132 bp, 16 predicted proteins | sample MGYA00521267_ERZ887849 | MGnify/ENA primary metagenome ERZ887849 (study PRJEB32303, sample SAMEA104408601) | aquatic metagenome | biome: Brackish water; feature: Pelagic; material: water | place: Baltic Sea | collected 2014-06-06T16:11:00 | depth 2,863 m ... | reverse complement strand
TGCATGAAACAGTTCCGTCTATTTCTCCACCTTTGTGTCTTATGGCTGGCCGGCAGCGCTTTGGCGCAAGCCCTTGAGCCAGTGAACTTCGCCACTGATTGGAAAGCGCAAGCCGAGCAAGGCGGTTTTTATCAAGCTAAAGCGCTGGGTCTGTATGAAAAAGCCGGGCTCGATGTCACCATCCGGTCTGGCGGGCCGGGGGTGAATATCCCTCAATTGCTCGGCGCCGGAGCAATTGAATTTGGCATGGGCTCGAATAGTTTCATTCCGCTGAATATGGTCAAAGCCGGTGTGCCGGCCAAAGCGGTGATGGCGGCTTTTCAAAAAGACCCGCAAGTGCTGATCACCCATCCGCGCGATGATATTCAATCGCTGGCCGATATGCGCGGGCAGCCTATTATGGTCGCTGACGCCACTGTCAATGCGTTCTGGGCTTGGTTGCGCGTCAAATATGGGTTTGAAAATCGGCAAATACGCAAATACACCTTCAACCTGGCGCCATTTCTGGTTGACCCCAAAGCCATTCAACAAGGTTATGTCACCTCCGAACCATATACCATTGAAACGCGCGGCAATTTTAAGCCGCAGGTTTTTCTGTTGGCCGATTATGATTACCCAAGCTATGCCTCCATGGTGCTCGCCCGCAATGATTGGATTGAGACCAAGCCGCACTTGGTGCAGGCTTTCGTCACCGCGTCTATTGAAGGCTGGCGCAGTTATATTTACGGCGACCCGACACCGGGCAATCAGCTGATTAAACAAGTCAATCCCGAAATGACAGATGATATTATTGCCAATGCCATCAGCCAAATACGCGCCCGCGAGATGATGCGTTCAGCCGATACAGAGATGCTCGGCCTTGGCGCCATGACCGAAAAACGTTGGCGCAATTTCTTCAGCACCATGTCGCAAAGCGGCGTTTATCCGCCCGACCTGTCTTGGCAATCGGCCTTTACCACACAATTTATCAACGCCGGTGACGCACAATAATGACCGCCAAACCCGCCCCCGCGCTGAAACTTGATAATGTCACCATTGGCTATGACAATGGCTATCAGGCGCTGCGCCATCTCTCATATGCATTTGAAGCTGGCAGTTTCACCGCTTTGGTTGGGCCATCGGGGTGCGGCAAAAGCACTTTGTTGCGCGCGCTCGCCGGACTTTTGCCAGCCAGCGCCGGCACCATTGAAAATCATGGCAAAGGCGACATTGGTCTGGTGTTTCAGGAGCCGACGCTGCTGGCATGGCGAAATGTCCATGACAATGTCGCCCTGCCGTTAAAATTCGCCAAACTATCAAGCGCCGAAATTCAATCGCGCGTCACCCATGCGCTAGAGATGGTTGGCTTGGCCGATAGGGCAACGGCATTGCCACGGCAATTATCCGGTGGCATGAAAATGCGCGTGTCTTTGGCTCGCGCTTTGGCTGGCCACCCGCAGACCTTGCTTTTAGATGAACCTTTCGCGGCGCTTGATGAGCTGACTCGGTTTCGTCTCGATGATGATTTGCGCCATATCTGGCAGCAAGAAAAACCGACCATTATTTTTGTCACCCATTCAGTTACCGAAGCCGCCTATTTGGCGCAAAATGTTTTGGTGATGAATATAAACGGCGACATTGCCCAAGAGATTGCCATGCCAGCGCGGCAAGAGAGCCAAAACTTCCGCGCTGAACCGGCTTACCATGAAGCCTGTGCTGCCATTTCTGAAGCGCTCGGCCATCATTCGGCGGCTTATTTGTGATGCGTTATTTTCTGCCGCTTATCGTTGGTTGCGCCTTGCTTGGGTTTTGGGAGTTTTATGTCGCCTATGCCGAGATTCCGAAATTTGTTCTACCGCCGCCGTCAGCCATTGGTGCGGCTCTGGTTAACAATTTCGCGGGATTGATTGATGCCAGTCTCGTCACCTTGCGCATTACTGGCTTTGCGTTTTTCTGGGCTATGGTCAGCGGCCTTGGTTTGGCGGTTATATTCACCCGCGCCCGCGCCGTTGAGCTGGCGTTTTACCCTTATGTGGTAACCCTGCAAGTCACGCCGGTGGTGGCCATTGCCCCGCTGATTCTCATCTGGGTCGGTTTTGACAATGTCGAAACCGCCATGGTCATTATTGCCTGGATTGTTGCGTTTTTTCCGGTTCTGACCAATAGCGTGCAGGGCCTGCGCAGTATTGACGGGCAATTGCATGATCTGATGACACTCAGCCGCGCCAATAGTTGGCAGCGGTTGCTGTATTTGGAAATTCCGGCGGCGCTACCGGCTATTTTAACCGGTGCTAAAATATCTGCCGGACTGGCGCTTATCGGCGCTGTGGTGGCTGAATTCGTCGCGGGTTCGGGGGCCAGCACTGGTCTGGCTTGGCGGATTATTGAAGCCGGTAACCGGTTGGAAATCGCTACCATGTTCGCCGCCTTGTTTTTGCTGTCAGTGCTCGGCATTGGCATTTTTTATCTCCTCAGCTTTATTGAATGGCTGGCCCTGCGCCGCTGGCATGAGAGTTTTCAGGACTAAATTACGTATAAATTTTGTGGTTTATATGGTTTTACAAGCGCTTGACGCTATACGCGAAAATATGCATTATCCGGCTGAATCTCAGGAGAGTTGATATGGCGCAACATAGCGCAAAAGGGGCCCGTTTTCAGGCCGTCACCGCCAACCGCCTCACCGATGGCGAGGTGGTTTATTTTACCGATGCGGGGCACTGGTCATTGAGCTTTAGCGAGGCGGCAATTGCCGATGGCGCCGAGGCTGCAGAGGCTCTCTTAGCTGGTGCCATGCCGGCTGATTTTGAGGCTCATGTTCTCGACCCCTATTTATTTGAGGTTTTGCAAGACGCGCAGACAGGCTATCAACCGGCCAGCGTGCGTGAAACCATTCGCGCCAAAGGCCCAACCATTCGCCTTGATCTCGGCAAACAAGCTATCGCCAGCTAAGCCCAACTGATTGGAATAGACATGTATCGTTATGATGAATTTGATCACCAATTAGTCGCCGAGCGGGTTGAACAGTTCCGTGGCCAAGTAGCGCGTCGGGTAGCTGGTGAAATTACCGAAGACGCCTTCAAGCCACTGCGTCTGATGAATGGCGTTTACTTGCAACTGCACGCCTATATGCTGCGCGTCGCTATTCCCTATGGCACTTTATCGTCTAAGCAAATGCGTATGCTGGCTCATTTGGCGCGCGAGTATGACCGCGGCTATGGCCATTTCACCACCCGCCAGAACATTCAATATAATTGGCCAGCCCTTGATCGCATTCCCGACCTTTTGCAGGAATTGGCCAGCGTCGAAATGCACGCCATCCAAACTTCAGGCAATTGCATTCGTAATGTAACGTCCGACCAATATGCCGGCGCCATTGCTGATGAGGTTGAAGACCCTCGGATCATCTCGGAAATCATCCGTCAGTGGTCAACCTTTCATCCGGAGTTTTCTTACCTGCCGCGCAAATTCAAAATCGCCGTGACCGGTCATAAAAATGACCGCGCCGCCATCAAGCTACACGACATTGGTATTGTGATTGTCAAAAACGCGGCCGGTGAGATTGGCTATGAAGTCCATGTCGGTGGCGGTCAGGGCCGCACACCTTTTATCGCCAAAAAAATGTCTGACTTTGTGCCAGCGGCGCAATTATTAGCTTATTTGGAAGCGGTGATGCGGGTCTATAATATGCTGGGTCGGCGCGACAACTCATACAAAGCGCGGATTAAAATTCTAGTACACGAGACCGGCGAAGAAGAAATGCGCCGCCTTGTTGAGGCAGAGTTTGCCAAAATTGACGCCAGCCAAATGCTCACCGTGCCGCAAGAAGAAATCGACCGCATTGCCGCTTATTTCGCCCCGCCAGCGTTGCAAGAGCTTCCCGCCGCAAGCGCCAGCCTTGACGCGGCACGGGCCAGTGACACCGCCTTCGACCATTGGGTAACCACCAATGTCGTCAGCCATGTCAAACCGGGTTATGGCATTGTCAATATTTCACTTAAACCGATTGGTGGCATTCCTGGCGATGCCAGTGACGCGCAAATGGATGTGATTGCCGATTTGGCAGAAACCTATGCGCAAGATGAAGTGCGGGTGACGCACGAACAAAATCTGGTTTTGCCGCACGTGAAGCTGGATGATTTGAAAACGGTTTATGACACCTTACTAGCGCATGGTTTGGCGACCCCCAATCTGGGCATGATTTCCGATACCATCGCCTGCCCCGGTCTGGATTATTGCAACCTTGCCAATGCCCGCTCCATTCCTCTGGCGCAGGAAATCTCCAACCGCTTTGCCGATCTTGACCGGCAATATGATATTGGCGAATTGAAAATCAAAATTTCAGGCTGCATCAATGCCTGCGGCCACCACCATGTCGGCCATATTGGCATTCTCGGGGTCGACAAAAAGGGCACCGAGTTCTACCAAATCTCGCTCGGCGGCTCAGCCGATGAGAACGCCAGCCTTGGTGACATCACGGGCCGCGCTTTCACCGAAGATGACATTGTTGACGCGATTGAAAACCTCGTTGCCAGCTATGTTGATTTGCGCCAAGGCGGCGAGCGTTTTATCGACACTTATCGACGTGTCGGCATGCAGCCATTTAAGGAGCGTCTCTATGCAGAGTAATCGACAGTTAATCAAAGATGGCACACTTGCTGAAAATCTCTGGCTCTATCTTGAAGATGATGCCGCGCTGAGTGACACGGCGAGTATTGTTTCATTGCAGCGCCTTGAAGACGAAGCTGACACATTGCGCGCCCGTAATGCGCCTTTGGGCGTTATTTTGCGGGCCGGTGAAAAACAAGGTGAGGACGTGCGCCGTCTCGCACCTTTCCTTGATATGATTCAACTGGTCGCCATCGAGTTTCCGGTTTATCGCAATGGTCGCGGCTTTAGCTCGGCCCGCATTTTGCGCGAGGAGCTGAAATTTGACGGCGAAATCCGTGCCACGGGAGAGGTTTTGTTTGACCAATGGCAACCGATGGCGCGCTGCGGCATTAATGCTTTTGAAGTCGACGCCTCTATTTCGCTCGACCAATTCAATCAAGCCATGGGCGAATTTAGCCAAGCTTATCAACCGGCCAGCGACGCACGCCGTGGCCTCTTATGGCAGCGTCACGGCAAGTAATGATTAGTTGCCCTTTGGCGGCTCAAATAATTCTGACGTCTCGCCATTGGTTACTTCGTGATACACAGAGCGACTTGGGAAGGCGAAGGCCGATCCGGCTTCTTCCACAATCTGCTTAATCGCATAAGCCAAATCTTGCTTATTCTTCAGCCAATTGGCCCATTGCGTTTCGCGGGTGAAACAATAGACCATCATATCGATTGAACTGCTGTTGAAACTATCGACATAGACCAAACACGGCAGCTCTTCGCCCGACACAAAATTATCATTGCTTTCAATCCACGCCAAAATCTCGTCGCGCACTTTTTGCAATTGCTCCTTGGTGGTTCTGTATTCCAAGCCAATCGTCCAATAAATCCGACGGTTGGTCATTTCGGAATAATTGATCAGGGCGTGATCTGAAAACATATTATTTGGAACAATAGCCGGCACCTTATCGAAGCGCCGCACGCGGGTTGAGCGGAAGCCAATATGCTCGACAACCCCCTCGACAACATCCGGCACGGCCACCCAATCGCCGATTTTAAAGCGCCGCTCGACCAAAATCGACACGCCGCCCAAAAGGTTTTTGAACAAATCCTGCGCCCCTAAAGCGACGGCCACACCAAACAGGCCAAAGCCCGCAATAATCGGGGCAATTTGAATGCCCCAAATTTGTAAGATGGTAGCCAAGCCAGTCAAAATAACGCCCCAGCGCAAAATCGCCACCAGCCAAGAAATTATTTCTGACGACAACACATCCCTGACGCTTTGTAAGCCATAGGCGACCGGCGTGCTGGCGGCATGAATGGTCCAGAAAAGGGCTACAGCAATCAAACTGCGGACCGTATTATCAGCCAATTCCAGAGCCAAGCCAGATAGAACCATGGTCTCTTTGGCAAAAAATGCCCCTAAGACCAAAAAGAGGAATTTCAAAGGACGCTCAATCGACTCGCGCAGCAGATCGTCGACTTTGGTTTTCGTACGATCTGTGAGCCGCTGAAAAGCGCTCAGGACAAAGCGCGTAAACAAGCCGCGCAATATCGCGAAAAACAAGAACACCGCAAGCGCGCCCAGCATATTGCCCGCGCCAACGCCAAGCGAACCGACCTGCCAGACTTCGCCGACCAATTGAAGAAAATTATTTACCATTTCTTGCATATCAAAACCTGTTCACTCACTAATGATTATCTTATCCCATTTGCCATCGATTCTTTCTTCAAGAAAATGACGGCCTTGTTTGTCCTCAATTTCAACCACCCAAACATCCGGGTCACGACTGATCTCACGAGTCAAAAAATCATCAACCTCTCGATCTAGCGTTGCCAGTGCATGCGCCACCCGCCAACACCTTTCGCCCGACATATCGGTAAACATTGTCAAAACACCAGAGCAACCGTCAAGTTGATTTATTCGTATCATCACATTGCCCGCGTCACTGTCACCGCGGCGCACAATATAGGCTGCCGCTTGCGCCGCATAAACCCGACGCACCAAGGCTTGAATGAAAATTTCCGATTTAATCCGCCAACTCATATTTCCGCTATAGCAGGAACTGGCGCCGCTGCCTATATGCGCGTCATTTCGCGCCGCAGCCGAGGCTTGCACAAATCCGACGTTCCCCCTAGTTTGCCGTAAATTAGGAGTGATGATGTCGTTAGAAAGCCTTTTAGATGATTTTTCCCTGTTTGATGATTGGGAAGACCGCTATCGCTATATTATTGAATTGGGTGGCACGTTAGCGCCGCTCAGCGAAGCAGAGCACAGCGACGCCTATAAAGTGCCAGGCTGTGTCAGCCAAGTCTGGTTGGTCAGCGAAGTACACGGCGAAAAGCTGGTGTTTCGCGGCGACAGCGACGCCCATATTGTGCGCGGCTTGGTGGCCATTGTCCTAGATTTATTCTCGCAGAAAACCGCCGCAGATATTTTAAGCGTCGATGCCAAAGGCGCCTTCGAACAACTAGGCCTCAGTGAACATTTGACGCCGCAGCGCTCCAATGGTTTTCAAGCTATGGTTCAACGAATCCGAAATGATGCCGCTGCCGCCTTGGCCGACTGAAGCCCATAGAACACCGACAGGCGCAACAGACCAAGTTTCAAAACCATTTTCGCCGACCGGCGCGGCAAAGAAAAAACATTCTCGCAAGCCTCCAAACCCTGCTCATAGCAGCATATCGCCAGCATCATCTCGTCAAGGCCCGGGCCGAGATAGTCGAGGGCATCATTTAATCGCCGCCGCGCATCGAGACCATGAGCCGGTTCATTTGCGCCATAATCTTTTGCCACAGGGGCAACGCCGATTGGCCGCTGCCAATTCATCGTCAGTTTTCCATCATCTTGGCCAAGATGAAAATCTCTGGCAAAACGCTCTCCAGCCTCAAATTCAAGCTCGTCGATACCAAATCTTTTGGTTTTCTCGCGCGACCGCAACCAAACCAGAGGCGAAATACTGACGTTACGCTCCACAGCGCCGACCTCTGGCAATTGCTGTTCGCAACGCGCTTGGTGTTGCGCCATATACGGCATGTGTGCGGCCTGTTGTCGGCGCAACCAAGAACGTCCCTGATCTGATAGCACCAGTTTACCCGACCCATGATCCTCCAATAAATCGGCCCGCTGCCAACAACGGACATATTTCGCATCAATCATAATGGCAGATTTTTTCGCGGCAGGCTTGCGCTCTGACGTAATCTGAAACCGCTCATCTTTCGACGCTTGAAGAAAAATATCTGGCTGGCTTAATTTTTTGCCATATTGACGCAAGATGCGTTCATCCGCTGGGGTCATTGTCTACCTCCCAAAAATGATAAGGTGTGCTTAAATTCATGAGAGCCATGCTGGTCAGAGATGACTCCAAAAAATAAAGCCCCTTATCAACACGCGGATCATCACGTGAGTCCTCGACCCGCCGACAAGCGTGGGCCACCGTTGTTCGATCGCGACCGGTTAGGCGCGCCAGCTCGCTGTAGGAAATACTGAAACAACAATGCGCTAGATAGTGCATGGTTTGACGCGCCTGCGCCAAATGTCGCCCGCCACGACTAGGGCCAAGCAAATGGGTGGCGCGCGCATGATAGATGAGCTGAACGCTGGAGAGCACCAACCGAATCTTGCAGGCTGTGTGAAGCTCATTTTGCGAAAGGCTTGTTCCTAGTATCTGATGTCTTCGAAGACAACGCGACTTTATTGCTTGGGCTGGCATGCACATCCCCCATTTTGTAGGCCATTAAATTTTGCCTGCTTTAAAACGGAAGAGGATAAGTTCGAAAATATTCAATAAATTCAATATATTACTTCTAGTTTAATAATCTCATTCATTTAATGATAAACAGTGACTGGCGTTTGCCGTGATTTCCGTCTAATTTACTTAGTAAGAAAAATAAGAGGTTCAATATGGCCCGTAGACAAAACAACAAACTCATGAAAACGACAAAAGACTTCGAACCCGAAAGCGAACCCTTACTGACGCCGGTGAAAGATCCGATCAGCGGGTTCGACAGCGACGGACACGATTTCATCAACACTTTGCTTTTTGGCTATAATTTTGGCATCAGCGCTTTCAATACTACCACGCCGCATCATGAAGACTGGATTATGATGTTCGTGATTATGGAAAATGAAGCAGCTGGTCGCGCGACCGTGACCAAAAACATTGTCGAGCTAACCGGTCGTGCCTATGGCACGGTTCGCAGCTCCCTACACCGCTTTGAAAAACTTGGCTATATTGAGCCAGTGCAACGCATTGGCCGCTCCGAACTCTATGTGCCGACCGCCTTGTTGAAACAAACCATCAATCAATATGCCCGCCAATTTTGGCCATTTATCGAAGCGCTGCGTCGGCAAAGCTAAACCATCGCAAAAGGCCCATAGATTTCCGATCAACGCGCCCTTATAGTGGCGCTCGATTGGAAAACCAAAATGTCGTCACCCCAAGATCAAACTGTTGCCCGTTTAATCAACCCACTTGTCGCCTATCTTGGCGGCGTCAGCTCGTGGTTTGCCTCCCTCGGCTTGCAATTTGTGTTGGTGCCGACTTTGGCGATTATCACCCTAAAGACCTCGGCCAGCGAATTAGCGATTGTGCAAATGATGTTTTCATTGCCGCAATTATTTTTGTTGCTTTACGCCGGTTCTATCGCCGACAAATCCAATTCGCGTCTGGTGTTAATGCTCATCCACTGCCTCGCGGCCATGCCGGTGGCGGCCTTGGGTTGGCTGGTTTATTTCAATGCGCTGAGCTATTGGCACTTAATCGTTTTCGCCATTTCCATGGGCACCGTGTCCGCCTTTTCGGCGCCAACGCGCGACGGCATTTTAACCCGCGTGACAACCCGCAACATCCAAAGCGCCGTGATGATGGCACTGGTGACGCAATTTATCGCCCAGCTTTCAGGGTTCGTGTTGGCTGGCTTGGCGGCCCCTGTCGCCGGCCCGTGGGCTTTGCTGGCTTTACAATTTATCGCCATTATCTTTGGCCTTTTCGCCGCCTTTTTTCTGCCCAGCCTGCCGCCCATAAAACATGAGACGACAATGGGTGACCCCGGCCATGTGCAAGATCGCGGATGGCGAACGGGCTATCATATTGTCGCCGAGTCCGACCGGCTATATCCGGTAATTTTATCAACCATTTCTGTTGGTGTATTTTTCATTGGCATTTTCATGGTCGCTCTGCCGCTGATTGTTCGCAATGTGTTTGGCGGCGGGCAATTGGAAATTGCCATTATGAATGTGTGCTTTTGGGGCGGCACGATTTTCACCACGCTGGTGATGTTGAACCGGCGCCCTATTCGACGACGCGGGCGGGCCATGACACTGGCCTTAGTGGTCGGTTCAATATCACTGATTTGTGTTGGCTTTGCGCCCAGCTTCACCGCCGTCTGCATTTTTGTGACTTTCTGGGGCTTGGCAGCGGGTGTGAATATGGCGATGAGCCGCATCATCGTGCAAATCGAAGCGCCCGTGCAAGCCAAGGCCCGGGTCATGGCTCTATATAATCTGGGTTTTCTTGGCGCCGCACCAATGGGGGCAATGATTACCGGCTTAGTATCGGAATGGGTTGGCGCGCAGACCGCATCCATTATTTTCGCTGTCTGTATGATCGGCTTCACCGCGTGGCTAAGCATCTTCACACCAGTCTTGAAAATCGACCGGCATGAAGATGAAGCCTAATAAATCAGCCGACAGGCCTATTTATATTCGCGCTTTTCCCACCAAGGATAAAAGTCTGGCATATCTTGGCTTGGGCTATCTTTGAAGTCTGGCGCCCGTTTTTCGAGGAATGACATCACCCCTTCTTTGGCGTCGCTTTGGCGTCCACGGCCATAAATCGCTTTACTGTCGACCTTATGCGCTTCCATGGGGTGGTCAGCACCAAGCATGCGCCACAACATTTGACGGGTCATTGAAACCGATACGGGCGAGCTTTGTGCGGTCATCGACAAGGCGATTTCCTTGGCCCGATTGAGCAGCTCAGCTTGCGGCACAATTTCCGAAACAAGACCGCCGGCCAGAGCTTCTTCGGCTCCGAAAACCTCGCCTGAATAGCACCATTGCAGGGCTTGCGAAATGCCGACAATACGTGGCAAGAACCAGCTCGAACACGCTTCTGGCACAATGCCACGGCGGGCAAACACAAAACCAAAACGAGCATTGTCAGAGGCAATACGCACATCCATTGGTAGTTGCATGGTCACGCCAATACCGACAGCTGCGCCATTAATCGCGCCAATCACCGGTTTAATGCTCTCATAAATACGCAGTGTCAGAATTCCGCCGCTGTCGCGCACTTGTTCGGCACTCCAGTTAATCGATCCGTCGTCACGGCGAGCTGATGGTTTGCCGCCGTCGTCTTGACGGGCTTCGTAATTGAAGGTTTTGTCACCCTCTGATAAATCGGCGCCAGCGCAGAAAGCGCGTTCGCCTTGGCCGGTGACAATAATCGCGCGGACAGTGTCATCCGCATCTGCCTTATCTAGCGCGTCGCACATTTCATGCATCATGCGGGCGGTAAAAGCGTTCATTGCCTGTGGCCGATCAAGGGTGATAATCATCAACCCATTTTCATCCACTTGCGTGTTAATTTGTTCATAAGTCGACATATTTTTTCTCCCTAACGTCTATCTATTGTTGCCGAAAGCTCTCATATCTCTATAGTTTGCGTCAAGGAACATTGTCATCGGGGAGGAAGAAATGCATCCTTTTATTCACGCTCAACAGCGTCCAGACCATCCAGCCTATATCATGGCCGCATCGGAAGAAGTGGTCACCTATAAGCAGCTGAACGACAGATCCAACCAGATAGCGCAATTGGCGCGCGCCCGTGGTTTGAAGGTCGGCGACGGTGTTGCCATTTTTATGGACAACAACGTTCATTTTCTTGAAATTTGCTGGGCGGCGCAGCGTGCCGGCCTGTACTTCACCGCCGTATCATCGCGCCTGACGGCTGGCGAGGTCGACTATATCGTGCGCGATTGCGGCGCCAAAATTCTATTCACCTCAGATTATATGAAAGCCGAAGCCGCCAAGTTGGTTGATATGCTGCCGGAAATGGCTGGCATGTTCATGGTCGGTGAAGCGATTGATGGCTATGAATCCTATTTAGAAAGCCGCGATGCACAGCCAGCCGAACCGGTTGCGGATGAGTGCCGTGGTCTCGATATGCTATATTCTTCAGGCACCACTGGTCGCCCGAAAGGTATTCGCCGGGCACTTCCGGAAGGCCCCATCGAAGGAGCCGACAGCCTGCTTGGCTTGGCCGCCATGCTTTACGGGTTTTCCGAAACCAGCATTTATCTATCGCCGGCGCCGCTGTATCACGCGGCACCGTTGCGGTACAATATGGCGGCCCAAAATCTGGGCGCGACCTGCATTATAATGGAAAATTTCGACCCAGAAGAAAGTCTGGCGTTGCTGGAAAAATATAAGGCGACGCATAGCCAATGGGTGCCTACCATGTTTGTGCGTATGCTAAAACTGCCTGAAGATGTGCGCACCAAATATGACACTTCAAGCATGCAATATGCCATTCACGCAGCCGCCCCATGCCCTATTCCGGTCAAAGAACAAATGATCGATTGGTGGGGGCCAGTGATTTATGAATATTACGCTGGCAGTGAGGGCAATGGCTTCACCCAACTGAATTCAGAAGAATGGCTGGGCCACAAGGGCTCCGTTGGTAAGGCGCTGATGGGCATTATTCATATTTGTGACGACGAGGGCAATGAGTTGCCCATCGGCGAGGCCGGTTCGGTTTATTTCGAGGGTGAAGAAGGCGCTGCCTCTTTCGAATATTACAATGACCCGAAAAAAACCGCCGAAAGCCGTCACCCAAGCAAGAAAAACTGGTCAACCTTGGGCGATGTTGGCAAGGTTGATGAGGAAGGCTATTTATATCTCACCGACCGCAAAGCCTTTATGATTATTACTGGCGGCGTGAATGTTTATCCGCAAGAGACTGAGAACCTTCTGATTACCCACCCGAAAGTCGCCGATGTGGCGGTAATTGGCGTGCCCAATGAAGATTTTGGCGAGGAAGTCAAAGCCGTTGTTCAACCGATGGATTGGAACCAGACTGGTGACGCACTGGCCGAAGAGCTGATTGCCTTTTGTAAAGAAAACCTCTCGGCCATCAAATGCCCGCGTTCGGTTGATTTCGACAAGGAATTGCCGCGTCACCCGACCGGTAAACTTTATAAACGCTTGGTTCGAGATCGTTATTGGGGAAATCAAGATTCAAAGATTGTATAGCCGCCGAGAGCGACCTATTCTAACAACAGCATAAAGGAGAAAACCATGCGTTTATTTGAAAATTTGGCTGACTATGCCGCCGCCGTTGGCGAGGAAATCGGGGTCAGTGACTGGATGGAAATCGACCAGGAGCGGATTAACCTTTTTGCCGACGCAACAGGTGATCACCAGTGGATTCACCTAGATGGTGAGCGTACGCAAAAAGAATTGGGCATGCCAACCATTGCCCACGGGTTTTTGACCCTGTCACTTCTGCCCGTTCTAATGGCTCAGATTTCTGGTGTTAAAAGCGTTACGCGGGGCATTAACTATGGCTCCAACAAAACTCGCTTCACCAGCATGGTGCCCGTAAACTCAAAAGTGCGCGCCCGTGCCAAGCTCAAATCAGCTGAGCCAAAAGCTGGCGGCATGTTGTTTACGGCAGAAGTTTCGGTCGAAATCGAAGGCGCTGAAATGCCTGCCTTGGTCAGCGAAAACCTGACCCTATTGTTCGAATAGGATAGAGGCCTATGGGTCGCAAAAAAGACGATACCATTTGGCCGGTTATGAAGCCGGATGACGTGTGGCGTGAACAACTCACCGATGAGCAGTTCTACGTGACACGTCAGGCCGGCACAGAGCGGGCCTTTACCGGCCCCAATTGGGACGCCAAAGATGAGGGTGTCTACCATTGCATTTGCTGCCATGAGCCATTGTTCGATGCCGCCACTAAATTTGATAGTGGCACTGGCTGGCCAAGCTTTTACGCAGCTGTTCAACAAGGCGCCGTCACCGAACGCGCCGATAACACGCTTTTCATGCGCCGCACGGAAGTGGTTTGCAGCTCTTGCGGTGCCCATTTGGGTCATGTGTTTCCAGATGGCCCACCGCCAACTGGCCTGCGGTTTTGCATGAATGGCCACGCGCTCGATTTCCGCAAAGCCGACGAGACAGACGACAGCTAGGGGCGGATGCAAGCTGATAATTCCACACCGGCGCCGATTGCTGTAAAAGTAATCGCCGAAGATTGCCACCACGGCATCACCCGCCAGGACGAATTCGCTTGGCTGCGCGATGATAATTGGCAAGCGGTGATGAAACAGCCAGCGCTTTTGCAAGCCGATATTCGCGCTCATTTGGAAGCCGAAAACGCCTATACAGAGCAGGTTTTGGCGCCAACACAGGCTTTGCAAAAACAGTTGTTCGATGAAATGCGCGCCCGTTTGCAAGAAGACGAAGCCAGCGTGCCCGCCAATGACGGAGCTTACGCTTGGGCCTCGCGCTATGCCGTCGGTGGTGAGCACCCGCATATTTGCATGGGGCCACGCGACGCTGAAATTGACGCCATGCAGCCGGTCATTGACGGCGACGCTGAAGCGCAAGGTCGGGATTTTTTCAAACTCGCGGACTATGAAGCCGATCGCCAAGGGCGCTATGTGGCATGGAGCTTTGACGATAAAGGGTCGGAATATTTCACTATATGCGTTCGCGATTTAGCCACCGGCAAAGACACCCCAACCCGATTGCTGGACACCACTGGTTCAATGGCATGGTCGGCGTGTGGCGATTACTTATTCTATGTCATGGTTGACGACAACCATCGCCCCAATCGGATTATGCGCCACGCGCTTGGCAGCCAGCAAAGCGCGGATACATGCGTCTATGAAGAAACCGACGCTGGTTTCTTTATCGGCCTATCAGTTACACGCAGTGGCCGTTTTCTGGTAATTTCAGCGCATGATCACGAAACCAGCGAGGCGTGGTTATTGCCAACAGACGCGCCCTTGGCGACGCCGTCATGTGTTGCTACACGCCGTCCTGGCATTGAATATAGCGTCGATGATGACGCCCAACGCGAGCGGCTCATCATTGTCACCAATTGGTCGGCAGATGCAAAGGCGGATGATTTCCAAATCGTTACCAGCCCGCTGCCGCCGTCTGACATCACCACCCATGCAGATGATGCCATGCAGCACTGGCAGGTTCTACGGCCACATCAGGCCGGTTGTCTGGTGCTTGATGCCTTGCCGTTTGCCGATCATCTGGTGGTTTTATTGCGGCAAAACGCTCTGCCACATATTGAAATCGTCAACTGGCAAAGCGGCGACAGTCAGCCGATCGGCTTTGACGAGGAAGCCTATGATTTAGCGCTCGGTGCCATGGCTGAATATGACACGACAATTTTGCGTTTCACCTATGCCTCCATGACCTCGCCGACAGCGACCTATGATTTCGATATGGCCAGCGGGGCGCGAGTTTTGCGTAAAACACAAATCGTGCCCAGCGGCCATCAGCCGGACGATTATATCACCCGACGGCTAACCGCCATCGGCCATGACGGGGCGGAAATTCCCGTTTCGGTTGTTTATCATAAACACACAAAACTTGATGGCAGCGCACCGGTTCTCCTCTATGGCTATGGGTCTTATGGCATTACCATTCCGGCCGGTTTCTCAGTCACGCGGCTGAGCTTGGTCAATCGGGGGTTTATTTATGCCATTGCCCATATTCGCGGCGGTAAAGCGCGCGGCCATGACTGGTTCATGCAAGGCCGGGGGCCACAAAAAACCAATACATTTCATGATTTTATCAGTGTCGCCCGCGATCTGATTGCGCGTGGCTGGACACGCGAAAAACAAATCACCATCCATGGCGGTAGCGCCGGTGGCTTGCTGGTCGGGGCCAGTGTCAATATGGCGCCTTCGCTGTTTCGCGGTGCCGTCGCTGAGGTGCCGTTTGTGGATGTGCTGACCACCATGCTCGACGCTTCCCTGCCACTGACGCCACCGGAATGGCCTGAATGGGGTAATCCGATTGCCAGTGCCGAGGCCTATCAGTTAATCGCCAGCTATGCCCCTTACGAGAATATAACCGCCACCGCCTATCCGCATATTCTTGCCACCGCTGGATTGACCGACCCACGGGTGACCTATTGGGAGCCGGCCAAATGGGTGGCGCGGCTGCGCGACAGGCGCACAGATGACGGGCTGACACTATTGCGTACGGAAATGACCGCCGGCCACGGCGGCAAAGCTGGCCGCTACAATCAATTGCACGAAACCGCCTTTGTTTACGCCTTTGTTTTGGCCATTCATCAAGCTGAAAATGGCGTATAACGAGGTTAAGAATAGGGAGAACAACAATGAGTGACTTTACTTTTGAGAATGCCGAGAAATTAGGCTTCAACCGTCAGCGGCTCGACACCATACCGGCGTTTTTTAGCAGCTATATCGAGAAGCAGCGGCTGGCTGGCATCAGCATTATGGTTGCGCGCGCAGGCGAAGTTGCGCATTTATCGCATTTGGGAAACAGCGCTTTTGACGGCGGGTTTTCCGTCAATGATGAAGCGATTTTCCGTATTTACTCCATGACCAAGCCGATCACCTCGGTCGCGCTGATGATGCTTTACGAGCAGGGTCTGGTGCAATTGCAAGACCCGATCACCAAATTCTTCCCGAAGTTCAAAGACGTTCGCGTATTTGATAAAGGCACGCCGCAAGAATACACCACCCGCGAGCCGGAGCGGATGATAACCGTGCATGACTTGCTGACCCACCAATCGGGGCTGACCTATGATTTCATGCTGTCGCATCCGGTTGATGCGCTTTACCGCAATCATAAAATCAATGGCGCGCGTTCGGAAAAACAAACGCTTGAACAATTGGTCGATAAATTGCCGGAACTGCCATTGGTATTTTCGCCGGGCAGCAATTGGAATTATTCGGTTTCCACTGATGTCGTGGGTCGATTGGTGGAAGTGATTTCCGGCAAGCCGCTCGATGTGTTTTTCGAAGAAAATATTTTCAAGCCTTTGGGCATGCATGACACGAGCTTTACCATTAGCGATGAAAAGCGCCACCGCTTGATGCATAATTATTCGCGCTCGCCGATTGACGGCAAAATCACCCTCGCCGACAGCCCCGACAGAACCATTTATGCGCCGGGCCGAGAGTTTTTATCCGGTGGTGGCGGCTTGCTGTCGACGGTCAGCGATTACCATAAATTCGCTGATATGATGCGCCGTGGCGGCAGCACACCGACAGCTCGCATCTTGAGCCGCAAAACCGTCGCCTATATGACCAGCAATCATTTGCCAGATAATGACACGCTGGTGAACCGTGCGCTTGGCAGTTATTCTGAGGTCACCTATCTCGGTACTGGTTTTGGCCTTGGCTTTTCCGTGGTCGTCGATCCGGCGCAAACCTCAACCGTCAGCTCCAAGGGCAATTACTCATGGGGCGGACTGGCAAGCACAATTTTCTGGGTGGATCCGGTGGAAGATATCACGGTTATTTTAATGACCCAAATGATGCCATCGGGC
>ERZ887849.2067-NODE-2067-length-17136-cov-5.118494_pt1 | contig 17136 bp, 16 predicted proteins | sample MGYA00521267_ERZ887849 | MGnify/ENA primary metagenome ERZ887849 (study PRJEB32303, sample SAMEA104408601) | aquatic metagenome | biome: Brackish water; feature: Pelagic; material: water | place: Baltic Sea | collected 2014-06-06T16:11:00 | depth 2,863 m ... | reverse complement strand
TGCCCGAATGGTTGGTACGTTATTCGGCCTGGGCTTGATGTACGTGATTCTCGGTGGGCTGCTACTAGCCCTCGGATTCAATGGATTCCTCGTGCTCGGACTGATAGGTGGATTGTTTTTCGCCCAGTGGTGGTTCTCTGACAGTCTTGCGCTGTCGAGCATGCGTGCTCATGAGGTGACTTTGGAGCAGGCTCCCCAACTGCACGCAATGGTGGATCGGCTCTGCGCTTTGGCCGACATGGAAAAGCCACGAATCGCGATCGCTGATTCTGACGTCCCCAACGCTTTCGCTACCGGCCGCACGACCAAGAGGTCGGTTGTCGTGGTCACCACCGGACTCCTACGTCGACTTGATCAGGAAGAACTCGAAGGCGTTCTTGCGCATGAGTTATCGCACGTGGCTCATCGCGACGTGCTCGTGATGACGATCGCCTCCTTCACGGCCATCCTGGCGGGGTTCATGGTGCGTAGTGCGATGTGGGGTTCAATGATGCGCGATCGCCGAGATAACAACACCGCGCTGATCTTCTTTGCTGTTATGGCGGTGAGCATCCTGGTGTACGCGATTTCGTGGTTGCTCATCCGAGCGCTGTCACGCTACCGCGAGATGGGGGCCGACCGCGGTGCCGCGTACATGACCGGTAAACCATCAGCGCTGGCCAGTGCACTGCAAAAAATTAGTGGTGAAATGGCGAGCATTCCAAATGCTGACCTGCGACGGATGGAGTCGGTGAGCGCTTTCGCCTTCGCCCCTGCGTTTTCGAAGCGCAGCAACGGATTTGGCTTAGAGTCTCTGATGTCCACGCATCCGTCGCTGGAGAAACGTCTCGCTCAACTGGCCAAGATTTCCACCGATTTGGGTGGTCGCTGACATGGGTTTTCTGGACACGGTGCTGGGTCGGAAAAAGCCGGTCCGACCCAACCTCGATGCGCTCTTCGCAATTCCTGCCGCTGCCATCACGCTCCAGGTGAGCATGGACCTGCTCCCCACCGGTTCGGGTGCGGTTGCTTTTCGATCGGTTGAGGGTCGCGCCATGGCCGATGTGGAACAAGAAATTCGTGATCTGCTTGATGCAGATGGCGGACCGCCGGTGTCGCTGGTGAACGATGAATTCGGATTCACCTGGTTGGTGGTGACCACCGATGCCGCAGCAGAATCATCGGAGGCGGATGTGTCGTCTATTGTCACCGACTTGCACGCGGTTAATGTGACACTGGCCGACCACGGCTTCGGATCGCAGTTGCTGTGTTCACTCATTCCTTTCAGCGATCCAACCGAGCAGATGGTGGCGCTGATCTATCTGTACAAGCGGGGCACTTTTTACCCGTTCGCACCAGCTCGCGACGGTTCCGAGCAACGCGACAACGTGGCGGAACTAAAGGTCCGCGACCAACTCGCCGGCGAACTTCCCTGGGAATCAGATCTTAGCCGCTGGTTTGCCGTATGGGGAGCGCCAGGAACTTCAAACTAAGCCCTAGGACGGCGTCGCTGCCCCGGCGCCGGGTAGGGCCAGCATGCGGTCCAGGGCAACCTTCGCCCAACGGGCAGTGTCTGGATCGACACTGATCTGGTTGACAACCCGGCCGTCCACCAGGCTCTCCATCGCCCAGACCAGGTGCGGTAAATCAATGCGGTTCATGGTGGCGCAGAAACATACCGTTTTGTCGACGAACACCACCGTTTTGTCGGGGTTTCCTGCAGCCAGACGGCGAACCAGGTTGAGCTCGGTTCCCACGGCGAAAGCTGATCCGGGTGGAGCAGCGTTAATGGTGGAAATGATGAACTCCGTCGACCCGACCAGATCGGCTCGCTCGACCACGTCGTATCGGCATTCGGGGTGCACGATCACGGTAATTCCTGGAACCCGCTGACGCACATCGTCGACAGATTCCGGGGTGAAGCGCCCGTGCACAGAGCAGTGGCCCTTCCACAGCAGCATGCGGGCTGCTTGAGCGACCTCGCGAGTCAGGCCCCCATCGGGCCTATGCGGATCAAAGACCACACAATCGTTGAGGGAAAGGCCTAGATCGCGCACCGCAGTGTTGCGGCCAAGATGCTCATCAGGGAGGAATAGGACGCGCTCACCGCTCTCAAATGCCCACTCCAGGGATCGACGAGCGTTACTCGACGTGCAAATGGAACCGTGATTTTGCCCCGTGAACGCCTTAATGTCGGCGGAGGAATTCATGTAGGTAATCGGAATAGTCGAGTCGGCAAGGTCCCACCGGGTCAGGGTCTGCCAGGCAGCATCAACCTGGTAGGCAGCGGCCATATCTGCCATGGAACAGCCCGCGGCTAGGTCGGGCAAGATCACCTGCTGGCGAGCATCGGTCAAGATGTCTGCACTTTCGGCCATGAAATGCACGCCACAAAAAATGATGAACTCAGCTTGGCCACGATCAGCAGCCTGCTGCGCCAACTTAAACGAATCGCCGGTCACATCAGCAAAGGCGATGACCTCATCGCGTTGGTAGTGATGGCCGAGAACAAATACGCGTTCCCCAAGTGCGGCCTTGGCTATGGCCGCGCGCGACACGAGGTCAGGATCGCTGGCCACCGGCAAGTCGCCGGGACACTCAACACCGCGCTCACTGTCGGGATCGGCACCTTTGCCGAGGAGAAGGAGAGCCAGGGGAGTTTTTTCTGGCTCAACGAATGACTGCGCCATGCCGACAGTGTCCCACTGCCGGTGCATCTTCGCCTCTTCCGGGGCCGATAGCGTCGGCGTGTGCGCGTACTGGTCAGCCCGGACAGTTTCGGTGGGACGCTCTCTGCGGTCGAAGCGGCAGAGGCGATGGCGAGCGGATGGCGCGATGGCGCTGGGCACGACGCGATACATCAACTACCACTCAGCGATGGTGGTCCCGGATTTGTGGACGTTCTTGCCCGGGCACGCCGACTGCAGACCCAGCTGGTGACCGTGACCGGCCCGTTGCGCACGCCTGTTCCGGCAACGATGGCCATCGAAGATGATGATGAGCACGCAATGACGGTTTACCTGGAATCGGCCCAGGTCTGCGGGCTCTATCTGGTGCCCCCCGAAGATCGATCACCCTGGAACCTGACAAGTGCAGGCCTGGGCGAACTCATCCTTGCCGCCGTCGACGCCGGTGCTCAACGGATCGTGATTGGCCTGGGTGGAACCGGCACGGTAGACGCCGGTGCCGGATTGCTAGCCGCTTTGGGCGCCTCAGTGAACAACCCGGGGGCAGCCTCGCTCATGTACGGGGCGCAACCGCTGGCTAATGTCTCGGGGATTGATCTGGGTCCGGCGAGGGCGAGCCTGCGCGGGGTTGACCTGCTCATTGCCGCGGATGTGGATGTGCCGCTATCGGGACCTACCGGTGCGGTGCAGGGCTTCGCTCGACAAAAGTTTCCCCGGCCCGGTGATGTAGCTAATGCTGAAATTCATCGTCTGGCGGCCGTCATTGACCGGTTCACCGCCACTGTTCAACAGGACACGGATATGGCAGACCTCACCGGGTTGCCCCACGCCGGGGCCGCCGGCGGTATCGGTTGGGCATTGGCATCACTGGGCGCCACCCTGACCCCCGGATTCGACACCGTGTCTGCACTGGTGGGTTTTGCTGATCACATGGCCGATGCTGATCTGGTGCTCACCGGCGAGGGGAGATTGGATTGGCAAACACCACGCGGAAAAGTCGTGTCTGGGGTGGCCCAGGCTGCCGTGTCGGTGGGTGTACCCGTCCTGGCGATCGCTGGATCGGTGGAGTTGGGCCAGCGTGAACTGGGTGCCATGGGGGTCGCAGCCGCCTACGGGCTGGTGGATCTACCCGGTGGCCGAGAAGCAGCGATCAATTACTCCGACAACGCACTACGCGTCATGAGCGCCCAGGTGGCTCAGCAATGGTCTAGGAGTCGTTAGCGGCCAACTTGGATTAGTAACCCCCGGGGTGCATAATTAAGCAGAAGGCTCCACACTGGTGATTGCCGTTACGAGAAACTGCCGTTCAACTGTTCACATCGTTTCACTACCTGGGAGACAGCCAATGACTGCCGAACCAACAACCGATGGCGTAGTACTCACTGACACCGCAGCCGGCAAGGTCCAGACCCTTCTTACCTCTGAGGGCCGCGACGACCTGACCCTGCGCATCGCTGTTCAGCCTGGCGGCTGCTCAGGCCTGCGCTACCAGTTGTTCTTCGACGACCGGACCCTTGATGGCGATGTGGTCAAGGACTTCAACGGCGTTGGCGTGGTCACCGACCGCATGAGTGCCCCCTATCTCAGCGGCGCCGTCATTGACTTCGTGGACACCATTGAAAAGCAGGGGTTCACCATCGACAACCCCAACGCCGGTGGCTCCTGCGCGTGCGGAGACTCTTTTCACTAGTTCTACACACCTCCCGCCGGCAGTGAGGCTCGCCGATAGGGTCAGCGGGTGAATATTGTCGTCACCGGCTCCATCGCCACCGATCACCTCATGACCTTTCCGGGCAAGTTTGCCGATTCGATCGTGGCCGACAAACTGGACCGGATCTCTCTATCGTTTCTGGTCGACCAGTTAGAAGTTCGCCGCGGTGGCGTGGCGCCCAATATCTGCTTCGGGATGGCTGCTTTAGGGTTCACGCCCGTGCTCGTGGGTGCGGTCGGCCCAGACTTCGCCGACTATCGCTCCTGGCTTGAACGCCACGGCGTGGATACCGATTCGGTGCATGTTTCCCAGGTGCATCAGACAGCTCGATTCATCTGCACCACCGATGAAGACGCCAATCAGTTAGCTTCCTTCTACGCCGGGGCCATGAGCGAGGCTCGCGATATTGAACTGGATCCGGTGGTTGCCCGCATTGGTGGCGTGGATCTTGTGGTGATTGGCGCCAATGACCCCGACGGCATGCTCCGTCACACCGATGAATGCCGCGCTCGTGGCTTTGCCTTCGCGGCTGATCCATCCCAGCAGTTGGCTCGGATGGAAGGCGCCGAAATTCGTCGACTCATCGATGGGGCAGCGTACCTGTTTACCAACGAGTACGAAGCTGCATTGACCGAGCAGAAGACCGGGTGGAGCGCAGCGGAGATCGCTGACCGGGTGCAATGCCGGGTGACCACGTTAGGTGCCCAGGGTGCTCGAATAGAGCGCGCGGGTGAAGCTCCGGTCAAGGTGGAGTGCTTGGCTGAAAGTTCTGTCGTTGACCCCACCGGAGTCGGGGATGCTTTTCGAGCAGGATTTCTTGCCGGACTCGGACTGGGCTTAACCGATGAACGATGTGCTCAGCTGGGATCGCTGTTGGCAACGCTGGTCATCGAGACGGTGGGTACGCAGGAGTACCAGGTGTCGGATGCAGATATCCACCATCGTCTTACCGCGGCCTACGGCGCTGAACCGGCCGCGGAGATTACCTCTCGATTGTCTCTGCGCCCCAGCGCATAGCGACAGACCAACTCGGGGGAGTGGAGCCAAACATGGAGAGGCGGACATTGGCACGCGTTGAGCCGCCCCACACCCAGTGGCAATTAATTGCCGAAGATGCCGACCCAGGCGATGACCTGGTTGGGGTCGGTGCTGATTTAGCGCCAGGAACTGTGCTCGCGGCCTACCGGGCAGGTCTTTTTCCCATGCATCTACGCGACGACAATGATGACGAGCTGCTTGGCTGGTGGTCACCGGACCCCAGGGGGGTGCTACCCCTTGATGGCGTGCGTATCACCCGGTCGCTCAAGCAATCCATGCGCCGGTTCAGGGTGACCACCGACCATGCTTTCCAGGAGGTCATGCAGGCCTGTGCCGATCAGGATCGTTCGGGACGGTGGATCACTCCACAGTTTCTAACTACCTATGTTCACCTGCACGAATTGGGCTGGGCGCATTCGGTAGAGGTGTGGTCGGGGGATGGATCGCTCGTGGGTGGCCTCTACGGAATTGAGGTGGGTGGGCTCTTCGCGGGAGAGTCGATGTTTCACACTGAGCGCGATGCGTCCAAGGTTGCCCTCGTGGGGCTCGTTCGCCATCTCAATAGCGCCCCGGACCCGGATCGACTCCTTGATGTGCAGTGGCAGACCGACCACTTAGCAACTCTCGGCGTCATTGAGGTGCCGCGGTTGGAGTACTTCGATCGACTGAAAACTGCTGTGCAGTTGCCCCCGGTGTTCGTCGTGCCAGAAGTTTTGTGGGAACCGCACTGATTCATCCGGGTCATGCGGCTGAAACTAGAGTCCGGGCAGGTCCTGGGCACCGAAGCGATGTCGAACCTCGTTGACGGTGTGCCGCAGAGCTGCCACAAACCCACCGATATCTGGCGTGGTGTCTCCGACCGGGAGTGAGACACGCACATTGCCGCCGCTCGCCGCACCCATTGCGGCCAGAACGTGGCTCGGCCGGCGAGTGTCTGCCACACATGAGGAACCGCTTGATACAGCGAAACCTGCGGTATCTAAGCCGCCCATGAGTGATTCGGCATCGGTGTACAGGCAGCTGAAGGCACCCAGGTAGGGCAAGCTGTTGTCCGGGTCGCCGAGCCAGCTAGAGCCGGAAACATCGGCGAGCACTAAATCCCTCAGATCGTGCAGTGCTGCTTTTGCGAGCCGAGCATCATCATTTTGCCGGGGAAGTGTCCACTCCAGTGCACGCGCCGCCACTGCGATCAACGGGGTGAGCGGTAAGCCCGGAACGTGGTGATGTTCACGTTGATCGAGCACGGCCGGTGGCTGCCAGGGCACGCCCTTGCGCACACCCAAAGCAGCGACTCCTGCTGGACCACCCCAGGAGTTGGCCTGCGCTAGCACGAGCGATGCTTGGTCGACCCCGAGCATCAGGTCTGACCCCCGCCCGATCGTCATAGCGGCATCCACCAGGAGTGGTACGCCGGCGGCTTGGCACAGGGCCGTGGCAACAGGTAGGGGTTGGCGGGTACCAACCTCGTGATTTGCCACCTGCAGACAGGCCAGGGTCACCCCGGGTTGAGATATCTCGTGGGCGAAGGTATCCAGATCGATGCGCCCGAGATGGTCTACCCCTACCAAAGATACGTTGGCGGAACCGGCCGCGGTCTCGGCAGCGGCGAGCAGCGCACTGTGCTCAACGGCGCTGCACACCACTCGCCCGGGCCTTGCGCGGAGTGCTCCGCTGACGGCCCAATGCCCCGCCAATGCCGACGATGAGGCGAAGGCAACTTCGGTTGGCCCCATGGTCATCGCCGCAGCGATTCCGGCTCGAGATGCATCCAGAATTAACCTCGCGCGGCGAGCATCGGCGTACCAGCGCTGCGGGTCCGCCCACGCAGAATCAAAGGCCGCCGCAAGGGCCTGGCGACCCCCCGGATTGAGGGGCCCAGCCGAGGCAGCATCAAAGAATCGGTTCATCGCATTGACCATTGTGCCCGGGCCTTTGGATTGACCCAATGTGACGTATCCGACACCGGTCAAAATCCGGTTCCCCCACACCCCGCGAACAGGCTCAGTGCGCTAAGGTCAAAAGGTATCGGTAGGTTCACGTAGGCGGTTGTTTCATCGGTGGATCTGCTCGACCAATTGGGTTGTGTTGGCATGAAGAAGGGTGTGTGGTGAGCTCAAGCCGCAAGCGCATGACGCGGAAAGCCAGCGTCATTGCCGGTGTCGCTGCCATTGGCCTCATTGCCTCAGGCTGCACAGCAAATGAGGCGTTCTTCTTCGACCTGCCCGAACCTTCCACCGCAGAGGGCCCGATCGTTCAGAACTTGTGGAACGGTTCCTGGATTGCAGCGTGGATCGTGGGGGTTATTACCTGGGGCCTCATGATTTTCGCGGCCGTGGCCTATCGCCGGCGCAAGAATGCGGGCGTGCCTGTTCAAACGCGGTACAACATTCCCCTTGAAGCGCTCTACACCATCGTGCCGCTCATCATGATCCTCGGCCTTTTTGTTTTCACCGTTCGTGACCAAACCGAACTCATTGCCGTAGAAGATGATCAGCAGCAAACGGTCAACGTTGTGGGCTTCCGTTGGAGTTGGACGTTTAACTACCTCGACGAGGATGTCTACGAGGTGGGCACCCCGGGCGTTCCGCCTACTCTGGTGCTGCCGGTTGACGAAAAAATTCAGTTCGAGTTGTCCTCGCCCGACGTTATTCACTCCTTCTGGGTGCCCAACTGGCTTTTCAAGATGGACGTCATTCCGGGCAAGGTCAATGTCTTCCAGGTGACCCCAAATAAGACCGGCACCTTCGTTGGCCGCTGTGCTGAGTTGTGCGGAGTGGATCATGCGCGCATGCTGTTTAACGTTGATGTCGTGGAGCGGGCTGAATACGACGAGTACATTGCTTCGCTGAGAGCCAAGGGTCAAACGGGCAAGCTGCAAAGTGAACGTGTGGATTACGAAGGTGAACGGCCGTCGGAGAGGATCAACCTGTGACGATCTTGAATGAGCCTCCCCGGGCTGCACCCGCTGCCCCGGCTCCATCGCTAACGCGCACTGAGATTCGCAAGGACACCCTCGGGCGCACGATCATCAAATGGGTTACCTCCACCGATCACAAGACGATCGGTTACATGTACCTCATCGGATCTTTCGTCTTCTTCATTCTCGCCGGCGCGATGGCACTGGTTCTCCGTGCAGAATTGGCCGTGCCCGGGCTGCAATTCGTGTCCCTTGAACAATACAACCAGTTGTTCACGATACACGGCACCATCATGCTGTTCCTTTTCGCCACACCACTTTTCGTCGGTTTCGGCAACGTAATCATGCCACTACAAATCGGTGCTCCCGACGTTGCCTTTCCGCGTTTGAATATGCTCGGATTCTGGCTGTTTATCTTCGGCGGCACGACCGTGATGCTGGGCTTCCTCACTCCGGGTGGCGCCGCCTCCTTCGGTTGGTTCGCCTACCAACCCCTGAGCAATGCCGTGAACTCTCCACAGGTGGGCGGCGATCTGTGGTTCCTCGGCCTCGCCATGGGTGGACTTGGCACGATTCTGGGAGCCGTAAACTTCATCACCACCATCTTCGCGATGCGGGCTCCAGGTATGACCATGTTCCGCATGCCGATTTTCACCTGGACGATCCTGGTCACCAGTGTGTTGGTGCTCATCGCCTTCCCGATCTTGGCTGCGGCCCTGGTTGTGGCTTTCATCGACCGGCAGTACGGCGCGGTAGTTTTTGATGCGGAAAATGGTGGGGCGATTTTGTGGCAGCACCTGTTCTGGTTCTTCGGCCACCCCGAGGTCTACATTATTGCGCTGCCCTTTTTCGGCATCGCCAGCGAAATTATTCCGGTCTTTTCCCGCAAGCCAGTCTTTGGCTACAAGGGTCTGGTGGTGGCCACGATGGCCATTGGCGCCCTATCTGTGGCGGTGTGGGCTCACCATATGTACGTAACCGGCTCGGTTTATCTGCCCTTCTTCGCGCTCATGACCATGCTGATAGCCGTGCCTACAGGCGTGAAATTCTTCAACTGGATCGGCACCATGTGGCGCGGCTCGGTCACTTTTGAGACACCCATGCTGTTCACGATGGGGTTCTTGGTCACCTTCCTCTTCGGAGGCTTGACCGGCATCATCCTGTCTGCTCCGCCCCTGGACTTCCACGTCTCTGATAGTTACTTTGTCGTGGCTCACTTCCACTACACCGTCTTTGGCACCGTGGTGTTCTTGATGTTCGCCGGGTTCTACTTCTGGTGGCCCAAGATGACCGGGCGCATGCTTGATGAGCGCCTCGGACATGTGCATTTCTGGCTGGTTTTTGTCGGCTTCCAGGTGACCTTCCTCGTTCAGCATTGGCTTGGTGTTCAGGGCATGCCAAGGCGATATGGCGATTACCTGGAAAGCGATGGCTTCACCACGTTGAACACAGTGTCAACGATTGGTTCTTTGATCGTCGGCGGATCCACCCTGTTCTTTATCTGGAATGTCATTAAGACATGGCGCACCGCGCCGAAGGTGACCGTTGATGACCCTTGGGGCTGGGGTGGCTCACTAGAATGGGCAACTTCCTGCCCGCCACCACGGCACAATTTCACGTCGCTGCCGCGTATTCGCTCCGAGCGTCCAGCCTTTGATCTACACCATCCGGAGTTAGCTGATCTGCCGCAGACGCCGGCCGCCGTGAGCGTATTTACCCGGGTGCTGGCTGGTGACGGACCTTCGCCAACGCGCGAGCAGGTTGAACAAAAGCGGGCCCGCGAAGCTGGCGGTCCGGAAGGCACCGCTCGATGAAGATTGAAGGTTGGATCTTCGGTGTTGGCGCAATTTTTTACTTTGTTGTCGCCGGGGCCTACTGGTTCTTCAGCCGCGATGAGATAGGCACCACCGCGCTGGTTATGACCGGGGCGTTGGCGTTCCTGGTGGCTTTCTATGTGCTGTACACGGCCAAGAGGGTGTATCCACGCCCAGAAGATCGAGACGATGCCGAGATCGACGAGGCCGATCCCGAATACGGCTTCTTCAGCCCCCACAGTTGGTGGCCGCTGCCCGTCGCCTTCGGCGCAATGTTGACCGCACTGGGTCTGATCTTTGCCGTGTGGTTGATTGTTTTAGGTGTGGCACTGCTGATGTTTGCCATCATTGGTTGGCTCTTTGAATACTACCGCGGCGAGTTCGCCCACTAACTTTCATCACCATCCCCTGCTCACCAAACAATTTGGGTCGCTATTGGGAGGTATCTACCTTCAATAGCGACCCAAATTGTTTGGTCAGGAGGCGGCGATGTGGTCTGGCACCTTCTTCGTGCAGTACCCCGCCGTGGAAGGGAACGGTCACACATAGTGAGTCTCCTCATATTCGTGGAGATGAGGCTTCAAGGGCGGCTTCGTGGGCCACGTAGGCTTGACCCGCCTCAATCTGTGACTGGTCGGAGGAGTAATCGTTTCGGCGACGTAGAACCCACAGCGGCGGGGAATTCAGTCCTTGTGACGGGTGACTTCTAGCGCCTCAGCATTAGTCATTGGTGCGCCCTCTTCGTGCAGTACCCCGCCGTGGAAGGGCACGTTGACGTAGTGAGTCTCCTCATATTCATGGAGAGGAGCTTCAAGGGCGGCTTCATGGGCGACATGGGCTTGACCCGCCTCGATCTCTTCGAGGGTCGGGGGAGCGATCGTGTCGGCGAAGTAGAACCCGGAGAGCCGTGCCCGCAGCATTTCGATGCGGTAGCGCTTGTTCTTGACACCATTCGCATCGGTCTTTTGTGGCAGTGCGATGGGCGTCTGCTCACTGTCGAGCTTGGCCATCAAGATCGCCTTTTCCTTGTTCCCCAGGGGTTCGTGCACCTCAACAAATTCACCATGCGGCAACCGAAGGACGCGACCAGACTCATAGCCGTGCAGTAACTTCTCCCGGTCTCGGCGCTGCAGGCTCAGACAGGTGCGTTTGGTGATGATGAAAGCCAGGGGTGGCAGCACGAATAGACCTATTCGTAAGAACCAAGTGATCGCATTAATCGACAGGTTGAAGGTGGTGGCGACGAGGTCGTTGCCACCACCGAGCCACAGCAGTCCGTAAAACACGATTGACATGACGCCAATGCCCGTGCGCACCGGAGCATTGCGGGGACGATCAAGCAGGTGATGTTCGCGCTTATCGCCCGTTGCCCACGCCTCAAGGAAGGGATAGAAGGCCATGGCGGTAAAGATGATGCCCGGAATGATGACGGCGGGTATCAGGATGTTCCAGGACACGGTGAATCCGAAGGCCACGGTTTCCCAGTTCGGCATGACGCGTAAGGCACCGTCGAGCCAGCCGATGTACCAGTCCGGCTGAGTGCCGGCGGTCACTTGATCGGGCGTATATGGCCCAAATATCCATACCGGGTTGATGTTGACCAGCCCGGAAAGCATGGTGATGATGCCAAAGACGATGAAGAAGAATCCACCAGCCTTGGCCATGTACACCGGGAGCAGGGGATAGCCGACGACGTTCTCGTTCGTGCGGCCCTGACCTGGGAACTGGGTGTGCTTTTGGTACCACACCATCATCAGGTGGACGGTGATCAAAGCGATAATCAGCCCGGGAATGAGCAGGATGTGCACCATGTAGAGGCGCGACATAAAGTCTACCCCGGGGAATTGCCCATCGAAGAGCAAGAAGGCCGCCCAGGTGCCGATGATGGGAATGGCTTGGGCGATCCCGCGGGCGATCTGTAATCCGGTTCCGGACAGCAGATCGTCAGGCAGGGAGTAGCCGGAGAAACCGGCACCGAGAGCCAGCACGAGCAGGCCTACACCGATGACCCAGTTCATTTCCCGTGGCTTGCGGAAAGCACCGGTGAAGAAAACGCGGAACAGGTGGACGGAAATGGCGGCCACGAAAATGAGTGCCGACCAGTGGTGCATCTGACGGATGAGCAGGCCACCGCGAACGTCGAAAGAAATGTCCAGCGTGGTGGCATACGCCTCGGTCATGTAGATGCCCTTCAGGGGCACGTAGGAGCCTTCGTAGACAACCTCAACAAGACTGGGCTTGTAAAAAAGGGTGAGGAACACACCGGTGATGAGGACCACCATGAAGCTGTAGAGGGCGATCTCGCCCAGCATGAACGACCAGTGGTCAGGGAAGACCTTTTTCAGGTTCTTGCCCAGCCATTTATTGGACCCAAGCCGCTGATCAACGAACGTGCCAGCTTCGGCGCCAACTTTCTCGGTGGTACTCATCCACGCTCCCAGAAACTAGCTCCGACGGGTTCAGCGAAATCTGACGCCGCTACGAGGAATCCTTCCTCATCTACGGTAATCGGCAACTGGGGCATGCGTCGGGCTGCGGGCCCAAAGATCACATTGCCAGCGTCGGCGAGATCGAAGGTGGACTGATGGCAGGGGCACAGCAGATGGTGCGTGCGGTGTTCGTACAAAGCGATGGGACAGCCCACGTGGGTGCAAATCTTGGAGTAGGCCAAGATGCCCTGGTAGTCCCAGTCGGCGCCCTGCTGGGCTCGGATATCGCCCGGATCCATACGAACGAGAATGATCGCGGACTTGCCACGCTCGTTGAGAGTGTGGGTTTCCTCCTGGATCTCCATGATGTTCTCCGGCAGCCCTGAAACTAATCCACCCACCGGAATGTCTTCTGGCCGTAGCGGCGCCAGGGATCCGTCGATGACGATGCGTAATCCGCCGGTCCAGGCCGTTTCGCTGAGAATCTCTGCCGGTGACATCCCGGCTAGGGCAGGATCGTCGTTCACCCACATGTCGCGCACGAGGACGACCAAGGGGATCGGGAACAGCGCGAGGGCACCGATGAGGGTGCGACGCATGATTCGATAGGCGGCGAATCCGGATTCTTCCTTGCCCCGCTCGTACTGGTCATGTGCCTTGACGGTTTCGGCCGGGTCGGACTGCAGTCGGTGGCGGTCTTGAACGACCTCCACGTCGGGCATTAGCTTCTTAGCCCACTGGATGGCACCGGCGCCGATCAAGAACACGCCGAGACCAAAGGTGACGCCGAGAACGAGGTTTTGGTAACCGACCGTTCCCAGAACGGGAATGTAGATTTCCGCGCCCACGTCGATAGCGACATAACCGATGACGAACAGCACCGCCATCAGCATCGATAGCAAAAACATCAGCGTGATCTGGCGTTCCACACGCCGGGCCGCCTTGGGGTATAGGTCGCTGCGGCGCGGTGTGTGATCAATGGCGGCTAGGGGGAGTGCACCGGGGCCGGAATACTCCGGTCGGGCCAGACGGTCGTCGCGGACGCCACCGTGGGCTAGTTCAGCGGAGGGGCCATCGCCGGTCGCGGCTGAATCGCTCGGCGTCAGATCGCTACTCATCGGGCTCTAATCCCAATCCACACGGCCGCACCGATCAGGGCGGCGAAGACGGCGGTCCACAGGAATAGGCCTTCCACCACCGGACCTAGGCGACCCAGTGACAAACCACCCGGGCTCGGTGCTTCCTGAAGCTCCATGATGTAAGCGATGACCGCCTGCTTTTCTTCCGTGGGCAAGGTCTTGTCGTTGAAGATCGGCATACTTTGCGGCCCGGTGAGCATGGCCTCATAGATTTCTTGGGGTGAGGCCTCCATGAGGCTGGGCGCGTATTTACCCTGGGTGAGGGCACCACCCTGGCCAGCGGCCTGGTGGCACTGAGCACAGTTGATGCGAAAAAGTACGCCACCTTCGGCCACGTCGGCATCGGTGTAGTCGATCTGCTCGGCGGTGGGGATTGCCGGCCCGGGAGCCAAGGAGGCAATATAGGCCGCCATGGCTAAAACTTCCTCGGAGGAGTAAATGTCCTTCTTCACCGGGGCCTGAGCTCCGGGAGCGGCCAGAGGCATGCGGCCGGTCGCCACCTGGAAATGAACTGAGGCGGCACCCACACCGATCAGAGTGGGGCCAGAAGCCGCACCTTCGGCATTGAGCCCGTGGCAGGAAGAGCATCCCTCTAGATAGAGCCGGCGACCCTCTTCGATCTGCGTTTGGTCACCCACGAGCGCGGCATCTGCCGACGACGGGGTGGTCGTGGCTACGCCATAAACCCCGCCGACAACGCCCAGGGCGAGGAGGAGCAAGACCAAACCCATGATCGGGTGCCTGCGATGTGCCGCGAGTGCTCTCATGCGAGTGGGGGCCACCTTTCTGCGCTAGTTCTCTATCAGGGGAGACGAGCAAGAAGTGCTAGCGGTTATTTCAGGATATAGATCATGAAAAATAGGGCAATCCAGACCACATCGACGAAGTGCCAGTAATAGGACACCACGATTGCTCGGGTGGCCTGCTGATGGGTGAAGCGTTTGGCGATGTAGGTCGTGGCCAGGACCAGCAGAAATGCCATCAGGCCGCCGACGACGTGGAGGCCGTGGAAGCCGGTGGTGAGGTAAAAGGCCGAGCCATAGGCGTTGGACGAAAGCGTGAGGCCCTCAAAGACAAGTTCGGAGTACTCGGTGATCTGACCGCCGATAAACACCGCACCCATGAGGAAAGTGATGATGAACCAGCGGCGTAAGCCCTTAACGTCACCGCGTTCAGCGGCGAAAACGCCTAACTGGCAGGTGACGCTGGAGAGCACCAAAATTGTGGTGTTCACACTGGCGAACGGGACGGCAAGCAATTGAGTCTCTTGGGCCCACAATTCTGGATTGACCGCCCGCATCGTGAAATACATGGCGAAAAGCCCAGCGAAGAACATCAACTCGCTAGACAGCCACACGATGGTGCCGATGGCCACCATGTTGGGGCGATTGGCAGGGGCGTGTGTGTAGGCCTCGCCTACGGTGGAAGTCGGTGAAGCCACGTCTGCATACTGTCAGATTCTGTCTGCGGGGGCATGTCGACCCCCTGGTCTTGTTCGAGCAGTTACGATGCGGATTGTGTCCCAGGTTAACCAGTCTTCTGCCGCCCCATCTCCGGCTCGTTCTGCTCTCGATCCCACCGCGGTCGCGGCCCTGAGTAGTTCAGCACTGGGAGCCGGGCCGGCGGGCACTTTAAAGGTGTTGGTTTACAGCAGTGATCGACTGACCCGGGCGAGCATCGTGATGGCCCTAGGGCGTCGTCCAGCCCCGGAATTACCCGCCATTGAGATCGTGGAATGCGCGACCGAGCCCATCGTTATTCGACAACTGGACTCCCACACCGTTGACCTAGCGATTCTCGATGGCGAGGCGGCTCCCGCCGGCGGCATGGGCGTATGCCGGCAGTTGAAGGATGAAATTTTCCGATGTCCCCCGATTCTGGTCGTGGTAGGGCGCCCCCAAGATGCGTGGCTGGCTACGTGGAGTCGAGCTGACGCCGTCGTTCCCATGCCCATCGATCCCAAGGTGCTCGCAGACGCGGCCGCTGGGCTTCTGCGCCGGCGACTGGTTGGCATCGAATCTTCGTGATGCTGGGTGCAATCGGGTGAGCCAAAACTGGCCTGACCTCCTGCGACAACTCATCACCGGACATGACCTGCCTGAGGCCGATGCCCGATTTGCCATGAATTCGATCATGGCCGGTGACGCGTCTAGTGTTCAGATCGCGGCCTTTTTAGTTGCTTTGCGCTCCAAGGGCGAATCGGTCATCGAAGTGGCTGCTGCCGCCGATGCCATGCGCGCTGCGGCGACCCCACTAGATCTGCCCGGGGTGTTGGTCGATGTCGTTGGCACAGGGGGTGACGGATCCCACACGGTCAATATTTCTACGATGGCCGCCGTTGTGGTGGCGGCGAGTGGTGCCCCGGTAATCAAGCATGGAAATCGCGCAGCCACGTCGGCCAGTGGCTCGGCCGACGTTTTGGAGGCCCTCGGCCTGCCGCTGGAGTTGTCGGCAGCAGCTGTGACGTCGTTGGTGAAAGAGATAGGAATCGGCTTCGCGTTTGCTCCCACCTTTCATCCGGCAATGAGCTTCGCCGGACCTGTCCGCAAAGAGCTAGGTGTGGCAACGGTTTTTAATATTTTGGGGCCACTAACCAATCCTGGCCGGCCTCGGGCTGGCTTAATCGGGTGTGCCGATGAGCGACTCGCGCCAGTGATGGCCGAGGTATTCGCTCGGCGTGGGGATCAGGTAATCGTTGTGCGCGGCGATGACGGATGGGATGAAATCACACCCCGGTGTGCCACTCAGGTGTGGGATACAACGGGTGGAAACGGGCGGGTGGAGCATCTAAGCATCGAGCCGGAAATGTTTGGACTGCAGGGTATTTCAGTTGACCTCTTACATGGTGAAGATGCGCTATATAACGCAGCCGTAATGCGTTCAGTCTTTGGTCTCGATGGTGACGTGGTGAGGATGGATGTGGTGGAAGCAGTTCGGCAGGTAACGATTGTCAATGCCGCCGCGGCACTAGCCACCTATCAACGAGCTACAGGTAGGGATGTGACCACTCAGATCGTGGACTTGATACGTGCCCAGATGGCGTCTGCCCGGCAGGTTGTGGAGTCGGGTGCTGCTGGAGAGTTGTTGCGCCGTTGGGTGAATCGCGCTCAAGCCCTGTCCTAATGATGAGCTAGATCAAGGGCCTGCAGAGTGTTTCGTGCTTGACTTTGGGCGGCGCGCAGCTGTGCCAACATGCCACCGCTCTGCGCCAACGGAGTGGAGAACGTGGCAGCAGTTGATACCAGGCGCGTGTCAGCCTCGGTGAGCCAGCGCCACAGGAGCCGAGCCTCTTCGATGAGTCCGGCTGGTTGCGGAATGGGCAGCGTCGGTGTTGGTGTGTCGTCTGCGATGCGAACGAGAGCATGCAGGACTTCGAGCGGGTGTACCCCGGGTGCAGCCAACCCTGCAGCCGCCAGACGTCC
>ERZ887849.2064-NODE-2064-length-17144-cov-6.913512_pt1 | contig 17144 bp, 16 predicted proteins | sample MGYA00521267_ERZ887849 | MGnify/ENA primary metagenome ERZ887849 (study PRJEB32303, sample SAMEA104408601) | aquatic metagenome | biome: Brackish water; feature: Pelagic; material: water | place: Baltic Sea | collected 2014-06-06T16:11:00 | depth 2,863 m ... | reverse complement strand
CTGCTGTAGGAGGCTCAGAAAGAAGCGGTCGTATATCGCCTATGAACTTGTATAGTTCCACTATCACAGATGAATTAAAGCTTTCTACGCAACAACAAGGTAAAGTGATTGCGATGTCGATAAAGGATAGAGGATCAGCCTTACCTGGCGGTCATTATTCTGATGGCTCTTATTGGTACGATTCGAATACTGGAGATTTCATGACTTCGTCTTATTACATGGATGAGCTTCCAGATTGGATGAAGGCGTTTAATAACCGAAAACTAGCAGACAAGTACCTCAACGAGACTTGGAATACTGTTAAACCAATCCGTGAATACAATGAAAGCGGTATAGATAACTCTCCTTACGAAAGTGGCTTCAAGGGCAAAGAGACACCCACTTTTCCTTACGACCTTTCCAAGTTGAGGGCGGACAATGGTAACTTCGGAATGTTGCCTAGCACCCCGTTCGGTAATACAATTCTAAATGAGTTAGCACTAGCTGCGATCGATGCTGAAGGTCTTGGCGCGGATGCCACTACTGACTTTTTAGCAGTAAGCTTTTCGAGCCCCGATTACATTGGCCATAACTTTGGCCCTCAGTCGAAAGAGGTTCAAGACACGTACATTCGATTAGATAAAGAAATTGAAAGCTTGCTCAACGCGCTAGACAGTAAAGTAGGTAAAGGAAATTATGTGGTTTTCTTAACTGCAGATCATGCCGTAGCCGAAAACTCTTTACGGATGAAAAACGATAAGTTCAGAGTTGATAATTTCAACAGTGGAGAAATGGGGAAAGCGCTCGAAAAGGCCGTTAACGAAAAGTATGGAGAAGCTGAATGGTTTGAAGTTGGTAGAGGTTATGACCTATTCTTAAACCATGACTTGATTAAGGAAAAGAAAGTCAACTTATACGAAATGCAACTTTTCGTGGCGCAAGAAGCCATGAAGTTTGAAGGCGTGTATTTGGCCTTAACAGGAACTGACTTAGTGCGTAATAGCTATGGTGACCTGATGAGAAGTTTAGTGCAAAGTGCCTACCATACCAAAGAGTCAGGTGACGTTAAACTAATTCTTGATCCCGCTTGGCAGTCGGGCAGAGCTAAAGGAACGGGGCATGGCAATGCTTGGACTTACGATACGCATGTACCGATCATCTTTTATGGTTGGGGCGTGAAAAAAGGCACTTCGGTTAGAAAAATTCATATTACTGATATTGCCCCGACACTGAGTATGCTTTTGCAAATTCGTCTTCCAAACGGAGCAACTGGCCAACCCATATTTGAGGCATTCAAATAATTTTTATGCATAGTATGAGCAGGTTTACATTACAATTTATAGCTGTATTGTGTCTTGCTTTTACAGCCTGTACTTCACCTAAGGACCCTTTATTAGATCCCGCTTCAAAAGAATGGTCAGTCATAGCTCCTGAAAGCTATGTGGTTAGGGTAGAAACTACTAAAGGTGATTTTGAGATATCAGTAGATCGTTCAAATGCACCTATTGGTGCTGATAGATTCTATAATCTTGTAAGACTCGGTTATTATAATGATGCTCGATTTCACAGAGTAGCCCCTGGCTTTATCACACAGTTTGGGCTTGCTGGAGAACCTAAGTATTCCCAAATCTGGATGAATCAGCCCATTAAGGATGACCCTAACAAAATCAGCAATGTACGCGGAACAATTGCTTTTGCATTTACCGAACCCAACACACGCACTACTCAACTCTATATCAATATGGTGGATAACGCGCGGCTTGATGCTGGTGGTTTTGCACCACTAGGTAGCATATCAAAAGGAATGGAGGTTGTAGACCAAATCTATTCGGGCTATGGAGAAACTGCTGGCGGTGGCGTTCGAAGAGGTGACCAAAGCAAAATTGTCGAAGAAGGCAATGCTTATCTCGATCGTGAATTTCCTTTGCTAGATAAGCTGATCAGCGCAAGGATCGCGAAAGACTGATAGAGATTTTCACGTTGAAAGAACTTTGCAGTTCGGTCTCAGCGAGATGCCAAGACCAGTGGTCAGCGCTAGCATCAAAAGAAACTAATGCTCTGAATGATCAGCTGACATTTTAAAGTCCACAAGCTCAACCGCCTTTTTTTCAATCTCTCCTGAGAACTCAACAATTCTGATGTGTTGGTTGACCCCTACTTTTTCGAATTTCTGAATCGTTTCAGTCGCTGGCCATTTAACCAAAATACTTTCTATACTTTCCGCTTTGCCAAGACCTATTTCTAAGGCTAGGCTATTTCCACCAAAACTTGCTCCACTCGATACTACTCTGTGAATCTTTTGACCAGTAGAGGTTACTAGAAACACCTCTGCACCAATTGCTTTCTTATTAGATTCACTTCCCACGAGTTCAATATTGATCCAGTTATTTCCTGTCATTGGATTGACTAGCAATTGATTTTGATAAATATCTCCTTCATGAGCTCCACCCATTGTCAGATATATGTCCTGATCACCATCGTTATCTAAGTCTGCCCAGCTGATACCATGCCCTTTTTGAATGTTTGAAAAACCGCCATCGAAGCTTACTTCTTCAAAATACTTACCCTCTACATTTCTAAACATCCTGTTCGGAACGATACTCTCAAAACCTGGGTCTCCAGTACCAAAATAGAGGTCTATATAACCATCATTATCCAAATCACCGTAGTTGAAACCCATTCCGTAAATGGTATGATTCATTCCAGCCTCTTCTGTAGCATCTGTAAAAGTACCGTCACCATTATTGCGATAGAGTTTTGGCAGAGCGGCAACTGGAGCATTACCCTTCAACTCAAAGGCTGTTTCATAGGCTTGCGTATTATCACTAGAACTGTAACTACAAACAAAAAGGTCGGTCAACCCATCATTGTTATAGTCAAAGGAGGCAACTGGAAAGCTGACTGTTGGCTCGGTAACTTTGAAATCATTGGCCTTGTCTACAAATTTTAGGTTCCCCTGATTGATCAACAGCTTATTTTTTTCACCCATAATCGAGAGATACAGATCCATATTCCCATCGCCATTAGCGTCTATCGAAACTACTCCTTTTATGAATTTTGTGAAGAAAAGACCGGTCGATTTGGCCATATCTTTAAAAGTGCCATCCTTTTGGTTCACGAAGAATTCTGAGCTATAAATCTTTCCTTGATTATTCTGATTGAAGACATCCTGTGCAGCAGAGGTTTCGTTTCCTACAAACAAGTCCAGCCAGCCATCATTGTTAAAATCAGCCCAAACGGCAGTTTGCGTTGGTTTAAAAGAGAGTAAACCTGATGCCTTGGTCACATCAGTAAATGTTCCGTCTCCATTATTTTGAAGCAGTGAATTTGGGTGTTGTCCAGACTGTGCTAACCAACCACCACGTAATACGAAAATATCCGCGTACCCGTCATTATTGAAGTCAGTCTGCATGCAGTTTAAACCACCAATAAATCCATCGAGGCCAGCAGCACTGGTCTTATCAGTATAACCTCCATTACCATTATTCTCATAATACCGCATCTGATCACCAGCCTTCAGACCACTAGAAGTCACGACAATATCCAAATACCCATCGTTATTAAAATCTTCCGTAATCGAACCGCCTGCATTGCCCTGAGTGGCAACGTTAAGCATTGGGGCTATGTCTTCAAACTTTGGGATTCCCTGATTAGCCCCTGTAAAAGCCTTTACTGGAATTAGAAATTTCTTTGGTACATCTTGTGGATAGCGCCCTAAAGTCTGGTAACAAATATTAAGTAGCCAAGTCAGCTCAAGGTCATCTGGAGTTTCTATAAGCAGCTTTTCTATGATATCTATTGCAGCTTCAGAACCCCTAGCCTTTTGGTGGATACCAAGCTCAGCAATAGGTAAAATACACGAAGACGATGTATGATTTAAGAGACAGTTTTCCTGCTCGCCAAGCCTGATATACGCAATAGCCAATAGGCGATCAAAAAGTGATAAGTATTGCCGATCTAGTTTTTGACTGTAGCTGGCTAGTTGTTTGAGGTAGGCCTCAGTCTTTAGAATAGCATCTTCTGTATTGCCTGCATAAAGGGTCTCTCGAAAGTGCCAATAGCTGTAAATGGCGTTATCTGAAAACGAAATACCTCTAAGTTTTCTTAAAGAATCGTAAATGGCGGCCTTCTCACTGTTGTAGTACACCTCAGCAATCATTGGATTACTAATTTTATGACTGACTGCCAATAGGTCTACCATTTCTTGATTAGAAGAAAGCACAAAGAGTGGTTGTTCCTTGGTTGAACAGTAAGTCAATGCGAGAGCTAGCGTAATACAGCCAAAATATTTTAGAGTCCTCATTGCTAGCGAAGATAATATAAAGTGACTGAATACTCACATTAGCCCATATTACCCGTGCTCCTCCTGGTTAAATAAAAATTGATTTTACTCAACAAGCCTTTAAACCATTAAGCGATCAATTTGTCTAAGGATGATTAAATGTAAACCCTATGAAAAAACTACTTACAGTCGTCATATTATGCGCAGCCCTAAGCGGCCTAAAAGCACAAGAAATGACAATCGATGGCTTATCATCTGATTGGTCAAAAGATCTATTCACGGTTGATAAAACAACCAACTTGACAACAGCTGTACGAAATGATGCTGAGTATCTATACCTCATGTTCCAGGCAGACGACCAAGCCAGCATTGGAAAAATGCTTCAAGCTGGAATGGAAATTACATTCAAAGCCAAGTTAAAGCCGAAGGTGAATGCAAAGCTTGAATTTCCAATGGAGGCTGCAAAAGGCCAAGCGACTGCACAAAGAGGTGGCCAAAGACAACGTGCACAAGGTGAGCAAGGAGCCGATCGAGCAGCACAATTGAAAGAAAGAATGAACGGTATGATAGCCACAAAGAACCAAGCAAAACTAAAAGGTTTCTCCGTTTCTAATGGACAAATGCTGATTGCAGACCTTGACGGTATTCAAACAGGTTTGGCCTTTGATGATAATACTGATAAACCTGTTTTAAACTACGAATTGAGAATCCCTCTATCGGAATTATATGGTGCTAGCATGGATTGGGATAAAATAACAGCTACTGATTTAGACATTAACATCAAAGTCAATGGAATTGATATGCCACAAGGTGCAGGCGGAAGTGTTGGTGCCGGAGGTGGTGGTGGCCGTGGTGGCGCAGGTGGTGGTGGTGGACGAGGTGGTGCTGGCGGTGGCGGTGGAAGAGGCGGCGCTGGTGGAGGCAGAGGTGGCGCTGGTGCTAGTGGCCAAGGTGGAACGAGTATGTTCACCGATCAGATCGTTAAACTCAGCTACAGTATCATTAAGTAACATCATTCATAAGATTTACTCTTTAAAAAAGCCCTTCTCCGAAGTTTCGAAGAAGGGCTTTTTTAGTAGTCTAGCCCTTTGTGGGTACTAAGGCAAACCTATGAGCCCATAATCAAAAGGCTCAGAAGCCTGAGCCATATCCCCCACTCCAAGCTTACCCCGTAATTGAGCAACTGGATACAATTCTAGAAGCTCATCAGGATAAGGAATACATAAAGCCTCCAGCAACTCTATATCAGCATTTCCTTCAATAGGTGATAGCCAGTCAGATACATTTTCGAATGGCAGTATCACTAACATTCTAGGATCACCAAGTTTACGGTTGTGTACCCTTGACAAAGAGTTGTTTGCCTTGGTTGTGGCGATGGTACATGTTTGTACCTCCTCACCCTTCTCTTTGTTCAACCAAGTTTCCCATAAACCTGCCATAAATAGTGGGCTGCCATTCTTATGCTTTATAAAATAAGGGACCTTGTTCTTTCCTTTGCTGTCAACCCAATGATGTTCGTAATAGCCCGACAAAGGAATTACACAACGTCTTTCTTTGGCTGCCGCCCTGAAAGAAGGTTTATCGAACATTGTTTCGGATCTCGCATTGAGACAATTGTTAGCAATTTTTCTGGCTGTTACTTTGTCTTTTACCCAAAACGGAATCAACCCCCAATGGAAAAATTGTAGATTATCTGGATCCTCATCGGTGATAACAGGAATTTTCTGATGTTGAAAACCCATGGTCCAGTGATGCTCATTCTTAGAGAGTTCGTCTTCACCAAAATCGCTTACAAACTGTTTAATTTTATGTTCCAAAAAGTCAATCTCTTCAGAAGGTGCACCAACTTCGACAGCCTTCTTCAATTGTCTCCTTAGCTGAGTTTCCACATCATAACACATGAAGATAAAAGTAACCGAAAATCGGCAAATCCTTGAAAACAAAAAAAGGCTCTAATTTATCAGAGCCTCTGTTGTCGAGAATATCGTACCGATAGCTATCGGGAGAACCGATGACCTTCCCGAGAGAATCCTCGGGACGCTCTAGCCAACTGAGCTAATCAAATATTCTAGGGATTTCCTTGACTTTCTCTTTTTAATCTCAGCCTCTCGTTGTCTTGCTTTGACTCTAGAATCATAAACCTCAGAATACTTTAAAAGCCACGGCTTACCAGACTTTGTATAGGGGGATCGACCTGCATTATGGTCTGCTAGTCGATTTTTAAGGTTATCACAACTCCCTACATAATATCGATCACGAGTTTCAGAATAGACTATATAAACACAGAAGTCGCTCATAAAAAAAGGTCAGCGTTTGCTGACCTTTAATTTAGTCAATGGTGGAGAATATCGGAGTCGAACCGATGACCTCTACACTGCCAGTGTAGCGCTCTAGCCAGCTGAGCTAATCCCCCATTATGATTTGTTCTTACTTGTTAAGAACGATAATACTCTTTTCAATTAACCTCTGACCTTCCCGAGTATTCTCTCGGGACGCTCTAGCCAACTGAGCCTGTCTGCCGACAGGCAGGCTAATCCCCCATTTAAACACCGAAGCTTTAGCGAAGGTGTTTTTAGTTTTAACCTCTTTAAACACCGCAGCCTAAGCGAAGGTGTATTTAGAAATCTATTCTACCCTTTTTATTCTGAAGCTCTCGCTTTAGACGGGACGGCAAATATAAGTTGGTGATTGATCATTTCAAAGGATTCTTCTTGCCCTTAAAAACCGCTTCATATAGTAGGGAGAGTAGAGGTTACTTTCGGTTACTCCCAGAGAAGTTGAGGAGTGAATGAAACGAATATCCTTCTTACCTCTTACCACAGTGACAATTCCAGCATGCGTCACTTCCCTCTTCTTCTTACCTGTGGCGAAAAAGACTAAATCACCTGGCTTAAGTTCCTTCAATCTTACCTTCACCCCACTTCTGGCTTGATCTTCAGAGACCCGTGGCATTTCTACACCGATACTTCTATAAGCATGCAGAATAAGTGCTGAACAATCCAGTCCAACACGGGTGGTTCCTCCAAATTTATAGGGAGTCCCTGTATAGGACCGAGCTGTCTGGACAACGGTATCTATTTTTTTTGTTCGTGAGACATTTCCAGCACAACCAACTAGAAAAAGCTGAAGAGTCAACAAAATAATCAGCGAGCATTTAGATAATTTCAACAAGACATAAGCGTTGGTTCTAACAAAAATACAAGAATTCATCTATTCCTCCAGATGCTAAACTAGCTATCTACCTTTTTGTACCTTGAAGCAATGAAAAAACTCGTACTCCTTCTTGTACTTTCCATAGGGTTCAGCACATTGTCGATCGCGCAAAGAAAGTGGAAGGATGAGTACTATCAGACACTCAATGACGACAATTTCAGGGACTTTCAGCTGTTCCAAAAGTCCCTAGAAGAGAATAGAGTAGATTATAAAATTCTCAATGCAGCAGTATTTTTCGTGACAAATGAAGCAAGAATTGAAATAGGACTCAACATACTAGCCTATCAGCCTAATTTGGAGGTGATGGCCTGGAACCATTCCATTCACATGGCTGAAAAAGACTTTTTCGATCATTTCAATAAGAAAGAAAAGAAACGTAAAGCACCTGAAGACAGAGCAATGCTTGCAGGCATAGTTAATCCCAAATTAGGAGAGAACATTTCAGCCATTGGTGGACGTTCTTTTGGAAGTTATTTAGCACTGGCTGATCATTTAGTACAGGGCTGGATAGACTCTCCGCCACATCGTAAAACACTTTATTCCAAAAATGCCTTGCAACTCGGCTGTGGTGTCTACTATTTTAACGGTCTTTGGCAAAAGAACCGAGCAGTTTACAAACAAGGGAATGGTTTTTGGTTAGCTACTCAAAACTTTCAGCTGTTTACAAAAGTTAAAAGCACAACGTCAATGGACAAGGGACCTAAATAGACTTATGAAAAAGATAGTATTAAGTATCGTATTAACATTTGCCGTGCTGAGCGTAAATGCGCAAGCATTAAGTACCGCTGACAATACAGCAATTGACGAACGCACGAGTAACTTTCTTGATTTGATCAAGACCAAGAAATACACTCAGGTGCTGGATTATATCTATCCAGAACTATTTGAGCATACAAGCAAGAAAAGCATGTTTCAAATATTTAGCATACTAGAAATGGCTGGAATCGAACTACAGTTTAACAGTTTCGAAGTAGTGAATAAAAAACCAATCCCTGCAGAAGGTGATATTAAATACGCTTTAATTAAGTATAACATGGACAGGACACTTCCATTGAATACTGATGACCTAAAAGGGATAGCCGCACTATTGGTGCCTTCAATAGAAAGTAGTTTTGGAAAGGAAAACGTGGAGTATAATCGAGCTGAAAGCTATATCAATGTGAAAAGGCGCAAAGTTTTTACTAGGCATTTCTGATCCAAAATATAAAGAATGGATGTTTATTATCTATGATGACAGCTTCAAGAGTGCCATCAACAAGACCATACCTGCAAAGGTAAATGCAGCTACAGCCAGTAGTGCATATTAAGCAGTAATTATAAAGGCATAAAAAAACCCTGACAGCAAGCTGTCAGGGTTTTTTATTATCTATTGCTCAGAGGATTATTTCACCTCTTCGTATTCTACATCTGATACATCGTCTGCTGAACCTTCTTCAGATCCGGCATCACCTGCCCCAGCATCTGGGCCTGGTTGTTCTCCACCTTCAGCAGCTTGTTGTGCCGCATACATCTCTTGAGAAGCAGCTTCCCAAGCTTTGTTCAAGGTTTCTAGACCTGCATCGATAGAGTCAGCATCTTGACTTCCGTGAGCTGTTTTCAGATTAGCTAAAGCTTCTTCGATAGGCTTCTTATTCTCATCTGACAGTTTATCACCGTAATCTTTCAATTGTTTCTCAGTCTGGAAGATCAGTGAATCAGCAGTATTGAGCTTATCTATTTTCTCTTTCTCCTTCTTATCCGATTCAGCATTTGCTTCCGCTTCCTGCTTCATTTTCTCGATTTCTGCATCTGTCAATCCAGAAGAAGCCTCAATTCTGATGTTTTGCTCTTTTCCTGTGCCTTTGTCTTTAGCAGACACTTGCATGATACCATTTGCATCAATATCGAATGTTACCTCAATTTGAGGAACACCACGTTGTGATGGTGGAATATCGCTTAGGTGGAAACGACCGATAGTTCTGTTGTCCTTGGCCATTGGACGTTCACCTTGCAATACATGAATCTCTACAGAAGGCTGATTGTCAGCCGCAGTTGAGAATACTTCAGATTTCTTAGCAGGGATAGTAGTATTCGATTCGATAAGCTTAGTGAATACACCACCCATTGTTTCGATACCTAGAGAAAGAGGCGTTACATCTAGTAACAGTACATCTTTCACTTCACCCGTTAGTACACCTCCTTGGATAGCCGCACCAATTGCAACAACCTCATCAGGGTTTACACCTTTAGATGGTTTCTTACCAAAGAATTTTTCAACCTCTTCCTGAATTTTAGGGATTCTTGTTGAACCACCAACCAAGATTACTTCGTCAATGTCTGAAGTACTGTAACCAGCATCACTCATTGCCTTTTTCACTGGGTCCATTGAACGTTTTATCAAGTTCCCGGCAAGCGATTCAAATTTCGCTCTTGATAGTGATCTCACTAAGTGCTTCGGCACACCATCAACTGGCATGATATACGGCAAGTTAATTTCTGTAGAAGTAGCAGATGACAATTCAATCTTAGCTTTCTCAGCAGCTTCTTTCAAACGCTGCAACGCCATTGGATCTTTTGTCAGGTCAAGGCCTTCATCAGCCTTAAATTCGCCTGCTAACCAATCAATAATTACTTGATCAAAGTCGTCACCACCAAGGTGAACATCACCATTAGTAGATTTTACTTCAAATACACCATCTCCTAATTCAAGGACAGAGATATCGAATGTACCCCCTCCTAAATCGTAGACAGCAATTTTCTGATCCTTATCCTTTTTATCTAATCCATAAGCCAAAGCTGCTGCTGTAGGCTCATTGATAATTCTCTTTACTTCTAGGCCCGCAATCTGACCAGCTTCTTTCGTTGCTTGTCTTTCCGCATCGTTAAAATAAGCAGGAACAGTAATAACTGCTTCTGTTACTTCAGTGCCTAAGTAGTCTTCAGCAGTAGACTTCATTTTTTGAAGTATCATTGCCGAAAGCTCTTGCGGTGTATAATTTCTGTCACCAATTTTAACCCTAACGGTGTCATTGTTCCCTTTTTCTACCTTGTAAGCAATACCTCTAAGTTCTTCAGACATATTGCTAAACTTTTTGCCCATAAATCGCTTTACGGAGCTAATGGTATTAGTAGGGTTAGTAATCGCTTGCCTTTTCGCTGGATCACCTACTTTTCTTTCCCCGTTGCCATTGTCTAAAAATGCAACGATGGAAGGAGTCGTTCTTCTTCCTTCACTGTTAGGAATCACAACTGGCTCGTTACCTTCCATTACCGCTACACACGAGTTGGTAGTACCTAAGTCAATTCCAATAATTTTTCCCATGATCTATAAATAAATGTCTTTCAAAATTCTTTTCAACATACTGCTTTCATCAATGGTTGTGCCAATTGAATTTCACTGACATTTGGTGACACATTGGCAGAAATCAAATACATGAAGTAAAATATACATGACAGATATTATATTTGTATCAATTCAACTGGCCAAAAAATTTGTTTTTTCTTTACTATCTGGTTTTAAAACCACTGTCATTGCTGCCATGGCCTCTAGCTTATGGCGTTTCTAACTTTTTATACCTCCTACTTTATAAAGTATTTCGCTATCGAGTAAAGGTGGTAGATCAAAACATCAGGAACTCATTTCCTGATTACACAGACAAAGAAGTGCTTGATTTACGGAGGAAAAACCTAAAGAACTTCTTTGATGTAATGATAGAAGGCTTTAAGCTATTTAGCATGAGCAATGAAGAACTTCATCGAAGAATGGTAGCCACCAACCCTGAAATCGTAGATAAGTATCTCCAAGAAAACCGAAGTGTCATTATTACGGGAGCACATTATAATAATTGGGAATTTGTAGCCAATGGAATCAACCCTTGGTTAAAGCATCAGACCTGTGGTATTTATCACCCGTTCAAAAACAAATTTGTAGAGCGGAAGATGCTTAAAAAAAGGGGGCGAACTGGAATGTTATTGGTTTCTCGTAAACAGGTGAAAGAAGGGTTTTTCGACACTTATCATAAACCGCTAGCGACCTTTTTTGCGACAGATCAATCCCCAACGATTGCCAAAAAAGTTTACTGGACACAATTCTTAAATCAAGAAACGGCAGTGGCATTTGGTGCTGAAAAATTTGCTCGCTCTCAAGATGCCGCTGTATTCTATGCCTACAATGAGCGCGTGAAAAAGGGACATTATCAGATGAGTTTCAAACTACTTTGTGATAACCCCAACGAACTACCTATAGGAGCAATTACAGAATTGCATGTTAGAGAATTGGAAAAGGTGATCTTAGCAGAACCCACCTTTTGGCTCTGGACTCACAAACGGTGGAAGCGTAAAAGAAAGTCAGAGGTAACATAGTCCTTCCATTCATAATAGTGTAATTATCACAGTACTGAACAAGCCATCCTTATTAAGGTAGGATGAGTATTTTTAGTACTTTTGCACCTCAATTTAGTATCAATGAGTTTAGCGCAGGAGATAGATAAAAGAAGGACTTTCGGAATCATTAGTCACCCCGATGCGGGTAAAACGACTTTGACGGAAAAGCTTCTATTATTTGGTGGGGCCATTCAAAAAGCCGGGGCTGTTAAGTCGAATAAAATCGATATGCATGCCCGTTCGGATTGGATGGATATTGAAAAGCAAAGAGGTATCTCTGTTGCTACCTCAGTAATGGCTTTCGAATACGAAGGCAAGCGCATTAACCTGCTGGATACGCCAGGTCACCAAGATTTTGCTGAAGATACTTACCGAACGCTTACAGCTGTCGATTCGGTGATCATGGTCATTGACTGTGTAAAAGGTGTCGAAATTCAGACAGAGAAGTTGATGGAGGTTTGTCGCATGCGAAAAACTCCAGTCATCTCTTTCATCAACAAGCTAGATAGAGAGGGCCAAGACCCTTACGATCTATTAGACGAAATTGAAAATAAACTTGGTATCAATGTGCATCCCTTGAGCTGGCCAATAGGTATGGGTAAGAGCTTTCAAGGGGTTTATAGTCTCTATGACAAAAGCTTAAGACTCTTTAAAGCAGGGCAGCAGCAATTGCACGAAGAGGCCATGAAACTGGCGGATATTAATGATCCAAAGTTGGCAGAGTATATCGGTGAAAAGTATGCCACACAACTGCGTGAAGATGTCGAAATGCTCGATGACCTGTATGGACCTCTCGATAACGAAGCCTATTTGAATGGTGATGTGGCTCCGGTATTCTTTGGCTCTGCTGTCAATAATTTTGGAGTAAAAGAATTACTTGATGCCTTCCTTAAGATTTCTCCGAGACCTATTGGAAGGATGTTGGATGACAAACAAGTAGAACCTGACCATAAGAATTTTACTGGCTTTGTGTTTAAAATTCATGCGAACATGGACCCAAAACACAGAAACAGAATTGCCTTCTTAAGAATTTGCTCTGGTAAATTTGAAAGAGGATCTACCTACTATCATACCCGCCAAGACAAGAAATTTAGAATCTCTCAAGCCACGGCTTTTATGGCCCAGGACAAGGAGACTATTGATGAAGCCTATCCCGGTGATATTATCGGACTTTATGACACGGGTAACTTCAAGATCGGAGATACACTCACCGATGGAGAAGAAGGTATGTATCGCGGTATTCCAAGTTTCTCTCCTGAGATATTCAGAGAAGTGATCAACAAGGATGCAATGAAGACTAAGCAGCTAGAAAAAGGTCTGAAGCAGCTAATGGACGAAGGTGTTGCGCAGCTCTTCAACTTCGAATTAGGAAGTCGTAAAGCTGTAGGTGTGGTTGGTCAACTTCAATTTGAAGTTATTCAACACAGACTAAAGCACGAGTATGGCGCCACTGCTGAGTTTGCTGGGATGTCACTTTATAAAGCTTGCTGGATCTCTTCGAAAAATGAGAAAAAGCTGAATGAGTTTATCGCTTCTAAGCAAAGGCATATCGCAAGAGATAAAGACGGAAAACTGGTCTTTATGGCAGAGTCAAAAGCTTGGCTGCAAATGGTTCAGGACAACTTTCCTGAAATTGAGTTCCACTTTACCAGTGAGTTTTAATGAATAACATTGTACAGCCCCTTTATGAAGACAATCATTTACTGATTGTCAACAAACCTGCAGGAATTCTTATTCAAGGAGATTCGACTGGAGACAAACCGCTTGTTGAGCATTGCAAAGACTATATCAAGAAGAAATACGGTAAACCAGGAGCAGTCTTCTTACATCCAGTGCATCGTTTAGATAGACCTGTTAGTGGTGTCATCGTTTTCGCAAGAACATCCAAGGCATTGGAGCGAATGAATAAAATCTTCGCCACTCGAAAAGTTCAAAAGACCTATTGGGCAATCGTCAAAAAACATCCTCCTCAGAAGAAAGGCAGACTAGTCAGTTGGTTAGTCAAAGACACTAAGCGAAATGTGACCACTGCTTATTCAGAAGAAGTAGAAGGTAGTCAGAAGGCAGAGACCGACTTCAGAGTATTGGGTAAGTTGAATAATCACTACCTGATTGAAGTCGAGCCATTAACTGGCAGACCACATCAGATTAGAGTGCATCTTGCAGAGATGGGCTGTCCGATCAGAGGAGACTTACGCTATGGATTCGCCAAACCCAATGAGGATAAAAGCATAAACCTCCATGCACGAAGGTTATACTTTGAACATCCCGTTAAAAAAGAACCCCTCGTCATAAAAGCTGGTTTACCTGGAGACCAGTTTTGGGAACAATTCCTCACGCTTGAAGACATAAAGGTGTCGGATAAGGACATCGAACGGCTACATTAAGACATTCGACAGAACATTTTTTATATGATTGACAGAAAGGAAGCTGTCCGGAAGAAATTAATTTCTAACTCAAGGGCTATCATTGCCAATCAAAAAGGACTACCAGTTGGTATTCTGACAATGAGTAAACTAACATCTATTTACTTGAGCGAAATCAAGGAATTAGGGTTAGATCTTATTGTTTTCAATGATGCATTCGATGAGATCAAGGATTTCTCATTAGGTTCGGAAAGACTACATTTCAATGCGGATTTTCTCGTCAAGCAGGACAAAAAACTGGACCAGAAACTCAAGAATTACAGGGAATCAATCCTCATCAAGTGTTTTGAAATTATTAAAGTGTTGAATCGTTCTGATTCTTAGCCCAGATTATTAATCATGTTGTTTAACTTAAGAATATGAAAAAGGCCCTTCGCATTCTCGGTATTGTAATCCTCAGTATTGTTCTATTATTCTTCATTGGCTTCCTCATCATAGATGAAAAACTCCCTGAAGGAGAATCTGGCCCAGAAGCCGATCAAATGGCAGAGCAAATGCTTGCTGCCCTTAACAAAGAGGCTTGGGACAATACCGATGGTGTCAGCTGGACCTTCACTGGCATTCACGACTATGATTGGGACAAAGAAAACAATGTAGTTGGTGTTAAGTGGGAGGATAAAGAAGTTGCCTTACAGCCCGCCTCTAAAACTGGTATTGTAGCGAATGGTGAAAACTATTCTGGTGCTGAAGTAAAAGAGATGGTAGACACCTCTTGGGATTTCTTTAACAACGATAGCTTCTGGCTGTGTGCCCCATATAAAGTATTCGACCCTGGAACAGTACGTAGTATTGTTACCCTCAAGGATGGCAGAAAAGGGCTTAAGATCACCTATACCTCTGGGGGGACTACTCCTGGTGATTCTTATGTCTGGATTTTAGATGACAACTACACTCCCATTGCCGTCAAAATGTGGGTTTCCATTCTACCGATTGGCGGGATTGAATTCACTTGGGAAAACTACATTTACCTATCATCAGGCGCTATGATTGCCCAAGATCATTGGTTGTACGGAGCCGTAAATATTGATATAACAAACGTTCAATGAGATTCTTGATAATTTTTCTACTTGGATTCGGAGTTCAATCAAACGAACCTAGTATTACTGAAATACGAAATAATGAGAAAATTGAGCTTTTAGGTTAATTGCTATCAGGTGACCGTTATTTGACCAATGACTTCGTTTTGCGAATTCATAAAAAAGAGAATCCATATGGCTCTGCAGGTAACGACAGTGGAGAAATTACACACTCGTACCTGTTTACAATTTCAGACAATGATGACGCCCCTAGACGTTCAGTGTTTGAAATTGGTGAGTTCTATGGCCCGAACGTTAAAGCTGTCCGTGAAAAAGAAAAGCTTATTGAAGTAGATATTGAATATTATGCTAACCGGAGGAAGACTGTCAAGACGGTTTTTGTTAGGCATCATCAGGTTTCTTTTTAAGAAGTTATTTTTTCGATACTGACTCGTATTGAATGGCACAAAAAAAGCCCCGACTTGCGTCAGGGCTTTTTACTTTATCTATAGTGAATAGCTTAGTCTTCTATTACAGACTCAGCTAGTACAATCACTTTGTTGTTGAGTACTTCTACGACACCACCATCAATCATAACGACTTCATCTTTGCCAGAGGCCTTGATTGTCATTTTACCTTTACCCAAGGCACTAATCATAGGTGCGTGACCATTCAGTACTTGAAACTCGCCATCACTTCCAGTGAAAGTTGCCGAAGACGCCTCGCCTTCAAATATTTTCTTGTCTGGAGTTACAACTTCTAATAACATAGTATTATCTAGTTAGCGGCTGCTTCAGCCAATAATTTCTCACCTTTCTCTCTAGCTTCCTCGATAGTACCTACCAAGTTGAATGCTGACTCAGGAAGATCATCGTGCTTACCATCCATGATTTCGTTGAAACCTTTGATAGTATCCTTAATGTCTACCAACACTCCTTTAAGACCAGTAAACTGCTCCGCTACGTGGAATGGTTGAGAAAGGAATCTCTGAACACGTCTTGCGCGTGTTACAATCAATTTATCTTCATCAGACAATTCGTCCATACCAAGGATGGCGATAATGTCTTGAAGCTCTTTATAACGTTGCAAAGTTTCCTTTACACGCTGTGCAGTATCATAATGCTCGTCACCTAAGGTATCAGCTGTCAAGATTCTTGAAGTTGAATCCAATGGATCAACCGCTGGGTAAATACCTAGCTCGGCAATCTTTCTTGAAAGTACTGTAGTAGCATCCAAGTGAGCAAATGTTGTCGCTGGAGCAGGATCCGTTAAATCATCTGCAGGAACGTATACCGCTTGTACAGATGTAATCGAACCGTTCTTAGTTGATGTAATTCTTTCTTGCATCGCACCCATCTCTGTTGCCAAAGTTGGTTGGTAACCTACCGCTGAAGGCATACGACCTAAAAGGGCAGATACCTCAGAACCCGCTTGGGTAAATCGGAAGATATTATCAATAAAGAATAGAATGTCTTTTCCTTGTCCATCACCATCGCCATCACGGAAGTACTCAGCAATTGTCAACCCAGAAAGGGCTACTCTCGCTCTCGCCCCTGGAGGCTCATTCATTTGACCGAATACGAAGGTTGCTTTAGACTCAGCAAGTTTTTCAGTGGTTACCGTAGAAAGATCCCATCCGCCTGACTCCATAGACTCACTGAATTCATCACCGTAAGTCACGATGTCAGATTCAATCATCTCACGAAGCAAGTCATTTCCTTCTCTTGTTCTTTCACCAACACCAGCAAATACTGAAAGTCCAGAATATGCTTTCGCAATGTTGTTAATCAATTCTTGAATCAATACTGTTTTACCAACACCAGCACCACCAAACAAACCAATCTTACCACCTTTTGCATAAGGCTC
>ERZ887849.2059-NODE-2059-length-17174-cov-17.931421_pt1 | contig 17174 bp, 11 predicted proteins | sample MGYA00521267_ERZ887849 | MGnify/ENA primary metagenome ERZ887849 (study PRJEB32303, sample SAMEA104408601) | aquatic metagenome | biome: Brackish water; feature: Pelagic; material: water | place: Baltic Sea | collected 2014-06-06T16:11:00 | depth 2,863 m ... | reverse complement strand
GGATGGGAACCGCCGCAATTGCGCTGGCTGTTGGAATGCACGATGCCTGGAATCGACTCCTGAAACCAGCCGATCTTGTGTTGCACCGTGCCCTGGTGCATGAAATAGGCATCCGCATACTGCAGCAGATGCAGCGCCTCCAGCAGGGGTCGACCAGCGCACACAATAAGTTTCGGCTTAAGTGCCGCGGCTTTCAGCACCGATTCCAGCGCCGCTTCCAGCTGGCGGATCTGTTCCGCCTCGGCGCTGATCACCTCCCCCATCGGGCAGAGATAGGGGGCAACCACCGTGGCGCTGGAGGCGCCGCTGGGCAGGGAGAAACCATCGATCAGCAGCAGCGGCAGCGGCCCTTGTCTCGCCAGGGCCGCCAGCCAGGCCGCCAGCAGTTCGCTGAGACCCTCCGCCACCGCTCCGCGGGCCTTGACACTCACCGCCAGTACCCAGCCGCCGTTGGCCTTCCAGGTCAGAAGACGCCGCTCCAGTTCCAGTGCCTCGCGGCTCAGGACCATCGCCGCCCGGCACCGCAGCTGGCGCCGCAGCCTGCGACTGATGCGTTCCGGCCGCTGGCTCAGGGGCAGTTCAAACCAGGCGCCGGTCTGGGCCTCAGCCATCTCCTGCCACTGCACCGCCGGAAACAGCTCCCGCAGCGGCCCGAAGGCCTCCGGGCCCTCCTGCAGCACCGGCCCGAGGGCGGCCGCATCTACCCGGTCGAGGCAGGTGAGCGTGTTCAGCAGCTGATGGGCAAAGTTGGGATGTCCTTCCAGCCAGAGCCGCTGCCGCCGCTGGGGTGCCATCAGATCAGCCCCAGCTTCTGCCTGCTCCAACTGGGCAGCGAGCCGCTCCAGCCCCAGGGCATACCAGCTTGCGGGCGCCACCGACACCGGCGCGTGCAGCCACTCCTTCTCCTTGAGCAGATACACCGCCTCCAGCTCGTGGCCGTTGCTCACCAGCCCGGCAAACACCAACGCCCGCCGGTCCCGCTCCTCCCCATCCCGCAGCAGATAGGCCAGGTGGTTGCCCACACGCAGGCTCAGCCGCGTCTCCAGCAGCTGGTCGTCCCAGGGGGACGGGAAGCTCAGTTGCCCCTGCTGGAAAGCCTGGCCCTGCCAGCTGCTGGCCCAGCGGCGCCGGTCGTGCTGCTGCCGCCAGGCCTGCCAGCGGCGACCGAACCCTGCCCAGCGGCCCGGCAGGTCGGCCGTCACAAGGCGGTCCATAGTTCGAGCGCTTCAGCCAGCACCCCCTCGCGGCAGCGGCGGGCCAGGGCCGGATCAATTGGCGCCTGCGGCAGCTGACCCCGGTTGTGTATCTGATAGCTGCGGTGCGGCGGCAGCCCCTCAATATCCAGGTCTAAAAAAGCCAAACAGCGCCGCAACACCACCTCGGGGTGCAGGGCCAGATCCTCGAAGCGCAGCAGCAGCAGCTGGGAGGCCGGCCACACCGCCAGCCAGCGGCGCAGCTGCTGGTCGTAGAGGCTGCCGCTGAGGGCGTTGGGCCGAAACCAACCCAGCCCGGCCAATTCCTCTGGCCCCATCGCCTCAAGCTGCTCGGCCTCCTCCCTCAGCAACATCTCGCTGTCGCCTTGCAGGCCGATCAGGCTGCGCATATGGCGGATCCAGCTCAGGGCCCGGTCGAGGGGTTCGCGCAGCAGCACGATCAGCCGCGTCTCGGGCATCAGGGCGTGCATGCGCTGCGGGGCCTGCGGATGCTGCAGGTAGTCCGGCGTGGCCTCGAGCCGCAGCAGCCCGGGGCTGCGCAGAGGCGGGAACTGGGAGCGATACCAAACCTCCCCCAGCTCCCAGTGGTTGTCAAAGAAATGCAATTCCTTGAGCGGATGCAGCCACACCCTTGGATGGCCCGCCAGATAGGCCGCCAATGAGGTGGTGCCAGATTTCGGCGCCCCCAGGATCACCACCTCCGGCAAGCCACCGGCGGCGGCGGCGGCGCTGCCCAGCGGCGCCAGTCGCTGCGACCGCAAGCCCTGGCGCGCAGCTTGGCGATTCAGCGCCAGCGCCGCCGTCCTGTCCTCCTCACGCAGCCAGTTGGCGAGCAGGCAGTGGGCCAGGGGATGGGGCGCCGCCGCTTCAATCAGCTGCCGCAGTTGCGGTAGCAAAGCCCGGCGTAGCGGCTCCCCAACCTGGAGGTAATAGAGGCCCCGCAGACTGCTCTCGTTAGCAGGATCGAGCTCCAGTACCCGCAGGTAGGCAGTCGCGGCCGCTTCCGGCTGGCCGGCGATGCGTGCCGCTGCCGCGGTGTCAAGCCAGCTGGCCTTTGCAATCGCCATGCTGTGAATTTAAGTGGACGGGTCAGTGCGGGCCGCCAGGGTGCGCAGCGCCGTCGCCACCCGCTCCGGATCCAGCACGATCGGCTCGCAGATGGGTGCCTCAAACAGCAGCTGGCTGTAAAGATCCGGCGGCGTGGCCGGCTGCAGGCAGCGCACCAGCTGCAGCCCCCCCATGCCGGCCAGGGCATGGCCGTAGGGCGGGGCGTAGCGGGGCTGATGCAGCTCCAACACCTGGGTGCCCGGACGGGCGAAGGCCAGCCCGGCCAGCGCCGCCCCGTGGGCCAGCACCAGCAGCTCGGCGTCAGCGATCTGGGCAGCCTGCTCCGCTAGCGGCAGGCCCTCGAGCACGAGCGGCTCCAGCCCCAGCCCCTGTTGCTCCAGGTGGGCCAGCAGTTCAGCTTCACCGAACACGGGCCGGCGGGCTGAGGCGCCGCGCACCAGCCAAAGGCGTCGTCCCCTGCCCTGGCGGCGGCAACTCCGTTGTTCTGGGCGCAGATAGCGGCGGCGCAGCCAGGCGCGCGCGCGCCGCGAGGGCCAGCCAAAGGGGTGCAACGGTGGCGGAATCAGCAGCTGCTTCGCCTTCAGATCGGGATGCTGATGGGCATCGATCAGCCGCTCGGGCGGGATGCCTAGATCGTCCACCAGGCTGCGGCGCACCCGCTCACTGCCGCCGCCGTTGTGCCAAAGGTGCCAGTGCTCCGGCCAGCCCGAATACCTGCCGGCTCCGCTCTGAGCCAGCGCCAATCCAAGCCTTGGCAGGCTGTCCAGTAGCCAGTGGTAGTGGATCTCGGCCGAGAGATCGGCCACCGCCAGCACCGTGCCGGCCACCGTCAGGGGAGGCCCTGCCGGCGCCGGCTCGCAGCGATGGGGGGGGGTTGGACACGCAGGCCATGGCTGGGGATAGCGGCGACTGAGCAGGGGCCGGAGTTGGCCCTCCCCGTCAGCCACGGCCAGCCCATGGGTGGTGCCCCAGGGGTTGGAGTTCGGCGACCGCAACCAGATCCGCCCATGCGCGAGCTCCTGCAGCTCAAAGGGCGCTGCCTGCCAGGTGCCGCCAGCACCATGGGGCGGCACCCACTGTTCAAGCCAAGCAACGGCTGCCCCGGCACCCGACGGCACCAGGGGCTCTCGCCGCCAGCCCAGCAGCTCCAGATGGGCCAGGGCGCAGGGGCTGCAGTCGGGCCCCCGGCAAGCCTCGGCCGGCACGGGCAGCGGCAGGCGGAAAAAGCGCTCGTTGGCAGCCCCATCACCGCCGGGCGCCGGCAGCCAGGTGGCCAGCTGCTCTAGGGCCCTGGCACCCCAGGGGTGGCGCGCGGTCGCCAACCGGGCGATCGCCATAGCCAGCGGGGCGCTGGGCTCCAGGTCGAAGACCTCCTGCAGCCGCTGCCGAGCCGCCTCCCCATGTTCTGGCCAGTTGATAAGCGACCACTGGCGCAGCAGCTCTGCCAACTCTGCAGCAAGTTCATCCGCCAGGCTTGTCCCCCTTTCGGGCTGGCTGGCACCCGGCTGCTGCATCGCCCCGCACCAGGCCAATACCCGCAGGCGCAGAGCAAGCAGGGGGTCGGATCCCGCAGGCAGGGTCTGCCACCAGCGGCTGAGCGCCTCCGGCCGCCAGAGGGGATCGGCGGCGGCGAGCTGACTGCTAAATCGCTTGGACAGGGTTTGCAACCTGGCAGCGCTGCGGACGCCGCTGCGGCTGAGATCCAAGACCACCTGCCGTTCCAGAGCCAGCCAGGTGGGGTCGTTGAGCAGCTCTTCAACCGAGAGCTCTACGCCGATACGCGCGCAGCTGCGCGCAACGTTTTCGGCCAGGTGCAGCCAGGTGTGGGCATCTCCGCCGCTGCGGCTTCCCCAGGCGGTGCGCCAAAGCTCTAGGGCTAGCTCTGGCTGGCATTCGTGCCAGGCCTGCCAGCCCGCCCAAGCCCTGGTGTTGAAGAGCAAGTTTTGGCGCTTGCCCAGCAGCGGATGACCAGCCGGCAGCGACGCCAGACGGCGATTCACCACCCACAGCAAGCCATGGGCCTGATCGGCGGCCTGACGGCTGGCAGCGCTGCCGTGCACCCGATAACCACAGAGCACCTGCTTTAGCCAGCCGCCGCGCTCGCCAGCGGCGGCCAGCCGCAGCAACAAGTCCACATCTTCCGCATGGCGCAGCGATCGGTCGAAGCCGCCATGACGCTCCAGTAGGTGACGCCGCAGCATCCAGGCGCTGGGCAGCACGGCCTTGTGTTCAAAGGCAGCTTCCAAATCAAAGTTTGCCCCTTCCTGCCAGGGGCAAACGTCATGGAGGGGGGTGCCGGCGGCATTCAGGCGCCGCCAGCCGCATAGCAAATGCTGCAGCCCGGGATCGGCGTCGAAGCGCGCGGCCTGCTGCTGCAGTCGGCCCGGCAGGGCGATGTCATCGGCATCGAGAAAGGCCACCAGGGGAGAGCGGGCGGCAGCCCAGCCGCAGTTGCGAGCGCTGGCCACCCCCAAGCCCGGCAGACGGAGCAGCCGCACGGACTGGCGTTGGCTTGCCGCCCACTCGTCCACAAGTGCGGCCGAGTGGTCCTTGCTGCCATCGTCAACGGCCAGCAATTCCCAGTTGCGCTCCTCTTGATGGGCGAGGGAGTCGAGGCAGGCCGGTAACCATCCGGCGGCATCGCGGAAAGGAATTACGATTGAAACCCGTGTCACCATGACCCAATCGGGCAAAGAGGTGTTGGTGGGCCTGCGCTCTTGGCTACTCCGTTCTATCAGTGGCCAGGCTGCCGCCAGCTATCCCTCTGCCGCACCGGCGCAACCAGACCCGGCGCGACCCGTAGGCCCCGGACCATCCGTAGACCAGCAACTGGGCCCTGAACAACAATTTCTTTACGCCGAAGAACTCAATAACCAGGGACGTCCCGAGCTGGCCGTTGCCTTCTATCGCCAAGCCTACGTGTTGTTGCGAGGCAAGACTGATCCTGCAAATGCCCAGTGGGGCGCCTCACACCAGCTGGCCCTGCCGGATCGCACCTCTGGTCAGCCCATAATTGGGTTCACCTCCTCCCAGCAACAGCCCCTCGCGCCGGAGGCCGGGCCGGCTGAGCGGCTGGTGGCGCTGCGCGAAAAACTCACCAGCGCCAATGCGGCTGCGGTGGAACAGGAGTTGAGGCAGCTGATCACGGCCGGCAACCGCGGCGCTGATTCCTTTGGCCTGTTTGGGATGTGTCAGCTCCTCCAAAACCGCCCGGAAGAGGCGGAGCGGGCCTTTCGGGAGGCGCTGAAGCTGGATCCAGGCCACTACCGCAGCCTCGTTAATCTGGGAGGCCTGCTGCTCAAGGGCGGCCGGCTGCAGGAGGCGGTGCCCATACTTGAGAGTTCCCTCCAGCACACCCGCCAGGGAGCCCCGGAATCCCTGGCGGCGCTCACCAATCTCGCCGTCGCCCAGAGCCAGCTGGGCCGCAGTATTGAAGCGGCCCAGCTGGTGCTTCGTATCTTTCGCATCAAGCCCGACCACCTCCAGCCCGACAAATTGGTAATAGCGGCAACATGCCTGGAGGAAATGGGCGACGATCCCGCTGCCATCGAACTGCTCCAGCACCTGCGAGTCAAACTGCGCGACCCTGGCCTTAACCATCGCCTCGCCGAACTGCTGGAGCGGCGTGGTGAATATCAACAGGCGGCGTTGGTTTATCGCGAACTCGCCGGCAGTGGAACCCCGTGAGTGCGTTGATTCCGCTCCATCTACGCAACCTGGGCGCCACGTTGCCGCTACCAGACCAACAGAGCGTGCGCCTGCTGGCCCGCCATGAGTTACTCAGCCCATGGTGTCAGAGACGCCTGCTGGAGGAGCTGGCTGGCGTCGAGCTACCGCCGGAGGCAGGCGATGACCCCTCTTTGCCGCCCCTGGAAGACAACCACACCCAGCTGCTGGCCTATGCCCGCCGCTGCGGCTTGGACTCCCTCGACGACCTCGAGACATGGCGCCGCGCCCGCGGCCTCTCCCTAGTCGAACTAGAGCAGCTGGTCGCTTTCGAAAACGGCCTGGCCCGGGCCAGCCACTGGATCTGGAGCCAGGAGTTGCCCGGCCTCTTTCTGCAGCGGCGCGGCGATTTCGACCAGGTGGTGCTCACCATGGTGCGGGTGCGCGATCCGGATCTGGCCACCGAGCTTTTCTTCCAGTTGCAGGAAGGCGAATGCACATTCCATGAGCTGGTGGAGCGCCATGCCGATGAGGCCGACCGCCTGCGGCGCGGTGTGGTGGGTCCCGTGCCGGTAAACCGGCTCAATCCCCTGCTGATGCGCGTTGTGCGCCGATACCAACCCGGCGAACTGATTCCTCCCCTCGATGTCAATGGCGTTGTGCACCTGATCCGGGTCGATTCCCTGCAGGCCGGTCGGCTGGACGAGCAAGTCCGTGGCCAGCTGCTGGACGAGTGCCGCAACCGCTGGCAGCGCGAGCAGCTCCTGCTGCTGCGCGATCGGCTGATGCAGTTGGCGGCCCCCTCGGAGGTGGCCAGCTGATGCGATTTGAACAGCTTCTGCGAGGTTCAGCAGCCCTCACCAACCTCTCCGACCATCTGATCAACCGCTTGGCGGCGGAAGCCTCCATCCAGCAGCTCGGCGTGGGACAGCCCTTCCAGCGCGCCGGCCAGCTGCCCCCCGGAGCAGCGCTGCTGCTGGAAGGGCGGCTGCGGCGGCTGCAGCTCAGACCGGGCGAGCCTCCGCTGAGCCTGGGCCTGGCCAGCCCCGGCAGCTGGTTGGGCTGGTCGTCGCTGTGGCGTGGAGAACCGGAACTGGGCCTGGTGGCTTCCCAGTCCTCAACTTTGCTGGTAGTGCCAGCCCTGCTGGCCCTGCGGCTGCTGCAACAGGAGCCTGAGCTGCGCCAAGCAGTAGCCGGCAGCCCTGGCCTGGAAGAGCTAGCAAGTCTGATGGAGGTGTGGTGGCAGGCCCAAGGCCAGCGGCCCGCCCAGCCCAAGCAGCAGCTTGAGCGGCTACTGGCAGAGGCCTTGCTGCTCGGCCCCGAAGACAGCCTGCCCCCCGGCCACCTCCTGCTCTACAGCGGCCCCCGCCAGCCCGATGGGCTGCTGCCGGGAGACCAGCTGCAGTCCGATTCCGAAGGTTGGCGCGAGCTGGTGAACCAGCTGCCGCCCCGGGTGGTGGCCATCCCTGAAGCGGCCCTGAACGCCAGCGCCTCTACCTCCACAGCAGCTTCTGCTGCGATGGTGCCCGTGGCGGCGGCGGCCAGCCTTGGGGCGAGCGATCCAATCGAGCTGGGCTTCGTCGAGAGCCGTCGGCGCCCCGAATCCAGCAGCGGTGCCACCAACCCGGCCGCCGATCGGGTGCAGCAGGCTTACTTCTGCATTCAGCAGCTCTGCCAAGCCCGAGAGCTGGTGGTTTCCAGCGACCAGCTGATGAGCATCCTGCGTGATGTGGAGGAGCGGCTAGGAGCACTGAAGCTGCCCCAGGTGGGTCTACAGCTGGAGGCGCTTGGCTTTGACACCCGGCCGCTGCGGGCACGGGCTTGGGAGCTGGCCCGGCTGGAGCCACCAGCGCTGCTCGACCTCGATGGCCAGTTCGTGCTGATGCTGGTGGCCGGCCGGGGCAGCGGTGTGTTGATCAGCGATCCCCGTCACGGCCCGGTGCGACTCGGCCTGGCCCAGCTGGAGCAGCGCTGCCCCGATGGCCTCGATGTGCTGGTGGTGCGCGAGGGCCGCACCGGCCGCGACGACGTCGAAAAGGTGGGCCTGGGCTGGTTTTTCAGTGCCTTCGGCCGCTACCCCGGCATGGTGACGATGGTGGTGCTTACGGGCTTCATTTCCCAGCTCCTCGACCTGGTGCTGCCTCTTAGCATCATGGTGGTGCTGGACGCGGTTGTAACACGAAACAACCCCTCCCTGCTGGCGCCAATCCTGGTGCTGCTGGTGGTGGCCAACCTGGTGAACGCCGTAATCGGCGGCCTGCGCGCTTTGGTCACCGCCGACCTCTCCGATCGCGTTGACGTGCGCATGGGGTCGTCGGTGGTGGAACATCTGCTGCGTTTGCCCCTGCCCTATTTCGAGAGCCGCCAGGTGGGGGCAATTCTCTACAACGTCAACCAGCTCTATGCGATCCGCCGCTTTGTGGTGGAGCAGGTGCTGGGCGCCGGCCTCGATCTCGCCCTCGGCTTGATCATGTTCGTAGTGCTCTTCTTTATCAGCCCCACCCTCACCCTCATCACCTTGGCGGTGGTGCCGCTCCTGATCGGACTCAACCTCTTCGGAGCGCCCCTGATCGAGCGCAACCTGCAGATCAGTAACCGCTCCTTGGCCGCCGCCAATTCCTTTTTAGTGGAGCTGCTCTCCGGCATGCGTACGGTTAAAAGCCAGAACTTCGAGGTGGAGGCCCGCTGGCGCTGGCTCGATCGCTACCGCCGCTACACCAATTCCCGCTTCCGCCTCACCCGCCTCTCCACCCTGCTGGGCCGGGCAGGCCGCACCATCGGAGGTTTGGCAGATGTGGTGCTCATCGGCGCAGCCGCAGGCCTAATGCTCACCAACCAGCTCAGCATCGGCGGCTTTTTCGTGATCCGCATCCTCTCTCACCGGATCATCAGTTCGTTCGTGCAGCTGGGCAGCCTCTGGCAGGGGGTGCAGGAACTGCGCCTATCCCTGGCGGCCCTCAGCCAGGTGATGGAAACCCTGCCGGAAGCCAGCAGCTCCGACCAGCAGCAGCCGCCCCTGCCGCCCCTGCGCGGCGACCTGCACTTCGAGCGGGTGTCGTTCCGCTATGGCCCCCGCACCCCCTACCTGCTCGATGGCCTCGAGCTCAGCATCAAGGCGGGTCAGTTTGTGGGGATTGTGGGCCTTAGCGGCAGTGGCAAGAGCACTTTGGTGCAGCTGATCGACCGGCTCTACCTGCCCCAGAAGGGCACGGTGCTGCTCGATGGCAATGATGTGGAGAAGGTACAACTAGCCAGCCTGCGCGCCCAGGTGGGCTACGTGCCCCAGGACGGCCTGCTGTTTGAGGGCACCGTCCTCGAAAACCTGCGCCTCAACAGCCCCGACGCTGACATGGAGGCGGTGATTGCCGCCACCACCGTGGCCGCCGCCCATGACTTCATCCGCACCCTCCCCAATGGCTATGCCACCCGCCTCGGCGAGCGGGGAGCGGGGGTCAGCGGTGGCCAGCGCCAGCGCCTCTGCCTGGCACGCATGGTGCTGCAAAACCCCTCCCTGCTGATCCTCGATGAAGCCACCTCCGCCCTCGACGCCGAGACGGAGCGCCAGGTTTTTGCCAATCTCAGGCAGCGCTTCCGAGGCCGCACCGTGCTGTTTATCACCCACCGCCTCACCACCCTGGGCGATGCCGATCGCATTCTGTTTATGCAAGGCGGCCGCATCGTTGAGGATGGTCGCCATGGGGAGCTGATCCGCCTGGGTGGGTCCTACGCCACCCTTTACTACCAGCAAGTGGGCATTGCCGCGGAGTCTTCCCGATGAGAACCCACCGATGACCCCCCCACCAGCCAATAACCGGGCCCTAGCCAACCGCACCGCCCTACCCCAACCCAACGATGGGGTGAGAAGCCTCGAAGACACCGGCTTCGCCTCAGACGACCTGCGTCTCGAAAGCCGTCCCCCCTCCTGGATGCCCATGGTGATCGGCTCCAGCCTCTCGGTGCTGGTGCTGTTTCTGCTCGGCGCCGCCGCCCTGATCAAGGTGGACCGGGTCGTGCCTGTAGCTGGCCGTCTGCAGACCCTGCGCTCCACCCAGGAGGTGTCTCCCCCCGAGCAGGGGGTGATCAGCCAGGTGCTGGTCAAGGAAAACCAGCTGGTGAACGCTGGCCAACCCCTCGTGGTGCTCGATACCGAAACCCTCCAGGCCGAGGCCTCCTCAATGGTGGACAAGCAGCGCTCGCTGGTGGCTACCTCCCTGGCGGAAGTGCAGCGGCTGCGGGCAGCGATTGCCGAGGCCCGGGCCAGGCTCGTTGGCGCCCAGCAGCAGCTCACGATCACCGATGCCCAACTAGCCCAACTGCGCCCCCTCGCCATGGAGGGCGGCTACGGCCAGCTCAGCGTGCTCGATAGCGAAAAGAACCGCTCCGAACTGAATGCCCGCATCAGCTCCACCCGGGCCGAAATCCAAAAACTGCAGGCTGAATCGGCCCAGAAGGAGGCCCTCGTGGCCAGCGAACTCTCCGCCAGCCGCGCCAGCCTGGTGGCCACCCGCAGCCGCCTGCGCCAGATCGTGCTCAAGGCCCCCTTCAAAGGATCCATCCTCGATCTCAGTGCCAAGCGCGGCCAGGTGGCTATCGGCGCCGCACCCCTGCTCAAGGTGGTGCCGATCGACAACCTCCAGGCCCGAGTGGACATGCCTGACGCCGATCTCGCCTTTGTTAGGCCCGGCCAGAGCGCCGAGCTCGAATTCCCCGCCTATCGCCGCGACAAGTACGGCTGGCTCCCTGCCGAGGTGATCTCAATCGGCACCGATGCCCTACCTCCCGACGAGACCAGCGAGCTGAAGGTGCCGCGCTTCCCGGTGAAACTCAAACTGGGTCGCCAGTATCTCGAGGTAGACGGCCAGCGCTTTGGGCTTCAGGCCGGCATGGCCCTCACCGCGAACCTCAAGCTCGACAAGGCCAGCATCCTCGAGCTCTGGTTCAGCAGGCTTACCGGCGGCGCCCGCGCCATGCGCACGATCCGCTGAGAAGTCTTGTGCGGGTGCTGCTGCTGCACCAAAATTTCCCCGGGCAGTTTCGCCATCTCGCCCCTGCCCTGGTGCGGCGCGGCGATGACGTGGTGGCTGTTAGCAGCCAAGTGAGCAGCAGTGCCGCCAGGCCAGCCGGGCGCTTCCGCTGGCTGGCCTGTGGAGGTGATGTCAACGCCGAGTTGCGCCACCCCGATCCCGCCCGGCGGTTACTGGCCCCCTGGCAGCAGGCGCGGCGGGTGGTCGCTGCCCTCACCCCACTGGCGGCAACGGGCTGGCGCCCCGATGTGGTGCTCGCCCATTGCTTTTGGGGAGATGCCCTGCTCCTCGACGATCTCTTCCCCGCAGCCCCCCTGGTGGCGATGCTCGAACTCGATCTCACCTCGCCCCTGCTCGGCGGTGATCGCACTGCGGCAGGGGGCCGGCAGATCCAGCAGTGGGCGGACGCCGTGGCGATCCGCCGCATGACGGTGGGAATCACAGCAAGCCGCTTTCAGCGGGATAGCCATCCCCCCTGGCTGCAGCCCAGGCTGAAGGTGCTGCATGAAGGGGTGGATCTGCGGCTCTATGCGCCGGATCCGCGGGCCCGCTTGCAGCTCTCCGATGGCACCAGCTTCGGCTCGGAGGCCCTGGTACTCAGCTTTGCGGCCCGCAGTTTGGAGCCGCTGCGGGGCCTCGATCGCCTGCTCGCCGTGCTGCCGGCACTGCAGCACCACCTGCCCCAACTTCAGGTGGTGCTCGCCGGCGCCTGCGACCGGGGCTGCTACGGCAGTCCCCCCGCGGCTGATGGCAGCTGGCTCCAACACTTGCTGGAGGGCCTGGGCGAGGGGATTGACCGCCGCCGTCTGCACACCCCCGGCCTGCTGGCACCGGATCAGCTGCGCAATCTGTTTCGCATCAGCCGGGTGCATGCCTATCTCAGCCGGCCCTACGTACCCAGCTGGAGCTTGCTGGAGGCGATGGCCTGCGGCGCTCCTGTGGTGGCCTGCGCCGACGCCGGGGTGGAGGAGCTGGTTATCGACGGGGTGAGCGGCCGGTTGGTGCCCGCCGACGATCCCGCCGCCCTGCTGCAAACCCTGCTCACCCTGCTGAGCGCTACGGAGATCGCTGCACCCCTGCGCCTCGGTGCCCGACGGCATATCGCCAGTCACTTTGACAATCGCCGCTGCGTCAGTGCCCAGATCGATCTCCTCGATGCCGTGGCCCGCAGCCAAGCGGCAAGCCCCCAGGGCTGGAGCCCGTGATAAAACCCGCATCTAGCTGGTCTGAAGTGCTGCGCCAGGCGCTCGCCGCCAACGAGTGGCTGGTGGCGGAGGGGGCCCTGCGGCGGCTGCTGCTACTCGGTGCCGCCTCTGCTGAGCAGCTCGACCTGCTCGCCTATGTGTTGCTGATGCAGGGCCGCTTCGCAGACTGCGAGGCCACCTTGGAGCAGGCGCTGGCAGCAGGCAGCCGCAGCTTCTGGACCCCTCACAAACTCGGTGATGCCCGCCGCGGCCTACAGCGGCCTGAGACCGCCGCCGCAGCCTATGAGCAGGCGCTTGCTTGGGGAAGCGATAGCCCGCTCACCGTGCGCAACCTCCTGGAGGTGCTGGTGAGCATCGATCCCGAGCGGGGGTTGCGGCGCTTGCAGCAGCTGGCCGCAGCCCAGCAGCCCGGCTGGCAGCTAGGCGCCTGCGCGGCCGCCAGCTCGGGCCTGGCTCCCGAGCTGGCGGAATGGCTGTGCGCCGTTGGCGCTGCCGACCCGACGGTGCGGGCCCTGGTGTGCATCCGGCGCCTCAGCCGACTTGATCTGGAGGGCACCCGCAGCCTGCTGCGAGCAATTGACACCCCCTGGTCAGAGCCGCTGCGGCAGCGGCTCGAGCGCTTCAGCCCAGCCAGCTCCGAAGAGCCCGGTTATTGAAGCTGGCGCAGAGAGTGCTGCTGCGGTAACGCAGCCAGCAGTTCGGCCCTCCCGCCCCAGCGCAGCAAGCTGCCGATCCGTTCCGCCACCACTGCCGCCAGACCGGCAGGGTCAAGGGCCTCCCGCACCGCCCGCCGACCCGCAGCCGCCAGCTGGGCCGCCTGCGCGGGATGGTCTGCCAGGCGGCGTAGGGCGGCCGCCGCCCCATCAAGATCAGGTTCGCCCCAGCACCAGCCAGCTCGGTAGTCGCCCTCAGTGCGCTGAATCGGAACCCGGCTACAGGGCACCAACTCGGCGCTGCCCGGGGGCATGAAGCAGAGGTTGCCGCCATAGCCACTCGCCACCGTCGGGATGCCGGCGGCCATGGCCTCCGCCAGCAGCAGCCCAAATCCCTCAGCGCGATGCAGGCTCAGCACCACATCTGCCTGGACGTAAAGGGCGTCGAATTCATCCGCCGACAGATGGCTCGTGATCAGCTGCAGGCGGGGATCGCCGGCGCAGCGTTCGGCCAGCTCGGCGGTGGCCTCCGGAAATTGCCCGGCACTGCCCAGCTTGAGCACCAGCCGCGCCGCCACGCTGCCGCCGGGGGGGAAGGCGGCCAGAAAGGCCTCGATCACCCCATCGGGATTTTTGCGGGCGCGGGTGCTCCAGAAATCGAAGGCAAACAGCACCGTGAAGGGCAAACGACGTCCTGCGAAGCCACTGCGGCCCAGATCGGCACGCTGCTGGGCCAGCCGATCAGCTCGCCTCCAGTCGATCAGATGGGGCAGGGCCGTGACCGGCACTGGGCTGCGCTGCCCCAAGGCCGTAGCGCAGAAAGGAGAAGGGCACCACAGCTGGTCGAGTCCGCTGAACCCCGCCTCCCAGCCATCCGGGAAGGCCTCCAGCTCCCAGGCCCAATAGCCGATGCGCAGCGGAGCCTCCAGTTGCAGCTGGGCCGCCAGGCCGTCGGTCTGGCGCAAAACATTGGGGTTGGTGTGGAGCAGATCGATCGCAGCCGGGAGGATTGGTTTGGCCGCAGCCTGGATCGGGGCAGCGCCGGGATGGCTGGCCAAAGGCAGATCGCGCAGCTGCACCGTGAGCCCGGCGGCGCCTAGGGCCCTCGCCGTGCAAAGCGCCCCCTCCCCCAGCCCGAATCCACCGCCGAGGTGGCCCCACAGATTCACCACCAGGGGAGACACTGAAGCAAGGCAACCGCTACCACTGTGGCCCGAAATCTGCCGATCAACCCCCACGACTGGTATCGCCGCGGCGAAGAGGCTGTGGGGCAGCAGCGCTGGCAGGCGGCTGAGCTGGCCCTTTGGGAGTGCCTGGCCCTTCAGCCCCGCCATGGGGCCGCCCTACATCTGCTGGCGCGTGTGCGCCAGCAGCAAGGGCGGTGTCAAGACGCGATTCGCCTGCAGCGCGACAGTGTGGCCTGTGATCCGGGTATCGGCTGGAACTCTTTTGCCTTGGCCGAACTCCTGGAGGAGCAGGCTGACTGGCCGGGCGCCGCTGCAGCGATGGCCGCAGCCTCCGCAGCCTTGCCCCAACAGCCCTGGATTGCCCAGCGTCAGCAACGCCTCGCCGGCCGCGTCGCCATCGCCGGCGAGCACCTGGCCGATGGCCTGGGCCCGGCTGCCTATCGCTACTGGTGTCAGCAGCTGGAGCCGCCCCTGCCTAGGGGCTCAGCCTCTGCGACGACCTTGGCTGATTCGCTGCTGCAAGCCTGGCACCTGCTGCTCGCTGCCGACGCCCGCCTGCGGGACGGGGCCCTCGCCTGGGTGCACGAGGAATTGCGGCGGCGGGCGGCGGCGGGCGAAGCCCAGCCCGATGGCATCTACGCCGATGAAGACCGACTGAACGGGCACGACGAACGACACGATCCCTGGTTCAAACCCGGCTGGCAGCCGGAGGCGTTCTGGAGCACCCCCTGGCTCGACAGTTTCAGCCTGTGGCGCCGCGACTGGCTGGCAGGCGCGGGCCTGCCCCCACCACCGGCGCCTAACGATCCCGTAGCGCGCTTCAGCTGGCAGCTGCAGGCGCTAGCAGCCGGGCCGCGGCTACTGGCACTGCCACGAATCCTGGTGCACCGCAGCGGCGGTGCCGGCTGCCCAGATCCCCACCTACGCGCCAACCAACTCCATCAACATCTGCGCCACCTAGGCGAGGCCGTTACCGCCGTCATCCCGCAAGTGATCCCGGGGCAGCCGGAGCAGACCGGCTTCCGCTTCAGCTGGGCCCTGCCGCCTACACCGCCGCTACTGAGCGTGATCGTGCCCAGTCGCGACCGCCCCGATCTGCTGGCCGCCTGCCTCGATGGGCTACTGCGCTCTCGCAACTCACGAATCAACCTGGCGCTGTGGGTTGTGGACAACGGCTCCAGGTTGCAGGCCAGTGCAGAGCTGCAGCGCCGCTGGGGAGAGCAGCCAGGCCTGCGGGGGACCTGGCTGGATGGGGATGGTCCGTTCAACTGGAGCCTGCTCAACAACCGCGCCGCGCTTGAGGCCAGGGGCGAGCTGCTGCTGTTCCTCAACAACGATGTTCAGCTGTGCCCAGCTTCAGGGCGCAACGGAAGTTGGCTGGAAAGCCTGGCGGCCCAGGCCCTGCGTCCGGCGGTGGCAACCGCCGGCGCCCTGCTTGTCACCCCGGAGGGAATGATCCAACATGCCGGGATCGTGACCGGATTGGGCGGCGATGGCTGCGCCCATCCCTATCGCAACCTCCCTCCGGGCCATGGCGTTCACCGGGGCCGCAGCTCCTTTCTCACCGCCTGGCCGGCCCTGACGGGAGCATGCTTGATGGTGCGACGCCTCCTCTTCCTCGAGGCCGGCGGCTTCGACCCGGCCCTGCCGGTGGAGGGAAACGATGTGGACTTCGGGCTGCGGCTGGGGGCCCGCGGCTTTCGCCAGGTGCTCTGCCCCGAGGCGGTACTGATGCATGCCGAGGGCAGCAGTCGGCGGAGCCGCGGCGATGATCAGCCCACGCGCCACGCTGGTTTGAACCTGTTGCGGCAGCGCTGGCCCCAGCAGCTGGCCGGCCCAGGCCCTTTCTGGCCGGCAGCCTGCAGCCCCGCTCATCCCGATGGCCGCCCCCGTGAACTGGCTTTCTTCAATGCGACTCGTTAACGCGATTTTTCATTAACGCGACTCTTCGTTGACGCGATTCAGAAACAAATTGAACTGCTCCAGTTGCAGCTCCAGCTCATCGAGGCTGGAGAGCCGTTCGCCCTCCCGTGGCACGGGCCGGTCTGGCCAGAGGGAGAGCGCCGCCTCCTGTCGCTCCTGCTGTTCAAGCTGCGCCCTAACTTCCTCCAGCGCCTCTCGGATCAAGTTGTGATGGTGGAGCGCCTGGATCGGCTGCAGCTCGAGTGCCCGTTCCAAGCTGACTGAGGCAGCACTGAGCTCGCCCTGGTGCCGTTGCAGATGGCCGAGTTCAAACCACCCCCAACAAAAATCGGGAGCCAGCTGCACACAGCGCTGCTGGGCGGCGATCGCCTCTTCAAACCGCTGCATGCCAGCTAGAGCTCGGCCCTTGATGTGATGGCTGAAGGCGAAGTCTGGTCGGATTTGCAGGGAAAGGCCGATCAAGGCCAGAGCCCGACGCTCGATCCCAAGCTCAACTGACGCCTTGGCCAGGAGGTAGGTGACCTGCGCTTCTCCCGAAGTGCCTGATTTGACGTGGGGCAACTGTTGCTCCAGCACGTCCAGCATCAATTGCCACTCAGATCTGGTTTCGAGCTCATGCCCCAACTTCTGGATCATCACTGGATCACCGGGGAAGCGCCGCAGGCTTTCCAAAAGGGTTTCCTTCAGCATTGGTGACGTTCAGTTCATGCGCCCATTCTGCTGGCTCGGGCCTTATCACCATCACCAGCCACTGATGCGCTTACCGGAGCACACATGCAATAAGACTGTATGTTGAAACACGTGCAGGTCTCCTTTGCCGTTGCCCCCATCAGCCGATGGCTTCGATGAACGACGGCAGTTCTGCCGCCGAACACAGCGTCCTGTGGCTTTACGGACTGCCCGGCAGTGGGGTGGCGATACCGCAGGCTGCAGGCGCCCCTTCGCTGCAGGAGCTGGAACAGCGGCCGGCTGAGCCGGCCGGCTTAAACGCTCGTATCTGGATCTGCTACGGCTCCTTGAGCCAGGGATTGGCCGAGTTGGTGAATCGCTTCCAGCCCCCCCCCCAAGCGGCGGAGCTGGAGGCCGAACTGGAGCGGTGGCAGGCGGATTTCAGCCGGGCGGCCGTGCTCAAGCGTCGTTGGCGCAACCAGGTGCGACTGGTCAATCTCTGCAAGGGCGGGGCGGCCGTGCTTGCCAAGGAGCTGCCGCCTGAGCTCTTGGGAGGAAGACAGTT
>ERZ887849.2052-NODE-2052-length-17221-cov-21.653792_pt1 | contig 17221 bp, 13 predicted proteins | sample MGYA00521267_ERZ887849 | MGnify/ENA primary metagenome ERZ887849 (study PRJEB32303, sample SAMEA104408601) | aquatic metagenome | biome: Brackish water; feature: Pelagic; material: water | place: Baltic Sea | collected 2014-06-06T16:11:00 | depth 2,863 m ... | reverse complement strand
ACCCCAGTATTTATGCGGGTAAAGGAGGGGTAGTGCGAATCAAGCATTCTCCGCCAGCAACTCCCTTGATTTAGAGCCTAAGACGGCAATTTTTTGGGGGAGTTTTTATTTGATTGTGCAAGTGTGTGTGCAAATAGTGACATAACCGAGTTCAAATTCAAATATTTGCTGCGCGCATGCTGACTGAGATAGGGCCAAGAACTTCAGCTTGACTGGCGGCTAAGCCGTGAAGTTTTGAAGTTTCGCCGCTTGCATCGCTGCTCCAAGGGCCACATACTCCGCTGGCTCTGGCACCGTTACCGGTGCCTCAAAAATCTCCTGAGCGATTAGCCTCACGGCCTGATTCGCTGCAGCACCGCCAATCAGAGCGATTGAGTCAATCGATTGGCCCTGGTCCATGATCACGTCGCCGCCAAAGCGCAGACCGTTTAGCATGCCCTCGATGCAAGCCCTGGCAAAGTTTTCCCGATTGCCATTTAGCAACGTGATGCCAGTCACAGACGCCGTTGCGTCAGGCAGGTTCGGGGTGCGCTCACCCTCCAGATACGGAGTCACGACAACTCCCCCGGCGCCTGGCTTGGCCTTCAAGGCAAGCTCACCAAATTCGTCGAGTGAGACTCCAAGCAATGCCGCTCCCCACTCAATCACCCTCGCGGCATTCAGCGTGCAGACAAGAGGTAAGAAATTGCCTTCCGCATCTGCAAACCCCGAAATGATGCCGGTTTCGTCGCTCACACCTGCACGGAAAGAGCCAAACACTGTTCCACTGGTTCCCAGTGACACAGCAAATTTGCCTGGCGTTAAACCCAAGCCTTGCGCCGCACCGGCGTTATCTCCCATGCCCGCGCCGATATGAATTCTTCGATCCGAGAAATCAACCCTCACCTGCGCGGCAGGCTCCAAGTGATCGACAATGCGAGGAAGCAAAACCTCCTTGCCCAAACAAAACTCGATCACCTCAGGCAAGTACTCGTTGGTCCTTGGATTGAAATACCCCGTGCCGGAAGCATCGGAACGATCTGTGAAGATCTTGCTGACATCCGGATAGTGAGATGAGAGTCTCCAACTCAGATAGTCGTGTGGGAGGCAAACCGCTGCTATCGAATCAAGCAGCTGCGGTTCATTGTTTCGAACCCAACGCAGCTTGGTCGAGGTGAAGGAGGGCACCGGAACACTCCCGGTGTTCTCGGCTAACCACTTCGAACCAAAGTGATCGATGAGCTCTTGCGCCTCTTTAGAACTTCTCATGTCATTCCACAGAAGCGCTTGCCGAACCACTTGACCCGCGCTATCGAGTAGCACCATTCCGTGCTGCTGGCCAGCGATGGAGATTGCTGAGACATCGTCAAGGCCGCCGGCCTTTTGGATTGCCTCGAGAAGCGCTTCCCACCACAAATTGGGATCTGCCTCTGTGCCATCTGGATGCGAGGAGCGACCGGTGCGAACGATATCGCTGTTTTCGGCATCAACGATTTGAACCTTGCAGCTCTGGGTTGAGGAATCTACACCGGCTACAAGCCGCCGCGTCATGACTATCTGGCTCCCATTAGGTGCTCAAGTGCCAACTGGTTCAACTGAACCATGCCGGCACCCTTGCCATTGAAGTAGGTCTCGGGATCAAAGCTTGCGAATTCGCTTGAGTTCATGAAAGCCGAAGCACTCTCGCCTTGGTTGAGAGTTGACTTCTTTAGCTCCTCGACCTTGGCGCGCTGACGCAGTGACTTGACCTCTGGATCATTCTCAAACTTTTCGGCACGCTCCTGCAGCAGGTTATACATCCGAATGTTTGCTCTTGCTGACTCCCAGACTCCGGTCCAGTCCTCAGTCCTGGAGGGCTTGTAGTCAAAGTGGCGAGGGCCAGAATATGAAGACCCGCCGTTCTTGCCAAACTCGAGCAGGTGAACAAGAGAGAAGGCATTTGCCAGGTCTCCATGACCGAAGACCAAGTCCTGGTCGAACTTAATACCCTTTTGCCCATTTAGGTCGATGTGGAAGAGCTTTCCTGCATCAAGCGCTTGCGCTATGCCAGCGGTGAAGTTGAGTCCTGCCATTTGCTCATGCCCAACCTCAGGGTTTAGACCAACCATCTCAGGGTGATCTAGGGTTGCAATGAAGCCGAGTGCGTGGCCTACGGTTGGAAGCAGAATGTCGCCTCTTGGTTCATTTGGCTTTGGTTCTAGAGCGAATTTGAGGTTGTAACCCTGTTCGATGACGTACTCAGTCATGAAGTTTAGAGCCTCGCGGTAACGCTCCATGGCGTTGACAATGTTCTTAGCACTGTCATACTCAGCACCCTCACGCCCGCCCCACATAACAAAGGTCTCAGCACCGATCTCGTGGGCGAGATCGAGGTTGCGAAGAGCCTTGCGAAGCGCAAAGCGTCTGACCTCACGGTCGTTCGCGGTGAAGGCGCCCTCCTTGAAAACCGGGTGCGAGAAAAGGTTGGTGGTCAACATCGGCATCTTCAACCCGGTGTTGGCAAGTCCCGCCTTGAGCTGGTCAATAACGTCGCGACGCTGGGCATCGGTTGACTCAAAAGGAAAGAGGTCGTCATCGTGAGCGGTAACGCCGTAAGCGCCAACGGCCTTTAGGTTTGCAAGCGTCTCTTCGAGAGATATAGGGGCTCGAGTCGGAGCGCCGAATGGATCTGCTCCAAGCCACCCAACCGTCCATAGTCCAAAAGTAAACTGTGTGTTATCCATCGTCATGCTCTTTTCTATTCTTGAGTGGTGCCTTTTCGGGTTGTCTGGTTACAAAATAATTTTGATCAATTGCATTCACCGCAAATTGGCATGAAAATCCCAAATCTTGCTCCGCGCCGGACCTCGTTCTCCCGGCTGACCACCGGCCCACAATCTATGGGAATTTGCGCAAATTGACGGTGCCTCGGTTGGCTCGCAGAGACTATTGAAGTCGATAGTGATTTGCGCACTTGATAACCTCCCTGAGAACACTGGCCGAAAATAGCTCCGGATGGTCCGTGTAGATCATGAATTCCAGCTCGTCGCCATCCAGGAGACTGAAGAATGAGCGCGAAGTCTTGGCTTCACTGTGAATTTGGTCAGGGAAGATGCAGGCATCTCTTATGAGTGATTTTGCTTGCAATCTAACCAACAAATTCGAGGAGCCTGAGGAAATTACCTTCAGGTCAAATTCGGGCTCTGGGTATTTCAAATTCCGATCGTAATCAAAGAAAAATAAGGTCCTGGTCTCTTCGAATTCAAACGACATCATGTGATTGCTGGGATCAACTTTCAAGTCACTCAAATCGAGTGCAATGCTCACCGCCGAATTAGCAGCAACCTTTTGATTCAATTCCTTTATTAGTGTTCGGTCTCCAGACATCGAAACTAATTCAAGAGAACCAGCAATTACTGCTTCGAGTTGCGAGTCGTTAGTCATGTGCAGAGCTAAATTGTTGATATCCCCTTGAAAGCTGACATATCTATCCTGGTTAGCGTCCTTAACGGCATACCAAGAAGGTTTCCGCACTCCTTCGGAATCCACCAACGCCCAAGAACTGGCCGGCCAGCAATCATTCAACTGCCAAATCACAGAGCCTGAACAAACAGCATGATTCGCCCTTAGGTGCGACACGGCCAGCCGGAGCGCTCTTGCCTGTTCCAGCTGAGTTAGAAACAGCCAATCTTTGAACCCAGAGGGCTCCGCAAATCTCAGATCCAGTGACCTTCGAAGCTTCTGTTTCCCGTCAAAAGCTTTCTGATGGGCCCTCATGCTCGGGGAGTCTTCCCAAAGCTGATCCGCCCCAATTGCCTTCTTCATGGTTGACCAGCTTGCTGGTGACTGGTATCCGTACTCGGTAGCAAACCGAGGTACAAAATCGAGGTAAGTCAGATAGTCCTGGCGATTCCATGGCTCCCACATATGCGAAGTTCCAAAGCTCGGATCATTGGGATGAACATCCATATTTTGAGAATACGGACTGCTTGGCTGATATGGTCGGCTGCCGTCAAAATCCTGAAGCAACTCTGGGATAAGACCTAGATAGAGACCAAGGCCCCAATCCCTACCGGCGAGATCCTCTTTCCATCCCCAATCAAAGAAGCCCCAAATATTCTCATTGCTGCCGTTCCAGACGCTGAGTGATGCATGATGGCCTAGGCGTTCTGTCGCGTGCGAAACTTCCGCCGAAATTAAGTCTTTGAAGGATTCGTATTCTGGATAAGCGGCGCAGGCAAAGAGCATGTCCTGCCAAACGAGGATTCCCTCCCGATCACAAATTTCGTAAAACTCATTATTCTCGAAGATTCCTCCGCCCCATACCCTCAATAGATTCATGTTGGCGTCAATTGCATCCTGAATTCGGGCTTCATATAAATCTCGCCCAACTGTTGAAATCGAAGTGTGAGCAGGTATCCAGTTTGCACCTCTAACCCAGATTCGTTGGTCATTGATCTGTAATTCAAACCCTTCACCAACATCGTCATTTTGAGTTAAAATTGACGTTTTGCGGAATCCAACTATCTTGAAATCTTCGTCCAAGACGCGATCATCACTATCGAGGAGCTGGAAACGGAAGGGATATAGATTCTGTTCGCCGTATCCTCGCGGCCACCAAAGCTGCATCTCCGGTAAGGTGATGTCAACCTGTCCCCCACTTGTCAAGCCACTCTCAAAAATGAGGTCCCGGTCTTGCCAAATCTGAAGCCTTGAAAGCTTCTCTAGACCACTTGAGCGCCATTTGACTTTCAAGCATGCAACTCCAGAGTCGACGGTTGGAATGACGCGCAATTCCTCAAATCGCAATTCATATTGAACCAAGTGGACTGGCTTCCAGAGTCCAACAGTTACAAGTGTCGGGCCCCAATCCCAGCCATAGTTGCTCGCCATTTTTCTAATTTGGTTTGTGGGGTCTGAGTAAGCATTTGGTAATTTTCCATGCTTAGCCTCAGACGCCTCGGCCCAATCCTCTTGGGCCTCAAAAATCACCTCGATCAGGTTTTTTCCTAAGGTCAAAGTGTTCGTTACATCAGCACGGTAAGGAAAATGCATATCGTACGAGTCGATGACATGGACTCCATTAAGTTTGACAGAAGCGATGGTATCTATCCCATGAAAGACCAAGTCATTGCGATGAGAAAGCTCGCTGACAAGAAATTCACACCTGTAAATCCAGGAGGACCGGCCAATCCACTGAGTGCGAAATTCGTTTAAGCCCAAGTGTGGATTTTCGATGAAACCATTTATTTCCAGGTCCTGGTGAATACTTCCAGGAACCGTCGCGGGAAAGAAATTCATGTCGAGGCCGACTGGAGGCATGGTTGAGCTGACCAGAGCCAAACCTTCTGGCGTTGCGAGACCCCGCTCAAGCCTCTCTGAAACTGCCTTCTCAGCTTTTGATAAGTCGCTGGTTTCCAGCAACTTAAATTCCCAGCCCTCTAATAGTTGAGTCTTTTTCAAGAAATCTGCTCTTCCCTTGGTGATATTTCGGTTACTTCCGCTTGAAGACTTGAGTTTTCCGAGTGAACCACCTGCCCGTAATTTGCTCTATCTTTCAATCTCCATGTCAATAGCACTGACTCGAGAACTACCTCATCAGAGTTGACAATTTCGAAGCCGTTGTGAGACCTTTCCACAAAAGGGGTAACGTCGTTGGGCCTCAAGTCGATGCGAGCTGTCCACTGAGAATTTATTTCCATCCTCTGGGTGATGTTTCGAAACTTGACACCAGAAATGAGACCACGTTTTTGCGCCCACACTAAGGTCCCCGCCTCAGTGGTGACCTCAAGATTCTCAAAAATTATGTCTTTCACATAGCCACACAACAACCGCTCAGGGTTTCCACCAAAGAGAAAACCTGGCTCATTCCAAGCAAAAGCCGTTACGTGGAGAGCTTCACCATGGCCCCACCAGGATGGAGAAAAAGTCTGTGTTTGCAAACTTGAGTCGCGGAAAACGATGCCTTCAATTACTCCACCTTCTCGCGCACGAACAGCGAAACCTCTGTGGCTTTGCCAAACCCTGCAGTTTTCTACCAGGACGCCGCGAATGTTTCCGACCGACTCGGTGCCCAAAGTAATCGCACCCGATCTAGTGGTCATGTCACAGTCGCTTATTTTCACATCGGCGACATCTCCGAATATTGCGGTCTCCGAACAAGATTTCAGCGAAATGCAGTCATCTGCAGTGACGAGTTCGCAACCAGAAATGGTGACTCGTTGACATCGGTCAATGTCTATCCCATCAGCGTTGGGAACCTTGAGGTCGGTCAGGATTTTGACACCAATGATGCGAAGATCGTTGCATCCGGTCAGACGCAGAGCCCAAAATGCGGGATCTCGAATTGTGAAGTCGCTGAGGGATACATTCTGAGAGTCAATTAGAAAAATAGTGAATGGTCGCTCTAGGTACTGACTTTTCCCACCTTTTGGCGCACGCATCTCGTGGATGTGTTCCCCTACTTTGAGAATAAAATCATCCGCGTTTCCCGATATAGTTCCTGCACCACTTATACGGGCTTCATGGGCTTTATAGCCAGAAATAAAGGCTCGAATCGGAAGAACGGTCTCCTCAATGAAACCATGCGTGATAGCTGGAATCGAGTGCTCTACTAAGTAATCTTCGTAATCACCACTCGCCAGTAAGACGCTATTTGCCTCAAGGTGGAGTTCCACACCAGCTTTTATGACTAATGAACCGGACTTAAATGTGAATCCGGAATCAAATATTAAACGCCCCCCACCATTAGCGCTAATCAGATCAATTGAATCTTGGATCGCCTGTGTGTCAAAACTGGCGCCATCACCAACTGCGCCTTGGTCGAGGAGTCGAATTTGCAAAATTAACCTTTCACTGCGCCTGCAGTTAGAGCATTTTCAAGCCGCCGGTTTAGGACAATGTAGAGAATGTAGACGGGGATGAGGGTAATAACTGTCGCCGCTAGGAGAGGCCCAAACTCGGTTTTGGTCTGATCAATCAGGGTTGGCAAGGCAACTTGAACGGTTCGATTATCCGCGTTTGAACCGACCAATACCAAGCTGAACAAGAACTCATTCCAATACGCCAGAAAGTTCAAAATTACGATCATTGAAACTCCTGGAAGGGATAACGGGAGATAAATGTGCCACATTATTCTGAAGCGATTGAGGCCATCTATCATTGCGCTTTCTTCAAGTTCGGCAGGTATTGTCCTCATGAATTGAGTAAGCAAAATTACAGAAAGCGAAAGTGTGCTGGCTACCATGAACATAGTCAAGAATTCGCGCCTTTGAAATAAGCCGAGCTGTATCGAGAGCAAAAGAACCGGCACTAATGTGGCGAAAGCGGGAATCAGAAACCCTAGAGCAAATATCCTTTCGATCAATAGAGACAATCTTGATCTTGATCGTGCGAGACCATAACTTGCGGGGATTACCAGAGCAAGGGTGATGATTTCGGCCGCTATCGAAACAAACGCACTATTTACAAGCGCTTTTCCTAGTACCGCTCTCTCCCAGGCTTCTGAATAATTCTCAAAAAGCCACTCTTTTGGAAGTCCAAACGGGTCATTGAAAATGTCTAGATTTCCCTTCAGCGACGAGACGACAAGGAAATAAATTGGAATCGCTAACAATAACCCGTAGGCCCACACCAAGGCTCCAGCGCCGAGTCGACCACCACTCAATTGAGAAAACTTCATCTTCAATCCCTCGCCCTAATTAGCCTGCGAATCAGAATCATGCCAGCCAAACCGATCACAAAAAGAACTACCCCTGCGGCCTGGCTATATCCAAGATCGTTTTCAAAAAATGCTTTTTGGTAAATCAGAAGCGAAAGGGTTGTAGTTGTTTGGCCCGGTCCACCTCGTGTGAGTAGCAGGATTAATCCTGCAGAGCCGAAGAGCGTCCAGAGAAACTGAAGCATTGTTAAAGTCCCCACGAAGTCAACAGTGATAGGGAAGGCAATTCGCCACATAATTCGCCATTCGCTGGCTCCGTCTAATTTGGCAGCCTCAAAAAGGTCTTTGTTTACCGATTCTAGACGTGCGGCAAAAAGCACTCCTGAGTAGCCTATGCCTTGCCAGAGTCCGACAATAATCACCATCGCGAGCGCTGTGTCGGCGCTGGCTAGCCATGGTTTAGTTAGATCATCAAGTCCTATTGCTTCTAGGAGACCATTTACTAATCCCTGAGGTCCGAGGGCAGCATAGAAGACCATCGCTGTGGCGCTGATTGAGATAAGACCTGGCGTGAACAAAATCACCCGCAAAACTCGGTGCCCTCGAGGTTTGAGAGTTAGGTAATAACCAACCATAAAGGCCAGAGGAATCATTACTGGAATCATTATTCCAAGCTGAATAGCTGTGGTTTGAAGAGCAGCATAAAACACATCACTCCCGAATAACTTTTCGTAATTCGAAAACCCTGCAGGCTCAGATTGTCCAATGATACTTCGCCAATTTAGAGTGCTTATGTAGAACATTGCCACGAGAGGGCCAATTGTGAAGAAAACAAACCAGCCCAGTGCTGGGAGGCTAAAAAGGGAAAGCCCCTTGGTTGAGCCGACTGGCCCCGCTTTCTGCGAGTTGGCCTTTAGCCTAAACTTCACCGAGCTCATTTCAACCTCCAACAACTTCACTTAAGAATGAGGGAGCGAGGTTTTGCCTCGCTCCCTCGACTCGATTACTTAGTTATACGCCTGATCTGCAGCTTTACAGATCTGATCCGCCGAAACACCTGGACCGTACGCCAGAGCTGAGGCTCTTGTCAATGCGTCTCCGTGGGTTCCAACATAAACGTCAGGCATCAATGCAAATTCAACTTTTGTTTGCATTGTGGATACTGCCTCGCCGAGTAGAGGCGATGCAGCTGCTAGGTACTCGGAAATGTCGTTTGTGGTTGCAGGAACAACGTTTACCTCAGCAACAAACTTTCCAATTACATCAGGCTGATAGAAAGAAAGAATGAAATCCTTCACAGCGCTGAGTTTTTGAGCACCCTTTTTAGTGATGAAGAAGCCAACACCGGTGAAACCCTCATAGGCAGTTGGCTTCGTGTAGGCAGCTCCGGAAGGAACCGGGAGTCCGCCCAATTCAGTAACAGCTGCGATTTCGGGTTCAGCACCGCTCATGGCCCATGAGCCAGCCGGCATAATCGCTGCGTCCTGAGCATAGTAGGCCGCGTTCATTGTGTCCGCAGTATATCCTTCGACTCCGTCAACAAATACTCCGGCATCACGTGCTTTTACAAACTCCGAGATACCCTTCATGGCATTCGGGGAAGCGCAGAACCCACCATTGCTGTAGACATCTGCAGCCTCAGTTTTGTCCATGAACATCTGTGCAAATTGAAGCCATAGTTTGTTACCAGACCAGTCATTGCCGCCGACCACCATTGGGCCAATTCCGGCTGCGCGTAGAGCGTCCGTTGCTTCAATTAGTTGGTCCATGGTTTGAGGGGCGGCAGTTATACCAGCCTTGGCAAGAAGGTCCATGTTGTACCAAACCGGCCAAGTAAAGCCCTGGAATGGGAATCCTTGAACTTCACCACTTGAGTTGGTCCATTCCTTTATGGCAGACTCCTTGATTACCGAGTCAAGTCCCCACTCGGCAATTAGGTCGTTCACAGCAATTGTTGCGCCGGCGTCCAGCCAACCTGAAGACTTGTCAAAGAGGTTGACAATTACGACGTCTGCCTCTTGCCCGGCGAGAACCGTGGCCTCGAACTCTTCTCCAAGGTTTTCTCCTGCCTCAGTGAAATTCACACTCACACCTGTCGAGCTGATGAAGGAGTCGACAGCCAGATTTATAGCTGCGCCCTCTGGGACATCTCCCGTCTTCTTGTAAAGACTTAGGACATTAATCTCACTGACTTTCGACTCGGATGACTGGTCGCCACCCGCGCTCGACGAGCTCTCCGAAGTTGGTGATCCCGACCCTGCGCAACCCACAAGTGTCAAAACTAGGGCCGAGGCAACGGAAGTAAACAACATTTTTTTTCTATCTTGATTCACTATCTTCTCCTTTTTCCATTTTGTGAAAGGGACTGTGATGTCGCTTTCAATCTGTTACTTATAAGTGATAAATGAAATCGTTATCAATATCAAGTAATTAGGTACTGTAGAGAGTCTAAGGCATCCAGAGAATACTTTTTAAGCAATGGAATCGAGGTTATGAAATCGTTATCATTATTTTCGTTCTGAAGTTCGACTAAGAAGCGATAGATTTGTTATTCTGACTGTGATCAAGTCCAGCAAAGGTGATAATAATTGACGATACTTCCGACTCCAAGCCGCGCCAGAATTAAAGATGTGGCCGCTCTTGCTGGAGTTAGTCCTGCGACCGCTTCGAGGGCCTTGTCAAACGACCCCGCTGTCACCGAAATCACAAAAAAACGCGTCATTGATGCAGCCCGTACTTTGCGCTTTCGGCCAAATTCCTTAGCACGGGATCTGCGATCCGGGGGGGTAACTACAGCGATTGGTTACGTCATGCAAGACTTGGCTAACCCTTGGTATGCACAAGTAGCGGCAGGTGCTGAGGAGATTTTTCGAAAAGCGGGGTTAGAGCTAATTGTTGCCACGACTGAGGAGGACCCTCTTAGAGAAGAGCTTGTCGTGAGGACAATGCTAGAGCGCAGGGTGCAAGCCCTTTTACTCATACCTCTTTCTGATGACCATTCCTACTTGGAGGGTGAGAGACAACTAGGCACTCCTCTAATTTTCGTGGACAGGCCGCCGATCAATCTGACGGCAGATAGCATCACCATTGACAACCGTGGAGGTGTGGCTGAAGGTGTTGACCACTTAGTCAACTCAGGACACCGCCGCATAGGTCTGCTATCGGGGCCTGAATCCCTTTGGACCACGAGGGAAAGATTTGAGGGCTACAAGCTAGGCCTGAAGCGAAATGATATTGAGTTTGACCCAACTTTGGTGAAGCATAGCCAGTACACAAACGAAAGTGTTGACGAACTTTTCTCCACTCTCATGAGCTCCAATAACCGTCCAAGTGCATTGATATCTACGAATAACAGACTTACAGTTTCCCTCTTGCAGACAAATAGCGAAATGCTAGAGACCATCGCTTTTTTGGGATTCGATGATTTCGAGCTTGCGGATTTACTCAAAATTTCGGTCATCTCATACGATGCCGTCGAACTTGGAAGGCAAGCTGCACGATTGACTCTTGAGAGAATACAGCGCCCTCTTGAAACCCCGAAGCAAATCGAAATCAAGACTGTACTGGTGCCTCGAGGGTCCGCTGAACGTAATCCAAAAAATGTCTAAAAATGTGAACGAGACAAATGCTCTGCTGGTGGATGCTGGGCAATCCTCAGTGAGATTCCGTTACATCCAAGGTGCTCATGAGACTGAGTGGGATCTAGAGAAAATTGACACTGCGAAATCTGTTCCTGAGCAACTCATTCAAAGACTCCATCACTTCTTCGAAGAGGCCCAAGATACTCCAGACGTAGTTGCAATCTCGTCTACGGGAATTTCGGACCAATCGGCCGCCAGTAAGTTGATATTTGATTACGTTAGTGCGCACGGGGGCAGAAAGGTCATGCTCGCTCACGATTCCATAGGCGGTTATCTTTCTTGCCTAAACACGGATTTAGGTGCGATGTCTGCAGTCGGCACGGGTGTTGTAACCCTGGCCTTAGGAGCCTCTGGTTTTTCTCGAGTGGACGGCTGGGGGAACCTAATTGGGGATGCTGGTTCCGGTTTCTGGATTGGTCGGCTAGCGCTTGAATCAGCAATGCGAGCATATGACGGTAGAGGTGATGAGACTCAGTTGATGCAGGTAATGATGGATACATTTCCTGATCTTGAAAATGCTTACCTCGATCTGCAAAGTGATGAAGCCCGAGTATCCAGAATTGCTTCATTTGCAAAAGTGACGATTGAATTGTCAGATTCAGATGCGGTAGCGAGACAAATCCTTACATCTGCTGTTCACGAGATCACAATTTCTATTTTTTCTGCCTTGAAGCGATCTGGTTTTCAGGTGGGAGAGCCTGCCAACGTTAGCTGGACTGGGAAAGTTGCTAGAAGCGATCGATTCTCATCAATGTTGCAATCCCAGCTTTTAGCAGCCTGGCCAGAACTGAAGATTATCGAACCAAAAGGAGAGCCGATTGATGGCGTTGCCACTTTGATTGAACTCGATTCAGGGAGTCCCATACTTGAACATGTGACAGTTTTGGGGACTTAGATCACTCCCAATGCTCGTGAAAACTTTGAACAATCGTCTTCCATTTTTATGTGAACATCCTTTGCCTCACCAGAATCCAGTAAATTCAGGCCTTATATCTAGCTGACTGTATTTCGAATTAGAATTTTTTTGTGACCGAGCATGTCAAAATTCAAATCCCCCATTCTGCGCCAGTAACTCCCTTGATTTAGAGAATAAGTAAGAGTGTCCTACCAGCCCCAAGTTCCGGGAGCACCCTTGAAGGGGCCAACGATTCTGCTGGTTATCCAACCACCATAAAAGTCGCCCTCTTGAGCCTGAACCACTTCTTCAGCAACTCTGCATTGATCAACCTTGCTGGCGTAAAGAGCTACCCTGCCTGAGAGTGCCTCAAAGCCCTTGGTTGGATTTTCGAAGGTCCATGCCGCCCTTGGGATGCGTTTGTTGCCAACAACAAGGTCGAAGTAGCTGGCGGCTCCCTTGAACTCACAATAGGTCTGCCCATCCACAGGCACCAATACACCTTCAGCGAAGTCGGCAATGGGTATGTAGTAGGTGGGAGGGTGTGAAGTTTCCAGCACTCTTACCGATTGGTTTGTTGAAGCGAGCTCGTCGCCTGCGTGAGTCACGGTTATGTGCTCTGATACAGGCTCGACTCTTGGAGGTCTGGGGTAGTCCCAGACCGACTCTTGCTCATTCTTGGCGCTCATAAGTGGAAACCAACCCTAATAGTCGAGGGGAAATTTCCAAACATCAAAGGGCCTTGAGAATGTCCTCAACTCGATCTTTGGCATCGCCAAAGAGCATTCTGGTGTTGTCCTTGTAGAACAGTGGGTTTGCAACACCTGCGTAACCAGAGGCCATTGAGCGCTTGAAGACAATCACGTTCTCAGCCTCCCAAACCTTCAGCACTGGCATGCCGGCGATTGGGCTGCCCGGGTTTTCGGTTGCGGCGGGGTTCACTGTGTCATTAGCGCCGATTACTAGAACCACTGAGGTCTGAGAAAGTTCGTCGTTGATCTCGTCCATCTCCAGAACGATGTCATACGGCACCTTGGCTTCAGCAAGAAGCACGTTCATGTGTCCTGGGAGTCGTCCTGCGACCGGGTGAATTCCGAATCGAACGTTCACACCCTTGTCACGAAGACGTTTTGCAAGATCTGCCACCGGATACTGCGCTTGGGCTACTGCCATGCCATAGCCGGGAGTAATAACCACGCTGCTGGCATTGATAAGAAGCTCAGCCACAGAACCGGCATCGATCTCGGTGTGAACACCCTGCTCTTCCTCTTCAGAGGAAGGAGCTTCAATACCGAAGCCACCGGCGATCACCGAGATGAAGGAGCGGTTCATGGCCTTGCACATGATGTAAGAAAGGTAGGCACCGGAGGAGCCAACTAGGGCACCGGTAACAATCAGCAAGTTGTTGCTTAGCAAGAATCCAGTTGCAGCTGCTGCCCAACCGGAGTAGCTGTTTAGCATCGAGACAACCACTGGCATATCCCCACCGCCAATTGAGGCAACCAAGTGCCAACCAAGAGCCAGTGCAAGGATCGTTACTGCTATCAAAAGCCACAGATCCGGTGTGATTACATACCAAACCGTTAGAACCAAGAAGCCAACCAATGCCGAGAGATTTAGCAGGTTTTTGCCTGGGAGCATCAGTGGCTTGGAGGAAATCTTTGCTGAGAGCTTTAGGTAGGCAACAATCGAACCAGTGAAGGTAACGGCACCAATGAAGACTCCGATGAACACCTCTGCTCGGTGAACACCGATCATCTCAGCCGTAACATCTGCCGTGTGAAGAGCACCGTTCCAACCCACCAACACGGCCGTTAGACCAACGAAGCTGTGGAACAGGGCAATAAGTTCAGGCATGCCTGTCATTGCAACCACTCGTGCCCGCCAGAGCCCAATTAGAGCTCCCACCAACAGGGCTGCAACCAAAAGCACAAAGCCGGTGGAGGTTGAGTCGTTCCACTCGCCTGACAACGCGAGCCAAATGGTTGCAGAGATGGCAATAGCCATACCTGCCATTCCATAAACCAAACCGGTTCTTGCGGTCTCGTGCTTGCTGAGACCTGCAAGGCTCATGATGAAAAGCAGTGCCGAAACAATGTATGCGGAGTTTGCTAGTGCGACGGCGCTCATCGGCTCTCACCCTTCGTGAACATCTTGAGCATTCGGCGGGTAACCGCGAAGCCTCCAAAGACATTTATGCTCGCAAGCAACACACCAATCGCAGCGAGTATCTGAATCAAACTATTGGAATCGGTGACCTGCAGGATGGCTGCAACCACCACGATTCCAGAGATTGCGTTGGTAACGCTCATCAACGGAGTGTGAAGAGCGTGGTGAACCTTGCCAATGACATAGAACCCGACCACTACGGCCAGGGATAGGACTAGGAAGTGCTGCTGCAACAAAGGAGGTGCGAATGAAATCACAGCAAAAGCGGCGGCGAAGCCCAAGCCAATAAACATGCTCTTGGTCTGCGTAGACATCTTCTTTTTCTCAACAACAACTTCAACAGGAGCTGCAGCCTGTGGGGCTGCAGACACTTGAATTGGTGGCGGTGGCCAAGTTATCTCGCCGGCCTTGACTACTGTCACGGCACGTTGAACAACATCCTCAAAATCAAGCACCAGCTTGCCGTCTGACGCTGGGGTTAGCAGCTTCAAAAGGTTTACCAGGTTGGTGCCGTAGAGCTGTGAGGATTGAGCTGGAAGCCTGCTTGGTAGATCGGTGTAACCAAGGATGGTGACACCGTTTTTGGTGACAACCTTTTTTCCTGCGACTGAACCAGCGACGTTGCCGCCCTGGGCCGCAGCCATGTCCACAATCACGCTTCCGGATTTCATAAGGGCGACGTCTTTTGCAGTTATTAGCTTTGGAGCCGGTCGCCCTGGAATCAAAGCGGTGGTGATAATAATGTCAACGTCCGCAGCCTGCTCCGAATACATCTCTGCAGCGCGCTTGTTATAAGCGTCACTTGTGGCCTTCGCATAACCGTCGCCGGTCTCCATTTTCTCTTCAACCTCAACGGGCAAGTACACGCCTCCGATTGAGCGAACCTGGTCGGAAACCTCTGGGCGCGGATCGGTTGCCCGGACGATAGCTCCGAGACTCGATGCCGAGCCAATTGCTGCAAGCCCCGCAACTCCAGCTCCGGCAACCAAAACCTTGGCCGGAGGCACTTTTCCGGCGGCAGTGACCTGACCGGTGAAGAAGCGACCAAATTCGTGAGCGGCTTCAACCACCGCACGGTAACCAGCGATGTTCGCCATTGAGCTGAGCACATCCATGGACTGAGCTCTGGAAATTCTTGGCACGGCGTCCATTGCTAAAGCGGTGACCTTCCGCTTGGCAAGAGCCTCGAGGAGCTCGGGCTTGAAAGCTGGACTCAACAGGCCGACAAGGACTGTTCCAGCCTGGAGTTTCTTTACTTCAGAGTCGGTGGGGGCATCGACCTTCAAGACGATGTTTGCCTTCCAGGCGGAGGCTCCGGCAACTACCTGGGCGCCCGCCTCTTTATAGGCGGAATCCGGGAATGCTGCCTTGGCTCCAGCGCCTTTTTCAACTAGGACCTCATATCCCAGCGCCAGCAACTTCTTTACAGTTTCTGGGGTGGCCGAAACTCTAGATTCTTGTGACTGCTCGGTCACTACTCCAATTACTGACATAAATCTTCCCTATCGAATCCTTTAGCCAACTCACATGAATTGCTCATAATTCCCCAATACGTTATCGCTTTTTATGAGTCTTAGTTCGCGTTTTGGGCCTAGTGATGCCAGTCCGACGTGAGGCAACGAATCGAAGAGTGCTCGTTCCGACGGGAGACGAAAAGATCTTCGGTCGACTAATAATGAATCGATTCGTAGAAACTTTTCTGATTTGAAGTTCATCTACCGCACCGCAGAAAACGGGCCAAGATGCTTACCTAACCTACGATCTAGTCCTCATCGTCAGTCAGGCCAACGCCTTCTTGGTCCGTGATCATGGCGTGGAGGGTGTCATCGGCGTTGTCGACGATGTGCTGGGCCCTGGTCAAGAGTTCTTCAGTGGACTGCGCCTGCAACAAATCAATCTGATCCAACTGACCAACCGGTAATACTCCCGCCAATTGCCAGGAGGCCTCCATGGGGTCATCACTCAAAATTGTGTCCGCCCCATACTGCAAATCGGCAAACTCGCTTGCGAAAGACAATAGCTTTCGAACCTTGGTCTCGAGTTCTTGCCGAAGCGGCTCGAGACCCTGATCCCAAACTAGATCGGGCAAGAAATCAATATCGGCTATTGGGTAAGGGTCGTCTGGAAGCCAGGCATTCACCTTGAACCTGGATCCCCCGACCGATTGCAGGCCATAAAACTCTTCGGTGGTGCCAATGTCTGTCACTAGAGCGATCGTGCCCATGTCAAAGCGCTTTTCCTTGCCACGCTCATCCTCACCGCGACCATTTAGAACAACACCAAACTCTGGGTTTTCATCTCCGAGCAAATCCCCAAGCAGCTTTAGATAGCGCTCCTCGAAGATTCTTAGGTCAAGTGGCAAATGGGGCATGAGAACTAGGCCCAGGGGAAACATTGGCATTACTGGCATCTGGCGGCCTCAACAATCAGGCTCAGGTTAGACCTCTTAGTTTTCCGATTACTCACTTTTTTTATCCAATCGCACTTGCTCGGATTCAATCAAACCAAGCAAAAACTAATTAAATTTCAACAAGAAAGTCAATCGGGTTCCTGTTATCGCAACGGCGTGTTCATAGCCTGACTAAAGTTCACTATGAGGGCGGTAATAATGAGCGATCTAAACCAAATTGGCGAAAAAGATAACTGGCGTTGCTGGCTATGCGACGAGCCAGTAGACCCAGATGGTTCTGTGAATTCTGACCAAGGACCAAGTGCCGACAGCTACGCAGCCTCAAAGGCTAAAAAGGGAGCCACGACCATTGAACGACTAGCCCACCGTTCCTGCAACACTATGCGCGGCAAGATTGCGCCGGTTGTTCCTTGGTCAAAGGATCTTTTTGTCTTTGACCCAGCGCCAATATTTGAATCGGTCGAACGCCTAGCGAAAAAAGGTGGGAG
>ERZ887849.2049-NODE-2049-length-17240-cov-26.401746_pt1 | contig 17240 bp, 19 predicted proteins | sample MGYA00521267_ERZ887849 | MGnify/ENA primary metagenome ERZ887849 (study PRJEB32303, sample SAMEA104408601) | aquatic metagenome | biome: Brackish water; feature: Pelagic; material: water | place: Baltic Sea | collected 2014-06-06T16:11:00 | depth 2,863 m ... | reverse complement strand
AGTGGCGCAGCGGGCTCCGTTCCAAACCGGCACCAACACCCAGCCACTGTCTTCGGCAGAAGATGCTGGGCGAGGCACCATCACGGGCTCGGTAACAAAGCCGCGGGGGGCCGCACTCCACAGCCGACGCTCCCCGGATTGGAGGTCAAGTTTCTCAATGGCCTGTAAGGGACCATTGCCCCGTTCGCACTCCGCTACCGCCATCCAGGCAAAGCGCGCTTCAAGCCCTTGGTGGGCGGGGTTGACCATCGCGAACTCGCAGCAACGCTGCTCCAGCCACTCGCTCTGCACCGCGCCGGAGCGGGGGTCGATTCGGCAGCGGCGGAGTTGCCCCTCCGGAATCGAGGCAAAGTCGATCTCGCGGAAATCGACCTGGGGGCCGATCGAGGGGAAGTCTTTGTAGTAGATCGAATCCACCACCACTTCACCGCTAGCGGGATCCTCAAAGGCATTGAGGTGGTGAAACACAAAACCCTCGGGCGCTGGCAGCTGCACTGGTTTGGCGCCGGCATGGTGGCCGCTCTGACGAGGCACTAACCAGAACTGGCCGGCTTCGCCGGGCTTGGAGGCCAGGCACTGGGCCGCCCCCTTCTGGCCAAACACGAAGGGCAGGGGATTGAAGGCCACAGCGTTCTGAAGAAACACTGCCCAGCTGGGGGTGACGGCGAAATCATGGAGGAAGGCAAACCCCTTGAAGCTGTGGCTGCTGTCGGCCACCAGCTCACCGGCCCGCACGCCATCGGGCTGATCCTCGGTGGCGAACTCCATCAGTCGGATCGTGCTGGTGGGGCCCGCCTTGACACCGAAAGTCACCATGCGGGGCTCACCGTGGTGACCTGGATCGAAGCGGGGATGGGCACTGAAGGCCTCACCAGGCTTAAGTACCCCGTCAAGCCGTGACAGGCCGCGGGTCTCAAGGGTTACGGGATCAAGGGCATGGGGCTCGGCCGCCTCCCAGAGCGCCAGCAGCTGATCGCCGAGCCGCACCACATGGGTATTGGCGATGTTCTTGAGGCGCAAATCGAAGGCATTGGCCAAGACACCGCCTGGCTTCTGGGTGCCAAACACCCCCCGATATACGAAGCGCCCGGCCCGCTCCTCGGCCAGCCAACCCTCGGTACGCACGAAACGGTTGCTCAGGTGGACCTGACCGGCTTCAAATCTGAGGGCAGCGACCATGCCATCGCCGTCGAAGGGGTGGTGGACCCAGAGGCCGCCTCGCTCAAGCCGGCCCGGACCATTGCGATACAGGGTGCCCGCCAACTCTTTTGGAATGGTGCCCCTAACGGCAACTACCAACTCGTCACTGAGCTCTAGGCCGACGTTGCGGAAGGCGCCTGACCAGTCAGCTCGGTCGAAACGGGGGCCATCCGCAACTGGGGGTGTGGCAGAGGAAATCACGCTGGGCTGGGAAGCAAGGAGTTTTTATCTTTCTAGCGGTTTGCCCTCCCAACCGCGTTGATCACCTTGGCGCAGGGGGGCGCAATTCCCATTAATAACTCGATGACTGAATAGCCCTAGGCACTTGCCCACACAAGAGATACATTATGGCCGCCAAAACCAAATGTATTTTTTATGGCAAAACGCTGGGAACTATTCACCAGACAGGGCTCAGAAGCGGTAGGAATATTCAGGCCTATCTCCGGATCCCGCGGGATTGAGTTGACGCTCACCGGCACCACGCCAGCCTGAAGGGCCTTAATTGTCAAGACCGATTCCACCGAACCAGCTCCACCCAGCAGATGGCCCAGGGCTCCCTTGGGAGCGGTGACCCAAAGATCCTGGATAGAGGCACCAAAAGCAGTTTCAATCGCCCGGGATTCAGCTAGATCTCCGATCCGGGTACCGGTTGCGTGGGCGCTAATGAAGTTCACATCCTGAGCTGATATATCCGCATCCCGCAGGGCCAGACTGATCGCCCTGGCGGCGTGCACTCCCTCGGGATGGGGTGTAGCCAGGTGGTGCGCGTCACTCGTCATCCCGGCACCCATCAGCAGCGCCTGCACGGGCGCATGCCGGGCCCTGGCATCCTCCAGTCGTTCGAGCACAATTGCCCCAGCCCCTTCACTCAGGACAAAGCCCTCACGATCTGCGGCAAACGGGCGACAAGAAGAGGCTGGATCGTCAAGTCTTGAAGAAAGGGCACGCATCTCTGAAAATCCCCGGATCGCGAGGGGATGGATTGCAGATTCAGCCCCACCAACAAGCACGGCATCAACTTTTCTAGCTTCGAGCAACATCAACCCCCATGCAATCGCCTCAGCACCACCTGCACAGGCTGAAACAGGCGCATGGGCTCCCCCGCAGGCTCCTATTTCCATCGATATCTGCGCTGTGGCAGCGTTGGGCATGGCCATGGCGATCCCCAACGGATGGAGTCGCTTGGCACCGGAGATGAGCCTTTGATGCTGCTCAAGCATGGTATTAATTCCGCCAATTCCAGTGGCCATAACTACGGCCAGTCGCTCGGGGGCAAGCCCAGAATTATGCAAACCACTTGCATTCCAGGCCTGCCTAGATGCAAGCAGGGCAAACTGGCTAAAACGATCCAGACGACTAACCAGATAGTCACCCAGCTCAGCCACCATATCCAATTTGACTAAACCACCAAGCCTGGACTTGAAAGTTTCGGCCCAGGGCTCAGTAAGCAAGCTGATTCCCGTATCACCTCGAGCGTAGGCGGAATAGGCAGCCTCCGGAGTATTTCCCAGGGGACAGATACAGCCCAATCCAGTTACGGCAACTTGAGCCGACAAGGATTCAGGCATTGGGCCCTTGCACGATAGGCCCACGCACGATGGCAATCAGGTCGGCGATTGTCTTTATGCCTTCAACCTGGGAATCAGTGATTTCGATATGGAAAAGGTCTTCCGCTTCCATGATTAATTCGTAGGCGCCCAGGGAGTCAATGCCAATATCTTCAACCAGCCTGGAATCAATGCCAATCGCAACCGCCTGGGCATCAGGGACGCATTTGCGGATGAGGCCTGCAATTTGAGCGACAATTTGATCATCGGTCATGGCGGAGGTGTCCATACCCCCCTGGTCACCAGGCTGATCTACCGAATCGTTCACTTTCGCTGCCAACAGCTAGATAGCCTTCCCACTCTATCACCAGAGGGGTAATAGGTCTCCAGCGGCTGCGGTCGCCAGCAGCAAATCAAACACCGAGGCAAACGCCCAATCAAAAGTTAAAAGCAAAAGCCAGGAGCAAACCCAAAAAGGGAAAAGCGTCTATGGGAAATTCCCTAAGGAGTTCCAGCCCTTGCAAACTGGGTGGAAAATAGGGACTCATAGCGACCGCCCCTAGCCAGGAGCTCGCTGTGGGTGCCGGCCTCAACCAGTCTGCCTGCTTCAATCACACAGATCCGATCGGAATTGACGATGGTGGAGAGCCGGTGCGCCACCACCAAGGTGGTGCGATGCTGCATCAAGCGGTCGAGCGCTTCCTGAACCAGCTGCTCTGAAGCAGAATCCAGAGCCGATGTGGCCTCATCCAGGAACAGGATCGGGGCGTTCTTGATCAGGGCCCTGGCAATGGCGATGCGCTGACGCTGTCCGCCAGAGAGCATGGTGCCATTCTCACCAATTGGGGTTTCATAGCCCTGGGGCAACTGCACTATGAAATTGTGGGCATTGGCAGCACGGGCTGCCGCCTCGATCGTCTCAGCTGAAGCCTCGGCGTGGCCATAGGCGATGTTGTTGGCGACGCTGTCATTGAACAGAAAAGTATTCTGATCGACCACGGAGATGAGGGCGCGCAGATCAGCCTGAGCCACCTGCCTCAAATCGATCCCGTCAATCGTCAGTCGACCCCGCTGGGGATCGTGAAAGCGACAAAAGAGATCAATGATCGTGCTCTTGCCACCCCCACTTGGACCCACCAGGGCCACGGTTGCACCACAGGGCACCTCGAGATCCAGGCTGGATATCACCTCATCCTGCCCATAGGCGAAGCTCACCTGCTCGGCCTTCAGGCCCTGCTCGAAACCCTTGAGGGGCTGGGGCCGCAGAGGATCGCTCGGCTCAACCTCTACATCGAGGATGGTGAACAGCTCCTCCGCCGCCGATAGGCCCTGCTGGAGGGTGGCGTTTGACCTGGCAATACCCTTGAAAGGGGCATAACAGAGATAGAGCGAAGTGAGGAATGCGAAGAAACTGCCGGTAGTACGGTCGCCGGCAAGCACAGTCTCGCCCCCATAAACCAGCACTGCACTGAAACCCACAGCGCCCAAAAATTCCATCAGCGGCTGGTTGATCAGCTTGGCCCTGGAGGTGCGCAAAGCCGAAGCCAAAACAGAATTGTTCTCCTCCTGAAAACGGCCCAGTTCATAGGCCTGCATGCCGAAGATTTTCACCACCCTTGAGCCCACCAGGGCCTCCTGTAGGTAGGCCGCCAAACGGGCAAGACGGGTCTGGCCCGCTTTGGAATGATGGCGCACCTTCTTGGAGGAACGCAGCACCGGATAGACGCCTAGGGGGAAAAGAATGAAGGCGAGCACGGACAGCAGCCAGTCCTGATAGAAGGCCACGGTCACCAGTGCAATCAGGGTCAATCCATCCTTTATCAGGGAAGAGAACCCATCCACCAGGCCAGACTTGACTAGATCTACATCCGTCAGAACCCGAGATACCAGCACGGTTGAAGGATGACTATCCACATAGGCCTGGGGCAGCTCGAGCACCTTGGTTGCCATGTCCGTGCGCAGATCGGCAGTGATCCTCTGGCCCACGGACTCGGTGAGATAGGTGCCCACGAACTGGGATACCGCCCGCAGGGCGATCACACCAACAATGACGACAGGGGCCAGGTAGAGACGGCCCCTGTCATTGGAGGGCAGGATGTCGTCAAACAGGAAGCGGATCACCAAGGGCACGAAGGCGGTCGAGGCCCCGTAGGCAAAATTGAACAGCAGCGCCAGGCTGAAAAGGGGCCACAGATAGCGCCTTCCGTAGGCCAGGAAGCGAGACAGCAGGGGGCCTTTCATCTCAGCTTTCATCTCAGCCTTCATCGCAGCAGCTCAAGCATCAGGTTGGCAGCGCGCTCCGAGGCGCCCGCCACCCCCATCTTCGAGCGCAGTTCGTCAATGAGCTGCCTGTTCAGGCCGCGCCGCGCCGACAGGTCACGCACCGCCTGGGCCAGCTGAACGGGCTTGAACTTGCGCTGGATCAGCTCCGGAAAGGCCGACCTGCCGAGCACCACATTGGGCAGCCCCATCGAACGGATCCCAATTACCAACCTAGCCAGCAGATAGGTAAACCAGGAGAAGCGGTACACAATCACCGGAGGGCAGCCCAGCAGGGCAGCCTCCAGGGTGGCGGTACCGGAGGCGATCAGGCCGACATCGGCAGCTGCCAGCAGGTTGTAGGTATCGCCTCGAATCAGCGGCACCTGCAGTTTGCCGCCGGCCACCTGGGTCAGGTAGCTCTCGGGAACGGTGGGGGCCTGCACTAGAGCCACCTGCCAGCCTTCGTTGCTGAGCAGTTCGGCAGCCCGCAGCATCACTGGCAACAGCAACCGCACCTCGCTGCGGCGGCTGCCTGGCATCAGCACCAGCAGGGGCTGAACATCGTCAAAGCCGTGTTGACGACGGGTGTCGGCCCGATCGCAGCTCACCACCAGGCCATCGAGCAGGGGGTGACCCACGTAGCTGGCAAAGCGGCGCCCATAGCCATTGAAGATGGCCTCCTCGAAGGGAAAGATCACCGCCAACCGGTCGATGAAGCCGGCCATGCGACGCGCCCGCCCCTTCCCCCAAGCCCACACCTGCGGAGCCACATAGAAGAAAACCGGAATGCCCCGGCGGTGGGCCTCCCTGGCCACGATCAGGTTGAAGCCCGGATAGTCCACCAGCACCACCAGATCCGGGCGATGCCGTGCCATCTGCTGCTTGAGCAGGCGCATCACCCGCCAGTGGCGCGGAATGCTGCCGGCGATCTCCACCAGCCCCACCGCCGAAAGCATGTTCACATCCGCCAGGATTTCCATGCCAGCAGCATCCAGCTGGGCCCCACCCACACCCACCACCTCGGCAGTGGGGCAAAGCTGGCGGAACGCCCGCACTAGGTGCCCCCCATGGAGGTCGCCGGAGGCTTCCCCAGCCACCAACAGGATCCGGCAGGCTCTGGCAGCAGACTCAACCATTCAGGTGGTTCCAGCCCGTCTGGCTCCCAGCCGGGCCAGGGCCGCCGAGGCGATCTGCGCCACTACCTGGGCATCGAGGACAAGGGGCAGGGCCACAACCCGGCTGCCCCACCCTTCCGGCAGACGCTGCCAGTCTTTCAAGGTGGTCACCAAGGTGGCGCCATGGGCGTCGGCACGGCGCTCCAGGCGCTCCAGATCTGCAGCAGCATAGGGGTGGTGATCTGGGAAGCCAACGGTGGCAGCCAGCTGCAGATCCGCTTGCCGCAGGGCCGCAAAGAACTTATCCGGCAGGCCGATGCCGCAGAAGGCCAGCAGGGGCTCTGCCAGCAACCGCTCCGGCGGCTCGATCCAACCAGTCAGGGAGAAGCAGGGCTTCTCCAGGGGCCAGTTTGGTGGCCTTGGGGCCAAACCAGCACCGGCAAGCACAAGCAGATCGGCGCGCCCCAGCTGATCTACAGGCTCCCGCAGCGGACCGGCCGGAAAAACCAGGCGATTGCCCAGGCCATGGCGACGATCGAGCACGCTGATGTCACAGTCGCGGGCCAGGCGCCAATGCTGCAGCCCATCGTCGAGCAGCAGCAGATCGGCGCCTGCGCTGATCGCCGCCGCCCCCCCGGCCAACCGGTCACTTCCCACCCACACGGCCACTTCTGGCAGGGAACGCTGAATTTCCAGGGCCTCATCGCCCACCAGGGCCGCTGCATCGGTTGAGCCCACCCGCCTGGGCTGGCGGCTGTTGGCGCCATAGCCCCGCAACAGCACGGCCACCGTGAAGCCGCGCCGCTGGAGCTCCTGGGCCAGGGCGATCACCAGGGGTGTCTTGCCGGTGCCGCCCAGGGTGATGTTGCCGACCGACAGCACGGCCACAGGCAGCCGGCCTGGGCGGCTGTGGCGCCGATGCCAACGCACGCCCAAGGCATAGAGCCAGCCCAGGGGCTGCAGCAGGCGGGCCAGCAGGGTGGGCTGCCGGGCGTACCAGAAGCGGGGGGTGGCAAGCAGCATCAGGCCTTGAGCTCCGCACGGATCAGGGCAGCGATGAGGCGGCTGGGGCCCTGCAACTCTGGCGGGGGCCCCTGGGGCAGGGCCGCCCAGGCCGGGTGAGCCGCCACCGCCTGCCAGAGCTGGGGGAGATCGGCGCACTGAAGCAACCAACCTGTGTCAATGAGCTCCTCTGTGAGATCGGCGAAGTTGGCCATATCGGGACCACACAGCACCGGGCGGCCGAGCCGAAGCGGCTCGAGCGGGTTGTGGCCGCCTATGGCCCGCCCCCCCAAAGCGAAGCTGCCCCCCATCACCACAACTCGGGAGGCCTGGATCCAGGCGCCCATTTCCCCAATCCGATCGGCCACCACCACATCGAGGGCTTCGGCGGGGGTGCCCCCGGCCAGCTCGCCCCAACAGCGCACGGCCAGGCCATCACGGACCGCGGCCTCAGCCACCTCATGGGCCCGCTGCGGGTGACGGGGTACCAGCAACAGGGCTAGGGCCGGCAGCCTGCGTCGCAGCTCCGGGTAGGCGGCCAGCAGGGCGACATCCTCGCCGGCATGGCTACTGGCCAGCAGCAGCACTGGACGGCAGGCGAACGCCTGGGCCAGCTTTGCCACGATCGCCGGATCAGCCCTGGGCGGCTCCGCATCGAGCTTGGTGGACCCCACTGCCCGCACCTGGCGGCCCCCCAGACGCCGAAAGCGCTCACCATCCTGGGGCGACTGGGCCAAAATGGCTTGAAATCGTGCCAGCAACCAAGCGGCGAACCAAGGCTGCCGCTGATGGCGCCGAAAGGAACGCCCACTCATGCGGGCATTGATCAGCAGGGGCCTGGGCATGGCGTGGATCAGCTCAGGCCAGAGTTCGGCCTCCGCAAGCACGCCCAGATCGGGGCGCCAATGGCGGCGAAAGAGGGCAAAACTCAACCAGTGATCCAGGGGCACATATTGGTGAACCACCCCAGCCCCCAGGAGGCGGCTCGCCAACTCGGCCGAACTTCGCGAGCCCGTGGTCAGCAGCATGCCGGGACCAGATACCCCTTCCAACTGCTGCAGCAAGGGCAACAGGCTGATCAGTTCACCCACGCTGGCGGCATGCAGCCACACCAACTGGCCAGGGGGGCGGCGACACCCGCTTAGGCCCAGCCGCTCGCCAAGCCGGCGAGGATCCTCCTTGCCGTGCAGCAGGCGCCAGATCAGCACCGCCAACAGCAGCGGGGTGAGCAGCAGGGCCACCAGCCGGAACAGCAAAAGCAGGGCACTGCCCTTCACAGCTGCGGCGCGTTCAAGCCGACGCGAGGAGGTTCCCTGCCACACGATGGCTCGTGTCATTGAGAGCAGCAGCCAACTGGGCCAGCTGATCATCCAGAGGGCTCTCAGCACTGATGTAGATCGGAGGGCCCAGCTCCAACACGCAACGCCCAAAGGGCAGGGGTAGAAGGGTTCGGTCCCAGGTTTTTATCCTGCGCATCCGCGTGCAGGCCGCAGCCACAGGAACCACAGCACAACCAGATTTCTGAGCAAGCTGAACAATGCCTGCTTTCAACTTCAAGGCAGGACCCTTGGGGCCATCGGGGGTAATGCACACCGAATCCCCCCCCCGCAGGAGGGCCAGCAACTGGCGATAGGCGCGGGTGCCGCCACGGGTGGAGGAGCCTTCCACCAGTTCAAGACCACGCATTCGGGCAGCTACCCCGACGATTTGGGCATCTCGATGGGAACTTAGAAGAACGGAAATCGGCTTGCGTGCATAGAGACGCACGAGCGGCAAGAAGAAAACGTGGCAGTGCCAGATTGCATAGATAATCGGCGCGTTTGCTTCATACAACAGGCGGTCTACTTCTGGATCGGCTTGGATCCGAATCCTTGACGTGCGACGCACCAATTCGCCGTAGCAATTAAGCAAAATCCCTGTCAGGGTGGCCAGAAAGGGGTTGTTGAGCAGCTGGCGCTTCTTTGGCAACGGCTTAGGAATTCAAGCGGGGAGCACGGACCGAGCCAGCGGGGCAGACTCAGGCCGAACCCACTCCCACGTAGGCGCCGTAGAAGAACAATCCCACCACAAAAATCACAGCCATACCGCCCGCGGTGGCCACCAGCCAGAGGGGTAGCACCCCTTCGGTCCAGCGAGAGCGCCAGGCCACTGCCGGGCGACCATCGGGAAGGCGATCTGGAATCCGGCCGTCAGGCAGGTTGGACTTCTTGCCGCTCATTGGGGCGCTCCTGGGGACTTGAACAGGGATTAATTGAAGAAATAGCTCGAGAAAAGAATGCCGATCGTGAACACGAAGAGCAGGCCCAAATAGAGGCTGGTGCGGTTCAGTTCGACCGGCAGGTTATTGGGGTTGGGGGAGCGTTGCATGGCTGGAGGGGATGGACCGGCTCAGCGGCGAACAAACTGCATGGCCGCCAGGGCACCCAGGAAAAACACCGTGGGCACCCCGAGGGCGTGGATCGACAACCAGCGGACCGTGAAGATCGGGTAGTTGCGGGGCGTTGTGGGGGCAGGGGTCTGGGTCATGGCCTATTTCAACCGCAGGTCAAGCTGACTTTTGCCCTCGTAGCGCTGGCTGACCACAGGAGCCTTGCTCTCCTGGGCCTGGAAGTAGGCATCCGGGCGGGGCGTTCCGAAGGCGTCGTAGGCCAGGCCCGTGGACACAAACATGAAGCCAGCCAGGAAGATGGCGGGCAGGGTGACCGCATGGATCACCCAGTAGCGAATGCTTGTAATGATCTCGAAGAACGGGCGTTCTCCAGTTGAGCCGGCAGCCATAGCGGAAGCGTTCAGCGAGTTGATCCTAGGGGTGTGCAGCCGGCGAGAGGGAGTGACAGGGGCGCTTGGTTACAGAAGTTGGCGGCCGAGCTCAGAGGTCCAAGGCCAGAGCTCAGAAGTCAGCCCACCCAGCGCAACAGGGAGCCCCGCTCACCCAGCACGAAGCCCTTGCCATCGGCGCTGAAGCTGATCCGGGTGAAGTTGGAAGGCTGCTGGCCCCCCACCGGATCCTTCTGCCAGCTCTTGCCGCCGTCGGCTGACACCAGCAGGGTGCCGCTGCCGCCACCGGTCCAGATCGAACCATCGGGAGCCCAGGCCATATCGAGATAGCCGAAGCCATTGGTGATCGGGATCACGGCCTTACCCCACTCCTCCACGTTGCCGCCAGCAGGGTTGAAGCGGATCTGGGCGCCCCGGGCCAGCATCCAAAGGGAGCCATCGGGCTGGAAGCCCATCGACTGGAGCCGCTGGCTGCTGATCCGTTGATGGGGTTGCCAGGTGCCCTGGCCGGGGTCCCAGGTGGAGAAGAAATTGCCCAGGCTGCTGACGCTCACGTAACGGCCGTCGTTGAAGCGGCGCAGCTCCCGCACGGCTCCAGCGGCGTCCTCCACCTCGGCCTGCCAGTTGGTGCCGCCATCGCGGGTTTCGTAGATGGCCCCCACGTTGGTGGCCAGCTCGGCCTGGTTGGGCCCGAGGGCCGTAATCAGGTACGGCTCGCCGGGCAGCTTGGTGTCAAGGAACAGGCGGCTCCAGTTCTGGCCCCCGTCTGTGGTGTGCAGCAACAGCCCGGGCTGGCCGGCAATCCAGCCCTCCTCACCACGGAAGTCGATGCTGATTAAACGAAAGTTCTCCTCCTCCGGCAGATCCAGGGCTCGCTCGGCCCAGCTGGCCCCACCGTCGTTGGTTTCGAGGATCAGCCGGTTGCTGCCCACCAGAAAGCCATGGCTGGTATCTGTGAAGGCCACATCGAGGGGGTTGGCCTTGGTGGCCAGGGCCACCGGCTGCCAGGGGCTGGTCGCCGCCATGGGCAAGCCGGTGGTCACACAGCCGGAGAGGCCGAAGCCAAGGCCGATCACCAAGAGCAAACCCAGGAGGGGTCGCAACAGAGTCCCAAGCGGGCGGAGCAGGGGAGAGCCAGTCATCAGCGCAGGGAATAGAGGGAGAGGAAAAAGGCGAAGGCCAGGGCGAAGCCGCCGAAAATCAGCACATTCTTCTGACCGGGAGTCAGGCGGTTGACCCCCAGGCCGAAGTTGAGATTCTCCTCGAAGCCGCTGGGCTTGTTGCGGGGGCCGATGTCCTTGAAGGCTCCCACCCGACTGCGACACACCGGGCAACGGAAGCTGATCGGATCAAGCTCCACAAAGGGTGTGCCGGGTTCGATGGCCAGCTTGCGCACCCCCTCCGCTGGGTCGTAGACGAACCCGCAGCTGCGGCATTCGAAGCGGTGGTCGGCCGGATCCACCTCCCCATCTGCAGAGCCAGACTGGGGGCCAGACTCGGGGCCAGGACTTGGCGCGGCCGGCTCTGGTGTGGCTGTTGGCTCCGATGTATCGGTGGAAGTCATCCCTGGGCCTCGAGCGCTGGTGTCAGATTATCGGCGCCCGTCGGGCCGATGCCGCCACCATCCGGCCCCGGGTGGCAGACTGGGGTGCAGGTAGGTCCAAGTTGGTTGCATGTTCGTGCTCGCGGGCTACGACGCCTTTCTCGGCTTCCTGCTGATCGCAGCTGCCGTGCCAGTGCTGGCACTGGTGGCAAATAAGTTGCTGTCGCCCAGCAGTCGCATGGGCGAGCGGGAGCTGACTTACGAATCTGGCATGGAGCCAATCGGCGGCGCCTGGATTCAGTTCAACATTCGTTATTACATGTTTGCTCTGGTCTTCGTGATCTTCGACGTGGAGACCGTTTTCCTCTACCCCTGGGCAGTGGCTTTCCACCGGCTTGGGGTGCTGGCCTTCATTGAGGCCCTTGTCTTCATTTCCATCCTTGTGCTTGCCCTGGCCTACGCCTGGCGCAAGGGCGCCCTTGAGTGGAGCTGACCCATGAATGAAACCCTCTCCATTGACGCCCTCAAGGACCTACGGGCGGCAAACTGCAATCCTATCGGCGCCCCCACGGTTACATCAGAGCTCTCTGAGAACATCATTCTCACGACCCTCGATGACATCCACAACTGGGCCCGCCTCAGCAGCCTCTGGCCCCTGCTCTATGGCACCGCCTGCTGCTTCATCGAATTTGCGGCCCTGATCGGCTCCCGCTTTGATTTCGATCGCTTCGGCCTGGTGCCCCGCTCCAGCCCGCGCCAGGCAGATCTGCTGATCGTCGCCGGCACCGTGACCATGAAAATGGCTCCTGCCCTGGTTCGGCTCTACGAGCAGATGCCCGAGCCCAAATACGTGATCGCCATGGGTGCCTGCACGATCACAGGGGGGATGTTTTCGGCAGATTCCACCACCGCCGTGCGCGGCGTGGACAAGCTGATCCCCGTAGACCTCTACCTGCCTGGCTGCCCGCCTCGCCCCGAGGCGATCTTCGATGCGGTGATCAAGCTGCGCAAAAAGGTGGGCAACGAGGCCTTGGCCGAACGGGGCAATCTCCAGCAGACCCACCGCTACTGCACTGTGACCCACCAGATGAGGGCGGTTCAGCCCATCGTTAACGGCCAATACCTTTCAGCCAAAACCCAGAAGCAGGCCCTGGCCGCCGCCAGCGCCCTACCCCTGGCCGCCCCAGCTGCCGCGATTCCCGCCAAAGCCGAATCCTGAGCACCCCCCTGCAGCCATGCCAGAAGAAATCCCTACTAACGACCCCGCCGAGAGCCTGGCCCTAGAGACCGGCCCTGAACCCGGCCCCGTGGGCAGCTGGCTGACCAGTCAGGGCTTCGACCATGCCCCCCTGGGCAAGGACCATCTGGGGATAGAGATGATCGGCGTTGAAGCGGCCTTTCTGCCCCTAATCGCCACGGCCCTCAAAACCCAGGGCTTCGACTATCTGCAGTGCCAGGGGGGCTATGACGAGGGCCCCGGCGGGCGGCTGGTCAGTTTTTACAATCTGGTGAAGCTGGCAGAGCTAGCCGATCGAAGCCCGGCCGGAGAGGTGCCAGCCGATCAGCCCCCCGCGGAAGTGCGGCTCAAGGTGTTCCTAGCCCGGGATGGCGATCTCACCATCCCCACCCTCTATGGCCAGTTTCGGGGAGCTGACTGGCAGGAGCGGGAAACCTTTGACATGTTCGGAATCAATTACGCAGGTCACCCCCACCCCAAGCGACTGCTGATGCCCGAAGACTGGAAGGGCTATCCCATGCGCAAGGACTACGTTCAACCCGACTTCTACGAGCTGCAGGACGCCTACTGAGCCCAGCGCTGCCTACTGAGCCCCGCGCTGGTGATTGCGGAAATATTTCATCACCGCCAGGGCCACACTGCGGGGATCGTGGCGCAGGGTGGCCGTGGGCCTAGCTCCCTGCAGGGGGGCCTGCATCACCTCATAGCCATGGCGGCGCAGTTCGCGCAGGTTGCAGAGCACCGGTTCGGCCCCCTGGTGGCGGTAGTGATTGATAAGAGGTGAATCATCCAGATCCTCCTGGGCCAGCACTGAGCTGAACAGGCGCTCCTGCACCCCCAGGCTGGCCAGCTGGGCCTCAATCGCCCGCAGATGGCCCTCCACATCCAGTCCATCGGTTTCCCCCGGCTGGGTCATCAGATTGCAGATGTAAAGGCGGGGCGCCTTGCTCCTGCGGATCGCCTCCACCAGTTCGGGCACCAGCAGGTTTGGCAGGAGCGAGGTGTAGAGACTGCCAGGACCCAGCACAATCAGATCGGCATGGGCGATCGCCTCCAGGGCACTGGGCAGGGCGGGGGGGCGAGCCGGCGTGCAGCCCAGCCGCACGATCGGACTGGTGGCATTGCCGATCTTGGATTCCCCTTCAATCCGTTCCCCGTTTTCAAGCTCCGCCCAGAGGCGCACATCCGCATTGGTGGCTGGCACCACCTGACCCTGCACGGCCAACACCCGGCTGCTGGCCGTGATCGCCGATTCCAGGTTGCCGGTGATGGCCGTGAGGGCCGAAAGAAAGAGGTTGCCAAAACTGTGACCCTCCAGGCCACTGCCTGCCTTGAAGCGGTATTGGAACAGTCGGGTGAGCAGGGGCTCCTCCCGGGCCAGGGCTGCCAGGCAGTTGCGGATATCGCCAGGGGGCTGCACCCCCAGCTCCCGGCGCAGCACCCCACTGCTGCCGCCGTCATCGGCCACCGTGACTATGGCCGTGAGATTGCTGCTGTAGCGCTTCAGCCCACTGAGCAGGGTGGAGAGCCCGGTGCCGCCACCGATTGCCACGATATTGGGGCCCCGGTTGAGGCGCCGCTGGGCTAGCAGGGCATCCACCAGCAGGGTGTCCTTTTCCGGCGCCAGGGCCTGCTGGATCGAGCCAAAGCTGCGGCTCTGGCCCAGCCAGATCAGCGCCGCCCCAATCAGCAGCACCAGGGGGCCGGTGATCTTGCGGGGTAGGACCCCGGTGACCTGGCCCAGCAGCCACTGGATGCTGGAGAGCATCCAGTAGATGGGCTGCAGATCGGCCCACACCGCCGCACCCAGCAATGCCACCAGCAGCCCCAGGCCGGAGGTCAACACCCAGCGCTTGACCACCAGGCCTGGCCGCAACCAGCGGGCCGCCCGGCGGGAGCGGCTTACGAGGTCTTTTTGGCGCAGCTCGCCGCGGCCGACCCAGCCCGGTTTCGGCAGCGGGCCACGGTTGCGCCGAAATTTCGATGCCGGAGCGGGGGGGGGCAAGGGGCGAAAAGGACGCTGCCACAAGTGGCTGAACTCCGCTGAACTCTACGGAGGGCTTTCGCCGCCAGGAAAGGCCAGGATGGGGCCTGCTCCCGGGTCTCCGCACTGGCCTCCTCCGCCCCACCACCCCTTGCCGAGATGGCCAACCTCAGCGTGCGCTGGGGCCGCTCCCGCCCGGTGCTCGACGAGGTGAGCCTGCAGGTCGCCCCCGGAGAACGCCTCGTGGTGGTGGGGCCCTCCGGGGCAGGGAAATCGACGATTCTGCGCCTGCTGGCCGGCTTGCTGTTGCCCAACAGCGGCAAGCTCAGCCTCTATGGCATTCACCAGAACTACCTGCGTCTCGACCAGCGCACTCCTCCGGACGTGAGGCTGGTGTTTCAGAACCCAGCCCTGCTGGGCTCCCTGACGGTTCGTGAAAACGTCGGCTTTCTGCTTTACCGCCATGGGCGCCTCGGTGAAAAGGTGATTCGCGAGCGAGTTAGCGCCGCCCTCAATGCCGTGGGGCTCTACGGAGTTGAGGAGCAACTTCCCGGCGAACTCAGCGGTGGCATGCAGAAGCGGGTCAGCTTTGCGCGGGCCCTGATCAATGATCCGGGCAAGCAAGACGAACAGATGCCCCTGCTGCTGTTCGACGAACCCACCGCCGGCCTCGACCCCATGGCCTGCACCCGCATAGAAGACCTGATTGTGCGAACCACCCATGTGGCCCAGGCCACCTCGGTGATCGTGAGTCACGTCCACAGCACCATCGAGCGGTCCGCCCAACGGGTAGTGCTGCTCTACGACGGCAAGTTCCGCTGGAGTGGCACGGTTGATGCCTATCGCTCCAGCAGCGATCCCTATGTGGTGCAGTTCAGGAGCGGTAGTCTGCGCGGACCGATGCAGCCGGCGGAGCTCTGAATCCATGCGCCGCAGTATCCGCGAAGCAACCGTAGGTTTCTCCCTTTTGGCGGCCATCGCCAGTGCGGTGGGGCTCTCCTTCTGGTTGCGGGGCATTTCCCTGAGCCGCCAGAACTGGATGGTAAAGGTCAGTTTTGCCGAAGCCGCAGGACTGGCCGAACGTTCCCCCGTCACCTATCGGGGGGTGCTTGTCGGCAGCGTGCGCAAAGTAACGATCAATCCGGAGGCGGTGGTTGCCGAACTGGAAATCAACCACCCAGATCTGAAGCTGGCCCTGCCGGCCATGGCCCAGATTGGCGAAGCCTCCCTGCTGGGCGGCGAAGCGGAGGTTGCCCTGATCAGCACCGGCAAGCCCCTGCCGCCGGGCTCGGCAAACCCCCGCTCCAAGAACTGCAACCCAAGCGTGGCCCTGTGCAATGGAGCCACCATCGAGGGGACTCCCGGGCCCACCCTCACCAATGTGACCGCCCTAATGCACAAGATGCTGGTGGAAACAGACCAGATGAAGTTGCTGAACAAGGTGTCGACGGCGGCCAGCAGCTTCGAGCGCACCGCCAAAGACACCTCCGCCTTCATGAAGGATGGCCAGTCCCTGGCCAAGCAACTGGAAACCTCGGTGCGGGCTGCCGAGCCCACGATCACCAACCTGAACAGCAGCTCGGCCCACCTGCGCCGCCTGCTCGCTGCCCTCGACAACCCCAAAACCCTCCAGGAGCTTCAGAGCACGGTCACCAACGCCGAGCAGCTCACCGCCAAGTGGAATGCGGTGGGTGGGGATGTGGCCAAGCTCACCGACGACCCGCGCTTCATGGACAGCATCCGCAGCGTGGCCGAGGGACTGGGCAAATTCTTCGACGAGCTCTATCCAGCCCAGACAAAAGCTGGGCCTACACCCCGCTGATCGCCTCCATGGCGATGGCGGCGATGGCCTGATCGCTGGCCTTGGGCAGCTGCACATACTTGCCCCCGGCGGCCTCGGCAAGCTCCTTGCCCATGCCGCTGCCGATGAACTTGCGCTCGGTGTCGATCACCAGCAACTTGAGGCCCAGGGCCCGGTACCGGCTGGCCACCTGCTTGACCTCCTCCTTGAGGTCCACCGGCTCCTCGCCCTCGAGCTCCGGCTGGCCCAGGGAGCGGCCCAGGGGCACATTGCCGCGGCCATCGGTGATCGCCACCACCACCACCTGGCCGAGATCGCCAGTGGCCAGGGCGTTGGCCCCCACCCGGGCCGCCTGGGAGAGGCCATGGGCCAGGGGGGAGCCGCCGCCGCAGGGCATCGATTCCAGCCGCCGCCGCGCGGCGGTGATCGAGCGGGTGGGGGGGAGGAGCACCTCGGCCTGCTCGCCGCGGAAGGGAATCAGGGCAACCTCATCGCGGTTTTCATAGGCCTCGGTGAGCAGCCGAATCACGGCCCCCTTGGCGCTCTGCATGCGGTTGAGGGCCATCGAGCCACTGGCATCCACCAGGAAGATCACCAGGGCGCCGGCCTTGCGTTGCAGCTGCTTGGCCCGCAGGTCGCCGTCTTCGACGATCACGGTGCGGTGGGGCTGGCGCTCGCGGCGTGATTTCTGATAGGGCGCCGCCGCCCGCAGGGTCGCATCGACAGCAATGCGCTTCACCGGGCCGCGGGGCAGCATCGGCTTCACGTAGC
>ERZ887849.2044-NODE-2044-length-17269-cov-8.957070_pt1 | contig 17269 bp, 13 predicted proteins | sample MGYA00521267_ERZ887849 | MGnify/ENA primary metagenome ERZ887849 (study PRJEB32303, sample SAMEA104408601) | aquatic metagenome | biome: Brackish water; feature: Pelagic; material: water | place: Baltic Sea | collected 2014-06-06T16:11:00 | depth 2,863 m ... | reverse complement strand
GGTTTGTGGCGTATTCGGCAGTCAAACCTAAGTTTGTAAAGTTTGCTGTGATATCACCTGCTGGTGCTGTAAGGTAATGCACATTTCCTGTTGAACAATCTAATGCTGTAACTCCTGTTGCACCGTTGGTTGTGGCAAATTTTTCTATCATGCCTTCAGCAAATTTTACTTGTCCTGACAAGTCAATAGTGCCGCTACCATCTGGAGCAATGTTAATTGCACCATTACTTGCTGAAACAATACTGTTACCACCTACATCTAAATCTCCACCTAATGTAACATTTCCACTATGTGTTACTTCGCCTGACGTAGCATCATACATCAACATAGTTGTACCAACTGCATTTCTGATTGGTTTAACAAAAAGTGCATTTGCTTGTGTAGAATCAAAAGTAGCACCAGTAGCACTAAGAATAATAGTATTTGCGTGTTGGTTTGTTTTACCAGCCATTGTACCAATAGCAACAGAACTAGCACCTTGATTAACTTGTCCTGAATTTTGTCCAATAGCAATACCGTCTGTCTGTTGATCATCTCTACCTGCCGCATAACCTATAGCAATACCATCAGCAGATTGATTTAAATTACCTGCCCGTTCTCCTATTGCAATACTATAAGTGCCTTGATTAGTTAAACCAGCATCTAAACCTATTGTAACATTTGAACTTGTTGATCTTAAATCTGAACTAAGCACAGGGCCAACAATTTTATTATTAATTCCATCAACTAGTAAAGTACTATCATCTCCAAACACACTACCTGTAATGTCGCCTGTAATTACAGGACTTGCTGTATGTGTAACTTCTCCTGATGTAGCATCATACATCAGTATAGTTGTACCACTACCACCCCTAATTGGTTTAACTATAAAGGCATCTGCTTGAGTGTTGTTTAGAATATTGCCAGTTGCGTTAATTACAATTGAGTTTGCGGCTTGATTTTCAAAACCTGCATTTTCACCAATTGCTATTGCCGATTGGCCTTGATTTTCATAACCTGCTTGATATCCAAGTGCAATGCCATATGTACCTTGAGCTGTCCAACCCGATTGATATCCAAGTGCCACTGCTGAATCACCTTGAGTAGTTTTACCTGCTTGATATCCAAGTGCGACTGCGGTTCCTCCTTGATCTTCTTCGCCTGCAGAATAGCCAATTGCTACTGCTCTGAAATCTTGGTTAGTTTTACCTGCTTGGCCGCCAATTGCGACTGCGGTTTGTCTTTGATTGCTTTGACCAGAGCTGCGTCCAATTGCCACAGCGTCTATACCTTGAGTAGTTTGACCTGCACTACTACCAAGTGCAATACTTGTTTCACTTGTTCTTAAACTTGCTGTCTCTACTGCGCCAACAATCTTACTGTTAACACCGTCTACAAGTACTGTTGAATCATCTCCGAATACTGAACCTGTTAAGTCACCGTCAAGTGTACCTACGAGAGCTCCGTTGATTGTTCCTGCAAAATAAGCATCTTTAAATCTTACAGCGTTTGTACCCAAGTCCCAAAGGTTATGTTGATTGGCATTAGGACTAACATTGCCTCTAATAGTTCCGTCTAAGTTTACTGCTGCTAATATACTGTCAATCATTACAGTTGAATCGTCTGCAAATACACTGCCAACTAAATCGCCTGTATTGTTAACATCTATTGTAATAGCACCGCCGGCTAAATCTGCTGCTGTTAAATACCCTGCATTATTAAACAATGCACTAATATTTGCGCCAGGCTGCAATGCTGTTCCTGCTAGTGCTCCTTGCACCGATGTTGCACCATCAGTGATATTATACCCTGCTAGTGTTGTTGGAGTTGTTGTTAAGTCAGAAAATGCAACAGTTGATATGTAGCCTGCGTTATTAGTTAATATACTAATATTACTTCCAGGCACTATAAAGTTTAAATTATTATTAAAATCACTTAACTGCGTAGGTTTGCCTACTACATCACTCCAGGCACCTGTTACTGCAAGACTAGCAAGTTCTGTGCCGCCCTTCATAATACTTGCAGCACTTAGTACTCCGCCAGCAATAGTACCACTTGCAGTAACATCAGTTACGCCTATAATACTGTTACCTGTAAGTTGTAGAGCATCTCCGCTTGGAAGTTCTTTAATTTTATTTCCGTCAGTTGTATCAACTATTAGTGGATATCTATTTGCCATTTTTGTCCTCGCTCAGTGTATTTATTTGCTTTTTCATTTATACTCTACCTACTACTGCTTCGACCGTTCCGCGTTCGCTATCTGTCTTGATTGCAATTGCTTTACCAATTACACTTCCAACTTTTGGATCGTTATCAACAACTGCATACCCAGGTATTGAACTTGCTACTAGCATATCGCCTTTAGCAACTGGACCAATAACATTTACTGGAACTTTACCTTGTAGTGCAACTAGTGTTTGTATGCCCGGACAATTAGCGTTCATTGTGTATGCACTTTGATCACTTACTACACCAGCAATGCGTCTTGTTTTGTGTTCTGTACTAATAGTAACATCCTTGTCACCACCAAACACAACAACTGTACCAACAGTATATTCAGTATCACCTTCGTAGTACTCAGCTAAGTCAGCGTAAGTTGCCTGCATACGGGAACCAGTTGTTAAACTCCAGTTACCTGTAATACTACCTGCTGTTGAAAATGCACCAGATGTAATACTTGTAGTACTAACTGCTGCTGTAATAGTTCCTGCCCAAAAGTCGCCATTACCATTTCTTTGTACAATTTGATTGGCATTATTTGAACTTGATGCTGTTATTGTTGCAGAGTTAGCTTGGTTATCAATATTAGTTGCTGTACCGACAACATTACCAGTAAATCCAACTGAGCTTATTTTACCTTGTACAGCACCTTCTGTAACAAATGTAATAACGTCTGCACCACCTTCAGCAAACCCAGTTCCGCTACCAATCCCAATACCAGTACTGTCATCGTCTTTTTCGCCCGGGGCTTCTATGAATGATGTGTATAACCATCGTGATGCAATTGCACTAGTTTCTTCTGTACTGCCGGCGCCGCCGACACTACCGTAGTCACTGTTGGCCTGGAAAATACTTTCAGTAGGATCTACTGCTATGTCACCAACTTTAATATTACCGCCTGTGTTTATTTGTGGCTTACTTGCTCCGCTTGCTGTTAAGATTGTACCTTGGCCAGGTGTCTTAAATGATAGTGTACCTGATGTTTCAGCTAATATTTCATATGAGCTATTACCGCCGATAATTAGTGAAGCTGCCTGTAGTGATCCAGAAGCAGTTCGTTTAGCAATTGAGTCATTAGTACTATCTATTGCAACTGGAGTAGTTCCGTAAACGCCTGCTGCTGTTTTAATCATTGCACTGCCGTTTGTTGCTGCTAAAGAAGTAAAGTCACCATCAGCAACGCCGCCACCTTCGTCGATTATTGTACTAAATGCTACTGCGCTAGAATTACCTGCTCCAGTTGCACTTCTACCAATAACAGTATCAGTTGCTAGTGTTGGCAAATCTGCAAAATCAACATCATTTGCCTTTAGTGTAACCCAGCCATCTGTTATAGTAAAGTCGCCACTATCAAAACTTGCTAGACCTAAGTCAGCCTGTGCAATTCCTGTAGCATCTGCTCTAGTAGTAGCAGCAGTCATTGCAAGTTTGCTTTGGGCAATTGCCGCTGTGTCATTTACATCAGCATTAATAATAGCTTGTGATTCAATCTGCAAGTTAACTTGTGTATTTGTTGAATCTCGTGATACAGTAATGTTGATATCACTTGTAGTTGATTCAACAGCGTTAGTAAATTCATCTATTGGGTTTTCTAATACTACTGCTGTAGTAGACCCTGGCGACCCAACAACTCCGTTATCAATTGGACTTGCTGTTGTGCTAAAATCACCTACTGTTGTTAGTGTGTAAGAAATAATTCTAATATTTTGATTCAATACTTGGTCAAATCGCGATTCTAATGCGACAACTGTACCTTGTGCTGTGCCATCAGTAATAGTTCCACCTTCTACAAATAGGCCTGGCGTTTCAGGTTGTACCACTAATCTCCGTAAGCCAGTAGGAACAAGCAATTGTTTTGCTTTATTAGCAGGATCAACATCATGTATTGTAATGTTTCTTAAGTCGTCAAGTTCGTCATATGATGTTGTAGATTGTACAACATAATCTTTTGTTGCTGCATCATTATCATCAGTAGGATCAAGTAAGTTTTTAATTTGCTTACTATTAGCATTTAAGTTAGCTTCTAAAGGAGTTGACCCGTCTAGTGCCACAAAACCTGGTGCAGTTCTACTAGTTCCGGTCAGTTGCGCACTGCCATTATGTCCTAGTCTACGACTTACGTAGTTAGCAACAGCTTTCTCAGTAGGCACTGCTGTATCTGACAAATCAGTAAACAATTCATCATTGGAGAACTCTTCAATTGTAACACCTTCTTTAAAGCCTAATGAAGCTGCTCTTGAAATACCAACATCTCCCGCAAAAGTAATACTACCTGTTGATTGGTCTACAACAAAATACTTACCAACTCTAAAGAAGCCGTCATTGTCTGAACTAATAAAGAATACTCTGCCTTTTCGTCTTTCCCAAACTTGCGACGAAGTAGCAGTGTTTGCGCTCGAATATGCTTGTGCCTTTGCAGCAGCGCCACCGATTGGTTTACCTAACAATACGTTAGGGTAGTTTGAAGTATTAAATCCACCTGTACCAATTTCAGTAAAGTCATGTCCTGTCGCTCTAAGTAGTGATATAGCAACTGTAATTTCAGCAGTAGATCCTGCTGGCAATCCGCAATGTATATCTCTTGTTGCTGTTGGAACTAATCTAAGTCCAGTTGACGAAACTCCGGTAACATCGGTACCTGCAACAAATGCAGTTTGGATGTACCATACACTATCAGTAGTAACCCAACGCCCACCACTTGTATAAGCTGGGTATAATGTACCGTCTAATGCAGAAGTTAGTCCTGAATCAGTATAAAGAGCAAATGTGTTAGTAGTTACATTGCTTACATAGTAACTATTACCATTTATAATACTTGTGCCTCCAATGGAGTCAAACTCAACTTGATCACCATTTGATAGGTTGTGATTTGCACTTGTAATTACTACTGGACTTGCACTAGTTACATTAGTAATGGCGCCAGATGTTATTGGACCATAATTAATAACTTGCTGTGTTCTGCCGGCGTATGCAAAAATCATGCCGCCGGTATATCCGACATCTCCAGGAACTAATACGGTTTGATTAGTTGCATCATTTGATTGTTGTACTATACGAGTTGCACTTGCACTATCTAATTTGTTAACTGCTAGATATGTGTCTGACACCGCAGCACCTAATGTTCCTGCACCTGGTGCATTAACACCTACATTTGCAAAGTCAATAGTAGCTATTACATAAGCAAAGTCATCATCAACTGTTGCTTTAATCTTTGTTGCACTTAAGGCTTGATTTTGATCATCAGTAATTGCAAAGCTTGTACTTCTATAAGTAGTTGTATCAGCTTCGTCGAAGTTAATAGCAGTACTCGGCCGCGTTACAATTTCTTGTGTAACAACACCGTCGAGTATAAAATTTTCACCATGTCTATATTCAATTATATCTCCATGAGCAACATTAGCTTGTAAGTTTGGAAAGAAATCTAAGTTTGAACTTGCTTCTTGAATTGTTAATCTATAAACATCATTACTAAATGTTCCTGCAATGTTAGTGAATACAGTAGTTACAGTAAAAGTTAAATCATTTGTTACATCTACGCCACCGACATCGGCACCAGATACTACAATAGTATTACCATTTACATACCCACTGCCTATGTTTGAAATTGCTGTTAATACAGCTACACCACCTGCAATTGTGACAGTAAACTGTGCGCCTGTACCTATGCCATTAGTCGATTTTTGATCAACTAATGTGTACACTCCGTCAGTACCTTCGGTACCTGAAGTAAATGTTGCTGCTTCTATACCAGTAACTACAACAGCGCCAGTATCACCAGATACTCCGTCGATGTTTGGATCTGATAATGCTTGAATATTGGTTACTTTGTAGTTTAGGCCGCCAACTACGCCACCGTGATTGATATAGATGTAAGCATTTTTCATTGGCGGAGTTTTAAAGTCGTATAATGTGATACTAGTATCTTCTTCTAAGTTAGTATATCCGCCATATGTAAATGCTTTGACACTCTGCGTCATGTCTTGTGCTGTAGTAACTTGATCTGGAATTTCGTTTGGATCAGCACCTTCGGCAACTAAGCCAAAGTTACCATAACCGTTAGAGCCGTTAAGCGATCTAATTTCTGAACCATTACTTGCATAGTATGCTGCGTGACAGTAGTATGTAAACATACTAACCATCTCAGAGAACGCACCGTTGTTAGTTACAAGGCCATACGCTAAATCGTTGATTTGTGTAAAGTCGTTGCCTAGTATACTTCTGTTACCAGCACTTTGTAAGAATATATCTTGATTGTAATCGTTTTGATCATGTCCGCCTGCGCCAATAAGATCAGTTCCTGCAAAATTCCAACCATTGCTATTGTTACTACCTGGATCAAGATATATAATTGCCCGGCCTAACCCGCTATCATAGTTTGATATAGCGTTAACTTGATAACGCTGCCCTTGATAGTAAAACGGTGCAGGTAGTTCTGGAATTCTTAATTTAAGACCTTGACCATTGCCGCCGACATCTTGTGATTCTACATATAGTGTAAATGCATTTAGTGCAACACTTCCGTTTGCATCAGTGTAGTTGCCTGAGTTACCTTGGACTCGCATAGGTATGTTACCAGCAAACGCATCAACATACATACCGCCTCGGAATGATTTCTTGTTTTCAGCTTTTGAAAAACTTGATGCTGTTTGAATATAAGGTGACTTGGTTAATACTTGTCCTTCTGGATCAAGTACACACATAAATCCGCCGTGGCCTTGCACAGTCACGTTACGAATAATAGTAGCATCGTCCATCATAAACACATCCATACCCTGTGCATCATTGCGCAATGGCGGATTATAATTTATATTAAATGCAAATCTAACTACATCAATAAGTTCGCCGACTATAGCAACACTATTAGAAACTGCTTTCCATTGTAATGTATTTGTAAGTTGTTGATATGTAGGTGATAGCACATTAGTATCTTCATCTGCTGCTACTGAAATATGTGTTCGTAGTGCTCTATAATATAAGACTCCTTTTTTAACAAAATCACCTTGCTTATAAGATACACCAATTGCCCAATCTGGTTCTGCAACTCCGGCACTGATGTCTGGATCATAATTAGTGCCTACATTTTTAGTTGGAGCTACTCCTATTAACAACGATCCTAATAGTGTACTAATATGTCCAATTGCTGCTGCTGTTTCTGTTTCTTGTCCTGCCACGGCGCCTGCGTAGTATTCGCCCTGATTTTCTAAAGCAAACTCTTTTCCGCCTGCTATAAGATCTTTAACAATGCCATCAACAATTAACCCAGTATCACGTCTACATTTTGTTTCGTTATATGTAAGTGACGGGTAAGTATTATTAATAAAATAAATTACTTCATCTTGTATAAATTCTTTGTTACTATCAACAATTTCACTAGCCGAACTGTACTTACCAAGGTTGTTTACATTAAGACCGACATTAAACGGTTTTGTATTATCAGTTGTATAGTGATATCCAAAATATCCCTGAGTTTGTCCAGTTTGATTAATAAACGGAGTACCAGTTGTTGTTAAAGTTAATCCGTCAAACTCTGCATCTCTATAGAAATATGTATTTGCATATGAACTTTGTGATACTCTGCGTTTTGGTCTTACAATAACTCGTCTAAATTCATCTCCTTTTAATGACACATTTTTAGCTAGTTTAATAGGGTAATCTTCTTCATAAATACCTGTTTCAACTCTAATTGTAACTTGTTTAGCTTTAACAAAGTTGCCAACTTCAATTTCTTCACCGGGCTCAAAAGACACTGGCTTGAGTGGCTGCATGAAAAATGTTGTAGAACTAGTATCTTGAGTAAATGTAATTATTCGAGCAGTTGCTCCGGATCGTTTGCCCCGTAATACCTTACCTGGAATAGCATCAGTATTATCAGGATCGGTTTGATCTAATTGGCCTGATGTACTATTTGTAAGTTCTAGTGTATATCTATTACCAAACGCAATATCAGCGCCGGCTTCAATTCCATTAGCAATAATAGTTCTAATTAGAGTAATATTATTTGTTACTGCTGTTGCACCATTTGGCTCTGCGCCACCTGACACACCGTCCCATACTTGTGCTTGCGTTTCATCTGGTGCATATTTAACTTGATACCGTAGTCCAATTTTTCCGCTCACAAATGGCGTGTATGCACTGTTATCTAATAGTACAGTTAATTCTTTATCAGTAAATAATTCAAAGCTACTAGAATCTGATACTTTTACATATGCAAATTGATTATTAATTTCTGTCATTCCGGTTACACTATCAAATATAACAATGTTTCCGTCTTTCAGATCATGATTAGTTGTAGTAGTAACTAACGACGGAGTGTCACCAGTTTTTACAACTATACTTTGTATTGACTTTTCGTTGTATAGTTTCTTCTGCAAAACTGCACTAGAAATTAGATTACTTAGAAATGCAAAGCTATCATTAGTTTGTTCTAGTTGAGAAGTAATAGCAATTCTGCCACTTACACTAGAATAGTATCTTTCGCCTGCTGTTCTTGATAGATAGTTTGCATTGTTACCGCGTTCTGCGTCGATTCTCAAACTGTCAATAATAAGACCTAAATCTCGTTCGCATGTACTAATGTTGTATGAATACTCTGGGTAAGTGAAATTAATGTAGCCTGTTACTTCTGATATTAAATATGGAGTATTTAATCTTAGAGTTGCACTTGTAATTACGTTAACTGCATTTTCCACTCCTTGACTAATTGTCAAAGCTGGAGTTACAAAGTTTGAGTGCGTTAGTGTTTGGAAATACGGCCCTGGCTCTTCTGGTGCAGTCTTAATTAATTCAGCTGCTCGTTTTGCTGCTGCGTTAATTGTACGATATGCATAAGTCGGCGAAGTTCCTTCTCTACCTGCTGGCACCCCTTGCATTGTATCGTCACCAATTGTACTAACATTTAATACTTCTGGGCTCGAGTATGCAGTATTGTCTACATAATATTTTGTAGCTGCTTGTAAATCTGTCTCTCCATTTGGAGTACCATCGCCTGCTAAATCACCTGGATGGTCACTTAAAAATAAATTACCTTCCATTATATCGCCTTGTCTGCGAACAGTACTATCACGAGGCATAGCAACATCTTTTAGGAAATTGCCTGTTAATGTACTATCAAACCCTGCATCTGTTATAGAATGAGCGTCTGTACCTGCAATAGTACCCGACACTGTAATTTTATTAGCTGCTGCTTCAACTGAACTTTCTGTGCTTGCTTGCTCTGCTGTAGCAAATAATGATAACTGATCAGCAGTAGCATACCTAATATGATAGGTTGTTCCGCTTACTAAATTTGTAGGATCAGTATTTTCAGCGTTAAATATAAAAGCAGTACCATTTGCACCACTGTCATAACCGTGTCCTGAAATAAACAAATTACCGTCTACATAGTTTGTAATTGTTAGAGCATACTGGGTAGTTGTAGTAGGTTCTGCTGCTACACGTACTGGAAGTCCGCTAGTAATATATCTTCTGTCAGCATATCCCTTAGTTATTACTAAGTCGTCAATTGTATAAGCTGTACTTCTGCCTGGTTGAGAGTTAATTGCAGTTGCAGCACTATCTGTAATTGCAACTCCTGCAATGCCAAAGTTTGCAGCACTTAAATGACTTCCTAGTGTAGGATTAACATTATCATCAACTAGCGCACTAAAAGAAGTTGTCAATATTATCGTGCCAGGCACACTAGTAACATCAACATTAATACTATCAGTTGCAGAGCCGCCTAAATCACTATTACTACCGATAGTACTATAATTTATAGCAGTTCCTGCTGAGTTTGTAGTAACAATCTTTCCAGCTTCAATTGTTGCCGGCGTATCTCCTAGCGTAGTAAATCCAATTTGTCCACCTTGCCCAAATACAGCATACAGCTCTTGGAAGTTTTCATTTACTTTACGAAACGATTCTCTAATACTATCGCCTGTGCCGTCATTGCCCTCAGTACCAATGTTTACATCTTGTTTTGCCATTATTGTGCTCCGTTTATATTGCTGGGATTGCTAATTTGTCTACGTCAAAGTTTACACTTATACCGCAACCACACGCTGATTGTGCGTTAGGGTTATTAACTTCAAAAGTTGCACCCATTATATCTTTTTTGTAATTTATTTCTGTTCCTATCATGAACATTACTGCTGTGGCTCCGACTACAAATTTACCTGTATCTGAATCAATAACTACATCGTTTGCTTCTAGATCAGCTTCCGTTGCTATAGTAGCCCAATCGTATTCAAATCCTGCACAGCCACCGCCTTTTAAGTTAAGACTGACTGCATAACTGTCAGTTTCTTGACATATATTATCAATTTGTGCTTTTGCTGTGTCAGTTAGTGTAACTATATTCATGAATAATCCTTCTTATGATAGTATTTATCGTTGCGTTTTATAATCTTAATGTTAAATATACTTATGTTTATAAGAGAATTTAAAAAGCAGACCCGGCATGTGCGTAAAAGCAAAACAGGCAAGGAACATGCTTATAAGCGTGAACAAACGCATTGTGTATTTAGGTGTGATAACTGTGATGCAGAGTTTGAGCGCACAAGAGGAAGCATGGATCCAAAGAGATTAAGCAATTCCTACTTTCATGTATGTAAGACCTGCGATAGTAAGAAATTTGCTCAAAAGAAAGGTGTAGAACAGAAACAGAAATGGAATATGACTGCTAGTAGCTCTACGCCTATTGGTAAGTTATAATTATTCTGACTTCCAAATTGTCCAGGCGCCATATGCAATTGCTGCGTATGCTGCCAGTTTAGCGAATGGACCTGCTATTAGTATTACTAATCCTACCCCAACAAGTACTGCACCGTCTAATGAAGTACGCTCTTCTAGTCTTTCTTTAATCCAATTCTTAATCATTGATTTCTCCCTATCATTCCTTTAAGTTGTTCTACTGATGTTTCAACACGAGTTAGTTTGCGTTCAAGTACAGTTATTGCTGCTCGTTGTTTCCTCGACTGGTCTTCTAAGCTTTGTACATATCGTTGCGTGGGCACTTTATTTTCAGAGCCGTCTTCTGCAACCATTACAAGATGATCTTGTCCTTGTGCTTTTAATCCGCCGCTAACACGATTTGGATTCTTATCCGAACTCGAGCTCTCTGCTGTTGGCTTCTTTCGACCATACATTTTCGCTAGGTAATTCATATTGGTTTCCTTTGTAATATTTATACAGTTCTATCATTGCTAGATTTTTGCATTTTGATTCTAACATGATATCTGTATAAGGCAAAAAGCTAAGAGCCCAGTCATTTGTAGCATTGTTAGGATAATACTCGCTATGAGCTCGTAGTTTACCTTTCTTGTATCCCTGCTCTAATAATGTAGGAAAGTCAGGTTTAGTATTGGTATCAATATGTCCTACCCATTCTTCACGACTATAACTGTAATGTATTGCAGGGCGTACACCTCTCCAAGAATCTACTATGCGTTTAAATCTATCGTCAGTTGGTAGTATGTATTCGTTTTCCCGGCACAGGTGGTGATGTACATCTAGCACCAAAGCGAGATCGTCTGCAAGTTCAAGGCTGTGTTCGATGCCCCACTTGTTTTCGTCGTTTTCGATTGTAATAGTGTTTCTTGCCTCCGGTGAGAGACGTTTAAGCGCGGCTTTGATACCGGCTGGACCGTTTCTGCCTGAGATATGAACGTTGCACTTAAAGTCTTGGAATTGTCTGCCGTAACCCATATAGCGGATGACATCGGTGTGATATTCAAATTCTTCTATGCTCCTATCTACAATATCAGGGTTGTCAGATGCAAGCACAGTAAACTGACCAGGATGCATAGACAACCTAACATCCAACTGCCTTGCAAGCTCGCCGACCCTTGCGAAATGCTTTTCGCAATATGCAACCACAGCAGGTAGTTTCCAATAATAGCACCAGTCAGGCTGAGTGTATACAGGAAGGACATCACTGCCAAGTCGTACCATTCTAAGTTCATTTGGTAGTCCTCCTACATATTCAATCAAGTTATAGTACGATTGAATGTTATGTTCCATAATGTCCCACAAGCGTTGCTCGGCTACATCAACAGTTTGCCTGTTAAGCCACTGTACTGTTGTGCTACGAGTATTTAGCGGACGCTGAATCTCTTCTAGTACTTTTTTCTTCTGTGTTTGATCTGGGTGCATGTATTTGCATGCGAAGCCTATGCGTTGTGTTACCATTTTCTATAACTCCCGTCGAGTTCGTGTGTGCCTGAATTGTAAATTGCCCATGCTATACAGTTGTACCATGCATAGTGAGGATGTTGCCTGAGTTGTTTGTACCATTGTATACATAGTATAACACGTTTCTTGAGCGGTGTCAACATTTAATATTGTACTCCGTTTATGATGTCATCTAGAGCTTTTATTGTTACATGGTAATGTAACGAATCTTCTTCGCCCCATGTTTCGCAATAATCTTTGCCTGCTTTGTCAGCAAGTTCTTTACTACTGTATACACCGTGGAAACGATTCCTAGCAGATTGCAGTTTATTAAAAGTATGCACTATATATATGTTAGTAGTTGTATTCATTTCCAATTCTCCTTAACCCAAGGGTCTTCGCAGTGTTCAGGATTTGGATCGCCGTGAAATACACATATGCTACATTCACTTGAAGGTTGTACATTTTCAATAGTTGTTAGTTTACGAAATCCTCGTTCGCCTCTACTTATTTGTTTTGATTTTCGTATTTCCCATTTCCAACTTTTAATCCAATTATCTGGATATGTTAGTGCAGGATAACTTTGTGTTACTGCATAAAGATGATCCTGGTCTCCATGATACTTTGCTTGTATTTTAGCAGAATTATTAATAAAGTCTTTCCAAACAAAATCTAATTCTCCTGTTTTAAATCTTATAACACTGCTATTATATTTTTCCCAGGTTGGCCGCATTACTCTAGTAAAATCTCTTATAGTACACCACTTATTAATATTCCAATTAAACAGCTTATCTATATTATTACTAATTACTACATCGAGGTCCATATAGAGTACTGTTCCGTTTAGAGGTAAATCTGCACTATACATATATGGCTTGCACCACCAACCAGATAGCCCGGTTGGCAAAGGCAGTGTAAGTATATTAGGGTTTAAGTTTGTAGAATCGTCAGTTAAGCATACAAAGGTGTAATCAAGTGTACAATGTCTTGCAACCATATTATAAAGTATATTAACATAGTCAGCACTATACTTTGTACCATGCTTTATGCACAAAATATAGTTTTGACTTTTTACTAAAGGATTATGAGGGTGCGCATCAATCAACCCTAATTCTTGATCTACATCTACAAGCTCTTGTAAGGCTTTTTCACGAGCCTTACGGAGTTTGCGAGCTTCCTTGGATTCACCTTCTATATACTTTTTAACCATTAGCCTTCGTAAATTGCTGAGTTAGAACCATGCTCTGCACATTCTGCACTTACGCACCAGCAACGATTATCTGTTGCTTCGCGTACTAATGTGTCTGCAAAGCGCCATGCATGTTCTGCAAACTTTTCAGCGCCGACTCCGTCCATTACAACTACTTCACATAACCCCATATTTTCTAGTTCTGCAAATTTATACAAGAATGGATCATCTCTGTCAATTGCTGTCTTGTGATCAAAGTTGTCTTCTAGCCAGGCCTTCAAAGGTTTAAGTCCGCCAAAGTCTACTGCCCAGTTCTTGTTGTCTAATTCGTTACATCCAAACTTAAATGTAAATGCTAAACTGTATCCATGTAGTAAGTGACAATGTGAATGATCTGCGTTAGGTTGTCTAAATACCGCTGATAGTCCAATGTTATGTCCGTAATGTTTAGTTGAATAATATGCCATTATAATCTCCTGTAGTTAACATATGAGCGGCAGAGTTAGAAGGGTTGACGCTAAGTCCTTATGTATATTATACTATAAATTACTTATCGTGTCAAGCGAAACATTAGGATGTTTCCAGGCGTTAGGTAATTTAAAATCTTCACAATGTACTACAAAGTTTATTTTTGTGTAACACGAAAACACCATACCTATTTGGTGTATCCAATATCTAGGATCAACTGCTCGTTTGTCCGAACTGTCATAGTTATCAGTATCTTTATATATGTTGTTGACTGTGGCATTAGTACTATGCAAGTCGAATCCTACTAGATGCACTGTAGCCTTCTTACATAGCTTTGCAGCTAGTAGCACAGCATACGGACCACTTCCCCATTGAAACGGCTCGTCCCATCTTTCAGACCCACTGTAGGGTAATTTAGGTACTGTACGCAACCTTATAGCATCAAACTGAGATATCCAGTCTTGTCTTGTATAAATGTAACTGTGTTGATTAGCATTTTTATCTAATGCCTCTTGTACCATTCTGCGGTCTACGCATACTAAATGGTCCATGCTGTAATCTCGATAGATAGCATTGCATCCAATTTTAATGCCACTTAGATTATCAATGTTTACGGAGGTGCGACTTTCACCGTTACCAAATACATACATACAAGTATTTACTTTATAATGAGGGGAATGTTATCAAACATTTGGATTTTATGTTTTTTGAAAAGTAAGTATACACAATCAAACTCGCTGTATAGGCTTACTCTATATACACCTGGCCCCATACCATCTGGCCTAGGCATTGCCCATTGATGATCAACTATGCCTGTGTCTGAGCCAAGATAGTCATTTGATCTTATATATATTTTTCTAGCAAAGTCGAGTTCAAATTTTTCACCAGTAGCGTCATCATATGCATCTGAGTGTACTCTTGTTAGTGTACATTCGTGACGACGACTGCCTTCTAGAATAAAGTTAATCTGATCGCCAGTTACTGGATTGTTTGTTACTGCAATCCCTGCATTGTTAAACACAAATGCATTGTTAAAGCTTACAAATGATACACCTAGGACAATAAGTGTTGCCATGCTTAGTCCGCTAATTACATTTGTTGCCGCTTTTACTAACCGGTATGTTTTATCATTCATCTTTTAAGTCCGCCAATTCTTTTTTAACTATCTTAATTTCATCGTTGACGTCTGTCAAGTTGGAACTAGCCCTAGATAGCACAGTTATTAAATATCTTATAGTAAAGATTGCCCACCACCACCAACTAACTGCTGTAATAGCAAAGCCTGTTAGTCCTATATAAAAGGCATATTCAAGAGGCACTACATCAAACACTACTAGAAGTAGTGATGTCGCCAAGAATAGGGTAGGAGTTAACCGTGCGAATAGATCCCAGCGTTCAACTTGTTTTGCAATTTTTTGATTTCTTATCTTATCCATACTGTATTTATGGTGGTCAGATATTATGTAAAGTTACAGGTTTATGATGCAATCTGACCAAATGGTTTCCACTCACCAGGTGTTCCGGTTCTAACACATACCCAGCCTACATAACCTGTTGGTCGAGGGTCACTATTCCAAACAATATCACTCATTGTATACGAACCGTTAGTTGGTGCGCCTGTTCCGACTTCAAACTTCTTTCCCTGCATACGGATTGGGCCTGCTGTAGTAATATCTGCATCTGTTGCAAAATTCTTAACTCCGACACCAATTTTACCATTAAACACTGCTTTAGATGTGAATACAACATCGCCGCCTGACTCGATACCAATACGCTTTGTATCGTCGGTGACAATATCTAATCCACTAGTAGTCCAGGTTCCAATTTTAAATCTGTAATCATCTGTTGCATCAATCATAAATTCATGATCTAAACTAGCAATACTAAATGCTCCGTTTGGTTCACTGATGCCTAAGCCTAAACGCATAGTGTCTGGGTCGTAATATACATGCTCATCAATAGTTAATTCGCCGGCTACTCTTAATGATGCAAGTGTGCCTACATTTTGTAGATTACTATTAACAATACCTAATCCTAAACTATCAGCACTTAATACAGTCTCTTTATTAATGCTAAATTCTTTATTTCTAGCAATGTCAATAGACTCGCTACTAAAAATTCTGTCTGGGCCGCCTTGCATAGTGAATTGGCGTGTGTTTCCTGCTCCTGTCCAAATTAACCCTTTGTTATAAACGTTTCCGTTTTCAGCAGTGAATTCTAAAGGACCTGTTCGTTCGTTTCTTATGTCTGCACTAATTTCATCTACGTGTAATCTAGTAGCAGTAATCTCACCTTGTACTGTTAAGTTACCTTGTACAGTAAGTGGGTTAGAAATTGTGTTAACCCGTAATGTTGTAATAGTTACGCCGTCGTCTGCAACGAGTAGTGTAGGGGAAGTAGCTGTATCTGTAATACCAGTACTTTTAAAGTTAGTAATTGTTCCGCCGTTAATCTTATTACCTGATAGTCCTCTATCAAGTATTACTGCCTTTGGTGCAGGCTGATTGGCTATTGCTTCTACTGCTGCACCTACGGCAGCAAAGCCGTTGCGCATCTCTGTTAATGTATTTTCCATATTGCTCATAATGATAGATTCCTGCTTGTTACAGTATTTATCATATAGTAATACTTCCTAAGTCTTCAATTAAGATATCTTCAAAAGTATGTTTACTATATGTTATTATCTCAGATTTAAGTGCCTTTGCTTTTGCTTTTAGTTTAGCAATCTCTTCTGTTGTTAAGCTACGCATAGGAAGTCCTAAGAAGCCTTTAACACGACCTTGTAAAATAGCATCATACGCTTCAGCTTGTGTAATCACTGCTGCTTCCTTGGTGTTACGAAGCTCTATAGCGCCGTCTACAACGCCTTGTATAAACTTGGCTCTAGCATTAGTATAATCCATTTCCTCTTGCATACTAGCTAGTAAGTGCTGCTTACGCTTGTCGTTGTATTCGATACGCTTTACATACCATGCTTCAAGAAGTTCTTTAAGACCTTTAAAAATAACAATCTTGTTGTTCTCATCAATGCAAGTAAAGTTTTCACTTACTTTCTTGATCAGCTTTAGCTTGGTCATAATCCATTCATCTGTGCGTTCGCCAAATGCCCGATCTACTTGGATTTCAAATTCAAACACATCATTGTCACTCAAGTCATCATAGTCTTTGATTACTTTGTCGTCAACGAGCTTCTCTAACACTGCCTGATATTGTTTGAGTGTATAACCCACAGGAAGTGAATTGATAGTTATACGGTGCTTAGTG
>ERZ887849.2038-NODE-2038-length-17303-cov-25.352389_pt1 | contig 17303 bp, 14 predicted proteins | sample MGYA00521267_ERZ887849 | MGnify/ENA primary metagenome ERZ887849 (study PRJEB32303, sample SAMEA104408601) | aquatic metagenome | biome: Brackish water; feature: Pelagic; material: water | place: Baltic Sea | collected 2014-06-06T16:11:00 | depth 2,863 m ... | reverse complement strand
AAAGGCCGACCATGCACTAACATTTAAACTGGACCACTCAACGGGGGCAGACCACATGTCTACGCGCTGTTAAGTCGTGGTGAATTTCCGCGTCCTATTCGCCTTGGCCGCCGCGCCGTCGGTTGGCGTGTTGAAGACGTAGAAACATGGCTATCTTCGCGCCCAGAGGCGGGGAGTTGGCGGTCATGACCTTGCCAGCGCAAAAGCCAACTGTCCTGCCTGTGTGCCCAGATATGATCCCTGACCTGCTTAGGCAGCGTGACCAATGGATTATATGGCAGGCAACACCAAAGCCAGATGGTCGCATCAGCAAGGTGCCGATCAGTTCCAAAACGGGGCACAACATAAATGCACACGCACCGCAAAACTGGGTGAGCTTCGATATGGCAATTGCCGCGTATGATGCTGGAAAGGCGGCCGGTATCGGTTTCGTCTTGAACGGTGAGCCGGTCGCACGCGATGCTACTGGGCAACCGCTGTACTTAGTCGGTGTCGATCTGGACAAGGTCAATGACAACTCAGACCGCGCGGCGCCGCTGCTTGAGCCTATGCGCGGTGCCTATATCGAGAAATCGCCAAGTGGCTCCGGCCTACGGCTATTTTGCCTGTCTCGCCACAAGCCGCGCAGCGGGCAAGGCGATGGAGGAGAACTTTATGTGCAGGGGCGTTACCTGACCGTCACGGGGCAAGATGCCCGTGGTAAGGTCTGTGACTGCACAGCTGGTGTCGAGGCTGTGGAGCAATTGTTGTGGCCATCAAAGACGCGCGCCACGGCCAATGTGGTTGATTTTCCCGCGCGCCTGTTCGACGTCGACCGCCGCATTCTTGGCAACGAGTGGATCGAAAGTCCAGAAAACATAGACAAGGTTAATGCGGCGCTTGCCCACATTCCACCTGACTGTAGTTATGAAACGTGGCGGAGCTTGGTCTGGTCGGTGGCGTCCCTCGACTGGTCTTGCGGTTTGGCACTGGTGGCGGAATGGAGCTCAGGTAGCGCCGCGCACTGGGATCAAGACAACGGCGACGGCGCGCGTCAGGCCATCAGCGAATTGTTCGAAAGTTACGACACGCACAGAGGTCTCACTATTGGGACGCTGTTTCATCATGCCTATGAGAACGGCATGCCGCGTCCCGCGCGTAATGATCGGCCTCTGTTTGCTGTGCCGAGGGTTCCAGCGGCTGCCACCGGGCTTTTGTCCAGAAGTGATCTGGAAGCGCTTCCTCCGCTGCGCTGGACGGTGCGTGGAGTTCTGCCAGAAACGGGGACCGCAGCAATTTACGGCCCGCCCGGCAGCGGCAAAAGTTTTCTGGCAATCGATCTGGCTGTAAAAATTTCCTCAGGTCTGCCGGCGTGGTTCGGTCGTGAAATTGTAGAGCGTGACGTAGTTTACGCAGCGCTTGAAGGGGGGCGGGGCATTCAGCAGCGGATTAAGGCGTGGGAAGCCGCAAACCAAATGGGCGCCGACAATGCAAAATTCTGGCTCTCAGAATTTTCGCTGCTGAGTGATGAGAACGTCCAGCGGTTGGTAACGGATATTACGGCATCATGCAAACCCGGCGCAGTTGTGATCATAGACACGCTGGCGCAGGCGACTGCGGGCGCCGATGAGAATTCAGCGCAAGACATGGGGTTGGTCCTCAAGGCAGCGCAGGCCATCTCGGCGGCAGTCTCTGGGCTGGTTGTGCTTGTACACCACAGCGGCAAGGATGCGTCGCGTGGCCTAAGGGGGCATTCGGCACTCAATGGCGCGATGGATGCGGTGATCGCGGTTGAGCGGGACAACAAAACCGGCTTACGCAGCTGGCGCGTCACAAAAATGAAGGATGCAGACGACGGTGCGCGCGGCCAGTTCCAGCTTGATGTTGAAACCCTAGGTGTTGATGAGTTCGGTGCGCCGATCACCAGCTGCGCTGTGCGTGAAATTACCGCCTTTGGCTACGCTTCTACCGGCAAGTCGTCGGCGCCGACAGGGAGGCATCAAAGAGCTGTTCTCGACGCCCTACAGGCCCACACAGACGCGGATGAGGGGTGGGCAGAGGCCCACCTTGCACAAGTCGCCAAGGACGCTCTCGCCGGCGTTGCCACGCGGCACCGCGCTACGCGAGCCAAGGCTGCCATCGACGGCCTGATCGATAGCGGCTTTATCGAGGCTGAGGGGGGTATTTTCCACCTTACCTAATCACCGGATCACCTACCGCCCTCCCCCCATAGGGAGGGAGGGGCGGGGCGGTGGTGTGATCTGCACCTATAATCACCGAAACGGTGTTTTCGGTGATCTTCACCCCTCATCCAAGAAGTGCTGCGTAAACCGAAAAGGATACCCTCATGCGTTCACCCGTCTACAAAGCATTCGACGCCGCGCGCGCATTCCGCGCCACTGCCTTGGTTTCAATAACCATCCCCCCAAGAGCCGGAGCAATACAATGACTGAGACCAATTACATCGGCAGCGTCGAAACCACCAACTTCCCTATCCACCGCATCCAAGAGGCGCACGACAGTTGGCGCCAAGTGTATGAGGGCCTGCAGCTTATTGAAAGCTATATTGAGCAAGGATACGGCATACCCTTAGACGTCTCTTTCGGCGGCATGCTAGGCAGTGAGTGGCAGCCAAGGCTGGCCGAGCTACCGGAGAGGCTGCGATCCGACCTCTCGTTACATGTGCTGCCCGCAACAAGAGCATGCTGCAAACACCCAACAGCGTCAGATCAGTTGCGTAACTTCGAGCAAAGCGCTGTCACACAAATCACAGGAATGATGGCCGATGCTGAACAAGCTAAAGCCGTGATTGGAAGAGTTTGCACGAACCGCCCAACCCGGCGGACCAAACTGTCATCGCTAAAAGGGGCACAAGGTCTACTCGCAAGTGTGCTGATGATACTGGATGATATTCAGGCAGTTGCAGAGGTAGGTATGCAGCATTAGGGTTGCGTTACGGAGATCCCTTTTATCGTTTCACACCCTCTAAGGAACATGATCTCGATCTGATTGCGGCGCATGTAACGACGTTGGTAATACTTCGCCGGGTACTTTCCCTGGTTTCGGCCTAGAATGCTGGGGATCTCACTCGCGCGCGCGGCCCGCCCCACTCGTGTTCATGAGGGACGCGGATCTCAAGGCAGGTTTTACCCGCCACTCTGCCCTTGACCTGGCGGGCCTGCGGCCAGACAGTTGTCCCGCCCCGGGACATTGCCGGTCCTAAGGGTGGAGCCCGAGCATGGACAGCCACATTTCTGCATCTTCTCGATTGCCGCGCGACAGGCTTTTGGATCGCATCGCTGGAATGACGTCCCCCATTGTCGTGATCGACGCCCCAGCCGGGACAGGAAAGTCGTGGTTGCTGGAGGATCTATCCCGAAGCCTTGGGCTACCGATCAGACGGGGCGGCATGCCAACAGTAAGGGACGCCATTTGGGATGTCCCCCATACGAAAGTCACAGCACCCCTTCCCGAAGACATTTCGCGGCTCATCCTGGCCAAACGCCCTACGACGGCGATACCGGGCCTTGCCCGGGCAGAGGTCTATGGCAAGGTAGGCCGATTGACTGGAACAGACCTCTTGTTTGATGCCGGAGAGGTGAAGGCTGGTTACGATCTGACCGACACAGAAGCCGAGGGAATCCTTGCAAAGACGGGCGGATGGCCCTGCCTGATGTCTGCCACACAAGGCGGAGGGTCAGTCGACGCAGCCCTAGCCGCATTCCTGCGCGACGATCTGCTGCGCTCCCTGCCATCGGCCCGCCTCGTGGCGCTTGATGCTGCGTTAAAGGGTAAGCCGGTGGACCGCACGGCCCTGCAGGGCATTCCCTTCTTGGAGCGTGTTGAAAGCCCCAGCCACTTGCCAATCGCTTTGCCTCAGCCTCTGGCGGCATGTGCCGCCCCCCTCAGCAGGGCGATAAGCGATCTCCTGGCAGAGCGTGGTCAGGACCCCACACAAGCCCGGGCCATCGCCACGGCCTTGGCAGCAATCGGAGAGTTGCCAGAGGCCATCACGCTATTTCAATCTCTGGGAGCCTGGCAGGCGGCAAGCGACACGCTGCGGCAGGCCCGTGGCCCCTTTGCCGTCCACTTGTTCGGACCAGTGGCGCTTGACCGGATCTTGGCAGGCTTTCCCCCCGACATGGCGCGGCAGGACGAGCTGATCGTGCATTGCCGGGCGATCCAGGCGATCAAGCGTGGTGATGTCTCGCTGACCCACCGTATCCTTCGGGACCGCTATGGAGAAGAGGCCGACGATCCCCGCAAGGTGGTCGGAAATGCCCAGCGCTACAGCCTTGAGTTTCGGCTGTTCCGGGTCCTGTTGCAAACCTGGGAGGACACCGACCTTGACGCCCATCTGCTGGACGACGCCTACCAGATGCTGGGCGAGCTTCCTGCCGATGACGACCTGCGGCGCGGGTCCTTCTACAACGCGGTCCTCGAATTTTACATCCGCGCCCGGCGCTTTGCCGAGGCCGATCACACGGCGGTCCTTGCAGGCGCCCACTACTCCCGCGCTAACGTCCCGATCCTGTCTTTCTATATTGATCTGCATCGGGCAATCATCCAGCTGCTTCTGGGCGATGCCGGAAGCGCCCGCAAGCGCGCGGCCAGTGCCGCCGCCCACATGGCGCGGGTGCCCTATGACAGTCCGGGCGATACGCGCCTGCTTGGCCTCTTGAACGCCTGCATAGCCTACGAGGGGGGCGAGGCAGAGCCGCTAAGCCGGTTCCTGTCGCTTGACCTTGACGATCTGGCCAGTGGCGAGATCTGGCCTACCCTGATCGAGATGGTGCTGATCTACGGCAGCCAGGCTTTGGCCGAACACTACTCCACCGTTGCCGCCCGCAGCTTTCTTGACCGGTGGCGGGTCCGGCAAGAAAGATCGGACCAGTTCGGCATGCTCATCGACATCCGCGATATCGTCGTCCTGCAGAACGGCAACCGCTGGCAAGAGGCGATGGTCAAGGCCGCCGGGCTGGATACCCGGATCTCGCTGGCTTGGGTCGAGGAAGGCGGCGCCCGGCTGGCCACGCTTCGGGACCGGGACGAGGTTGCCCTTGCCCTCGTTTGGCTGCGCCATCTGGCGCAGGTCACACCGACGCGGTCGGGGCTGGACCGGTGGATCGTCGGCATGCTCGACAATCCCCACCTGACCGGGAGGCAAAGGATCGGAGCCGAAGTCTGGTTAGCCCACGTCCTACACCGCCAGCGCCGGCTGCCCGAGGCGCAGGCCCAGCTGCGAAAGACGCTGTCGACCGCTGCCAGCCTTGGCAGCATCGCCACGCTTAGCGAAGAACGGGTCTTTCTGGCCGAACTTACCTCAACCCGACGCGTCAAGGACGGGTTAGAGCGGAATGACATCCTGCGACGTGTCCTGCGCCAGGTGCAGGAGGCCGGACCGGGCCGGGCGCGGCGTGGCAAGGCCCATGGGCTGACCCGACAGGAAACCCGCATCCTGCATGCCCTTGCCGAAGGGGCGACCAACAAGATGATCGCCAATATCATGGGGTTAAGCGAGGCGACGGTAAAGTTTCACCTGTCCAACCTGTACCGCAAGCTGGGCTGCGCCAACCGCAGCGAGGCGATCAGGTCCGCAGAGGCCCTGCGCATCCTGTCGTGATCGTCATGGCCCATCGCCTGCCGACCGTCAAAAAGGTATATTCCAACCGGCCGCACAGAACCTAGCCAAATGGTGCAAAAACCTAGACTCCAATCCCATTGATGGAATGGCCTCCAAGGGCAGAGGCTTGACCCATCAGAGGGCCGCGCGACCGGTCCCGCAGGTTTGTCCAATGGGGGATACCATGACCACACGACTTTTGACGACGACAGCGGCGACAGCCTTGTCGGTAGCTTTGCTTGCTGCGGGGGCGGCCAACGCCGAGACCGTAGTGACGATGAACACCGTCCAGATCTTTGGGACCATTGATCCGGCCAAGATCAGCGACTACACCGACTACATGGCCGCCGTGAACCTTTATGACGGGCTGGTGACGGTCGATGGATCGGGTAACCTTGTCCCTCAGCTGGCCGAAAGCTGGGTGGTGTCGGATGACGCCAGCGAAGTGACCTTTACCCTGCGCGCGGATGCCACCTTCAGCGATGGATCGAAGGTTGAGGCATCGGATGTGGTCTATTCGTTCGAACGGCTGTTGCGCATCAACCAAGGCCCCGCCAACCTTTTCGCAGGAGTGGTTGAGCCCGGCAATGTCGTTGCCGTTGACGCGCGGACCGTATCCTTCACCCTGTCCAAGACCTTTGCCCCCTTCATGGCCACGGTCCCGGCGCTGATGATCGTCAACGAAGAGGTGGTTGAGGCCAACCTTGGCGATGACGACGGCCAGACCTATCTGTCGGCCAATGTCGCAGGCTCTGGCGCCTATCTGCTGGACAGCTGGGATCGCGGATCGCGGATGATCGTCAAGCGTGACCCCAACTACTATGGCGAAATGCCCGAAAGCCCCATCGACGAAGTCCGCTGGATCGTCACCAACGACGAAGCCACCGTGCGCGCCCTTGCCGCGTCGGGCGAATTGACGATGTCGAGCCAGTTCCAGTCACCCGACACCTATTCCGCGCTTGTAGATATGGGCCGGTTCCGGTTGGTCAGCCAGCCGACCGCGACGGCCTTCTACTTAAAACTCAACAGCCAGCTCGCCCCGACCGATGACGTGCACATTCGCCGCGCCATCGCATATGCGACGGACTTCGAGACCATCCGCGACGTGATCTTTCCGGGCGAGCCGATGACCACCGTCCTGCCCGAGGCCTTCGCAGACTTCCACGCAGGCGATGTCGAAGGCCCGTCCTACAACCTTGAGATGGCCGCCGCTGAAGTGGCGCAATCGGCCTATGCCGGTCAGCAGATCCCATTGACGCTGGGCTATGTGGCCGGAGCCCTTTTCGAGGAAGAGATCAGCCTTCTGATGCAGGCCAATCTTGAATCCCTCGGATTTGTCATCACCCAGCAGCCTGACCCCTGGAACCGTGTGACCGAAATCGCAAGCCAGGTCGAAACCACCCCCAACGTGAACCAGATCTTCTTTGGGCCCACCTACCCCAGCCCGGATTCGATGTTCTTTACCCAGTACCATTCCGACGCCGCAGGCACCTGGGCTTCGATGGAGTGGTTGCAGGACCCCGAGATCGACGCCCTGATCGACGCCGCCCGCGCCACCGGCGACGTCGCCGAACAGGCCGAGCTGTACAAGCAAGTGCAGCGCAATCTGGCCGAACAGATGGTCAGCGTCCCGCTGTTGGCCCAGACAGTTCAGCACGCGATGGACAATTGCCTTGAGGGCTTCAACGCTGTTCCCATGCAGTCGTTTGACTACGACTTTGCCCGCTACAGCTGGACCTGCATGTAACTTCGGTCCTGCCCAAAGCCTCGCCCCGACTGCCCCAAGGCCGGGGCGAGGCATCCTGAAACCCCCCATTGGTGGATGCCATGGAATTCCTCGGCTTCCTTGTCAGACGGCTGCTTTGGTCGCTTCTGGTGCTGTTCGGGCTGTCGATCGTGATCTTCACGATCGCCCGGATCGTGCCGGGCGATCCTGCCCGCATGGCCCTTGGCCCCACCGCCAGCGCAGAGCAGGTGGCAGACCTTCAGGAAAAGCTGGGCCTGAACAAGCCGATGGTCGAACAATACGGCCTGTTCCTGACCGGCCTGACCCAAGGCGAGCTGGGGCGCTCACTGCTGACCGAACAATCGGTCAACTCCGACATCCGCAAGACATTTCCCGCAACGCTTGAACTGGTGATCTCAACCATCCTCTTTGCCTTTGTCCTTGGTGTTCCCCTTGGAGTGGCGGCTGCGCGATGGAAGGACCGATGGCCCGATACCCTCGTGCGCGCCATCGCCATCTTTTCCGCCGTTCTGCCCGCCTTCTTCCTGGCCCTTCTGCTGCAAATCCTGGCGGGCTATGTCCTCAACATCCTGCCCACCACCGGGCGGCTGCCCGCAAGCATGTCGTTTGATGCCGATATCACCGGGCTGATCCTGATCGACAGCCTTCTGAAAGGCCGGTTCGACGTGATGGGCGAAGCCGCCCGGCATCTGTTGCTGCCCACCCTCGCCCTTGGTCTTGCCACGATGGGCCAGATCGCCCGGATTACACGCGCCTCGATGATCGACGTCAGCCGGCAGGACTATATCGAGGCCGCCCGCGCCTTTGGCGTGCCCGACCGGCTGCGGATGTTCAAATACATGCTGCGCCCCGCCTTCGTGCCGCCCTTGACGATCACCGGGCTGGAGTTTGCCTCGCTCATCGGCAACGCCTTTGTGGTCGAACTGATCTTTTCCTGGCCGGGCATGGCCTCTTACGGCATTCGGGCCATCGTTCAGAAGGACCTGAACGCCATCATGGGCGTGGTCATGGTGTCCGGGGCGTTCTTTGTTTTCGTCAACCTAATGATCGACGTGCTGGTTGGCGTCGTGGACCCCCGGGTACGCATCAGGGGAAGCCGGACATGAGCCAGCAGGAAGCCCTGTCCAACGCCTGGCAGAACTGGTTCCGGTTCTCGCGCAATCCGACGGCGGTGATCGGGGCGATCATCGTCATCACCTCGGTCTCACTGGCGCTGCTGGCCCCCTATATCACCCCCTTCCCGGAACATGTCGGCGCGGTCGTAGATTTCCGCAATCGCCATCAGCCCCCGTCTGCGGTCCATTGGTTTGGCACTGACAACGTCGGGCGGGACATCTTTACGCGCGTCATCTTTGGCCTGCGGGTGTCGCTGCTGCTGGCGGTGGTGGTGCTGGGCATTGCGATCCCGGTTGGGGTGATCCTTGGCCTGCTCGCTGGATACTTTGGCGGCTGGGTCGAGATTGTGATCATGCGCATCACCGATATCGCCCTGGCCATACCACCGCTTGTCATGGCGCTGGCGGTCGCCGCGGTCCTAACCCCGTCGCTGACCAATTCGATGCTGGCCATCGCGCTTTTGTGGTGGACCTGGCACACCCGGCTGATCTATTCGCTCACCCGGCAACTACGCAGTCAGGAGTTTGTCGAGGCGGCCGAAACGCTGGGCGCATCAAAGGCACATATCCTGTTCCGCGAAATCCTGCCCAATTGCGTGTCCGCCATAGCCGTCAAGACTTCGCTGGATGCGGGGTTCGTGATCCTGATCGGGGCGGCGCTGTCGTTTCTGGGGCTGGGCATTCAGCCCCCCACCCCCGACCTTGGGACGATGGTTGCCTCGGGCGCGTCGTTCCTGCCCGACTACTGGTGGGAAAGCGTCCTGCCCGGCTGCGCGATCCTGTTTGTTGCCCTTGGCTTCAACCTTCTGGGCGACGGCTTGCGCGACATGTTCGACGTGGAGGACGTGCGATGACAGCACTTCTGTCCGTCCAGAACCTCAGCGTGTCCTTCACCACCTATGGCCGGCGGGTCGAGGTGCTGAAATCCGTCTCGCTTGACGTGCCCGAGGGGGCGCAGATTGCGCTGGTAGGCGAAAGCGGATCGGGCAAGTCGGTCACGATGAAGACGATCATGGGCATCCTGCCCCAGCCCCCGGCCAAGATTGACGGCGGGGCGATCTTCTTTGACGGGCGCGACCTGCTGACCCTGCCCGAACGCGAAAGGCTCAAGCTGCGGGGCACCGCCATGAGCATGGTGTTTCAGGACCCCATGTCCTCACTTAACCCGGTTTTCACCATCTACGACCAGCTCGGGACGATCCTGAAGTACGCCGACCGCCGCCTTGGCCGGAACCGGTCCGGCAAAGAGCGTAAGGCAAGGGTCCTCGACGTCCTTGCCCAGGTGCGGATGCGCGACCCTGAGCGGGTCGCGGCCTCCTTCCCCATCATGCTGTCGGGGGGCATGCGCCAGCGTATCCTGATCGCGATGGCACTACTGTCCGAGCCCCGCCTTCTGATCGCGGATGAGCCGGGGACGGCGCTTGACGTCACAACGCAGGCCCAGATCCTCAAGCTGCTGAAAGACCTCGTCACCGAAAAGGGACTGGCCCTTTTGATGATCACCCACAACCTCGGTGTCGTGCGCGAAACCTCTGGCTACACTTACGTCATGAACAAGGGCGAGATTGTCGAACACGGTCCAACCGCCGGCATATTCGAGGCCCCGAAGCAGGCTTATACCCGCGACCTGATCGCCGCCGTGCCGCGCCTGACCGGGAGGGACCAATGACCGCTCCGGTTCTGGAACTGCGCGATGTGGTCAAGACCTATGCCCTCAAGGGGGCCTTTGGCCGCTCTGCCGGAGAGGTACGGGCGGTGGACGGGGTGTCCTTTGCGATCCAGAAGGGCGACGTCTACGGCCTTGCAGGCGAAAGCGGGTCGGGCAAGTCCACCATTGCACGGATGATCATGGGGCTGACACCGCCCACATCCGGCGACATCCTGATCGACGGGCAAAGCATCCTAGGGCGGCAGGCGACGCTGGCCCATCGCCAACAGGTCCAGATGGTGTTCCAGAACCCCGGCGCGTCGCTGAACCCACGCCGGACCGTGGGGCAGTCGATCCGCGTCGCACTCGATGCCCATCACTATGCCGGTGACCGCAAGGCGCGTGTGGCCAAGCTTTTGGAAATGGTGCAGATGCCGCGCCACTTTGCCGACCGCTATCCGCACGAGCTTTCTGGCGGGCAAAAGCAGCGCGTCGCCATCGCCCGCGCCCTTGCCGTTGAACCCCGCCTTCTGGTGCTGGATGAGCCGACATCGGCCCTTGACGTATCGGTCCAGGCCCGCGTGATCGAGCTTCTGGAGGGCCTCGTCGACCAGCTTGGCCTGACCTACCTTTTCATCAGCCATGACCTGAGCCTGATGCGCAACTTTGCCCAGGACGTCGGTGTCCTTTACCTCGGCAAGATCGTCGAGACGGGCCCCGTGGCTTCGGTCTTTGCCGATCCCCGACACGATTACACCCGCCTCCTGCTTGCCTCTGTCCCCGTCATTTCAGCCGAGGAAGAGGCGTTGAGGCCCAAGATCCCCCTTATCAACGGCGAGATACCAACCGCCGAAGACCTGCTTGCATTGCGCACCCAGGCCCAAACGAAGGAAGCACAGACATGATCCGGATCGGCATAGACGTGGGCGGCACCAATACCGATGCCGTCGTGATGGATGGCAACACGGTCATCGCAGGCGTAAAGGCCGCGACCAGCAAGGATGTGATGACCGGCGTGGTCAACGCCCTGCGCAAGGTGCTTGATGCCGCCGGGATGGAGGCCTCGGCCGTTGACGTGGTGATGATCGGGACCACCCATTTCACCAACGCCGTCGTCCAACGCCGCGACCTTGCACCGACCGCCGCCGTCCGGCTGTGCCTGCCCGCCACCGCGTCCCTGCCCCCGATGGTCGACTGGCCCGAGGACCTGCGCGACGTGATCGGCAACCATTGGTTCCTGGCCCATGGCGGCAATGAATTCGACGGGCGGGTGATCTCGCCGATCGACGAGGCAGAGCTTGTCGCCATCGCGGACCAGATCCGCGAACGGGGCGTCAAGTCGGTCGCCGTCACGGCGGTCTTTTCCCCCGTCTCTACGGACTTTGAGCGTCAGGCAGGTGAGATCCTGGCCAAGGCCCTGCCCGAGGCCCATATCACCCTGTCCTCAGACATCGGCCGCATCGGCCTGCTTGAACGCGAGAATGCCGCCATCATGAACGCCTGTCTGCGCGACCTGTCGCGCGATGTGGTCGCGGCCTTTCGCGGAGCGCTGGCCGATGTAGGCTTTACCGCTCGGTTCTACCTGACCCAGAACGACGGCACCCTGATGGATGCCGAATTTGCCGAAAGGTTCCCGGTTCTGACTTTTGCCTCCGGCCCCACAAACTCCATGCGCGGAGCGGCATTTCTGTCCGGGGTGCAGGACGCCATCGTCGTCGATATCGGCGGCACGACCTCGGACGTTGGGTCCCTGCAAAAGGGCTTCCCGAGGCAGGCCACCGTCGCGGTCGAGGTTGGCGGCGTGCGCACCAACTTTCGCATGCCGGACGTCTTTTCCATCGGCCTTGGGGGCGGATCGCTCGTCGTCGATGGCCCGGACGCTCTGACGGTCGGCCCGCAGTCCGTCGGCTACCGGATTGTCACCGAGGCGCTGATTTTCGGGGGCGAGACGCTGACCACCTCTGACATCATCGTGGCCGATGGGGCCGCCGACCTTGGCGACAAGAGCAAGGTCGCGGGCCTCAGCCCGGACCTGATCCGCAAGGCGCGGGACCGCATTGCCTTTATGCTCGAGGATTCTGTCGAACGCGCCCGCATCTCGGCTGACCCCCTTCCCGTCATCGTGGTGGGTGGCGGCTCGATCCTGGTTGAGGGGCCGATTGCAGGGCTGGAGCTGATCATGCCCAACCATTTCGCCGTGGCCAATGCCGTGGGCGCCGCCATCGCCCAGGTCAGCGGTGAGGTCGATCGGGTGTATTCCTTAGCAGAGATTGGCCGCGACGAGGCGCTGACCGACGCCAAGGCCCGCGCGACAGAGGCCGCCGTGGCCGCGGGTGCCCGGCGCGAAACCATTGAGATCGTCGATGTCGAGGATGTCCCGCTGGCCTACCTGCCCGGCAATGCCACCCGCGTGCGGGTCAAGGCGGTGGGTGAACTTCATGTCGGCTAAAGACGCCTATCCGCTGCTTGAGGCAGACCTTCTGCCACTTTCCATCGGGGCGGCCCTTCTGGGCACCGGCGGCGGGGGAAACCCCTATGTCGGCATGCTGCGATCCCGCGAACTGCTGCGCAAAGGGGCGACGGTCGACATCCTCCCGCTTGAGGCGCTGCCGGATGACGCCTGGATCGGCGAGGTGGGTGGCATCGGCGCCCCGGTTGTCGGCGTTGAAAAGATCGAACAGGGCGAGGAATGCTACTGCGCCATGCGCGCCGTTGAGGACGTGGCCAAGGTCAAGATGTCGGCGCTGATCTGCGCCGAGATCGGCGGGGCCAATTCGATGGAGCCGGTGATCACGGCCGCGCAGGCGGGCCTGCCCGTCATCGACGGGGACGGCATGGGCCGGGCCTTTCCCGAAGTGCAGATGACGACGTTCTTCATCTACGGGGCCAAACCTGCCCCCGCCGCCATTGCAGATGACAAGGGCAACACGGTGGTGTTCCGCGACGTGGTCGACATGTACTGGCTGGAACGGTTCGCCCGCGACACCTCTGTCGCGATGGGGGCGGCGGCCGGTCTGGCGATTGCGCCCATGCGGATGGACTTTGTGCGGCGCACAGCAGTGCCCAACACGATGACACAGGCCCTTCAGATCGGGCGGACGGTGCTTGATGCCCGCGCCCGCAGGCTGGACGTCGTGGACCGGGTAATTGCCACCACTGGGGCCACCCTGTTCTTTACCGGCAAGATTACCGACATCCGGCGCGAGCTGAAGGGTGGTTTTGCCCGGGGCGAGGCCAAGATCGCAGGATCGGGCGACTGGCAGGGCTGCGAAGGGCGGATCGCCATCCAGAACGAAAACCTTGTCCTGTGGGTCGACGGCACGCCCGTCATCATGGTCCCCGACCTGATCATTAACCTTGACCTCGAAACCGGGGAACCGATCACCACTGAGGTCTTGCGCTACGGCCAGCGGGTCGCGGTGATCGGCCTGCCCGTCCACGACCTGATGAAAACACCCGAGGCGATGGCCGTCGTCGGCCCTCAGGCCTTTGGTTATCCCGACCTCACATTCACCCCCCTGGCCCTTGGTCCGGTGCACGGCTGAAAGGAACTGACATGACCATTCTGCGCAAAATCGACGTGGCCGATATGGAGGACATCGCCATAGGCGGGGCTGTTCTTGGCACTGGCGGCGGGGGCGACCCCTATGTGGGCAAGCTAATGGCCCAGCAGGCCATTCGCCAATACGGGCCGGTCAGCCTTATGGATGTGTCAGAGCTGGATGACGACGCCCTGGTCGTCCCGGTCTGCATGATGGGCGCCCCCACCGTCATGACCGAAAAGCTGCCCCAGGGGGACGAGTTGATGAACGCCTTCCGGGCGCTTGAAAAGGTGATGGGCCGCAAGATCGACGCCGTCCTGTGCGGCGAGGCGGGGGGCGTCAACTCGACCACGCCCTTTGTCGTTGCCGCCGCCTCTGGCCTGCCGCTCATTGACGGCGACGGCATGGGCCGGGCCTTCCCCGAGCTGCAGATGGTCACCTTTACCCTTTCCGGGGTATCGGCCACCCCAATGGTGCTGTGCGATGACAAGGGCAATTCGCTAGTCCTCGACACGGTGTCGAACGCCTGGACAGAGCGGCTGGCCCGGGCCGCCACGATCGAGATGGGGGGATCGGCGCTGCTGGCGTTTTACCCGATGTCGGGCAAGGTCGCCAAAGAGGCCGTGGTGCGGGGCACCCTGTCGCTATGTGCCAAGGTGGGCGAGACCCTGCGCAGCGCCCGGGCCGCCCACGCCGACCCTGTCGCAGCATTGGCAGACCTGCTGGGGGCGCAGATCCTGTTCCATGGCCGGATCATGGACATCGAACGGCGTACCGAAGGCGGCTTTGCCCGGGGCAAGGCCACTGTGTCGGGGGTCGAAGAGTATCGCAACCAGACCCTGCGCCTTGATTTTCAGAACGAATTTCTGATTGCAGAAAAGGACGGCACCGTGCTGGCCACCACCCCCGACCTGATTACCCTTGTCGAGGCGGATAGCGGCGATCCGGTGACCACCGATTCCCTGAAATACGGTCAAAGGCTGATCACCCTTGCCTGGCCCTGCAACCCGCTCTGGCGGACGCCCGAAGGGATCAAGCTGGTCGGCCCGCGCTACTTCAAATACGATAGGGATTATGTGCCTCTAGGGGAATGAGGCCGATTAGACGGAACGTCCAAGAACCGCAATTTCGGCCCTCATGCTACAAGGCAAACGAGCGCAACCCGCTTTGTAGAAGCACAGACAAGCCAAACAGGGGCATGTCTTGGCGCGGTCGACATAATGGACGATGTGTCGCAGCCCCTTGGCTCCCCTTGCCGCCCCAAACTGACAAAGCACCTCTGTCTGTGCTACCCTGCATCAACACACGTAGGATGGAACGACACCAAGTGTATGAGCCCTTCACCACCAGTTTCGGCGCTGTAGCGGCACGCTGTCAGGCCAAGAGCAAGCGCAGCGGTGTGCAGTGCTGCAAGCCTGCGATGCGCGGCAAGGCCGTGTGCAGGACGCATGGTGGGGCGTCTACGGGTGCAAGGACGCAGCAAGGCCGAGAGCGCTGCGCGCAGGCCAAGACCATACATGGCCGGGAAACGCGCGAGATAAGACGCAAGCGGGCAGAAAAGCTCATGGAGTTGCGTGAGCTCGAGGGGGCCATGCTGACCCTTGGTATGATCAAAACACCCTGACCAGTTCCATATGCAGCAGAACGCCTCACCGTTCGTGTGGAATCATTTGTAGAGGTGAGAAGGGGTGTCGTGGTGCGTAAGTGGGGGTACCCCTTGGGTGGGGTCTGATCTGAGGGGATATTTTTGTGATGGGGTGGGGTGCAACAATTTCAGTTAGGGGACGGATTAGGGGACGCGCCATGCGGTCTGTCAATTTTTTACATTAAAATCAGAAGCTTAAGCCAAAGAAGTGGCGGTTACGAGGTGATACGGCAGCCCCAGTGAGGCTGAAACCGACAAGAGCGTCCGATATTGAAACGCCTCATAGCCGCCCCCAACATCTGCAGGGCTCGAGAACTTCACATCCTCGCCTGGCAGCAGCACCTGCATCGTGCCGGGCTCAAGACTCGCAATGGCGGCACCATCGAGATCAGCTGCCCCTTCGCCCATCATCGGGTCTTCGGGGGCCGTCTTGGTGATGAAGCCCGCGAACATCGCCGCGGTCTTTTTGCGGTCGAGTTCAGCATCGTCATATTGGTCAAGCAGGAACAGTCGCACCATCGCAGGCGCCACATGTGGCAGGCCCCGGATCTGACCCGCATCGATCGGCCGGTAGATGTGCAAGACCTCTTCGGCCGGCACGCGGACGGTGTCGGGAACGGCCACACGCTGATCCGTGCTGTCGCCCGGATGGCGGCGGCGGAAGTGATAGGCCACCCGTCGCCCGATCAGGTCGAACTCGATCCCGCAGCGGATGCGGTTCCCGTTCGGGTCCATCTCTGTCTTCTCAAACGGCAGCATCTCGGATTGCAGAAGCTGCAGTTGCAGAGGCACCAGCAGCCCGTCCTCCGCCCGCCTGGGCCTCAGGCGCACGAAGCACTCGCCCGCCACAAACATCTCGCGCGCGATCATGGCCTGCAGACCGTAGAAGTCGGTCAGCCCATCGGCATCCGCTTCATCCGTCCAAGCGAGCCAGAGCTTCTGGACCCGGTCACGCAGTGCCGCATCCGTAATGAGCGAAGACGGTTTGATGCCGTCGCCCACCAGATTGGCCGCAAAAGCCTCACAGGCATTGGCTGCATAGCCGTTGGTCACCACTAATTCCCGTGAACGGGCCAGCAGTCTGGGTCCTCCGGAGGCGACCAGCGCATTGATGTTCTCGAGCGGTGGGTTCCAGCCTCGCAAGCGGCGCTTGGCCATCGCCCCCTCAAGCCGCGCGCGCATGGCTGCAGGGCCGCCAGGCTTGGGGCGGCGAAACAGGTCAAACATCCCCATCTCTGTTAGAGCCCCTTGGCGGTCGCAACGCGGACGTGCCGCACGATCCGCCGCCCCTCTGCCGCCGCGATGTCGCGGTCCAGCGCCTCGATGGCCCGGTCGATCTCTGGGACAGAGCGATAGTCGACCGTTTTGCCGTCGTAGCTGACCCGGGCCACGCCCGAGGCGCGCTGCGACGTCAGGGTCTCCCGGCGGAGTTTCAGTGTCGCCAGATCCGCCATGCCCAAACTCATCCCATGTATGTTGACCGCGCAACGCGGCGCACCTGTGCCTTGCGTACAGATTGCGGGCCCCCGGCAAAGGTGGCGCCCTTGGCATCAGCGACAGCAAACTGCGCCGCCAACTCCTCCCACCTCGCATCCGACCACCGGTCTGCTCCAAGGATCCAGGCCGCAGCCCGCGCATAGACACGGCAGTCGAGTGCCTCGTTGCGTTCCCGCAACTTTTGCCATTCGAGTTTGGCGAAGCCGCGCTTGTTCTTGACGGTGACCAACTGCTCGGCAGTGAGCTGCTTCAGCCACTCCGCATCGACCCACCCCGGTAGATGAAGAAAGCCGGGAGGAAACCGCTCTCCATCCCCCGGGCTGGTGACCTCCGGTGGATCAAGCCGCAGGAACCGATAGGTCTCGGCCTTAAAGGTCGAGGTTGCAATGGTCCAAAGCCGCGCCCCACGGCGAAGACGTTTGCCGCCGATGGTGGCGTCCACATAGGTCGGGCCTGTCACCGGGCTTGCCCGATTGAAGCCCTCAAGGCCTTTGATCGGCGCGACCT
>ERZ887849.2036-NODE-2036-length-17308-cov-7.310787_pt1 | contig 17308 bp, 12 predicted proteins | sample MGYA00521267_ERZ887849 | MGnify/ENA primary metagenome ERZ887849 (study PRJEB32303, sample SAMEA104408601) | aquatic metagenome | biome: Brackish water; feature: Pelagic; material: water | place: Baltic Sea | collected 2014-06-06T16:11:00 | depth 2,863 m ... | reverse complement strand
TGGTCCTCCGCTTTCCTAATTATAGAGGCGGACCACTTCAAAGGGGGAGGCTCAGTATCTCCAAAATCTTCTTCAGCGTAACCAGAAACAAAAACCACCCGCGCATTCGGCCGCGTCTTGAGCGCTTGCTGCACCCAGCTTGGGCCATCCAGACCCGGCATCACCACATCGGTCACAAAGACATCGATGGCGAGACTCTCATCCTTTAACAACTCTAACGCATCCTCTGCTGATTCGGCCTCCAGCACGGTGAATCCACGCATTTGAAGAGCACGTGACGCAAAGGCGCGCACAGGCGCCTCGTCCTCAACGAGAAGCACAACTCCTTCGGCCAGCGCGGCTGGCACCTCAGCCTGTGCGCGTTCCTCAGGGTTGCGCACAACAGTGTCATGGGCCGGAAAGAGCAGAAAAAATGTCGTCCCAACGCCCTGCTCGCTGTCGACAAAGATAAAGCCGCAAGTTTGCTTTACGATGCCGTAGGCTGTGGATAGGCCCAGCCCTGTGCCTTCACCGGTGCGCTTGGTCGTGAAAAAGGGTTCAAACACTTTTTGCAGCTTGTCAGGCGCGATCCCAATCCCTTCATCGGTCACGCTGATTTTGACGTAGCGGCCTGGGGCAAGAACCGCGCGGTCCCTGTGCATCGGTTCTGTCAGGGTGATATTTTCGGTGGTGACTTTGATATCGCCCCCGCTCGGCATTGCATCCCGGGCGTTGACGACAAGGTTCATCATCACCTGTTCAAACTGCCGCTTGTCCGCGCGAATGGACCACAGGGTTGGATCATGAGACAGCGACAGCAACACCTTCTCTCCGACAAGGCGGTTGAGCAGATGGGTCAGCTCCGACATCGCATCGCGCAGGTCCATTACCTCCGGCCGGAGGGTTTGTTTGCGCGAATACGCCAAAAGCTGATTGACCAAAGACGCAGCCCGGTTGGCGTTCTGGTGTATCTGAAGCAAGTCGCTGTAGTCCGAATCGCCTTGGTCATGCCGCAGCAAAAGCAGATCGCAATGCCCCGAAATCGCCGTCAGCAGGTTGTTGAAATCATGCGCAACGCCGCCCGCGAGTTGCCCGATAGCCTGCATTTTCTGGCTTTGGACAAATTGCGCCTCAAGGCTTTTGAGCTCAGTCGCATCCGTCAGAACGGCGATTAGAACCGTCTCACCCTCTTCAATGGCACGGTTCAGCGTAACTTGAACGAAGGTTTCCTCATCAGCTCGTTTCACGCGCAAAAACTCGGAATGCACCGTCCCCCGCGCAAGTGCCGCATCCTCCAGCCAGTCTGGGATCGAGCGCCCGAGCCCCTCCAGAAGATCGGTGATTGCGTTGTCTTGGCATGTCTCACAGGCCAAAAGCTCCCTTGCAGGGCGGTTGGACAGCTCAATCTTTCCGTCACGTCCCAACTTCAGCAGCGGCACTGGCAACTCGTCAAAGAAGGCCCAGCCATCTGGTTGGCGCTCCGTTGCTTTTACACCGGGCAGAATAAACACTTCGCGCCGCCCGGCGATGCCTTCAAGCTCAACTATAAGGCAAGATTGCAGGCCTGTTTGCGTGCTGATATCGTTGAGTTGCCCCGACCGTAGCGGCAGTTTTGGGCAAATACGATCCAGCGTGCGCGCCCGCTCTCCAACGAATGCTCGCGCGGCATCATTCATAAAAAGCACTGCATTATTGCGCCCCACAGTCAGCATGGGGAGCGGGACAGCGTCGGTCCGGCGTGCCGCCAGATCCGCAGATTTCTCGATACGCCAAAGAAATCGGCCCTGCCCTGCGCAGTGCACACTGACGCGCACATGCCCCGCACCGGTCACCACATCTTCATGTGCGGAGGCAACGGCGCCGGCGCGGCTTTGCAACCGAAAGAGCAGCGCCCCCGGGTTCGCTATCACTTTGTGCAAAGCGCGTGCGAGGGTCTCGGCCTTGGACGCGTCATAGGTTTTATCTGCGGCGCGATTCCAATAGCATATTTCACCACTCTCGCCGGTCACAATACTGGGGGCGGCGTCATGCTCGATCAGCGTGGCGACGGCTCCCACCACATGCGCATCCGTCGTGCTTTCGTACCAATCAATCGCTATGATCCAACCCGCACTCCCGCACAGCACGGCTGCCACCGCGAAAAGCACCATACGCTCTGCGCCTGCGGGAATGATGAAAGCCGTCACGAGGAACATGATCGCCGCGCAGAATATCAGACCTGCATGAGGCCGCATCTGCGACGCGGCGCGGCGCGCGGGGGTGAGAGGCGTCGAAAAAAAGGTCAAGCGTAGCAATCCTGTGGTCGAGACTCGGTCCCCCAACGATTGGTTCAAATATCTTAAGGGCTGCTTAACGTCAGCCAATTTACGACGTCAGGGTTGTGGATAACTTTATCACTCTCGAAATAAGTGCGCTATAAAGAAACCATCGCCCCCATCCGAAACTGGCCAAACCTGTTGTTTTTCGATCCGCCAGCCAGGCATAGCGCCCGTAAACGCCTCTATTCTGTGCATGTTTTCACACGCAAATACCGAGCACGTGGCGTAGACAAGCCGTCCACCCGGTGCGACGAGCGGTGCGGCATTGCGCAGCACCTCGTCCTGAAGAGCCGTGAGCGCCTCAAGCCGCTCAGGCGTCAGGCGCCACTTCGCCTCCGGTGCGCGGCGCCATGTTCCACTGCCTGAACAGGGCGCATCGCAGAGCACTATATCATAAGGCGCGCCTTGCTCCGGCGCCTCAAGCACAGGGATCTGCACCCCCGCACGGGCCGCACGCGCAGGCAGGTCGCGCATCCGCTCGGGTGCGATGTCCCACGCGGCAACAGTCGCGCCGCGCGCCGCGAGCGCCAGCGCCTTGCCACCACCGCCCGCGCAATAATCCAGGACGCGCGTGCCGGGCACGACTTGCACAGTCTGCATCGCCGCCTGGCTTGACCCGTCCTGAAGCTCCACAAGACCTCGTTCATAGGCGTCACTCAACGCGATCTTTCGCGCGCCAGAGCTCACAATTAACGACGTTTTGGCAATAGGATGCGGGGCGGAGCAAATGTTACTTTCCACCAGAGCAGCAATGACTTCCTCCGACGTGCAACGCGCGCTATTTACCCTCAGTATCACCGGGGCGCGCTCACGCAACGCCATCGCATATGCCTCAGCCTCCACCCCGAGATCGTCTTGAGCCAGCGCGCCTATCCAATCAGGCAAGTCCCATGCAGCAAAGCCGGCAGGCGGCTTGCCCGCACTGGTCTCTTGCATGCTCAATGCCTCGGGTGCGTGACCGATCCCTGTATAGAGTTCCGCCAAATCCGCTCCGGCTGCCCTCAGCGCACCAATCATGCGCGCGCGGCCTGTCTCGCCACCTCCAAGGGCGGCGCAGGACCGCCAGCAGCGCAGCACAGAAAACACGTGATCCCGGACCGCCGCGCGATCCTTGGAACCTGCATAACGCGCGCCACGTGCCCAGCTCGTCAGAGCCTTTTCGGCGGCCATACCGGCCACGATCCGGTCGATAACCTCAGCAGCGGCAGCGACCCGCGCACCAGGGGTCACACCGGGCCCCTGACATTAAGAAAGGATCCAAGGGCGCTGTATTTAAACATTATCCGACCCGATAATTCGGACTTTCCCGAGTAATCTGTACGTCGTGCACGTGGCTCTCAGTCAGACCCGCGCCCGTGATTTTCACAAACGTGCAGTTTGAGCGCATGGCCTCAATTGTGCCATTCCCGGTATAGCCCATCGCAGCGCGCAAACCGCCCACAAGCTGGTGGATCACCTGCCCTGCGCTGCCCTTGTAGGGCACTTGCCCCTCGACACCCTCGGGGACCAGCTTGTCACTCGCCGCGTCCTTCTGAAAATACCGATCCGCGGAACCACGCGCCATAGCGCCAAGGCTGCCCATCCCGCGATACGCTTTGTAGGAGCGGCCCTGATATAGGATCACCTCCCCGGGGCTCTCGTCGGTCCCGGCAATCATTGAGCCCACCATCGCGCAGGAGGCGCCAGCCGCAATCGCCTTGGCAAAATCGCCAGAAAACTTGATGCCACCATCGGCAATGATCGGCACGTTGCCCGCCGCCGCCGCGCAATCCATGATAGCGGTCATCTGCGGCATGCCCACGCCCGCTACCATCCGCGTGGTGCAGATCGAGCCCGGCCCGATCCCCACCTTCACCGCATCCGCGCCCGCGCCGATCAAAGCGCGAACAGCCTCGCCCGTAGCCACATTGCCCGCGACGACCTGCACCTCATTGCTGAGCGCCTTGACCCGCTCCACAGCGATTCCCACGCTTTCAGAATGGCCATGGGCCGTGTCGATCACGATCATATCCACGCCCGCATCGATCAGGGCCTGAGACCGCTCAAACCCTGCATCGCCCACGGTGGAGGCGGCCGCGACGCGCAAACGGCCCAGCTCATCCTTGCAGGCGGTCGGATTGAGCACCGCCTGTTCGGTGTCTTTCAGCGTCAAAAGCCCGGTCAGCTTGCCCTGCCCATCGGTGACCAGAAGCTTCTCGATACGGCGCGCTTTCATCAGGCTCTTGGCCTCTTCCAGCTCCGCAGGCTCGTGCAGAAGGGCCAGATTGTCGGAGGTCATCATCGCATGCACGGGTGTTGCGTCATCCTCCGCAAAGCGCATGTCGCGGTTGGTCACAATCCCGACCACCCGGCCCGATCCATCGACCACGGGGAATCCCGTCACGCGGTAACGTTCCTGAAGCGCCTTGGCATCGGCCAGCGTCTGATCGGCGGTGAGGGTGATGGGGTTGTAGACGATCCCGCTCTCGAAGCGTTTGACGCGGCGCACTTCCTGGGCCTGTTCCTCGATGGTGAGGTTGCGGTGCACCACGCCCATGCCACCCGCCTGCGCCATGCAAATCGCCATGCGTCCCTCAGTCACGGTGTCCATCGCCGAGCTCAGAAGCGGGATGTTGAGAGCGATAGATTGCGTCACCCGCGTGCGCGTATCGGCGGTGCTGGGAAGCACGTTCGAGGCCGCAGGGACAAGCAGAACATCATCGAAGGTAAGGGCCTCACGGATTTCCATTGCACATCTCCTTGGCAAAGCTCGTTTGGCGCGTCCCTATCGCATGGGCGCGGGGGAAAGGAAAGCACGTATCTGCCGTTGCCAGCGGGGCTTCGCCGCCGATAGGCTATGCACACGCGCCACATCAGGAGACAACGCCATGAGCACCCACGGATATGAAACAGGCCGCCTCGATCTGCCCTTCGTGGGCATTTGCACCTTCGGCAAACGCCCCTATCAGCCGGATTGGAGCGCGCTCAGCGCCGATATTGCGATCATCGGCGCGCCGTTCGACGGCGGCACGCAATACCGCCCCGGCGCGCGCTTCGGCCCGCGATCGGTACGCGAGGCGTCGACCCTCTTCAGCTTTGGCCATGCGGGCGCTTATGACCACGAGGATGATACGACCTATCTACCCGGCGATGTCCGCATCGAGGATATGGGCGACGCCGATATCGTCCATACCGATACGGGCCAGAGCCACGCTAATATCGCCAAGGCCGTGCGCGCGGCGCTGGATGCGGGCGCGCTTCCCGTCACGATTGGCGGCGATCACTCGATAAACATTCCCTGCATCGACGCGTTTGAGGGCCATGGCGACATCCACATCCTTCAGATCGACGCTCATCTCGATTTCGTGGACGAACGCCACGGTGTCCGCAACGGCCATGGCAACCCGATGCGCCGCGCCGCCGAGAAGCCTTATGTCACAGGCCTCACACAGATCGGCATCCGCAACGTCTCCTCAACCGCCAAGGAAGGCTACGCTGCCGCCCGCGCCATGGGCTCTGATATCTTGTCGGTCCGACAGACCCGCGCGCTGGGGGCTGCAGCCACGGCTGCCCGCATCCCCAAAGGCGCACGGCTCTACATCACTATCGATATCGACGCGTTCTGCCCCTCCATAGCCCCCGGCACAGGCACGCCCAGCCATGGCGGCTTTCTCTACTACGAGGTGCTGGAAATCCTGCAAAACGTGGCCCAAACCCATGAGATCGTTGGCATTGATCTGGTCGAGGTCGCCCCGGCCTATGACCCAACGGACAGCACATCAATCCTTGCAGCACAGCTCTTGCTGAACCTTCTTGGATTCATCTTCCACGCCCGCAAAGCGTAAGCGCCACGCGCGCCACGAACACCCGCCGCCGGGCCCCTCCCGCAGGGATCGGCCCGGCTGATCCTGCGCGCGCGACAGCGCGCTCCTTTGGATCAGGCCACCAGCCTCGCATCATGCCGCACGCGTGCATTATTATGACGCAATCCACCCGCCCCGCGCGCGCTAAAACTCTATGGTCTGCGCAGACATCCGCGCGCGCACCCGCGCACCGCCAAGGAGCACCCATGAGCACCGATCCCCTCGTCGTCTTCACGCCCTCGGGCAAACGTGGTCATTTCCCGGTCGGCACACCTGTTCTCACGGCCGCGCGCCAACTGGGCGTCGATCTCGATTCGGTCTGTGGCGGGCGCGGCATCTGTTCCAAATGCCAGATCACCCCCTCTTATGGTGAGTTCTCCAAGCACGGTATCACGGCGCTTGAGGGGGCCTTGTCAGACTGGAACTCGGTCGAGCAGCGCTATGACGACAAACGCGGCCTCAAAACCGGTCGCCGCCTCGGCTGTCAGGCCACCGTCAGGGGCGATATCGTCATCGACGTGCCGCCCGAATCTCAGGTCCACCGCCAGGTCGTGCGCAAGGCCGCCTCCACCCGCGCGATGGTCATGGACCCCGCCACGCGGCTTTATTTCGTCGAGGTGGACGAGCCCGACATGCACACGCCCACAGGCGATCTGGAGCGGCTTGAGCGCGCCCTGCGCGAGCAATGGGAGATCCCCGCAATCCGGGCCGATCTGACGCTCCTGTCCAAGCTGCAACCCGTTCTGCGCAAGGGCAAATGGCAGGTCACAGTGGCGCTGCATAAGTCCCACACAGACACCGTTGCACGGCTGATCGAAATCTGGCCGGGGCTGCATGAGGGTGGGCTCTACGGGCTGGCCATCGATCTGGGCTCCACCACCATCGCGGCGCATCTGACCGATCTCGAAACCGGCGCTGTCACTGCATCCTCGGGCATCATGAACCCGCAAATCCGCTTTGGCGAAGACCTGATGAGCCGGGTCTCCTACGCGATGATGAACCCCGGCGGGGACAAGGAAATGACCCGCGCCGTGCGCGAGGCGATGGACACGCTTTTTGCCGAGATCGCGACCGAAGCGGGGATTGATCCTGCGCTGATCGTGGAGACGGTGATCGTCTGCAATCCGGTCATGCACCACCTTCTCTTGGGGATTGACCCGGTTGAGCTGGGACAAGCCCCTTTCGCGCTCACCACATCCGAGAGCATCTCGATGGATGCACGCGATCTGGGCCTCACCGCGATCAACACCCGCGCGCGCACTTACATTCTGCCCTGCATCGCGGGCCATGTCGGGGCCGATGCCGCCGCCGTGGCGCTGTCGGAAGAGCCGGGCAAATCCGATGATCTCGTGCTGATCGTCGATGTGGGCACCAACGCCGAGATCCTGCTGGGCGATAAATCCCGCGTTCTCGCCTGCTCCTCGCCCACCGGCCCTGCCTTTGAGGGCGCGCAGATCAGCTCGGGCCAGCGCGCGGCCCCCGGTGCCATCGAGGCGATCCGCATTGATCCCGAAACCAAGGAACCGCGTTTCCACGTCATCGGGTGCGAGCTTTGGTCTGATCAGGAGGGCTTCGACGCCGCCACCGCAGGCTCTGGTATCACCGGAATCTGCGGGTCAGGCATCATCGAGGCAGTGGCCGAGCTGCGCATCGCAGGGCTGATGGACGAGAACGGCCTCTTGGGCTCTGCCGAGGCCACGGCCACGCCGCGCATGGTGCCCGAGGGGCGCACACATAGCTATCTGGTGCACGATTCCACCGCAGAGGGCGGCCCGCGCATCACCGTGACCCAAGGCGACATCCGCGCCATTCAACTCGCGAAATCAGCACTTTACGCAGGTGCGCGGCTTTTGATGGATGAGCGCGGCGTGGACAAGGTGGACCGGGTAGTGCTGGCCGGTGCGTTTGGTGCGCATATCTCCAACCTGCACGCGATGGTGCTGGGCATGATCCCGGACGCGCCTCTCGACAAGGTCACCTCGGCCGGGAACGCCGCTGGCACGGGTGCGCGTATCGCGCTCTGCTCGGTCGAGGCACGGCGCGAGATCGAGCGCGTCGTGGGCCAGATCACCAAGGTCGAGACGGCGATTGAGCCAAAATTTCAGGAACATTTCGTCGCCGCAAACGCGATCCCGCACAAGACGGATAAATTCCCGGAACTGTCAAAAATCATCACCTTGCCCAGCCCGAATTTCAACGCCGGCTCGGGCGGCGGTGCAGGCGGTCGGCGCAGACGGCGCGGTTAGCATCACGCGAGGCGCCGGACCTGCGTCCGGGCCTCGCACGCGTTCTCAAAGCTCAGTAATTGCCCGCCACGTATTTCGCGATGGCCCCGCCGCGCGAATTGACGTCCAGCTTTTGGTAGATCGCCTTGAGGTAATACTTCACCGTATTCTCAGACAGGCCCAACCGGGCCGAAATCTGGAAATTAGTGAGACCGTCGACCAAAAGCCCGAGTATCTCATGCTCGCGCCGCGACAGGCTGTCGGCCTGCTCATTGGTGAGGCGGCGCAGAATATCCGTGGGCACGATGGAGTGCCCCTCCACCAGCTTGCCAAGGATCTTTGGCAGGCTGATCAGAATCTGGCTCATCATGCAGACAGAATTGGCCCCGGATTTGATCGCAGCCCGGATGAACGCAAACTCGGTCTCATCGGCCACAACGACAACCATCGCCGCCGGATAGTCGCGTCTGAGCATATCGAGCGCATCCGACAAGTCAGCATCCGCAAGCCTTACACCTAGAATCACAATCACCTGCCCCCGTTCGGCTTCCAGAAGCTTGCGCAGCCCGGAAAGCTCGGTCGCAAAGCTGCCTAGTTCCACTCCGGAGATTTGCCCCAGAAGTGAGCCAATGCCTTGGCAAACGATCAATTGGCGATCGGCCACAATAACACGGGATATCGGGAGGGTGATGTCGTCCATCAGCAATAGCTGCACAACCGCGCGCGGATTGTCACGTGATTCTCGCACATTGCCCGCAAGAGTGCCGCAGCACCGTTGCAAAAACCGTACCGCACAGTCCGGCCTGCGCCACCCCAGCGGGTAGCGCCGCCCTACCCGTTCGCGCACAGCTGTCGCCCCGTGTTCGCTCAGGCCATTCCTTCGGGGATATTCGCGCAGCGGCCCCCGTAACATAAAGCAGCCAAACATCAGGAGGAGACACATCATGAACGGCAATAAGCACCTATTCATCCCCGGCCCCACCAACGTGCCCGAAGAGGTGCGTCGCGCCATGAACGTGCCGATGGAGGACATGCGTGCGCCGGACTTTGGCGATTTCGTCACCAGCCTTCTGACCGACATGAAAAAAGCCTTCCGCATGGAAAACGGCCGTGTCTTCATCTTCCCTTCCTCCGGGACCGGCGCATGGGAATCGGCGATCCAAAACACGCTGACGGCAGGCGACAAGGTTTTGATGTCACGCTTTGGTCAGTTCAGCCTGCTCTGGGTCGATATGGCCGAGCGTCTGGGCCTGAATGTTGAACTTTGCGATGTGGAATGGGGCAAAGGCGTCCCGCTTGAAGATTATGAGCGTATCCTCAAAGCCGACACCAAGCATGAGATCAAAGCCGTGTTCGCCACGCAAAACGAGACGGCCACTGGCGTGTCGTCGGATGTCGAAGGCGTGCGCCGCGCGCTGGACGCAGCTGGCCACACGGCGATGCTCTTTGTGGATGGTGTGAGCTCCATCGCGTCGATTCCGTTCGAGATGGACAAATGGGGCGTCGATCTGGCCGTCTCCGGCAGCCAGAAAGGCTTCATGCTGCCTGCGGGCCTTGGCTTTCTTGCGGCAAGTGAGAAGGCATTGGCGGCCAACGCGTCCAATTCCGAGAAAATGACCCGCTGCTATTTCAGCTTCGAGGACATGATCAAGCTGAACGACACAGGCTATTTCCCTTACACCCCCGCGACACAGCTTCTGCGCGGTCTGCGCACGGCGCTCGACATGATCCTTGCGGACGGGATGGAGAGCATCTGGGCGCGTCACAAATTCCACGCCGAAGGCGTGCGCCGCGCCGTGGCTGCATGGGATGGGTGTGAATTGGTCGCAAAGGGGCCTGAATGGGCGTCCGACACTGTATCGGCAATCTACACGCCCGAGGGCGTCGATGCGCGCGATGTGATCTCTGGCGCGTATTACAAATATCAAACCTCGCTCGGCACAGGCCTCAACAAGCTGATGGGCAAGGCGTTCCGGATCGGCCACCTTGGGTCGCTCAATCCCGTCATGCTCTGTGGTGCTATTTCCGCCGCGGAAATGGCCCTTCTGGATGCGGGTGCGAAAATTCAGCCTGGCTCCGGCGTGGCCGCCGCCCAAGAACATTACCGCACCAAAAGCGCGTAAGGAGATCACACCATGAGCAATCCAAAAATCCTCGTCACCCGCCAATGGCCCACGGGCCCACAAGAGCGGTTGGCGGCAAGCCATGATGTGACTTTCCGCACCCCAGACACGACGATGAGCCATGATGAGTTCATGGCCGCCGCCGAGACCTATGACGTGATCATGCCGACCGTCTCGGACAAGATCCCGGCAGAGTTCTATCCAGCGGCCAAAGGCAAGGTGAAGATGCTTGCCAGCTACGGCGTGGGCTACAACCATATCGACGTGGACGCGGCGCGCGCAAATGGCATCGCGGTAACCAACACGCCCGACGTGCTGACCGATTGCACCGCCGATCTGGCGATGGGGCTGCTTCTGGCCGCCGCGCGCCGTATTGGCGAGGGCGAACGTGAGACCCGCGCGGGCAAATGGGAAGGCTGGCGCCCCACCCATATGATCGGCAAGAAGGTGACCGGTGCCACGCTCGGCATCGTCGGCTTTGGCCGCATTGGGCAGGCGATGGCACGGCGTGCGCATTTCGGCTTTGGTATGAAGGTCGTGTTTCAGGATGCGTGGAACGTGCCGAATGATATCAAGGCGGCGAACGGCAATGCCGAGCAATTGGGCAGCATTGAAGAGGTAGCGGCCGCGTCGGATTTCCTGTCGCTGCACTGCCCCGGCGGCGACGCCACGTTCAAGCTGATCAACGCAGATATCTTCAAGGCGATGAAGCCGGGCTGTATCCTCGTGAACTCAGCGCGCGGCGATGTGGTGGATGAAGATGCCCTTTTTGATGCACTCGATGCAGGCACCCTGACCGCCGCTGGCCTGGATGTGTTCATGGGCGAGCCTGCTCTGGACCCACGGTTCTTGAAATACGAAAACCTCGTTCTGGCACCACATCTGGGCAGCGCCACGGACGGCACGCGCGATGCGATGGGCCACCGCGCCATCGACAATATGGAAGCCTTCCTCAAAGGCGACACACCCGGCGATCTGGTCAGCTAGGTACCACTCACGGACATCTTGAAAGGCCGCCGCTTGTCTCGGCGGCCTTTTGCGTTGCCAGCCATACGACAGCGTATTGCGCAAGGCTGCACAATTCTGCGCCCACATGAAGTTTCGGATCGTAAACTTCTGTTTTTAATATGAAAAATATCCCCCCGCTCAGTGTGCGCCAGCATCCCACCCACTAAAAACGGGTAGCCCGCCCCTACCCGTTCGGACCACCCTCAGGGGTGGCGGGCCACCAATTCTACCCAAGCGAAAGTGCCTAGGTCGGCCCTTACAGGGCAAGGTGTTCTTGTAACGCTCTGGCGGGTCCGGCCCGCCGATGATTCCAGGGAGGGACACTCATGAGCTACACACTTCACCCACTGAAAAAGCAACGCCTTCAACGCTCGGAGCTGGCTGTGCCAGGGTCGAACCCGTCGATGATCGACAAGGCCGCCGATTCCAACGTGGACGTGATCTTCCTCGATCTCGAAGACGCCGTGGCGCCCCCAGAGAAAGTGCAGGCGCGCAAGAACATCATTCAGGCGCTGAACGACATCGACTGGAAGGCCAAAGGCAAGACGATGTGTATCCGCATCAATGGCCTCGATACACATTACATGTACCGCGATGTGGTTGATATCGTTGAGCAAGCGGGACAGCACCTGGACACGATCCTCGTCCCAAAAGTGGGCGTGCCGGCCGATATCTACACAGTCGAGACCATGGTCAGCCAAATCGAGGAGGCGATGGGCTATACCCACCAGATCGGCCTTGAGGCGCTTATCGAAACAGCCCTCGGCATGGCAAATGTCGAGGCGATTGCCGCCGCTCCCGGTCGCCTTGAAGCGATGCATTTCGGCGTGGCCGATTATGCCGCCTCCAACCGTGCACGCACCGTGGTTATCGGCGGTCTGAATCCCGATTACCCCGGTGATCAATGGCACTTCGCGCTGAGCCGCATGACTGTTGCCTGCCGCGCTTTCGGCCTGCGGGCCATCGACGGCCCGTTCGGTGATTTCAACGATCCCGATGGCTACATCCTCGCCGCGAAACGCGCCGCCGCTTTGGGCATTGAGGGCAAATGGGCTATTCACCCAAGTCAGATCGACATGGCCAATGATGTGTTCTCGCCCCCCGAGGCCGAGGTGACCCGTGCACGCAACATCATCAAAGCCCTGCGTGAGGCCGAGGCCCAAGGCAAGGGTGCCGCCAGCCTTGACGGCAAGATGATCGACGCGGCCTCCGAGCGGATGGCGAATAACGTCCTCACCGTCGCGGATGCAATTGTCGCGAAGAACGGAGGCTAAGCATATGGATATCCACGAGTATCAGGCCAAAGACCTGCTCAAGCGCTTTGGGGTCAACGTACCCCGTGGCGGCATCGCCTATAGCCCCGAGCAGGCTGTGTATCGCGCCCGCGAGCTTTCGGGTGAGAAATGCGTCGTCAAGGCGCAAATCCATTCCGGAGCGCGCGGCAAAGCGGGCGGCGTGCGGATTTGTTCCTCGGATGACGAGATTTCCGACGCCGCCAGCTGGATGCTGGGCCGCAAGCTGGTCACGCACCAAACCGGCCCGCAAGGCAAGATGGTGAGCCGCCTCTATGTTGAGGAAGCCACTGACATCGCGCAGGAAATCTACCTTGGCTTCGTGATGGACCGCACCGAAGAGCGTGTCGTCGTCGTGGCCTCCGCCCAAGGCGGGATGGAGATCGAGGAGATTTCCGAGAACGAGCCCGACAGCATCATTCGCTCCGTGGTGGACCCTGCCGTCGGTATGCAAAACTTCCAGGCGCGCGAGATTGCCTTTCAGCTGGGCCTCGACGCTTCGCTGATCAATCAGGCCACCAAGACCATCATCGGTGCCTACCGCGCGATGGAAGAGCTTGACGCGAGCATGGTCGAGATCAACCCGCTCGTGGTGACCGGCGGCGGCGAAATCGTCGCCCTCGACGCCAAACTGAGCTTCGACAACAATGCCCTCTTCCGTCGCCCGAAAATCTCCGAGCTGCGCGACAAGAGCCAGGAAGATCCGCGCGAGACCTATGCCGAGGATCGCGGGCTTAACTATATCGGCCTTGAGGGCGAAATCGGTTGTATCGTGAATGGTGCGGGCCTCGCCATGGCCACGCTCGACATGATCAAGATGGCGGGCGGCGAGCCGGCGAACTTCCTCGATGTGGGCGGCGGGGCAAGCCCTGAGCGTGTGCTCATGTCCTTCAAGGCGGTTCTGAATGATCCGAATGTGGAAGCCATCCTCGTGAACATCTTCGCCGGGATCAACCGCTGCGACTGGATCGCCGAAGGCGTTGTGCGCGCAGTGCAGGAGCTGGAACTGACCATGCCTCTCGTCGTGCGCCTGTCGGGCACGAATGTGGATGAGGGCCGCGCCCTGATCAACGAAAGCAGGCTCAACATCATCACGGCCGACACGTTGGCCGAGGCAGCTGACAAGGTGGTCGCCGCGTGGAAAGACGCGCGCAGCAAGAACGGAGGGGCGGTCTGATGGCAATCCTGATCAACAAAAACAGCAAGGTTCTGGTCACAGGCCTCACCGGGCGGATCGGCAGCTTTCACGCCTCCGAAATGGCCGAATACGGCACCAATGTCGTGGGTGGCGTGACCCCCGGCAAGGGTGGCAGCACCCATAACGGCCTCCCGGTGTTCAACACCGTCAAAGGCGCTGTGGCCGAGACGGGGGCCGATCTCGTGATCGCCTTCGTGCCTCCGCCCTTCGCCGCCGACAGCATCATGGAAGCCGCGGATGCCGGCATCAAGACCTGCGTGTGTATCGCCGATGGCATTCCCACACAGGACATGATCCGCGTGAAGCGCTACATGCGCCGCTACAAGGCCGAGAGCAAAATGCGCCTTATCGGGCCAAACTGCGCCGGGATAATCACCCCAGGCCAGGCCTTCGCGGGCCTCATGCCGCCCCATATCTATCTGCCGGGACGTGTTGGTATCGTGGGCCGCTCGGGCACTCTGGGCTACGAGGCCGCGAGCCAGATGAAGAGCTACGGTATCGGCGTATCTTCCTCGATCGGCATTGGCGGCGACCCGATCAACGGCTCCAGCTTCCGCGATATTCTCGAGCTTTTCGAGAATGATCCCGACACGGATGCGGTTGTCATGGTCGGCGAGATCGGCGGCCCGCAGGAGGCAGAGGCGGCGGAATATATCCGCGACCACATGACCAAGCCGGTTGCCGCCTATATCGCGGGTCTGTCGGCCCCCAAGGGGCGGACGATGGGCCATGCGGGGGCCATCGTGTCGGCCTTCGGCGAAAGCGCGCAGGAAAAGGTCGAGATCCTGGGCCAAGCGGGGGTCACAATCGTGCCCACCCCATCGGCCTTTGGCGAGACCGTGCAAAAAATGCTGGCCTAAACCTGAGGACCCAAGCGTGCGAGGCGCGTTTTGTGCCTCTGAAGCGCCGGTGGAGATATCCTTCTCCACCGGCGTTTTTGCATGCGCGCTCTGTGGCGCAAAAACCCCGCCTTATTTCTGCCATCTTTGCGCCCCACCACCGCCCTGAACCGCGGCAAACCTGAAAGAATAGGCAGAAAGACCCTTTGGCACATGTCGGTTGGGTCGCAAATTAGGAGGCACGCAAGATGCCCAAGACGAGCACCACCCCCCGCCCCGCGTCCAAAACCCAGACTGCGGCTGCGCAATCTGCGCCCAAGCCCGCACCGCAATCCACACCGCGCCAGATCATCACGGATTTTGCAAGCATCTGATCCCGCCTGCGCGGCTGATCTTGCCCCCAAACGCAAAAAAGGCAGCCCATTACGGGCTGCCTTTCCAAGGCCGTTTCCGGCTCATTTCACAGCTGCGGATTAGCCGGCAAGCTCAAGCCCGGAGAAGAAATAAGCGATCTCTTCGGCCGCCGTCTCAGGCGCGTCCGAGCCGTGGACCGAGTTCTCGCCAACGCTTTCTGCAAAATCCGCGCGCACGGTGCCGGGGGCCGCATCGGCAGGGTTTGTTGCACCCATAACTTCGCGGTTCTTGGCGATTGCGCCCTCGCCTTCCAGAACCTGCACGACCACTGGCCCCGAGGCCATGAATTCGCACAGCTCGCCGTAGAACGGACGCTCGGAATGCACCGCGTAGAACTGCCCGGCTTGCGCCATGGTCAGCTGAATGCGCTTTTGCGCTACGATGCGCAGGCCTGCGTCTTCGAACTTTGCGTTGATCTTGCCGGTCAGGTTGCGTTTGGTTGCATCGGGTTTGATGATGCTCAGCGTGCGTTCAGTCGCCATGATATGCCTCTTTTGAGTAAAGGGAGCTTGGGCCCATCGCCCCGCCCCGTGATGGATCGCGGCCCCGATACCATGCGCGCCTTGGCATGAAAAGCGTGGATTGACGCGGGCTGCTGCTTGCGGCACTTGGGGCCTCATGCTGCGCATTTCAGATATCTCATATTCCGTCGCGGGTCGCCCGCTGATCGAGAACGCCACCGTGTCCATCCCGGATGGGCACAAGGTCGGCATTGTCGGGCGCAACGGCACGGGCAAAACGACGCTCTTTCGCCTCATCCGGGGCGAATTGGCGCTGGATTCGGGCGAGATCAGCATGCCTTTGCGAGCCCGCATCGGCGGTGTGGCGCAAGAGGTGCCAGGCAACGAGGTGAGCCTGATCGACACGGTGCTGGCCGCCGATGTGGAGCGCGCGAGCCTGTTGGCCGAATCCGAGACAGCTCAGGACGCCGCCCGCATTTCCGAGATTCAGACCCGGCTGGCCGATATCGACGCATGGGGCGCGGAGGCGCGCGCGGCCTCGATCCTCAAAGGGCTGGGCTTTGGCGACAAAGAGCAACGCATGCCCTGCTCCGCCTTCTCGGGCGGCTGGCGTATGCGTGTGGCGCTCGCCGCAGTTCTCTTTTCGCAGCCTGATCTCTTGCTGCTCGATGAGCCGACCAACTATCTCGACCTTGAAGGCGCTTTGTGGCTTGAGACCTATCTCGCCAAATACCCCCACACCGTGCTGATCGTGAGCCATGATCGCGGGCTTCTGAACCGCGCCGTGGGTGAGATCATGCACTTGGAGGACCGCAAGCTCACGCTTTATAATGGTGGCTATGACACGTTCGCGCGCACCCGTGCCGCGCGGCTCGCTGCCGCCGAATCCGAGGCGCGCAAGCAAGACGCCCGCCGCGCGCATCTGCAAAGCTTCGTGGACCGTTTCCGCGCCAAGGCCTCCAAGGCGGTGCAGGCGCAATCGCGCCTCAAGATGATCGAGAAGATGACCCCGATCACCACCCCGCAAGAGGCCGCGCTCAAGAAATTCACCTTCCCCTCGCCCGAGGAGTTGTCACCGCCGATCATCTCGATGGAGGGTGCATCGGTCGGATATGGCGATACCGTGGTCCTGTCACGCCTCAACCTGCGCATTGATCAAGACGACCGGATCGCCCTTCTCGGCACCAATGGCGAGGGCAAATCCACCTTGTCCAAGATGCTTGCGGGCAAGCTGGAGCGGATGACAGGCGCGATGACCACCTCGTCCAAGCTGCGCGTGGGCTATTTCGCGCAGCATCAGGTCGAAGAGCTGCATGTTGACGAGACCCCCATCGACCATATCCGCCGCCTGCGCCCCACCGAGACGCCGTCGCGCCTGCGCGCGCGGCTGGGGGGCTTTGGCATCGGAGCCGAGCAGGCGGAAACGCTCGTTGGCAAGCTCTCGGGTGGGCAAAAGGCGCGGCTGTCGCTGATGCTCGCCACGATCGACGCGCCACATATGTTGATCCTCGATGAGCCGACCAACCACCTTGATATTGAAAGCCGCGAGGCGCTCGTGGAGGCGCTCGTCGACGCCGCTGTCACGCTCGTGCGACTCGAGAACAAACCC
>ERZ887849.2035-NODE-2035-length-17311-cov-9.750985_pt1 | contig 17311 bp, 16 predicted proteins | sample MGYA00521267_ERZ887849 | MGnify/ENA primary metagenome ERZ887849 (study PRJEB32303, sample SAMEA104408601) | aquatic metagenome | biome: Brackish water; feature: Pelagic; material: water | place: Baltic Sea | collected 2014-06-06T16:11:00 | depth 2,863 m ... | reverse complement strand
TTCACATGTCGTTCATGCGCTGGGTTCAGAAACGAAAACAGTAAGCAAACAGCAACCGCTTGAATATCCTGGCCCACCAATGACTGTAAACGGGCACGGGTCACGTCGAGATCAAGATCTCGCACAACCTCACCACGGGAACCGATGCGCTCGGGAACTTCGATGACCTGCGCACGATCAACAAGTAACTTCGGCCGTTGATAGCGGATATTGAAAATTTCAGCACCATAGGGGCGGGCTTGCTCCTGAACCTCGTACACCGCATCAAACCCTTCGGTAATGACTAACGCAGTTCTTGCCCCTTTTTCCTGCAGTAACGCATTCGTACCCACAGTCGTCCCGTGAATAAATATGTCGATTTCACTTGGTCCGATGCCAGTCGCAATCACGCGATCAAGACCCGCGATGACAGCTGTTTCAGGTGACTTCGGTGTCGAGGGCACTTTAAAGGAATGCAGTACCCCGTCACGGTCAAAGTAGGTGAAATCCGAAAACGTTCCCCCGGTATCCACCGAGACCTGTACCCGTGCACTCATGCCTGATCCTTTTTATCGCGCTATCTGTTTGTCATCAAGCGGCGCGACTGCGGCGCCGACTGGAAATCTTTACACCACAACCACCACCACTGGGTGTGTCGAGTCGAACCACATCGCCAGCACCTAACGGAATATTGACCTCACGCGCTGATAACGATTTGGCGTCATGATCTGGGTTCAAGCAAGCAGCTCCAGGGCGCCCATCGCCGCCACCTGCAACGCCTCGAGGCGCAATCGCATGTCGCGACGAGCGAATCGATAAACGTGTCTGATCCATCAAAATCTCATAATCACGTCGGAATGCATCACCACCTCGATGCTCGCCCTCACCACCACTGTCATGTAACACAGAGAACTGACGAATACGCAGAGGGTACTCAGTTTCCAAAATCTCGATCGGTGTAATGCGGCCATTGGTTTGGTTCACATGGCAACCTGTGAGACCGTCAAATCCAGCGGAGGCACCAGACCCCCCCGCAAAGATTTCATATGAAATCGCCGATCCCACATCGCCCTCAGGGCGACTGAATCCAAAAATCAATGATCGCGAATCCGATCCATCCGCGCGTTGCGCCGCCTGGCCCAGTTGACCCAAGGCATCCAAGCTGGCATTGATGACAGCGTGGACAGTGGCATTGTAGGTGTTCATTGGGGCTGGAATCCGTGGCTCTAAAATTGACCCAGGACGTGTTGTGATCGCAAAGGCATTCAAAATACCCTGATTCACAGACACTTCTCGGTCCATGGCTGCCAAAATCACATAGGCACAGGCCGCCTTGACCAGAGATGGACGAATATTTGCAGGACCCACGGCCTGATCATCAGACGCTGAGAAATCAAAATGCAGCTCTTCGCCCAATTTCTTCACTGTGACTGCAATACGGATCGGTTGCCCTACTCGGATCCCATCGTCATCCAAGAATCGTTCAGCACTCGCTTCACCATCCGCCCACTCTCCTAGAGTCCGACGAATCACCAGCTCGGTTGCGGCAATCCGCTGTTCAACCGCCGCGTTCAGCGTCTCGAGACCGTATTTTTGGCAGAGATCGATGACCCGCCGCGCACCAACGTGACAGCATCCGAGTTGACCACGGATATCGCCCATGACCAGATCGGGGGTTCGACTGTTGGCTCGGATGATGGTCTCTACTTCTTTGGAGACAACGCCATCCCGGACAAACCGAACTGGCGGAAAATGCATCCCTTCACTAAAAATATCGGTCGCTTTACCAGAACAACTGCCCGGAACAGGGCCGCCAATATCACTCTTATGCGCAATACTCGCAGTGAAAAAAAATAACGCGCCATTCACGAAGACCGGCTTGATCACGCACATATCTGGGGCATGAGGACTGCCGCCGATATACGGATGATTCACCAAGAACGCATCATCTGGACCAATATCATCCAATTCATAGGCAGCAATCACAGCAGCCACGGACACGGGGAACACCCCCAAATGAAGCGGTAAAACAATGTGCTGCGCGGCAACCCGACCATCAGCCAATAACACCGCACAGCTGGCATCATGACTTTCTCGGATAATCGTTGAAAAGCCAGTCCGGAATAATGCTTCCTGCATTTGCTTGACCACACCGGCCAAGGAGGCGTTCAACACCTCTTCTGAAATCGAATCAACAGACATTCGGTCCCCCATCATTTCGGATAGGTTATGTGTGCATGGGTAGGGTCGGAAATATCAATTTACGATGCACGGGATGCGTTTAGGATTTACCAAACGCATCCGGCTTGGGGGAAGCTTATAACTGTTCGGGCTCTTCGTTCAGATCGAATCCTTCGATCGACAATATCTCAGGATGATCACTGGCGACTTCCACAACCAGACTGACAATATAATCCCGGACAACTTCCTGCGCACGTGAAGTAGGCTTACTCATATTCTCAGCCAGGTATAGGGTTCGATAAGGCGTCGGATTGAGGATCTTTGCAACCCCCACATGGCCTTCTTCATACTCCCATTTCACAGCACCGATTGAGCCAACAGAAAACCCGAGGCCTTCACGAATCAGATGACGAATCGGCTGAACCGACTCAACTTCATGCACGATATTTAGTTCAATCCCGATCTGCTCAGCAAATCCATCGACCAAGCGGCGATACTCAAACTGCTCAGACGGCAAAATCAGCGGATAATTCACCAAGTCTTCGAACTGAATTTCATCCGGTACTGTCTCGTTGATCGCATTCTTCCAGTAGGTCAAATAGAGAGTCTCACGCCCAAGCGGTTTGAAACGCAAATCCTGATCATCCGATGGGGCATAGCACAACGCGAGATCCAAACGACCATCGTTAAGCATCTTCGCCAGCGACTCACTGATCGAGTCGCGTAAACGAATCTGAATATCTGGAAAATCAAGCGCAACCCGCTTCGTTAACTGCGCCGCCAGAAGCTGTCCAGTCCCGTGGGTGAGACCCACAAGGACAGGTCCAGATGGGGTATCGCGCAGATTTTGCAGCTCGTTTTTGATGTAGTGCATCTGGCTAATTAAGCGTTCAGCATGCTCAGCCAATTTGAGTCCAGCCGCGGTTGGCGTCACGCCGCGCGCATGGCGGGTGACCAAGTCGACCCCAATCTCATCCTCAAGACGGCGGAGATAGAGGCCTAACGCGGGCTGCGCAATGTACAGATGCTTCGATGCTTTGGTAATACTTCGATGCTTAATAATACCCAAAAACAAACGAAGGCTTTTGATGTCCAATGCACAGCTCCTTGTATCGAGAGGGTGGTTAGTTCGCCAAGCTACCTTTTTCTTTGGTCAAGGCAGCGACTTCAACGCCCAAATAAGTGGTTTTGTCGCCATATAGTAAGGCACTGACATCATCAGGGCCCAGCATTTTCACCAACTGGTCGATTGTGCCGAACAGCGGTAACGGAAGCTTCGCGCTTTGCGCAAGCTCCATGGCGACATCCATATCCTTCTCCTGCCAGGTAAACCGTGTATGGTCCCAGCGCTCAAGCGTTGTATTTCGGGCAGGACACTGCAGCAGGATTTCACGCATCCGCTGCGCATCGACGCCGTATCGCTTCGCAAGAGCCAATACCTCAAAGTTCGCGCAGCATGCGGCCCAATGCATCATGTTGTTACAGGTCTTCGCTAACTGACCGGCTCCAACGCCACCGACGTGGTGCACAGCGCGGCTGTAGCACATCAACACCGGCTCAACAAAGGCCACATCCTCCGCGGAACCGCCACACAGGCTAGCAAGATTGCCATCACGCGCGCCCTGCATGCCAAAGACAACAGGCGCATCAACAAATCGCAATCCCGCCGCCTTCGCACGATCAGCAAGCATCCGCATGGTCGTTGGATGATTGGTTGCTGCAATCACGATTGCCGAACCAGGTTTGGGGCTTGATGCGAGTATTTGATCCACAACCGTGGTCGATTGAGCATCAGACGCGACTATGACGATGAAAACATCGTGCGCAGGGACCAATGCGGCCATGTCCATTTCCGTCGCCAAACCTGCACCTTTCGCAGCGGCAATCTGTTCTGGGTTGATATCGAAACCGGTAACCGGCATCCCCTTGGCGTGAATGTGCTTGGCCATTTCAAGGCCCATGGCCCCAATCCCAATCACTGTTGACTTCAACATGCGTGACTCCTCGTGTGTTATTTACCTGTATCTAAATCAGCTTCCTGGCGCTCAATGCTAAAACGCAAACGTGTCGCATAGTCCAAATCATCTCCTGTCACTCGGATCCAACGAGCGGGTGCCTCAGGATGACGTGTTGAATGAATCACATGGGGGCCAAAAAACATGGCGTAACCGGGCTGGACCTTCTGTACATCAAAAACCTCGAGCGCAGCGGGACCGGGTTGCCCCTGCTCACCGGTTAGGCGGTGATAACTGGTCATTTCAGTGAAACCTTCCACTTGGTAATACAGTGCCCAAGACTCCCCATGATCATGGGGAGCACCTTTCTTTGGACGATCTGCACCGTGCAGCAAAATTTGCATTCCCTGCTTCGGCGTTCCCCATAAGCGCACCTTCGATGAGACATCCAGACCTTGCACATAAGCGCGGACCTGCGGATCCGATAGGTAGTCCGTCACCATCTGGGTCCCCTCAACCGTAATCGCTTCGGCAACATCAGGACGCTCAAGCAAGCTCATCAGATTCTGGGCGAGCTGTGCAGTCTGTTGTTCCATCATGAATTACACTCCTGATATGGTAATTTTGATCAATAATGCATTCCGGCTTTCGGAGTGTCCAAAAACGAAATGGTATTGCGGCCTGCGAAGGGGCGTTCCCCTCCAGACGCGCTAAGGGGCAACATGCGTACGCTCATCATCGGCCTTGGGCGAATCGGACGTTTGGTCGCGCGCGATCTCATACAGAACCCATCCGACAGACAGTGGGTCGGTGCGGTGGAAGTTTCAACAGAGGCCGCACTGTTCGCTTACCTTCTGAATCATGACAGCACCTATGGGCACCTCGATTCTGCCGCCATCTTCACCGCAAATGACAGCACCTTAATCGCTGGTCAGCACACAGAAATCCCTCTATACCAGTCTGTCAGTGAGGCACTCAAAAGCTGTGATCCGGAACTGATCATCGAGTGCTCAGGAGACCCGAACGTGGCACGAACCCTCGCTGACGCGTCGACCAAGGGTCATTTCCGCGTGATTTTTTCCAGCCAAACGGACGCCGTGAGAGGACGAGACGAGACCTTCGTTTGGGTTGAAGGAGTGAATCATGCTGCGTACAACCCGGCCCAACATCGCCTGATTGTGAACCCTGGATGTTTAAATAACTGCCTCATTCCCGCCTTAACAGCAGTGAATGCATATCGAACAATCGTATCTGGAACCTTTGTGTCTGTGCACAGCGTCACCAACACCCAACCTGTTCTTGATCACATCGCGAAACACGCGCGCTGGTCTCGTGCCGGTTTCGATAATTTAATTCCGGCAGGCCACGAACCATCACAACTCATTGCTCGGTTCTTTCCAGCGCTCGGACAACAGTTGATTGGTCAAACGGTTCGTGCACCTGTGTCACATACAAGCTATGTGACGTTAACTTTGCAAACCGATAAACCACTGAGCACCGAAGGTCTTAGCTCCGCTTTTCGCAGCAGCACAGTCCCGGCACATGTACTCGGATTGGATGAGCGCGCATTGGTGAGTAGTGACTATAAATTTGATGGTCGATCAGCCATCATAGATGCTACGAATATCCGCGCGTTGGCTGCAAACACTGCGTTTTTCAGCGCCTGGTACAACAATGAATGGGCATTTGCAGCGCGGATGAGCGACATCAGCAAAGCGATTGCCAGCCACTCTTATTCACGCTAGTTAAGGATAAAATCATGTGCGGAGATCTCGAAGGACAACATGACATTGGCAGTTTCCATGAGTTTATCCAACTCGCGCTAGACGATGTAGCGACTCCGCAAGTCCCATCAAATCAGGATTGGGCCCAAACAGTCGCAGCACTTCCAGATCACAAAGCGAACCATGAATTGATGGCACAACTCTTCCAAATGGCTCGTGCGCTGGCCTCACATACACCAGAATCACAACAGCCAGAACGTATCGCGCAAATATCCCAAGTGCTTGCCCGAGCCAGTGGCGTACTTGCAGGTCTGTTAGTGGACGATGGCAGCCTTCAACGCATTGGGCTTCACCAATTTCTCGGAGGAGTCGAGCACGGCCGCACCCTTGAGCACCAGCTCACGCACCCCAGCCATGACCACCATTCACATGATCATGATCATGATCATGCGCACCCACACTAGAGTCAGCCAATCACCCGACAAGGGGGTAAGAGAATAAATTGATTTAGCCAAGATCCTGACATCACATGGCAGGTATGTATGATCTTAATTAACGCTTATAAAAAAGAGGCTCACATGCGCATTTGGGATCCACTCATTAATGATGATATTCGTGCCATGTATGCTCACTATCAGTCAGAGCCACGCTTAGGATCTAGTCCTGCATTACTTTTGATCGATCTTTATAACCTGTCCTACAAAGGTGGTAATAAGCCCGTTCGAGAGCTCCTGTCGACTAATCCCAGTGGATGTGGTGAACACGCCTACAAGGCGATTGCGCCGACTCAAGCCCTCATTCAGCTGTTCCGGGATCGTCAGTTACCGGTCATCTATTCAACACGGCGCTGGTCTGCGCACAGTGAAGGCGTCCATTCGACACAACGTCAGCGGAAAGCGCTCACCGAAGAGGATTATGCGATCTACGAGGCCTTCCGCCCCGAACCGGAAGACACCATCATTTACAAGCCACGAGCGAGTGTGTTCTTTGATACACCGATGGCTGAGACCATGAAGGAACTTGGTGTCGACTCGTTAGTCATCGCGGGTGAGAGTACAAGTGGTTGTGTTCGGGCCTCTACTGTTGAGGCGTACTCTCATGGCTATCCACCGATTTTGATTGAAGAGTGTGTGTTCGATCGAAATCCGGTCAGCCACGCCATGAATCTGTTCGATATGCACCACAAATACGGCCATGTAATGCCTCTAGAGGCGTTCAAGGCGCATTTACGTCAAAAATTTCCCTTAGGGAGTTAGAGAGCATGGATGATATTTGGCCAGCCGTCGTCAGCGGACTGGTATCGATTCTCCAGCCCTCCGCATTCATGTATATGATGCTTGGGATTGTCATCAGTTCGACACTCGTTGCACTTCCTGGGATTGGCTCCAAAACCGCCATCGCATTGCTGTTACCAGTCGCATTTACGCTCGAAAAGTTTGAGGCGATCTGTCTCATCGTCAGCGTGTGGGCGGTAAGTAATACCGCGAATTCGATTACCTCCATTTTATTTGCTGTACCCGGGGGTTCGGGCTCACAAGCCACCATATTGGATGGCTACCCAATGGCCCGGAACGGTGAAGCGGCGCGGGCGCTCGCCGCTGCTTTTACAGCATCCGCGCTCGGTGGGGTTTTTGGTGCCATGGTACTGGCGCTATCTCTGCCGATTTTAAAGCCTCTCGTGATTATGCTTGGGCCACCCGAATTTTTTGTTCTGATTCTATTCGGGATCGCAATGGTCTCGACCCTTAGTGGCAAAAACAAGGTTAAAGGGCTCGTGATCGGTCTTTTGGGATTATTGCTCGCGACAGTGGGCGTCCACTTAGTGAGTGGGATCCCAAGGTTTACTTTTGGATCGCTCGCGTTAATGGAGGGCTTAAGTTTAATTCCGGTCACTATTGGACTCTTTGCCATTCCAGAACTGATTGCACTGGTGGCCTCTGGATCTTCAATTTCGAAGATGGAACTAAACAACCTCGACAGTGGACGACGACAAGGCATTAAAGATCCCTTTATCCACTGGTGGCTTGTGATTCGCTCAAGTCTTGTCGGCGTCTGGGTTGGGATGATTCCCGGCTTAGGATCGTCAGTCGCAGACTGGTTTGCCTATGGGCATGCTCGGGCGACCGAAAAAGGTGCCGAGGAAACCTTTGGCACTGGCGACGTTCGCGGTGTCATCGCCGTCGACGCGGCAACAAATGCGAAAGAAGGCGGTTCACTTATTCCTACCCTAGCCTTCGGGATCCCGGGATCTTCCACGCTTGCGCTGGTCTTTGGCGGTCTTCTAATTGTCGGGGTAAAACCTGGCAAAGATATTTTGACAACGAATCTCGATGTGACGTTCTCATTTATTTGGCTACTGATTATCGCCAGCGTCATCACTTCTGTTCTCTGTATTATTTTTATCAAACCACTCGCTAAAGCCACTCAAATCCGCCCTAGCCTTCTCGTACCTGTGATCTGCGCACTGTCGGTCGTCGGTGCCTTTGCCAGCTCAAATAGCTACTACGACGTGTTGATCATGGCCTTCTTCGGCGTTGCTGGGTATTGGCTTCGTCTACACGGCTGGCCTCGACCTCCACTCCTCTTAGGATTGGTGTTAGGGCCGGAAGCTGAACGTCATTTATGGACTTCCTATCAATTGTACGATTGGGAGTTTATTTTTCGGCCGATCACGGGATCGTTACTCCTCCTACTGATGGCTATCCTGGCGTGGCCAACAGTCAAAAAATTCTTCCGAAAAAAACGTGCTGAATCTGGGGTGGCGCATGGCGGTCAGTAAATATGTCCTTACCGTTGCTCTCTTTGTGCTTTTTGGCTACGCAATGGCGCGTGGCCTAGAGATGCCCTTTCGGGCCATGATGATGCCCGTATTCGTGGCAGCCATTGCACTGCCTTTGATCGTGATCGCTCTCTATCAAGATATTCGAAGAGACCAGAAGCGAATCATTGAGACGCACGATTCAACAGCTGATTTAGCAATGACTGATTCAGAAGTTACCCGCGATGCTTTTCGACGTGTCTTTGGATTCTTTATCTGGTTTGGCGCATTGATCACGGGGGCATATTTACTCGGATTTTTGGTTGCTCTACCGCTTCTAGTAGTGATTTATTTATTGATGAACAAAGAGCCGATGTGGTTATCAGCGCTACTTGGGCTTGGCGTACTGGCGATCCTTTATTGGGGATTCCAGGTAGGGTTGGTACTTCCGCTACCACGTGGTGTACTGACAACACTGTTGTTTGGCGTGTAACACATAATCATAAGGAGTAAAGCCATGCGATTATTATCTTCTCTCAAAGGCATTGTCGGGACTGCCCTTATCTGTCAGGCCGCACTTCTATCTGCGCCTGTGTATGCAGGTGGACACGGTGGTGATTTCTACAAAGGAAAAACCATCACTATCATCGTACGATCAGGCCCAGGCGGTGGCTATGATCAATACGGGCGGCTGATTGCAAACCATATCAGTAAACATATTCCCGGCAATCCAAAGGTCATTGTGCAGAATATGCCTGGAGCGGGTGGGATCGTCGCTGCCAACTATTTGGACTCGCAAGCACCTCGTGATGGGACTGTGATCGCAATTGTTGACCGCGGTGTCGCATTTACTCAGCGTGTCGGAAAAGAGGGCGTCAGTTATGACGTTTCTAAATGGAACCTGTTAGGAAGCGCCACCGGCGAAGCCTATGCCTATGTGGCCTCTAAAGACGCGCCCTTTAATAGCCTTAGTGAGTTGAAGTCACTCAAGGATGAACAAAAGTTCAGTGCGACGGGCCCTGGATCTGATTCCTATACCTACACGGAGTTGCTGCAGAATGCAGGTATGCCAGTTCGGCTAATTTCTGGCTATGTTGGCACCCAAGAAAAACTTCTCGCTGTCATCCGGGGGGAAGTACAAGGCACAGCGGGTAGTTTCGGCAGTATCGCCGAGCAAGCGCAGTCTGAAGGGTTAAAAGTGATTGGGTTACTCGGTAAAGTTCCCGGGCAAGAACAACTGGAGCAACTATCAACATTTATTCCAGATAATCAGAAGGCACTCTTGGCCGTGGCTGTCGCTCCACTGGCAGCGGGAAGACCCTTTGCGGTCTCTCCAGGCGTGCCTGCTGATCGCGTAAAGATCTTACAAGAAGCATTCAGGAAAGCACTCGAGGATCCTGAACTCTTCGCGGAAGCAGCCAAAGGCGATCGGCCCATTGACTTCATGCCTCCTGATGAGCTTACCGCACTTTATGCGGAGATTTTAGCAGCACCAGACGATGTGATCGCGAAGTTCAGCGAGACTCCTTCGGTCAAGGTTGCCGTTGCACTTGACGATGTGCAAGACGATGGAAAGGTGATTGTCTTCCAAGGGACTGGCTCCAAAGTGAACTCAGCGATTTCAAACAGTCGGACGAAGATCGTGATCGCAGGCAAAGAAGCGAAGCGAAAGGCGTTGAAAGCGGGAATGAACTGCACTGTTGAGTACAATCCAGGGAACGCGGAAAATGAGGCCTCGCTCGTTGATTGCAAATAAGGTGGTCATCCACTACTCGGAAAAACCCCGTATTTAGCGGGGTTTTTTCTTTCTACAATCATTCAACGCGCACCGGCGTGCTGAGCACTCGCCTGGTTATCCCAACATGTTCCGGATCTCAGCCACATTGCGCACAATACCCATCCGAGGAAAAATACGGCGCATGCACTGGTCGTGGTTGTCTTTCTCAGGGGAAACTGACCCATCGTGCGCGAAGAGCAAGTGATAATCTAAATCACGCGCTGAAAACGCAGTGCTCGCGATCCCAACATCAGTAGAGCCGCCAAGTAATACTAACCGCTTAATTCCCATCGTACGGCAGAGGAGATCAAGATAGGTTTGGTGGAATGCGCTCCACCGGTATTTTGGGATAAAAAAATCAGAAGCACTGGCGTTGAGCTCATCAATGATTTGATTGCCCCACGAGCCCTCTGAGACAACTGCGATGGGTTGCTCAGGCTTTACACCAATCGGACGTAACCGATTGTCTGTATCACGGTACGTCACTGCCGTTGTCTTATTATCCTGACGATGATTGGCATAAGCAAAAATAATTGGCAGCCCATGTTCACGACTTGCCGTGACTAACCCGACGATACCCTCAAGAATCGGCGCATAATTGTCATTGACCGCGCCTTCTGGCGTTTTAACATGAACGTTGATCATGTCGAATACCAACAGCGCTGTCTCTGAGCTCAACCTGTCCTTATCAATCATAGTTCTCTCCAAAAATACAAGAGGCCCCTGATTAGGGGCCTCCTCGTTCGCACTAAACTCGAAAGACGTTATTTCTTTTCGTCAAACAGCGCCACGATGTTTTCAGGCGCATTGAGTATTTCACGATATAGGTCTTCCAGCTCTTCAGGTGAGGTGTATCCAACTTCCTCCCCTGCTTGGTTCAATTCACGGATGTAATCAGGATCTTGCACTGTCTTACGGAATGCTTCCCGCAACACGGCGACAACGTCTGGAGGTGTTCCAGGCGCGGTAATAAATGGACGGCCAGCGAGCAATGGCGTTGCCAAAATCTTCGCTAAGGTTCGATATTCGCCCTGCATGGCATCACGTAAATCCGGAACACCCTTAAGATCCGGATGGTTACCCAGCTTCGCGAAAATATTGAAGCCTTCCTTGTCGATCACATCCTTCTGGCTCGGATAGGTTCCACTCATCCCGTCAACCTCACCTCGCAGAATTGCGAGCGCTTGATCACCAGATCCCTCGTAACCCGTAACAATCTTGACAGGGTAGCCGGCATCTTTCAGAAGCTGCTGCACCTGAGTGGATCCCGCACCAATGCCACTCGTTGAAAAAATAAACTCACGTCCAAGGGACTTGATATCTTCCAGCGTTTTGACCGATGAGTCTTTTGCGCTCATCAACACCCGAGAGTCACTCACAGGACTTCCTAACACAGGCATTTCCGCCGACTTATAGCGAATACCTTTGCCACCAAGCCGCTCAGCGAGGGCTAATTCACGGGCCGCTACGTAGATTGCAGTTCCATCTCGAGGGGCTTGGGTATAGAGCCAATTGGCGCCAACTACCCCGCCGGCACCCGGCCGATTGACCGCAATCACCTCAGGATTTCCGGGAAGATACTTACCAATGTGGCGCGCCATCAGACGACCATGAAAGTCGTATCCACCCCCAGGGGTCGAGCGAATCGCAATTTCAACAGTCTTTCCAGAAAAATCGACAGCGTGCGCTGGCAGGGCCATGGTCAGTCCGGTAAGCCCTGCAAACACTGCTGGTATTGCATACTTCGATATTATTTTCATCACGTCCTCCAACGTTTGTCGATATTTCACCTTGATCAACTCAAAGGTTTCAGGTGAACAGGCTAATGAGCACTCCCTGCGGAAAGGGGAGATTTAACAGCTCATTAAATAAACCACGCACCACCACCGCCATCACAGTGGCAAGAATCAGACTTAGACGCCAAGACTCTCCATTACGCTTCAAATAGGCAAACACAAACACCGGGACAGAAAGGTAAAACCCAAATGCCCAAAGCGAGAAAAATAAGCCAAAAACCCACGCCAATTGCTCAAGGGTGATCCGAATCCCCTCTCGCGAGGTCTCGTCCTCAGTGATCTCGAAATCAACCGCGCCCGGCGCATTCGCACCGGTGCCTGCTGGGGTTTCTTCAGATTGACGAATAACCTTTGCAACAAAATGCACAACAATCACGATAATCCCGACGCCGCCAACGACCATCGGGAATAATCCGGGCAACGGAGAAAACTCGAAGCTTCCAATGACCACATACACAAAGTAGGCCAGCAAAATAGCACCAACGATATTGGATGCCGAAAACACATGTTTCATCACAGTGCTCCCGCTTGGCGCTTCGCCATATACCGCTTTTGAATCATCGGATAAGCCAGACTCAACACCAACAGTCCGAAAATGATCAGTACCCCTGGGCGCAACAAGAATCCGAATTCATAAATCTGATAGGAGGTCCACATAAACCGCTCCGCCAGAGGCCCTAAGACCAGACCTAAAAGTAGTGGTGGTCTTGGCCATCCGGTCGCTCGCAAAACCAGCCCAATGAGGCCAAAAATAATCATAACAGCCACATCTTCGAGGCGGTTTGAGTTTGCAAAACTCCCAAGCACGGCCATCGCAAGTACCATTGGCACAAGAATCGAGGGCCGTAATGTGGTCGCTTGCGCCATCTGCTTCACGAACGCCAGGCACAACAATGAAGTTAAGATCGAGGAGATGATTAGTAACCAAATAATCGAAAAGGTCACATCAAGCTGTGTCGTGAGGATTTCCCGACCTGGAGTAATTCCCACAATGAGAAGACCTGCAAAAATCAGCGCCAGGGTGCTACTGCCCGGAATCCCAAATGCGAGTGTTGGAATTAAAGCACCACCCTCCTTCGCATTTGTCGCTGCATCGACAGCAATGACACCCCTGACATCACCTTTCCCGAAGGTTTCGCGTGCGCCTTTGCAGGTTTGTAACGCATGGCCATAAGCAAACCAATCTGCGACTGATGATCCAAGACCTGGAATGATCCCAACCCATACACCAACGATGCTCGAACGAACGACCAACCACCAGTGAATGAATGCATCTTTGATACCTTGTCGACGACCCGCCCCAATATCACCCAAGGCAACATCAGAAATCGTTCCCTTGCGTGCGGCAAGCGCAATCAGCTCAGGAATGGCGAATAATCCAATCGTTAAGGGAACCAGACCAATCCCATCAAACAGATAAATGTACTCGAAGGTATACCGGGGCTCGCCCGACTGCCCCTGGATTCCAATTAATGAAATCGCAAGGCCGAAAACACCAACCGCAATTCCTTTAAGTGGCGCCTTTCCAGACAGTGCGCCCACCATCACAACACCCATCATGACCAGCATAAAAAATTCTGGAGGGCCCAGTAATAAGACCAGCGGTCGCAGGATGGGAATTGCAGCCAAGAGCACGATTGCACCAATCACGCCCCCAAGTGCTGAGGAGGTAAATGAAGCAGCAAGCGCACGCGCCGCCTCGCCATTCTTTGCCATGGGGTAGCCATCCATAATGGTGGCTTGTGAGCCGCCCCCGCCGGGAACTGAAAAGAGAATTGCTGTAATCGAATTGGCCGTATTACTCACCGCCCAAACGCTCACAATCAGGGCAATCGCTTCATACTTATCCAACACAAACGCAAACGGAAGTAACAGCGCAATTGCGGTCTTGCTTCCGATTCCGGGCATGGCAACAAGGGTACTACTGATCAGAATTCCAACAATCATCAGGCCAAAGGCCTTCCATTGAAGAATACCCTCTAATCCTTGTATGGCAGCGTCAATCATGTCGACACCTATTCACCTTCACTCCATGGCCCCGGATTTCTATAGTCTTGAATGCTTTAGAAATACCCGGTCTTCATCCAGGCAGCTACCATATCCGCGGGGAAACTCGCGACGAGATACCCCTCAAGCCCGTTTCCGTGCGGATACACCTCCAATCTCAACCCATCAATAAGTCAAAAAGAACCCCGTTATACAACGTCTTACCAAGAAGCATGTTGAACAGCACATAGATCGATATGGCCAAGCCTCCGGATATTGCGAGCGCGTGACGTATCGAGCGCTTACCCCACACATACAGTGAGAAGAAGGTATAGATCCCAGAGCCCACAATAAATCCCAGAAAAAAGGCAATGGCAGCGAATATCGAAATCCAAAAGATCGATTGCCAAATTTGGGTTGCCGGAATGTCGTCACCCTCTCCACTGAGAGACTTTTCTCCAGCGTCACCCCCCTTGGCTCGGTCATACATCAGCCAAAGTACGCAAACAATCATTAAGATCGACGCCGCTATTGGTAAAAATCGACTGATCGGCTTGTAATCCATCCCAAAGTAAATCGTCAACCCGGCCAACGCGAGCATGGCAAGCATCGTTATCGTGAAGCCGTCAAATCTCGATTTCTGTTCCATCCAATTATCCTTCACGAATTTGCAGAGCTTGCGACGCTACGATCGAACACGAAGCCCTTCAGGAAATACAATAAGCAACCAATAATGCAGGCAAAGATGACGATCGAAGGGGTCCGATCAAACAAAATCCCTAGACTTCCGTCACCGATCTTCATTGTCTGGTAGTAACTTGTTTCCATGATCGGAGCGAGCACCAGCGCAAGTGGAAAACTAATTCTTGGGAACCCCAAGCGCATGAAGATGAACCCAATGACGCCAAAACCCAGGGCAGCAACAACATCCAAGAACTCATTATTGAGCGAATAAGAACCTATTAATGCAAAAGCCAAGACCACCGGGACCAGAGTCTTCGAATCTACAAACGTCAGCTTCGCCATACTTGAGGCGGTTAAAATAGTAATCGCGGATGCCAAGATTCCTGAAACCACGGTCGCAAGAATCAAAATCCATATAATATCGATACTTTCCGTCATAATGGTTGGACCTGGCACCATGCCGTGGAGCACCAATACGCTCAGGAATACCGCCATTTCAGCACTACCGGGAATACCAAACGCAAGCGTAGGAACGAGGGCTCCTCCCTCCTTTGCATTGTTGGAAGCCTCCGGTGCAATCACTCCGATAATATTTCCTTGGCCAAAACTTTCACGATCAGCGGGCTTGGCACTGGCTACTGCGAGTGTATAAGCCATAAAGGCAGCCACAGTGCCACCCACACCCGGCAATGCACCGACCCCTGTGCCGATGGCTGAGCCGCGCAAGGTCACCGACCAATGTTTAAAGGGAAGCCAACAACCTTGCAACACCTGCTTAAGGTTGACCTTCGCCATATCCCCACCTTCCGAGATTGATCCACCTTTCGCCCACAAGTTAATCATTTCGCTGACCGCGAAAAACCCAATCATTGCAGGCACAAGTTTGAAGCCGTCCCAGAGATAATCTAAGCCACCACTGAAACGAATCTCACCGGTCACGAAGTGGTACCCGACGCAGGACACAATCACGCCGAAGGCACCCACAACTAAGCTCTTGAGGAACTTAGCTCCCGTCGACAAAGATACTGAAATCAAGCCCAAGATTGTGAGCAAAAAGAATTCTGGAGGGCCAAACATCAGGACAATTTCCCGAGTAATTGGGATCATTGCGATTAAAAATATAATGCCCAATATACCACCGACTCCGGATGCCATGGATGCCGCACCGATCGCGAGACCGGCCTTGCCCTGCTTAGCAAGCGGATAACCATCAAGAGTCGTTGCCGCGTTCGGCGCCGTGCCCGGTGTATTCAATAAAATAGCTGTCACTGCACCACTGGTTGGCGTGGATGCCATGACCCCAGCCATCAAGATGATCGCATCCGAAGCGGTCATTCCGATCGAAAATGGGATCAGTAAAGCCAGCGCTGTGGTGCCACCTAATCCTGGTAAAACACCAAACACAAGCCCAATGACAACCCCTAAGATCAAATAAAACATCGACCATGGCTGGAGTAGATCCGACCACGCTGTTGCAATAATGGCAAGTGTATCCACAGCCCTAAATCTCCATTCCTAATTGAGGTCAAACCTCTGAGCGGTTTATTTAAATAAGTGCGAGAACTGCTTATACAGATTCAAGGCACGCATCACTGTTGCGTCAGCAGCAGCAGGTGTTGCAGAAGACACCGCATTATTTTGCGTTTCTACCGCCCACTTTTGTAACTCAGGATGCTCAACCGCATACTTCAATGCAGCATGTAACTCATTAGTGATTTCAGGTGACATCCCTGGCGGACCCGCCACAACCCGGAGCAAGTTCACCGCATCTAAATCAGGGTGACCAATCGCCGCACCATTGAGGGCTCCCGGAAACTCGGGATCGATCTGCTCAGAAAAGTGAGCAATCACATTGTAGTCACCCGCCTTGTTATACCGCTTGGCAGATCCCAGTACGGCCATCGTCAAGTCACCATCGCCGCGCAATACCGCGGTCGCATACTCTTGAGACGATTTATAGCCGTAAATGAAGTCAGCACCCTTGTTCAAAGTGGACCACACAATGGAATTTGCCATGCTCGATGTGGCACTTGGACCAATTTCAGGAATTTTGAGATCACGATTCACGTTGATCAAATTATCCAGGGTTTTAAATGGACCGCTCGCTGATGTCATCAATACGTAAGTATCGACGCCAACTTGAGTAATCCAAGTCATGCGCGTGATGTCAAATCCGCCGTCAGAACCGGTGATATAACTCACGCCATGACCTGGAATGTTAAAGATCTGGATGGTATGGCCATCTGGCTTTGCGCGTGTCGTGTAGGTGGCCGCTTTAGCACCACCAGCACCTGGCATATTCACGGGCACAACAGAAATATCTGCACCCTTTTTCGCGAAGTACTCTTCCATAAATGGAATCATTTTTCGCGTCAGCGTGTCGAAACCACCACCCGGCCCGTAAGGGATGACGAACTCAATGTTCTTCTCCGGGAATGACGATTGTGCGGGCGTGGCAAATGCCACACCCA
>ERZ887849.2022-NODE-2022-length-17380-cov-9.312323_pt1 | contig 17380 bp, 2 predicted proteins | sample MGYA00521267_ERZ887849 | MGnify/ENA primary metagenome ERZ887849 (study PRJEB32303, sample SAMEA104408601) | aquatic metagenome | biome: Brackish water; feature: Pelagic; material: water | place: Baltic Sea | collected 2014-06-06T16:11:00 | depth 2,863 m ... | reverse complement strand
TGGCATCATTTTGTACATATAATTTGTTATTGAAAGACACGTCGCCTTCTACATATAATTTGTCATTAATCGTGGTGGAACTATCAATGTATGTAACCCCAGACACATCCAATGTGCCGTATAATTGGGTGTCACCAGATACAGTGATTCCTATCGGATGTACATGTACATATGCTTCATTTGCGGACAAAACACAAGATGAACTATCAATTCGTAATCCATTTTTGTAATTGTTTTCATTGCTGGTGTTATTTTTACGGAAAATATTAAGTGGGGTGCGGTCACTGTATATGGCAACATCATTTTTTTTACTGGTGGGATTATACGAACCGTCATTGGCAAATCCTTCATGATAAAATGCAATGTATGGTTTGTCATATTCATTTTGCATTTTCAAAGAATGATGATTTTCTTCATCCACCCATAGAACACGACTTGCGGCCATTTCAAAATTGTCGAAACCTTCATGTGAAGTTCCATTTTTCTTTCGTAGCAATATCATACATGCACTTCCATCATATTCTTTGATGGACTTATCTTGATCATTAAATTGTAATCCTTGAGTTCCAAGATTCAATCGCAATTGGTTTGTATTTCCTGTTGCACGTATACTATATGAATCTTCTGTATAAGGATATTTGTTGCTGTCATATATTGGTTGATTGGCATCTTGTAGTAATTGTGTATAATCTGTAGTTCTACCTCCGTAACCACTTATTTTGAAGAATCCATCATTTCTACCGAGTATAATATCATCTAAATCAGTACTAATGGGACCTTTTGATAAATTTCGATTTCCATTAATGTAAAACCCTGAATCAACACGTGTTGTATTTAGTATGGCACTGCTTTCTACTCCGGAAGTGTCTTTCAGTACTTTAAATTTGTCACTTGTTGTTCCACTCGTTTGCGATAAACTTGCGTTAGTCGCAATTTGACCTGCATCTGTTACAACCGTTTTTGCAAACAATGTATTGTTAATACGTATATCCTTGTTACCCCCGATAATAAAATGGCCCGTTGTTTTTTCTATACCAGGTCTCGTTGTGGAAAATTCATTGACATCATATTTTATTGTTGGAAAAGGGTTAGGACCTACATAAAAATAATTGCCTTGTATTCGTACAGTACCGGCTGAGTGTTCAATGCCCATATAAATATTGGATGCATCACACCCAAAGGATATATCTTTTACATTGTTTTCAAACAATGATAATTTGGTATTGTTGCTGGAAATGGTATTTCCAGTCAAAGTGATATTATTATGAACATATAAGTTGCTCTGCATAGATACGTCTTGATGAATGATAGTTGTACCATCAATAACCGTATTTCCTGAAATATCTACATTCCCTCCAATGCGAGTATTGTTTCCAATATTTGCACTCCCATCAATGTTGACATATTCATGAATATGCGTGTGTCCATCTACAACGGTATTTCCACACACATCCAAATTGCCTCCAAACAATGCATTCTGTGAAGCTTGAATATTTTTCCCGATGGTGACATTTCTGTCGATAACAACATTTCCTTCAATATTTACATGCCCATCCACATCAAGAATAACAGGAGTTGTATCATAATGAAATAGGTTTGGAAAATATGCGTAACATACATAACTACGACCATGATTGACTATCTTATTATCATTATCTATTTCAAACACATCATCTAATCGATTACATATAAAACAAAATGTTTTGGCTTGAATATCATGTACAAGAATTTTGATAATATTGGTGGAGGCGTCAAGTAATAAATCCGTATTTCCCATCCCATCAATCATATTTTTGGTTATTTTGGTCCATGTCTGCATAGCATCTTTGCTTATGTAAATAATACCGCCTTCACCTACTACAATGCTATTTGAAGGGTCAATAATATATGCATCATTAAGGACTTCATTAAGTGATGTACTTGTGCTTGTATAATTGAGGGAGATATCGGGAAAAGAAGCATAGTTACTATAATTATTTGCGTACGTGATATTGTAGGATGTGTCTGTTTGTGGTATTCCCACTGCGATTAAATGAGTATCTTTTACTTTGATAGAATTATAAGTGATATGGACAGAGGCAAATAATTTTGAATTTTGATGACTACCATTGATTGCATAAAGATGTGTATTATTGATAAAAAAAGCAGTCTGGTTATACGATGTACTTGCAGTAGCAGTAGCAGTTACTTCATTTAAAATTATATGAATGGATGAGTTATCGTGATGATATATTCCGTCACCTCGTGCAAAGTAAATATTATTTGTATCGACACTAACAATTGTGGTAATATTCGATGTATTTTTATCATTTGAATTTGTAATATGTGTTTTGTCTGCATCGGAATCTCTGTATAAATCATCATAGATAGAGTGTATGAATAATGAACTCGTAAATGAAAATATATTTGAGTGAGGTTTAACCCCATTTTCTATATTGTGTGATACGTCATATTTAAAATTCCATGTCTTCCCTCCATTCGTGGTTTCGCATATAGGAATCGTATAGAAACCTCCACTTAGAGTAAATGAAGTCGGAGTACCAATAATAATTCCATACGAAACTTCATTCGCTGCGAAAGAAGCACTGTCTATTTCAAAATCAAACATAGCAGGAACATGTATTTCTTCATGGTTCATACGTGTTGGTCCATTAATATCAAGTACATGTGTATCTACTTGTGGCTTATATGTATTGATACCAGTGGTTGTCCTTGTTTGTACCAATGATGAACCAGTTAAGTATGTATGTGCTGGAATATATCGTTTTTCATTTGGAAAATAATTGGTCAGTACATTATCTGTAAATCCAGTAGTCCCCATTTCTCTCCCTGTAGCATCTGCATCCATACCGCCACCCCATTGCCATCCAATATCATTTTTCGTGGTCATGGACAGAAAAGTACTGGAAGAAATATCGCTGGAAATAAAATGTGCGCTTGTGCCTGAATTTGTTTTCATTTCCTGAAACACATGGGGCAAATATTTGGTAGACGGATTTTCATGGTCTTGAACAAGTAAAGATGCATTTTCAGGATTGCTTACATCAGTTGTATTGCTGGATGAAATATATACTTTTTTAGATTTTAAATGTACTTGATTACCCATGGAAAATAGTAATTCACTTCCATATGGGTCATATTGAATCGTGGCTTCTGGTGGTTGTACATCATCATTTTGGTTCGTTTTGTGATAGAAATCAATGGAAGCATAACTATTATCTACTTCAAATGCTATACCATAATTATTTACATTTTCTGTCATAATATTTCGAGTATGAACACGTGTTGAATGTACTTGTAATACTTTTTCCACATTCCCGCTAATGTCCAAAATGGCTTCTGGTTCTGGTACGTTGATACCGATGCCACTTGCATCACCATATATAAAATGACGTGATGGATTACTGTTGTTTTCAAAATATATTTTTTCTACGAACGTAGCGTCATTTTCTGTCAAAAGGTCATTTGAAATGGTAACATTGTTTTGTACAGATAGATTACGATTGATAAGTGTATCTTGTTTTACACGAATGTTACCACCAACATTCACATTTTCTTCCACATTAATATCATCCGTCACTGATAAAGACCCTTGTGAGATTTCAAAATTTCCCACATATCTTTCTTGTAAAGTAACAGTGTCAGCGACCACGTTTTGTACATGGATAGATTTATGTTTATCATATTGTTTTATTCCGCCGAATTTTTTCCACGACATATTTGATACACAGTATATTCAATATGTATTTTTTATTATTGATACAAAACACATATATGGTTCCATTTATTTTTCCTCTATTAAAGGGGTTTTACGATATTTTCTGGTTTTTCTACCACTAAATGTGGAATCATCAAAATGTACTTTTCTTTCTAAATTCGATGTTTTTTGTTTCTGTCGTTTTCGACTTTTTTTTTTATGTTTGCAAGACAAAGCAAAACGTTTGATTTTGTGTTGTTGCTTATATAATTGTTTTATCATTTCTTGATAGAAACCTCGAAATTCCTTGATGCGTCTCATCATTTGGTTTGGGGTGAACCATTGAATTTCAATTTTTTCAAACAATTTGCTTTTATTTAAAACTTCACTGCTGATATTGTCATTATTCCATAAATATCTATGATTCATGTTGTAATATTTTGGTAAATTGGGGTCAAACTCCATGTAAAAAATGTGTGTGAAATAATGTTCCAAGCGAAATTGTATAGTTCCACCATTTTTTTTAATATGTGTTTTAAGTTCTTGTGGGTTTCCTAAAAACCCCGTCAATTCTTCTGCACCTTCTCTCATTGCGGTATCATATGCGGTATCTTTTCCTTCCATTGCCCCGCCAAAATCAGAAAATCCCTTGGCACTATCTTCTTTGGCATTTTCTTTCCCGAATAAAAAGTATAATTGATTTTTATGTATTGCTATGGGTAAAACACTTGAACCAGTCATTATACATTAACAATATAAAAAGAGTTTTATACGTAACATCATATATCGAATATGGAATATGCAAATGGTTATTTGGAAGTGATTCTTGGGCCTATGTTTTCAGGGAAGACATCGAAATTATTGGAAATATACAAACAATATACTTTCTGTAATATTCCTTTTTTGGTGGTCAATCATAGTGATGATGTACGATATAAAGAAGCCAATCAAATGGTAACCCATGACCAACAATCCATTCCATGTACAAATTGTGTGAATTTACATGACTTGTGGGAAAAACAACCATCTTTGCAAGATAGTAGCCAATTACAGGCCATTTTAATTAACGAAGGACAATTTTTTGACGATTTATATGATTTTGTGTGTACTTTATTAGTACATAAAAAACATGTGTATGTATGTGGATTAGATGGTGATTTTCAACGTAAAAAGTTTGGGTCTATATTAGATTTGATTCCATTGTGTGACAATGTATACAAATTACATTCTTTGTGTGTACAATGTAAAAATGGTACGAAAGCCATTTTTTCACATCGAATTTCTCATCAAAATACTACTCAAAAAGAAGTGGGTGCAAGTGAATCATATGTACCCTTATGTCGTAAATGTTATGTAGATGCAACCAAATAATTAAAAATCAATTCTATTTCAATATCATATCTGAATAATCTGCCATCATTCGTTTACTTGCAGTTTCTACTAAAAGTCCATTGGCATATATACCATAATTCATGTAATCATCTGGATGTTCCAATGAAAAATGCCATATTTCAAAATCACCTTCTTTTCTGTAGGGTTTTGTTTTTTTATCCAAGTACGCCATCACTCGGTACTTTTCATCCGTACAGTATATTTTTCCTTTCGTTTCTTTTTTTATTTCTTGTCGTAATTCAGAACTTATACTATCTTTCAAAATAGAGTGACATCCGGTTAATACGAGTGTTTCAAATACTTCTGGATAATTTTGTACATTGCATTCGTACAATCGATTTTTCACTCTCATACTATCTGACGTATTTTTCATAGTCCGATGACCTATGGAATATAATGGCACAAATCCATGTTTATATGTTTTTATAAGCATACCAGGTTTTAGTTCTTGAATTTTGATATATTTTTCTTCACATGTTTCTTCAATTAAGCATAATATTTTGGTATCTCGTTTAAAACAAATAATTTTTTGATTCAGTGACACACCTACACTACCAATCTGAATATTTAATGAATCATAGGTAATATCACTTCCTGATTGTAATCCTGAATATAGTACATTTCCATTCGCATTTAAGACAGAATGATTTCCGTTTCCTGTATTTGTAACCGTTACCGTATCACTACGTGATGGTACTGTAAGACTATCATTTGCATTTTCCAATAGAGCATATATTGCCGTATCTACAAGGTCAAATTTGGTAAATGTAGTATTATTTTGTACCACCAAGACAGATGCTATTTCTGAATTAAACGTATATCCAACCATCTCGTCTTTGTCCAATCGTAGATTACTTGTACTGGAAGACCTATTTATGAATGTTTTGATTTTAGTCTTAGTAAATTCTCTTTTATTGGGTAGCGCCAATTGATTGACTCTTTCAGGGATTTTCTTCAAACCAACTTTGAGAGATGAAATTAAATCGCCCATATCTTCAATGTTACTATCATAATAATGAATGTCGTCCCCAGTATATGTAGACAAATCAATGTAAATGAATGTATGAAATATTTGTACGACCGATGGTATAGCGCCTGAATTATCCATTTCTGTACCAAGCACAAGATTGTAATTGGTATTTACAAATTCATCTTTGTTAATAAAGTATTTATTAGGAGCAGTTATCAATGTTGTTTGGTTGGTTTGGTATGTACCATTTCGTGTATTTGAAAATGAATATACTTCATCTCCTGTTTTGGGAATGGTTCCAATTTTCGCATAATATTTTACATCACGAGGATACTGGGTCAATACATATGGATATAATGTTCCAACAAAATCACTTGGCAATTGAATGTATGTATATGCACCATCTTCTCCTGGAGTTCCAAATGTATAGACACCCGTTGTATACAATATTTCCGAATCTTGATTGCGACCTATGACAAGATGGTCATACCCATCATTAGTAGGGTCTGTTTGCCAAAACAAGTATGTGCCATTTGCTGTGAATGTCGGAATGGCTTTATCAAAAGAACGCACTTCGTCAAGCATAGATACTTGAATGACATATTGATTTGATGGAATGCTGGGTGGTACCATATATCCCATATTTGTTGTATTTTGTTCATAATACATTAAAGGGTTGCCACTATATCCAGATAAATCCATGTAAATAAAACTATCAGAAGAACCAGCACTTATCGTTGTACTTCGAGTGATAACACTTTCGTTGTTTGTACTTGTATTGTCAAAGTTTGTTCCAAATCGCATGATATAGCTGAGATTACTTTCATGACTTACATCAAAATGTACTGTACCAGAAGTGAAAGAAACATTTTTTTGGTTGTAGTAACGTGCTGCATTATATTCGGTTGTCAATGCAAATATCGGGTTGCCTAATGAATTGTTCACAACTTTGACATAATATGTTTCGTCTGCGATACGTGATTGAACAAAGTAATGTAATGTTCCAAAGAAGTCAGATGGTATTGTTATTGTGGTATATGCACCGGGTTGTCCCAATGTACCGACTACTTTCACGTTTCCATTTGCATACAAGGGAAGTTTGTATTTTGTTTCTGCAAACACAATACGGTAATTCGTATTCGTCACGTGATGTTGTGTAAATACATAGGTTTGTCCGAATGAAAAATTGACTGTAGGTGAAATAATGCCGTCCAAGTAAATATTATATTGGTTGGTGGACATGGTGACATTGTAGACATTTGTTGTACTTGGCGGAGCAATGTATCCCATTTGAGTATTTGTTTCATCAAATGCATATAATGTTCGTCCTGTGTAATCTGCCAAATCCAAGTATACAAATGCACCAACGTTGCCATCCACGATTTCATCATATGTTGTACCTGCATACACAGTAGAAAGAGTGTCCACTTGTGTACCAAATACTAACTTGTAACCTTCATTGCTGGGGTCTGATACATCAAAATAATATCGTGTTGGTGCAGTGAATGTAATATTCGATTGATTATAATAGGTACCGGATGCAGACGTAGAAAATGCATATACGTTTTCACCCAATACATTTTGCACGACTTTCACATAGTATGTTGTATCGATTAGTAATGCATTGCCCATACTTGAAACGTTTGGATTAAAATAAAACAATGCGTCTTTAAAATCATTTGATAATACAACACTTGTATACGAACCAGGTCTTCCTGCGCTACCAACGATTGTTACGCCAGTAGTTAAAATATTCTCTTGGTCATCTGGCAAACGACCAAATCTCAGTTGATTATTAAGATTCGAAGAGTCTGATTGGTCAAATAAGTATATTTGACCTGGGGTGAAATTGATGGACGTTTTTTCGAGTCCATTGATGTAAAATATATTATTTGATACGGTTACCACGTAATTAAATCCTTGTCCTTGTTGCAATATAGGCGCAGGAATAAATCCCATATTATTGCTATACGAAATGTCTTCTTGGATATTACCCGTAGTTTCATTTACCACATTTGAAATATCGGCACCAAAGTAGTATAACGTTCCACCTAAGTAATTGGATAAGTTGATATAAACTGCACTATTATTATTCATGTATGTTATACTTTGATTGTGTACTGTACTTGGATTATCGGTCTGAGTTCCAAATGATATTTTATATCCTTCATTGGTAGGGTCTGATGTATCAAAGTAATAACGATTTGGGGTTATCAATGGCAAACTTTCTTGGTCATAATAAGGACCTGTTGAATTATTCTGTGAGATGGAGAATATATCTTTGCCTATTGCATTTTGTGTTATTTTCACATAATAGGTTGCATTAATTATCATTGTATTGCCCATACCAGAAATATCTGTCGAATAGTAAAACAAATCTCCTACAAAATCAGATGGCAATGTTGCAATGGAATACGCTTCTCCTTGTCCTGCTGTACCAATGGTTGCAAAATAATCTCCATATATATCTACTATACTATCAGGTTGTTTTCCTATAACAAATGAATAACCAGTATTACTTGAATGTGATTGGTCAAAATAATAATTTTTCCCTGCTTCAAAGGTTATTTGAGGGGAAGGAGACCCATTCAAGTAAAATTGCTCATCTGATACTGTAACATTGTAACTGAAATCAATGGCGGATGTTACGGGTACATATCCCATATTTGGAATATTTTCATTGAAATAGTATAATGTATTGCCTGTATAACCAGACAAATCGACCAATGCATATGCATTGGATGTACCTGGCGTATGTATATAACTTACATCGGTAGTATTTATACTTGCAGAAATGTCCATACTCGTTCCGAATTGCATCGTTGCAATTGAATTGGTACTATCCACTAAATCAAAGTAATAAATATTAGGTGCATTCAATGATACATCTTTCTGTAAAACATAAGTTCCTAATCTGTCGGTTGCGAGAGAAAATACAGGTTCTCCCAATGCATTGTCTTGTACTTTGACAAAGTAAGTAATATCCCGATATATTTCTTTTGTAGGTAGAATCAAGTACAGATTATCTGTCAAATTCTCTGAAACAGTAAATTCGGTATATGCACTTGGTTGACCAGGCGTTCCTACATTCACGACCCCTTCGGTATATTGCGGTGAGATTTGGAAAGGCGAATAAGAAATGTACAATATATTTCCACTATTGGTAGCATCGGATTGGTCAAATATATATTTTTGTCCAGGTTCATATACAAATTGTGAAGTTAATGTGCCATCAAGGAATATATTGTCATTTGAAATCGTAACTGCGATTGTCGGTTTGGGTGTATTAAAAGACAATTGCAAATTCCATCTTGCTGGGTCAAAATACGATTCATTGGAAATCGTTGCATTGTGAGATGTGATGGACTGTGCCACGAAACGGAAATAATTATAGTCATTTGTATCGTTTACAGTTACGTTTGTAATGGGTGTACCATTTTGACTTACATCATCAATCAATGTCCATGAAGTACCGTTTGTAGAACCAAACAATGACCCTACATCTGGTAATCCACTATTTCCACTGGTATAAGAACGTGGTGTGAAACCATATTTACGTATTTTTGCGACAGAAGGTTTTTCATATTGTATCCATTCACCATATACACCATTCGTTACAACTGCACCGGTATAGTCCGGGGAATACGATGCAGTCCCTGGGTGGAAAAAGTTGGTTGTAATCGGTTCATTGTACTTGAACAAATGATGCGCACCTTGATACATCATGTAAGGAGTATAATTTGTACTTGCCACTGTAAATTGTTTTAAATCGATTTGTTGGGTAAACGGGAAAATATGGAAGCTATTTTCATTGATTTTGATACCGTCTGTCAATGGAGAATAAGAAATATCGATTGCGGTTGTCCAAATATCCAGAGAGGTCATTATTTCCAATTTGATATGTTGGATACGAATCGTATTATTGTTTACCCCAATACGAATACCATCTGTCAATAGTTGACTACCGGTATTCATAAAATTATATTCAATTGGAGTTGGCGTATTTTTGTAAAATACAGTCCCGATTGGGTTGATACTTTCTGTCATTTGTGTAGTTCCATTTGTTAAATAAATAGAATTGACTCCATTGGAATCCGCATTGGTATTGTTTCCAGGCGTTATCGTAATCTTTGTCGGGAGACCTTGTCCAATGGAAGATGATGATGCACGATAGTTCGATTTCGTGTAGGTATAAGGGCTTGAATAACTTGTATCAAGAATACTATTGAAATTTTCATTTGCATTTGGATATGTAATGATTGTATTGGTATCTAATACATGTGGAACGAATCCCATCCCACTTGAAACATCACTGGAATAATACAATGTACTTCCATAATATGTCGATAAATCTAAGAATGTAAATGCACCACTTACTCCAGGATTACGGGAATGAACAATCGTAGCACTGTTACTGCTGGAATCGTAAGAAGTACCAAATTCCAATACATGTGCGTCATTGGTAACGTCGGCAACATCAAAGAAATATATATTGGGCGAACTAAATGAAATATCGGGTTGCCGATAATAAGTACCGCTTAATGTATCCGCAATTGCAAGTACAGGTTTATTCAAATGATTTGTGACTACTTTTACAAAATAATTGGTGTTACGAATCAGTGATTTCAAGAAGTAATCCATATTTCCTGTAAAATCAGAAGGCAATGATAGTTGCGTATATGAGCCTGGTCTTCCAAGTGAACCCATAATAATATAATTGGTTTCGTATAATGGTACTTTTCCATGGGTTGCACCAAATACGATTTGATATTCTACGTTACTGGAATCATCTTGGGTGAACAAATACGTTTGGTTTGCTTGGAAATTGATGGTTGGATTGTCAACCCCATCTAAGAAAATGTGATATTGATTACTTGACATGGTCACTGCATATGCATTATTAGGTGTGATAGGAGATACATACCCCATATTTGTTGTGGTTTCATTGAAAATATGCAAGTCATTTCCAGTATAATCTGTCAAATCCAAGTACACATATACCGCAGATTGAAATTCATCGGAATAAAGGGTACCATTATAAATGGTTGTTTTGTCTTCTGGTGTGGTACCAAATACAGGTACATTATATTCAACGTTGTAAACACGCATATGCCCACTATTTGAACCACTAATATCGGTATACCGTGAACCAACTGCGATTATTTTTCCATTTGCAGACAATGATAATGAATATCCACTTTGGTCATTTATGGCTTCTTCATTAATATCACTAAGCAATAGAGTCCAATCGCTACCATTGTATTTATATAAACGTACATGACCACGGTTATTATCGTTACTATCTTTCAACTGGGCACTGGAAACCAACATGTTTCCATCAGAAGACAATCGTACATCATGCCCGAAATAATCATTGGCGGATACTCCATATACGGGACTTCCTTTTGGTGTCCAAGCAAATCCATTCCAATTGTATATGTGTGTTGCACTGGCATATGTACCATCCGCATTGCCAGTTAATTTATATTCTTGAACCGTATTCCCTGTACCTTTTACGACTAATGTCACTCCATCCGATGCGAATGACGTAGTAGTTTCACCACCGATATAAAAACTTGTATTTGAGTCGCCATCTAAATCATTGCCTTGTTTATTCCAAACATTTTCACCCGCATCATATTTGTATACACGGATATTTCCTACATCTGTACCACCATCATCATTTTTTGGTGCAGCTATTAACACAGTATTTCCAGTACCGTCCATTTTTACGTTTGCACCACTTCGGTCACCTTCATATTCTCCCAAGATACTATCGCCTATGCGCCTCCATCCAACTGGACCATAATCTACGGACGATTGGTCTGTAACCTCGGTTGTTTTTGTTGGGTCGTATTCGAATATTCGGGTGTGTCCACGGAAACTATCATATGTTTGTGTGCCAATTACAACACGTAATTTATGGTCTACGCTGTAAAAAGAAGACCCCGTTTGGAATGTAAAATTTTTACTAAGTGCAGCGTCATTTGCATATCCTATGTTGATAGGATTCGTTGTCGAATTCATAGAACTATGGTGACCAGTTTCACCGAGAGGAATCAAAACTTCAGGATAAATATCCCCACCAATTTGTTCCCAATTATTTTGGACTTTACTTAAGCGGCTATCTGTATATGTGAATGATGGATTGTATTTATAAACACGAGTGACAATCTGGTCGCCTGTCACTAAAATATCTCCTTCGTGATTTAAATCCATATACTGACCATAATTGAAATCCTGAAAATTACTACTATTATAACCTCTATTACGATTCACGATTGTTCCTGCATATGTACCGACAATATGAATGGGTACAACATTAGAATCCCAACCTTCTGACCACCAATACGTACTTGCATTCCAAGCCGCTACTGTGTTTCCATCGTAACTCATTGTGTTTCTTAAACCAATGTTGCTCTTATCTCGACCACCTGTAACTGTTCTACCATTAAGTAATGTTCCTCCACCCCATGTGTTTGTCGCCGGGTTATAAATGTAACGGAAACAACTTGAATCAAGACCTCCCGCATTATATGTAACCCTGTTCCCATCACCGCTTATATTAAAACTACCAGCTCCTATATGACCTTGATTGCTCGAACCAATGAGAGTTGGACCTCTTTGAGTCCAGGTAGAACCATCTTTCTCATAAACGTTAATGTTAACTGAATTATTAACCCTACTATATGTTGCAATCACTGTACCATCACTATTGACTGATACGTGTGACCCCCCAGTAATTGTATTAACTTGGTTCAATTGTATGGTAGGGTATTCAAGCGTTTTGATTCCACTTACTGCCAAGGTATCCCCATCACTGGACAAATGAATTGAATGCCCGAACTCATTGGTATCGGTTACACCGCCTAATAGTATTCCTCTTGCAGTCCATTCATATTCGTCCCATATATATACATAAACGGCACCATCATTTGATGCGTTGATATCGCTATAAATACTTCCAATTGCTACAATTTTTCCATCTGCAGATAACGATACAGAATGACCCAAATAATCGCTTGAATTCATTCCATTGATTGCATTGCCACGTTGTACCCAAGAACTATTACTCCATATATATACTTTTACTTGACCGCTATCGACACCATTTGCATCATGGAGCCGTGCCCCAATTGCCAATGAATTTCCATCTTCATTGAGTTGGATATGATTCCCAAATTGGTCTTCATTGTTTGCTCCATTTAATGTAGACCCTTTACTTACCCATGCACTTCCGGACCATGAATATACATTTACTTTCCCATTATTTGTGCCACTTGTATCATTTAATGGACTACTAACTGCCAAAACAGAACCATCGGAAGACAATGAAACCGATGTTCCAAATAAATCTCCCGCTGCTTGTCCATTTAATGCAGACCCTCGTTGATTCCATGTACTACCATCCCATACAAAAACATTTACTTCACCACTATCAACTCCTGATGTATCATTCTTTGGCGCACCAATTGCCATAATCGTACCATCTGTAGAAAGTGCGGATGAACTTCCAAAATAATCATCCCCACTTTGTCCTTCAATGTCGGTTCCTAATTGTTGTAATGTACGTGTATATGTAGATGTAGGAATCATAAATTTGTATTTATTGGGAGCACTGAATGTAATGGCTGGCTGATTATAATATGTGGTTGGACCATTATATCTCGAACCGAAAGAAGCCGTTAAATCGTGTATTTGTACAACACCGGTTGTATCACTACTGGGGGCACCAATTGCTACACGTGTTCCTGCTTTATTGATTGCAACTGCGTTTCCAAACAAATCGTCGGATGATTGACCAATAAAATCATTTCCTAATATCACCCAACTGAAATTATTCCATTTATATACTTGTACATGTCCACTATTCGACCCATTTGTATCATTGTTTTTTCCACCGATGACAAGCGTTGTCCCATCATCACTGAGAGAAATAGAACAACCAAATTGGTCATCTTGTGCAGAACCATCAATGTCACTTCCTACTTGTGTCCATGTAGAATTACTGACATCATAAATTTGTACATGTCCACTATTTGAACCATTTGTAGTCGTGTGATTGATTGCCCCAATTGCGACACGTTCTCCATTCCCATTCATTGAAATAGACACTCCGAAATGGTCTCCTACCGAATCGCCTGTTATCGTATTTCCATTCTGTATCCATGCAGACCCAGACCATGCAAATATTTTGACATATCCGTTGTTGCTTGTACCAACTTGGGATTGCGGTGCACCAATTGCAATTTTCGTTCCATCATTGTTTATGGTAAGTGAAGAACCAAAATAATCATATGTATTGTCACCATTCAAGTTGTTTCCAAGTTTATTCCATGTACTTCCATCGTATTTGTACGCCTTGACGTACCCACTATATGTTCCATTTGCTCCTGCTACTTCTCCTCCACATGCAACAACTGTTCCATCGTCACTTAATGCAATCGATTTCCCAAACCCGTCGTTACTATTATCTCCAGATATCATACTTCCTACAAGATTCCATGTACTACTTCCATCATATGTATACACTTTTGCATCTCCATTATTTCCTGGAGAGCCAATGGCAATTGTATGACCATTACTACTTAATGCAACAGATGTACCCAAATAATCATATTCAAATTCTCCATTTATTGTATTTCCTAGTTGTGTCCATGACCCATTCGCCAATTCAAATATACGGACATGTCCACTGCTATTTCCATTGGTATCATTATCTGGAGAACCCATGGCAATTATGGTTCCAGAACCATTCGATGCAATTGCACTTCCAAATGAATCATTTGTATTCATACCGGCAATATCAATACCAGTTTGTGTCCATGATGCACTGTTAATAATTGTTTCATAATTTGAGGATATATCCGGTTCGCTTGGATATTGAATTGCATATACATTTTCACCTTTTACATTTTGTCGGACAATGATTTCGTGACTTATATCATATGGAATAGATGGACCTCTACCTGTAAATAACGGATGAAAGTAAAACAAACTGTCTTTGAAATCTACCGGGGTAGTTACCAGTGTATACGCATTTGTAGTACCAGGTGTTCCAATGATTTTGACAAATTCTTTTACCAATGTGGATTGGTCATCTGGTAATTTTCCAAACACCATTGGATTACTACTATTTGTACTATCCGATTGAACAAATAAATACGTTTTGTTTGCATCAAAATTAATATATGGAGCCGCTATGCTATTCAAGTAAAATAACCCTCCTGATACAGTCACGTCATAAGAGAAATCGGGCGCAGATGGAGGTGGACTATAACTCATAAATGGTTTGACCAAATTATATGCATACAATGTATTACCGCTGTATCCGGATAAGTCCAGGTACACAGCAGAACGATATGAACCTTCAGTTGATTCTTTGTAGGTTACTGTACTTGTATATACATTGGAACTATCCACTACTTCGCCAAACGATAATTTATAGTGATTGATGTTGTCCGTTGGGTAACTTGTGTCAAAGTAATGTTCAAAATAATATTGATTATTTGCATTAAAACTTAAATCTTGTTGTTGTACAAATACACCGTCATATGTGGTTGAAAATGAAAAAGCAGGTTCATTATATGCATTGTATATATACTTTACATAGTATTTATGACTTCGTGGCAATTCTGCTTGTTGATGAATATAATACAGATTTTCTGTCAATGATGATGGTACATATACAGATGTTTGAGAACCAGTTTGACCTGCATTTCCTACGATTGCAACTTGTATATCACTATATGGTGGTGCTGTATATAAATAGGGGTCTTTGCTGAAATAGAGTTGATAGTTGGCATTGCTTGAAATGTCCTGAGTGAATTTTTGGGTGACCCCATTGACAAAATCAATCAGTGGATATCTGTCATTATTTCGATAAAAGTCACCATTGGAAACAGTAATTGCATGTAAAGTACTATCATTTACAAAGGAACCACCTTCTACGGGTTCTAATTCATACCAACCCATATTATTGTAACTCGAATCAAAGTAATACAAAAATGTGTCGTCGTGTGTTGAACAATCCAAGTATACAAATGCATTGTTTCCATTTCCTGGAGTTCGCCCACGAGTAATAAAAGAAGATGATACAAGCGAATTACTGGCATCGGCAGTAGAACCAAATACAATTTCATAATCCGTATTTGTACTGTCTTCTACTTCAAAATAATAACGATTGGGAGATGTAAATGTCAAATATTTTTGATTGTAATGGACGGCTGCATCACTTACATCGCTTATGGTGTATACATTTTCACTCAAATAATTTGGATTCACTTTCACATAATAGGTAAACTCACGGGTTAATGATTTCAAAAAATAAAAGAGAGAACCAGTAAAATCGGATGGTACTTGGATTTGGGTATATGCACCTGGTTGTCCAAGTGAACCAATAATTGTGTAATTTTGTACATAATACGGCAACATACCATATGCTTGACTGAACATAAGTTGATAGCTTACATTGGTGGCATCTTCTTGTAAAAATACATACGATTGACTGGCTTGGAAATTGATTTGTGGGGATTCTACAGTATCTAAAAAGATATACAATTGATCCGTAGACATGGTAGTATTGACAATATTGCCACTTGCATCATATGGTACATACCCCATGGCAGCGGTATATTCGTCAAACATGTACAATGGCGCACCCGTATAATCTGTCAAATCAAGTAATATAAATTGACCATCGCTATTATTCGGGTCACTATACACAATACCACTATAAATGCTATTGACATCATCTACAGTGGTACCAAATACTAATTTACGAGCACTATTGGTGTAAAAATCAGAGACTTCGAAATAATATCGTTTGTTTGGACCAGTAAAAGAAATATCGGGTTGATTATAGAAAGTGCCACCAGAGGTTGACACCGAGTATACAAATTCATCCAGAATATTTTGAACGATTTTGACAGAATAACTTGTATCGAATACAACTTCTGGACCTTTGTTTTCTACAGTTGCATGAAAGTAAAACATACTGTCTTTGAAATCCGATGGTGTTGTCACCAAGGTATATGCTTCTGGTTGCCCAAGTGTGCCTACAATTTGGACACCATCTTCGATAATATTTTGTGTATCATCTGGCAAACGACCAAACATCATCGGATACCCTACATTCGTGGAATCAGATTGAATAAATAAATATGTTTTATTGGCATCAAAGTCAATCAATGGATATTGTACATTATCCAAGTAAAAAACATCTCCAGAAACCGTGACATTATAGGTAAAATCTGGACTTGCTGGTGGAGGACTATATCCCATATTCGCACTACCATCATGGTATGCGTATAGTGTACTTC
>ERZ887849.2021-NODE-2021-length-17385-cov-8.049625_pt1 | contig 17385 bp, 19 predicted proteins | sample MGYA00521267_ERZ887849 | MGnify/ENA primary metagenome ERZ887849 (study PRJEB32303, sample SAMEA104408601) | aquatic metagenome | biome: Brackish water; feature: Pelagic; material: water | place: Baltic Sea | collected 2014-06-06T16:11:00 | depth 2,863 m ... | reverse complement strand
GCTCTCGATGAAATCAGGGGAAACAGGTAGGAAGCGTCAGACTCAGAACACTAGGGGGTTTTCGCGCCACGCTAAAATTTTGTCAAAATTACGGCAAATTGGATGGTTAGGCGCTGGATTTGTTTTAAATCGGTCCAAATCAGAGTCTTTCTTGCAACACCGCGCTGCGGTCTTGACGACCTCCCTCCCGCCCGCGCAATCTGTCCCGGTTGCCCCAGCAAAGGCCCGCCATCATGTCCACCCAGCTTGATACAACAACTGCGATCCTTGGCGATCTGGTGGCGTTTCCCACCATCTCGACCGACAGCAACATCGCGATCATCGCCTATCTGGCCCAGAGGCTGGAGGATGCAGGCGCGCGGGTAGAAGTACTTCTGGATCCGGGCGGGCAGAAGGCGAACCTTCTTGCCACGATGGGCCCTGAGGGAGATGGCGGCGTGGTGTTGTCTGGTCATACGGATGTGGTGCCCGTGTCCGATCAGGTCTGGTCCAGCGATCCGTTCGAGATGCGCGCAGCCGACGGGCGGCTTTACGGGCGCGGAACCTGCGATATGAAAGGGTTTGTTGCGGCCTGCGTCGCGCTGGCACCAGAATTTGGCGCGCGCCGCCTCACACGGCCTTTGCATTTCGCCTTTACCCATGACGAGGAGACCGGATGCCTCGGCGCGCAGAGCCTTGCCACCCATCTCACCGCCTCGGGGCTGCGGCCCTCACTGGCCCTGATCGGGGAGCCGACGATGATGCGGGTGATCGAAGGGCATAAGGGCTGCTATGAGTATTCTACCCATTTTCACGGGCTGGCCGGGCATGGCTCGGGGCCGGACAAGGGTGTCAACGCAGTGGAATATGCAGTGCGGTTCGTCGCACGTCTTCTGGAGCTGAAGGACCGGCTGCGCGCGCGTGCGCCGGAGGGCAGCCGGTTCGAGCCGCCTTGGACCACAATCAACACCGGGGCGTTGGAGGGGGGGGTCGCGCATAACGTGATCCCCTCGAACGCGCGGGTGGATTGGGAGATGCGGCCAGTGCAGGTCTCGGATGCAGATTTTGTGAAGGAGGACCTGAGGCGCTATTGCGCGGAGGTGCTGCTGCCTGCGATGCGCGCCGTCTACCCGCAGGCCGAGATCGACACGCAGGTGATCGGCGAGGTCGCGAGCCTTGTGCCCGCCGAGCCCAACGAGGCGCGCCGCATCCTGATGGAGCTGACCGGCGCCAATGGCGCGGATGTGGTGGCCTTTGGCACGGAGGCCGGAATTTTTCAGAGCTTGGGCATGTCAGCGGTGGTCTGCGGGCCAGGCTCGATCGAGCAGGCGCATAAGGCGGATGAATATCTCAGCCTCGATCAGTTGGGCGAATGTCTGGGCATGCTGGAGCGACTGGGCGACCGGATAAGCGCGTAGCGCCTGCGTCCTCGCGGGCGTCATCACCTAACGCTTGCGGAAGGTAAGATAATGCGGCGTGCGGCCCTCGTCGATGGCCTTGGCCTCATAACGGGTGCGGATCCAGTCCGGCCAGGCCTCGCGCCAGTCCTGCGGGCGCTCGGCCAACCACTCGAAACCCTGGCGCGGCACCTCCTCCAGCGTCTGGCGCACATAGTCGGGGATATCCGTCGCCACGCGCAGCTCTGCGCCCGGGCGCAGGACACGGGCCAACGGGGCGAGATGCTCGGGCGTGACAAACCGTCGGCGGTGATGGCGTTTTTTGGGCCACGGATCAGGATAGAGCAGAAAGGCGCGTGCGAGGCAGGCATCGGGCAGCACATCGAAGAGGTTGCGCGCATCGCCGGGATGGATGAAGACGTTGTCGGCCGGTGTCTTGCGCAGCTTGGTGAGCAGCATGGCGACGCCGTTCAGATAGGGCTCACATCCGATGAAAGCGACATCAGGATTGCCCTGGGCCTGATGCACGAGATGCTCGCCACCACCGAAGCCAATCTCCAGCCAAAGCTCGCGCTCGCCAAACAGGGCGTTGAGATCCAGAGGGGTACGGTCGGGGTTTTCCTCCCATCCGATACCGGGGGGCATGCGGGCGGACAGATCCGCCTCCAGCAGCCTCTCTTGCGAGGCGCGCAGAGACTTGCCTTTGAAGCGGCCATAGAAATTGCGCCAGGGCGCACCGGAGGGATGTTTGAGCGTTGCCATGGGCGCAGGCTTTAGCGCGGGCGGCTGTGGGGTGCAATCCTGCCGGGACTACGCGGAAGATTTGAGTATTTAGGCTAAGAAGAAAGCAGGGGTGCCGCACCACGCACGCGTGGTGTGAGACGCTGCAGCGGCCCCGCACAGGAGCCGCTGCTTGATTTTGGAGCATGCGCCAGATGGCGCATTCCTTTGGACCGTGCGGATCAGACTTCGCTTTTGAGCTTGTCCACCAGATCTGTGCGTTCCCAGCTGAAACCGCCATCCGCGTCTGGCGTCCGGCCAAAGTGGCCATAGGCCGCCGTGCGCTGATATATCGGACGGTTGAGTTGGAGGTGCTCGCGGATGCCGCGCGGGGTGAGATCCATGGAGGCCGCGATGGCTTTCTCGATAGCCGCCGGGGACACGTCGTCGGTGCCGTGGCAATCGACATAGATCGAGAGCGGTTTGCTCACGCCGATTGCGTAGCTAAGCTGGATCGTGCAGCGCTCTGCCATGCCTGCGGCCACCACGTTTTTCGCGAGATAACGCGCGGCATAGGCCGCTGAGCGGTCCACTTTCGTCGGGTCTTTGCCCGAGAACGCCCCGCCACCATGAGGGGCCGCGCCGCCATAGGTGTCCACGATGATCTTGCGCCCTGTGAGGCCTGCATCGCCGTCGGGGCCACCGATCACGAATTTGCCCGTCGGGTTCACGTGCCATTCGGTCTGGGGCGTGATCCAGCCGTCGGGGAGAACCTCAAGAATATAGGGCTCCACGATCGCGCGGATATCTTCGGAGGTCAGCGTCTCGTCGAGGTGCTGCGTGCTGAGCACGAGCGAACTGATGCCCGCAGGCTTGCCGTTTTTGTAGATCACCGAAAGTTGGCTTTTCGCATCGGGACCAAGCGCGGGCTCGGTGCCATCTTTGCGCACTTCGGCAAGGCGGCGCAGGATAGCGTGGCTGAACTGGATCGGGGCCGGCATAAGGGCGTCGGTCTCGGTCGTGGCGTAGCCGAACATGATGCCTTGATCACCTGCGCCCTCTTCCTTGCCCGAGGCCGCGTCGACCCCTTGAGCGATATGCGCGGATTGTTCGTGCAGAAGGTTTGTGATCTCGCAGGTTTTCCAGTGGAACTTCTCCTGCTCGTATCCGATATCCTTGATACAGGCGCGGGCGATATCTTCGATCCGGCCCATGTAGTCGTGCAGCTTATCCTGATCCGACAGGCCAACCTCACCGCCGATGATTACGCGATTGGTGGTGGCGAAGGTCTCTGCGGCCACGCGGGCTTCGGGCTCTTCTGCCAAGAATGCATCGAGGACGGCATCGGAAATGCGGTCGCACACTTTATCCGGATGACCTTCCGAAACAGATTCGGAAGTTAGGGTATAATTCTGTCGTGCCATGAAAACGCTCCATTTGGATTGAATCCGCCACGCCAGGAAGCCGTTGCGACGGTTGGGCATGGAGGTATCGGCAGGGGCTCGGCGCGTCAATCTCTAAAGCACGGGCCCTTTACCGCCCGCCCTGTGGCGCAGGCTAAGCCCCAGGCCCAGCGCCAAGAGCAGCAGCACCAAGGGCCCGTCACCCATCCGCGCGTAGAGCGTGGGCGGCGCAGGTGGCGGCAGGGGGGCGTCAATCCAGGCTGCCTCGCCCAGCCCGATCTGCGCCGTGATCTGCCCTGCCGCGTTGATCATGGCGGAGACGCCCGTATTGGCCACGCGGATCATCGGCAGGCCTTGTTCGACGCTGCGCAAACGGGCCTGTGCGACGTGTTGGTAAGGGCCTGAGGCCTGCCCGAACCACGCGTCATTGGTGATCAGAAGCAAGAAATCCGCCCGCCCCGGCGCGCCGCGCAGAGCGCGGGCAAAGACCCCCTCATAGCAGATGAGCGGAAGGGCCGTGCCGATCCCCGGAACCTCGATCACCTGTGGGCCGGGCCCGGACGAATAACCGTGGCCCGCCTGCGCCGCGAGGCCCGAGATGCCAAGGCGGCCCAGCCTGTCACCGAAGGGGATATATTCGCCGAAGGGGACGAGGTGATGTTTGTCGTAAAGCGCGGCCAGATCCCCCTGCCCGTCCATCAAAATCATGGAATTGTAGAGCCGGAGCCCGTCGAGCCGCTGGATACCAAGAACCACGGGCACACCCCGCGCCGCGTCCTGCACAGCGCCCAAGGCGCCCGCCGCTTGGTTCAGCAGGCTCGGCACGGATGTCTCGGGCCAGACGATCAGATCGGGGGGGGCATCTGCGGCCGTATAGTCCAACTGGCGGGTGAAAAAGGTGCGGATATGATCCGGATCCCATTTTTGATCCTGTGGCGCATTGGGCTGCACGAGGCGGACCTGCGGCGCGTCCGGGGCCACCTCAGGCGCGGGGGTGAGCATCGGCCCAGCCACAAGCGCGCCGGCAAGGGCCGTGAGGCCCAGCGCGCCGGGAATGCGCCGCGCGTCCAGCACATGCCACATTGCCACGGCCCCCATGAGCGTCGCACCCGAGAGCAGCAAAGCGCCACCAAGCGACGCCCATCCCAGAAGCCCGGTGTCGATCCAGATATGGCCCACCTGCGCCCACGGGAAGCCGGTGAAAAGCCAGCCGCGCAAAGCCTCGGTGAGCACACCCGCCGCAATCCATGCCAGCGCACCGCCGCCAATCCCGCGCGCCCAAGCCCAGCCGATGGCCCAGAAAAGCCCCATGCCAGCCCCCATCAGCATCAGCGCGAAAGGCGCCATCCATCCATGGCGTGCAACATCCACGAGAAACGGCTCGATGATCCAGTTGAGCGAGACCAGAAAATATCCCGTCCCCGCCGCCCATCCGGCCCAGAGCCCTTGGCGAAGCGTGCGCGTGATGCGGAAAACCCCGTAAAGAGCCGCCAGCGCAAGGAGTGTCACGGGCCAAAGCCCCCAAGGCGCCTGCCCCAACGCAGCCGCCGCACCAAGCCCTGCACCAAGTGCCAGACGCGCCTTTGGCCCAAGCCGCGCAAGGCGCGGCTCCAACAACCCGGTGGCCATGCTCATGCGCCGCGACCTGTCACGAAGGTTTGGACTGAGCAGGCGCGTCCTGCGGCTTGGTGGTCTGAGGGGCCTTGGTTACAGCCTCAACCGCGCTTTGCGCCGCGTCGGGCGCGGGCGCAGCTTGCGTAGTGGGCTTGGACGCGCTCGGCAGGCGCACGCGGAGACGTTTGACCCGTCGCGGGTCGGCCTCAATCACCTCGATTACCGCGCCGCTCGGATGCTCGATCATCTCACCACGCACAGGCACTCGGCCCAGCATCATAAAGACCAAACCGCCAAGCGTTTCGATCTCTTCCTCGTCCACAGCATCCATATCAGTAAGCGAAAGACCAATCTCGGCCTCAAAATCGCTCAGCGGCGTCTTGGCCAGCGCGACATAGCAGCCCGGCTTTTCCTCGGTCCATGCGGTGGCCTCGTCAACGTCGTGCTCGTCCTCGATCTCGCCCACGACCTGCTCGATCAGATCCTCGATCGTGACAAGCCCGTCTACGCCACCATACTCGTCGATCACCAGCGCCATATGCCGCCGTTCGCTTTGCATCTTCTGCAAGAGCACCCCGATGGTCATGGACGGTGGCACATACAGAAGCTGGCGCAACATGTCCTTGAGGTCAAAATCACCCTCGCCGCCATTGAATCCATGCCGCAGGGCAAAATCCTTGAGATGTGCAAAGCCTACGGGCGTGTCCAGCGTCCCCTCGTAGATCGGGATACGGGTGAGGCCCGTCTCGCGGAACAAACTCACCAGATCGTCCTTGGTTATGTCTGCCGGGGCCGAGACGATCTCGGCCTTGGGGATGGCTACATCCTCCACATCCATGTTGCGCAGGTTTAGAAGACCGTGCCCTCCGCCAGCCCCGTTCCGGGCAGCCTCCGCGTTTGCGTCATCCTCGGGGGTGTCCGTGCTGAACGCGCCAATGATACGGCGGAAAAATCCACCCTCATTGCTTGCCTCTGTGTCCGTCTGCGCGCCCTGCGCTGCGTTAGAGGAGCCGTCGTTGCTGTCGCCCATTGTGTCCTGTTCCAAAACGGGGCCCTGCCCCTTTACGTCAATATGGGCTGGCAATACCCAGTTTGCCAAGTATTTGCACCTCTGTTGTCTCCATCAACGTGGCATCTTCGTCACGGATATGGTCATAACCCAGAAGATGTAGCACGCCGTGGACCATCAGATGGGTCGTGTGATCGGCGAGGCTCTTGCCTTGCGCCGCCGCCTCAGCCACGCAGGTATCATAGGAAATCGCGATATCCCCAAGCTCTGCGTCCATGTCGCAAGGGGGCGCGGGCCGGGTGCCAGGGACATCGGCGGCGCGGTCATCGCTGGGCCAGCTCAGCACATTCGTCGCCTGCGATTTATCGCGAAAATCTGCGTTGAGCGCGGAAATCCGCGTATCGTCACAGCCCAGAACGGCGATCTCATAGGCGCCTGGGTCGATATCCAGATGGCGCAACGTCGCCTCCGCCGCGCGCGCTGAGATGGCCACGAGGCCCGCCGCCTCCCAGCGTGGCTCGTCGATCACCACATCCGTGAGGGTCTGATCGGGGTCAGCCATCGGCCTCATAGGCCTCGATGATCGCGGCAACCAGCGGGTGGCGCACGACATCTTTGGAGGTGAAGTAATTGAAGCTGATCTTCGGGATCGTGCTGAGAAGACGCTCGGCATCCGCAAGCCCCGAGGGCACCCCGCGCGGCAGATCGATCTGCGTGCGGTCGCCGGTGACGACCATGCGCGAGCCTTCGCCAAGGCGCGTGAGAAACATCTTCATCTGCATCGATGTGGCGTTTTGCGCCTCGTCCAGCACCACGAACGCATTGGCCAAAGTCCGCCCCCGCATGAAGGCCAATGGCGCAATCTCGATCTTCTTGTCCTCGATCAGCTTGGCCATCTGCTTGCCCGGTAAAAAGTCGTTCAGCGCGTCATAAAGCGGCTGCATGTAGGGATCGACCTTGTCCTTCATATCGCCGGGCAGATAGCCAAGCTTTTCGCCCGCCTCCACCGCCGGACGGCTGAGGATGATGCGGTCCACATGTCCCTCGATGAACATCGACACGCCCACCGCGACGGCCAGATAGGTCTTGCCGGTGCCGGCGGGGCCGATGCCAAACGCCAGCTCATTGGCGAAAAGCGAGCGCACATAGGCCTTTTGAGCATCGGTGCGCGGCTCGACCAGCTTCTTGCGGGTCTTGATCTCGACCCGCCCTCCCTTGAACATTTCCATCTGGTCGCCCGCGCGCATACCTTTTGCAGCAACTGTGCCCGCATCCGAGCCGCCCATGCGCAATTCACGGTCGATATCGCCATGCTCCACCCCCTTGCCGCCCTCAAGACGATCATAAAGGGCCTGAAGCACGCCGGAGGCCTCGGCGACCTGGGACGCTTCGCCATGGATGGCCAGTTGGTTGCCCCGGCGCAGAATCTGCACTCCAAGGGTCTGCTCGATCTCGGCGAGATTTTTGTCATGCTCACCGCAAAGATCGATCAGCAGGAAGTTGTCAGGGAATTCAATCACATCCTTGTGCAGGGCGGATGGATCGGCGGCGGCGGTGGGCAGCTCTGTGGGGGGCAAACAGATCTCCGTTGCATTGGCGCGCGGATGCGCGGGTCAGGGGCGATGGTGCCAAGCGCGCAAGGAAGGTGCAAGCGCCATAGCGCTGCACTTGGGCCTAGATAACGAAAACCCGCAAGCACGAGGCCTGCGGGTCTGTTTTTTGCACATGTTGTGCAATTGTTTAGATCGGATCCGGAATGGCCGAGCCACGCTTGAACGCGCCCGTGGCGGTGTTCGGCGGGGCTGTGCCCGAGCAGACGGGCTTGCCGTATTTGTCCAGACGCTGCGAAAGGTAGCCCTCGATACCGTCATCGATGATCCAGTGGTCGCAACCATTGGGATCGATCCAGATACCTGCCTTGAGCTGGCTCAGGTGCTTGGAGTCAAAGCCGCGGTCCACGGTCTTGTTCTGTTTGGAGCCAGCGGCGCAACCTGACACAGCCAAAGCGGCGCACAGGGCAACCGAAAGTTTAACGAGTTTCATAAATCGCCCCCCTAGCGAATACAGATGATTTCGACGCGGCGATTTTGCGCCATGCCCGCATGCGTGTTGTTCGACGCCTTTGGCATACGTTCGCCATATCCACGCACATCAGCGATGCGTGCACCGGTGCTGGCAGCGACACGGGCAACGGAATTGGCGCGGCGCAGCGACAGGTCCATATTGTATTGATCAGACGCGCGACTGTCGGTGTGGCCCGTGATGATGTAGGACACGGCCCCGGTCGAGCGGAAGAAATTGGCCAACTGCTGTTGGCCCGCGCTTGTGATCCGCGCGCTATCCGTGTGGAAATATTGATCCGAGTTCATGACGCCACAGACGTTACCCCGGCGGCAGACCGGAATACCCTAACGGGTGACGTGGGGGGTCATATACCCCTCCCAGCCATCATCCATGACCCAATGCTCGCACCCATCCGGGTCGACCCAGATTGTCGGTGTATAATTTTCGCCAACTACCGTGGTTTGCTGAGCAGTGGCAGCGCTACCAGCAAACATGAACACCGCCCCAAGCGCCGCAGCAGCAATGCCGCCCCAAACCTTGCGTGCAGACGTGAGAAATCCCTCAGTCACAGCTCTCATCCTTTTTCTGTTCCCCCACGGGCACACGCTGTTTCCGCGCCGCACCCAGACCGTAAATAACCCATTTACCGTAGCAGACTTACCCGCTGTGTGAAGCCTAAATAAGCCCCAAACGGAGGGGTCAAACCCCATCTATCGGGGCGGTGATGGAGTTATACACAAGATGAAGGGGGCGACGTCGGTATCGTGACCTGAGTTGCGAATCGGCCAATGGGTCTGTGATCGCCCGTCAGATCAACTCACCAGCCAGAGAATTGGTCTGGCTCCCAGTAATCCGCACACGGGCCAGATCGCCTGCCTTGAGGCTGGGAGCCGTCACATGAACGGCGTGCAGATACTCGGATTTGCCGGTCATCTGCCCCTCCATCCGGCCGGGCTTTTCAAACAACACGCTCACCTCGCGGCCCACCATCGCGTCCTGGATCTCGCGCTGATGCTGGGTGATCAGGGCCTGAAGCCGGGACAGCCGGTCGCTGGCGGCATCCGCGTCCACTTGCGCGCGGTCTGCGGCGGGCGTGCCGGGGCGGGTTGAGTATTTGAACGAGTAGGCATAGCCATAACGCACCTCCTCAACCAGACGCAGCGTGTCTTGGAAATCCGCCTCGGTCTCTTCCGGGAAGCCCACGATGAAATCGCCCGACAGCACGATATCGGGACGCGCGGCGCGGATACGCTCGATCACGCGCAGATAGCTCTCGGCGGTGTGTTTGCGATTCATCCGCTTGAGGATACGGTCGCTTCCCGATTGCACGGGCAGATGCAGATAGGGCATCAGCTTGGCGCAATTGCCATGCGCCTCGATCAGATCCTCGCTCATGTCGTTGGGGTGGGAGGTGGTGAAGCGGATGCGCTCCAGCCCGTCCACATCGTTCAGCGCCCAGATCAGCTTGGCCAGCGTCCAGTCGGCCCCGTCCGGGCCTGCCCCGTGATAGGCGTTGACGTTCTGGCCCAGCAGGGTGATCTCGCGGACGCCGCGCTCCACCAGCCCCTTGGCCTCGTCCACGATCCGCATCGCCGGGCGGCTGGCCTCGGCCCCGCGCGTGTAGGGCACCACGCAAAAGGCGCAGAACTTGTCGCAGCCCTCTTGCACGGTCAAAAACGCCGTTGGGCCGCGCAGGGCCCTGGGGCGCGCCTTGAGCCGTTCAAACTTGTCTTCCTCGGGGAAATCCGTGTCGAGCGCCTTCACGCCTCCCCCGGCCTTCGCCTCCATCTCGGGCAGGCGGTGATAGCTTTGCGGGCCCACCACCAGATCGACCATCGGCTGGCGGCGGATGATCTCCGCGCCCTCGGCCTGCGCCACACAGCCCGCCACACCGATCTTGAGGTCGGGGTTGGCATCCTTGTGGACGCGCATCCGGCCCAACTCGGAATAGATCTTCTCCGCCGCCTTCTCGCGGATATGACAGGTGTTCAGCAGGATCATGTCCGCGCCCTCGGGGCTGGAGATTTCCTCATAGCCCGCACCGCCCAAAGCCTCCGCCATACGCTCGGAATCGTAGACGTTCATCTGACATCCATACGTCTTGATATAGAGCTTTTTCGCGCCTGCCATGGACCTGCCTCGGATGGGGTGGATATAGGGCGACGCGTATACCATATGGGCCGCGTCTTGCAATGCGCGGCGAATTGGCCAAACTGGCGCGAAAACCCAAATGAGGGCATGGATGCAGTATAGCAGTCTTGACGATTTTCTGGCGCGTGGGCAGGCGCATCTGGCGAAAGGGCCGATTGCGCTCGTCTTTGCCGAGGATCAGGTGGAGCTGGGAAGCACCCTGCGCCACCACCTCGATGCGGGGTTCAAGGCACTTGCCATCTTCGCGCCTGCGCATTTCAAACTGCCGGCGGATGTGGAGGCGCGCGTGGCCCGCGTGACCTATGACGTGACGGGTGGCGACAGCTATATCGCCGCGGTGAACGCGGTCATCAAGGCCACGGCGGGTCAGTGGCTCTACTATTGCTTCAACGCCGAATATCTTTTCTATCCGTTCATCGAGACGCGCAGCATCGGCGAGATGCTCGCCTTCCATACCGAGGAGCGGCGCGATGCGATGCTCAGCTACGTGGTGGATGTCTATGCGGGCGATCTGGACGCGCACCCCAACGCGGTGCACCTGGAGGACGCGCATATGGACAAATCAGGCTATTACGCCCTCGCCCGCAGCGATCCCGCCAACCACAACCACCCAAAGGAGCGACAGCTTGATTTCTTCGGCGGCCTGCGCTGGCGCTATGAGGAGCATATCCCCGCCCCGCGCCGCAAGATCGACCGGATCGCGCTCTTTCGCTGCAAGGATGGGCTGGAACTGCGCGCCGATCACACGTTCAACGACGAAGAATACAACACCTATGCCTGCCCGTGGCATAACAACCTGACCGCCGCCGTGGTCTCGTTCCGCACCGCCAAGGCGCTGAAAAGCAACCCCGGCTCGATGTTCGATATCAAGACCTTCAAATGGCACAACTCGACGCAGTTCGAGTGGCACTCGCGCCAATTGCTGGATTTGGGCCTGATGGAACCGGGGCAATGGTTTTAGAGGGGTTGGGCGGGGTTTTTGTTGGGGGAGATTACCCTAGGCGACGGCGTGGGGCTTTAGGTTGGGAATGGGTCGGGGGTGGACCGCTTTGCGGACAAAGCAGACGTCCAGCTTATTCGTAGATCACACCCGGCTCTAAGATTTCGAAGCCTTTGATTTCAAATTCATACATTCCGCTTTGGTCGGACTTTTCAGCACGGGCAATTAACTTACCTTCTTCGTTTCGGAAGACAGCGTGAGCAGTATGAATTGCACGATAACAATGGCTTCCGTCTGGATAGATATACTTCAACACTTGATGAGGCTCCCAAATTTGTAACTGTAATCGAACATCCCGAGCCCCGACCATAGTTAATACGCACTAACAAGGCGAGCCAGTCTTCAAGTGTCGATTCTGCAAAGCAGCATCCGCAACTTTGGGCTCAAAGCAGCCGCTCTCGCCGATCCAACCCCTTCAGAGGTGCTCCGCCTGCGGCATCCCCAGCACGTGAAAGCCGCCATCGACGTGGATGATCTCTCCGGTCGTGCAGGCGCCTGCATCTGAGGCCAGATAGACCGCCGTGCCGCCCACCGCCTCCAGCGTGGCATTGGCGCGCAGAGGTGTGTTCTGCTCGGTATGTTTGTAGGTTCTGCGCGCGCCGCCAATTGCCGCGCCGGCCAACGTCTTCATCGGGCCGGGGCTGATCGCGTTGACGCGGATGCCTTCGGGGCCAAGGTCATTGGCCAGATAGCGCGTGGCGCTTTCAAGCGCGGCCTTGGCCACGCCCATCACGTTGTAATTAGGCGCCACCCGGTTGGAGCCTTGATAGGTCAGCGTGATCAGCGTGCCACCATTCTCCACCATCATCGGATGCGCGCGCCGCGCCACCTCGATGAAGGAATAGCAGGAGATATCCATCGAGTTTTTGAAGTTGCTCCGGCTGGTGTTCAAAAATCGCCCCGTGAGCTCGGCTTTATCGGAAAACGCCACCGCGTGGACCACGAAATCAAGGCTTCCCCAGCGCGCATTAAGGGCTGCGAAGGCCGCATCGAGCGAGGCATCGTCGGTCACATCCACATCGACCATGAAGTCCGAGCCGACGCTCGCAGCCAAGGGCTCCAGCCGCTTGCCGAATGCGTCACCCTGATAGCTAAAGGCAAGCTCTGCCCCTGCGCCGTGCATTGCGCGCGCGATGCCCCAAGCGATCGAGCGGTCATTGGCGACCCCCATGATGAGGCCGCGTTTCCCGGCAAGTGCATTGGTCATCTGGCTTATCCTTCAAACTTGCTCAGAAGCATCGAGCCATTCGTGCCGCCGAAACCGAAACTGTTGGTCATCACCGTGTCGAGCCCTGCGTTCTCGCGCATCTCGGTCGCGATCTCTGCGGGGGCCAGCGCGGGATCGAGCGTGTCCACGTTGATCGACGGGATGATGAAGTCATTCTTGAGCGCGAGGAGGCAATAGATCGCTTCCTGCGCGCCCGTGGCCCCCTGGCTGTGGCCTGTCATGGATTTGGTGGAGCTTATGGGCGGTGTCGTGCCTTGGCCAAACACGCGCCGCACCGCTTCGACCTCGCCCACATCGCCAACGGGGGTGGAGGTACCATGGGCGTTGATGTAGCTCACCTTGCGGTCGGGGCTGAGCGTGCGCAGCGCGCCGCGCATGGCCCGCTCTCCGCCCTCGCCTGAGGGCGCTACCATATCGGCACCATCGGACGTGGCGGCAAAGCCTGTCACCTCGGCATAGATTTTCGCACCGCGCGCCTGCGCGCGCTCAAGGCTTTCCAGCACCAGTATCGCGCCACCACCCGAAATCACGAACCCATCGCGATCCGCATCAAACGCGCGCGAGGCTTTCTCGGGCGTGTCGTTATATTTGGAGGACATAGCACCCATCGCATCGAAAAGGCACGAGAGCGTCCAGTCCAGCTCCTCCCCGCCGCCCGCGAACATCACGTCCTGCGTGCCGAGCGCCACTTGCTGCGCGGCCATGCCGATGCAATGCAGCGAGGTCGAGCAGGCCGAGGTAATGGAGAAATTCATGCCCTTGATCTGGTAGGCCGTCGCGAGATTGGCGCTGACGGTGGACGACATGCATTTGGGCACTGCAAAAGGCCCGATCCGCTTGGTCGCGCCAATTTTCAGCACCACCTGATGTGCGGCGAGCATGGCAGACGTGCTGGGGCCGCCGGAGCCCGCGATGAGCCCCGTCATCGGGTCTACGACCTCGGAGGGTTCCAGCCCCGCATCTGCAATGGCCTGCCCCATCGCGATATGCGCATAGGCCGATCCCGGCCCCATGAACCGCAAGGTGCGCTTGTCGACATGTTCGGACACGTCGAGATCGACGGCGCCTGCAATTTGGCTGCGGAACCCGTGTTCCTTCATAGCCTCGTTGGCGGTGATGCCGGACCGGCCCGCCTTCAGCGCGGACAAAACCTCGCCCGCGTCATTTCCGATGGATGATACGATGCCCAAACCTGTCACGACCACGCGGCGCATGTTCGACCTCCCCTAGCGGTTCCAAGCTCTTGTGTAAGGCAGCACGGGGCGCAGGGGCAAGCAGTTAGGCGCACAGCCCTCGGGTGTGACCTTCCCGTGGCTTTGCTGAAACGCATGGTGCGAAAATTTGCAGCAGCGCTTGCAATCAGGCACAGGCTGCATCCACAGTATCGCGCAGTGTTTCCTCACCGACAGGATTGTTTGATGCGTTTGAAGATTTGTGGCCTGACCGCCGTTGCCGCACTTGCCCTGAGTGGCTGCACAAAACCGGGAGCGAGCCCCAACGCGGGCTTCGTGCAGACCCTGCCAGAAGAAATCATAGCCATGGCGGGGCCAAATCAGGACCTGAACGCGGTGCGCGTGCGCGACGATGGGTGCCTGTGGTATCGTCATCAAGGCCCCGTGGAGACCACGATGCTGCCTCTGCGCACGGGCGAAGGACGCCCGATCTGCACCCGCACGGCCGGAAGCTGACCCTTCAGCTCTGGGCGGTCAAGTAGGTCTCGGGCGGGTAAAGAACCGCTGTCGATCCGGTCTGCACCTTGCCATAAAGCCCGTTGATGTGCGCCATCACCATGCGCACACAGCCCGAGCTTGCCCGCCCGCCGATGGAGCGGGGGCTGGGTGTTCCGTGGATACGCAGATAGGTGTCGCGGTTGCCCACGTAAAGATAGAGCGCACGGCTTCCCAGCGGGTTGGTCGGCCCGCCCGGCACGCCATCGGCGAATTGCGCGTAGGTGCTTGGCTCGCGTTTGATCATCGCCGCCGTGGGCGTCCAGGTGGGCCATTTCGCCTTGCGCCGGATTGTGTAGGTGCCCGGCTCGTAAAGATTTCCCCGCGCGATCGCCACGCCATAGCGCATCGCTGTGCCTTCCGGCTCAATGAAGTAGAGATAGCGCGCCACGGCATCCACATGGATGTCACCGGGGCGCAGGCCCGCATTCGCCTCCACCCGCTTGGGCAGGAAACGCGGCGCGATGCCCCAGGGGTTTGACGTCTCGGGCACGTAATTCGCAGGGGTGACCCGCGCATCCCATTTGGACCAGCTTCCTTGCGTAGAAGCCGCAGCCGCACTCGGAAGGATCCCCGGCAAAGCTGCCGCCCCAAAAAGTGCGGTTGAGGTCTGGATGAAATGGCGTCTGGTCAGCATCGTACGGGCACTCCTGAAGCGTAAGGCAGAAATAGCATGCAGTCATTTACAGTCGTTTACCACGATTCGCGCATCAAGACGCAACTCTTACGAAAATGTGCGGCTCGGGGGATTGGCTGTGATTGGGGCGGTCGCGGCCGGGGCGCATTGGGCTCGGACGCGATTTGGCGAAGCGCGGCGCGCGACCGCGTTATGATATCCGCGCTTGTCCAGAAAGGGCTATTGCATCAACATCTTGGATGGCAGCAAGTTTTTCTATCGAAATCCTCGCCTGGCCGATTCTCGGGTGCAGCTTGCGTGCGAGCACCCAAGCACCAAGCAATCCGGCACCGCCTGCAACAAACACGCCGGAAATTGGCGAAATCAGCAGAACTAGCCAGGCGGCGCCCGGTGTGACGATGCCTGACACATCGCGAAAGCTGGAATAGATCGCCGACATTTCGGTGCGCTCGGAAGGCTTTACCGCGAGCAAGAAGGGTAAACCTGCGGATACATCCAAAAGGATCAGAAAGAATGAGCCAATCATGAGGCACAAGACAGTAGTGACCGGGAAGTCATCTATCGCCCCCGCCGTCAAAAACAAAAGCCCGGACATCACAAACCCGGTTCTGACCGCCGTTCGAACGGAACTGCGTTGCATGAACCGAAACATCAATGGGGTGAGAAACAGAGCGCCGTTCGAAATCGAAAGAGCGATGCCGCCCAATTGTTCGCTCAGCCCGTTCTGCACAGCGTAGATCGGCAGATAGATCACATAGACCCACCATCCGCACGACCGGATCACCGCAAAGAGCCAGCCTGTGATCAAGCGCGGCTGGGCAACAAATCGCGGAAAATAGGAGAATGGATTGACCGGGGGCGCTCGTCTTTTTGCGATGAGCTTCCCGTTGCCAAGTCGCATCACGAGAAACACGAGCAGCATGGCAAATGCCGCCAGAGCCGCGATCAAAAACGGCGCAGGCGTCCACCAGCTATAGAGATACACGCCCACAACGGGTCCTGCGGTCCATCCCAGCGCACTGTAGAACAACCGCGAAGTCTCAAGCTTTCCCAGCTCCACTTTGGAAACATAATCAAGAACATAGGCGTTAAAGCAAACGAAGGTGGTAACGGTGGCAAAGGTTGTAAGGGACAGTCCCAAGATTGTGGCGGCGGGTCCACCCAATGCCGCAGCCAGCGCCCCAAGGACGAACATCATCGCCCCCACGACATATATCCAAAGCCTTGGAATAAAGCGGATCAGGTATGGCACCAGCAAACCAATCGCGAGAGAGGCAACGCCGATGAAAAAGTAGACCTTGGAAACGACGCCTGCATCCTGAAGTGCACGATACATCAAGATGGGAAATACCGAAATCAGTATGCCCCGGGCAACTGCCTCCATGCCGGCCAGAACCGCAAAGCCACGCACGCTGGGAGCGGGCGCATGACGTAGCCATTCAGGTATTCGACGTTCATGCATAAGGTCAGTCCGACAGGTTAGACCCTACCCCTGCCAGAATTTGACCGCCCTGCATTGCCAGTTGCGACGTTCAGTCGTTTTTGGCCCATCGCCCTGGACGAATAGCCCCGCAAAGCCGCGTTCGGAGTCCCGGCAGAGCCACCGCCCCAAAAAGCGCGGTGGAGGTCTGGATGAAATGGCGTCTGGTCAGCATCGGTTTTGTTTTCCTTGCCCAATCGGGGCGTCATCCGGGCGTGTCTTTGTCTATCATGCTCGAGTTTACGCCGCTTCGCGGCGCAAGAGGCAAGCCTCATGTGATTGTGCTGCGGAGGGTGGCGGATTGGCCATATTGGGAGAGGTCAGGAAAATGGCTCCCACGGCAAATGCTTGTCTGAAGGGGCGAGGGGCCAGAGGCTCTGCCATTGGAAAGTTCTCGAAATCGACGCATGATTGGTGGCGATTTCACAATGGCACTTTGGCGTTAACGCACCCGTTGAAAACCAACATGACGAAAAATAATGCAGTGCAGCTCTCAGCCGAACTGGCGCTCACCAAAAGGTTGCATAAATATACGCCCCTCACCTATCCTTAAAACGACCAGTTTAAGGAGACGCGTGAATGCATCGCCCCGATTACTTGATCCAAGGGGAAGCTGCCCGGCTTTTCCCAGTTTTGGCGACTACTTCAAAAGAGGGCCGCACCACCTCAATTGTTCTCGCCTGCATATCCAAAATTGAGGAGTTTGGTGCAGAGCTTCTGAAAACTGTGGACAAGCGCGTTGGCAAACGGGCCAAAATAGAAACCTACACAGAGATCGTGTTCAAAAACGAGAAGGTAAAAGTAAAGGACCGCCCCGACGGCCTCATTGTATTGAAAAATGGGCCCAATGAATGGCGTGCTTTGGTTGAAGCCAAGGTTGGAAATGCAGAAGTCGGCGCAGATCAGGTAGAGAAATATCGGGAGCTAGTGTTCTGAGTCTGACGCTTCCTACCTGTTTCCCCTGATTTCATCGAGA
>ERZ887849.2014-NODE-2014-length-17409-cov-16.537859_pt1 | contig 17409 bp, 14 predicted proteins | sample MGYA00521267_ERZ887849 | MGnify/ENA primary metagenome ERZ887849 (study PRJEB32303, sample SAMEA104408601) | aquatic metagenome | biome: Brackish water; feature: Pelagic; material: water | place: Baltic Sea | collected 2014-06-06T16:11:00 | depth 2,863 m ... | reverse complement strand
ATTGGATTCGAGAAGACTTGTGGGTAGAAACGGATTTTGACACGGATGGCGACGGAAAGTTAGATCGAATGCACGTAGATGTGACGCGCCCTCTAGAGACCAATAATGGTCTAAAGTTACCCGTGATTTATGAGTCTAGTCCTTATTATGCTGGAACTGCGGGTAATGACACAGATTTATTTTGGAATGTAAAACAGGAGTTGGGAATTGTACCTGATGCTCCGAAACATGTTGAAGTGAATCAGATCGTTAAAAGACCAATCATCTCAAATTCGCAAGTAAAAACTTGGGTGCCTAGAGGCTATATTGTTGTTCATTCTTGCTCCCCTGGCACTGGCCTTTCAGATGGTTCCCCTACTGTCGGTGGCACAAATGAATCATTAGCGCCTAAATCCGTTATCGAATGGCTAACAGGAAAAGACAACGGTTATACTTCACGTGAGGGTAAGGAAAAAGTATTTGCGTTTTGGAGTACAGGAAACGTAGGTATGACAGGAACTTCCTACAATGGTACGCTACCCATTGCAGCAGCAACGACTGGAGTTGAAGGATTAAAGGCGATTATTCCTGTTGCTCCCAACACGTCCTATTATCACTATTACCGTTCTAATGGGTTAGTCAGAAGCCCCGGAGGTTATTTAGGTGAAGATATTGATGTGCTCTATGAATTCATTCACAGCGGTGACCCTGAAAAGCGTGCTTTTGGCAATAAAACCGTTCGGGATGATTTAATGAGAGCTCATATGGATCGTGCCACCGGAGATTATAATGAATTTTGGGCGAGTCGCGATTATTTAAATCAAATGGGGCCTATGAAAGCGGCACTACTCATGTCGCATGGCTTCAACGATTGGAATGTGATGCCGGAGCACAGTTATCGGATTTATAGCAAGGCAAGAGAAATGGGTTTACCATCGCAAATTTATTACCACCAAGGCGGCCACGGTGGGCCTCCTCCTATTTCAATGATGAACCGTTGGTTTACCAGGTACCTTTTTGAAATAGAAAACGGTGTTGAAAATGATCCAAAAGCTTGGATAGTTAGAGAGGGCGAATCCCGTTCAGAACCTACCGCATATGATGACTTTCCTAATCCAACAGCAGAACCAGTGGTTCTTTATCTCAAGAAAGGCGGCAACGACGCAGGAACGCTGAGTACAATTAAAAGCAGTAAGAAGAAAGAATCACTTGTTGATAACGTGAATTACACTGGTGAGTATCTCGCAAGAATTAAAAGCTCCGATCACCGCCTTTTATATACCTCCCCAACCCTTAAGTCCGATTTGCATCTTTCTGGAATAACGGAACTTAGCATCCGATTAGCAAGTTCAAAACCAGCAGCGAATCTTTCTGTATGGCTGGTTTCATTACCATGGGAAGATGCAGAGAACGGCGAGATTTATGATAATATAATTACCAGAGGGTGGGCAGATCCTCAGAATTCCTCATCACTAACCGAAAGCAAACCGTTAGAGCCCGGAACATTTTACAACCTTCGTTTCGACTTGCAACCGGACGATCAAATCATTCGAGCCGGCCAAAGGTTGGGCCTAATGATTTTCTCCAGCGACCAAGAATTTACCTTACATCCAAAACCAGGTACAGTTTTAACAATAGACCTAAGGGCTACCCAACTCGTTCTACCTATCGTTGGTGGAGCCGATGCTTTGCAAAAAGCAATCGAATAAAAGCGCCCTTTTTAATGTTCCGATAACATTGCTAACTTACTTTCGCACGATAATTTTGCTCCATGGAGAACATCTTTTTAATGATTATTGTAGCACTAGCAGTGCTCGCTGTAGTAGATTTAATAGTCGGGGTAAGTAACGATGCCGTCAACTTCTTGAATTCGGCAATCGGCTCGAAAGCCATCTCTTTCAGAAACATAATGATTATTGCGAGTGCCGGTATTTTCATCGGAGCAGTCTTTTCCAGTGGCATGATGGAAGTAGCTCGAAAAGGAATTTTCGTCCCGAGCCAATTCTACTTCGATGAAATCATGTTCATCTTTTTCGCTGTAATGATTGGCGACATTCTATTGTTAGATTTCTTCAACACACTAGGAATGCCAACCTCCACGACAGTAAGTATCGTGTTTAACCTTTTAGGTGCTGCCGTCGTAATGGCGCTTATCAAAATTGGTATTTCAGATGAGCAAACTTTTGGGGATTTAAGCGCATACATCAACACGGACAAGGCAAAACAGATTATTTTCGGGATACTCCTGTCCGTTATTATTGCATTTAGTATAGGAATGATTGTGCAATGGTTTTCGCGACTCATTTTCACTTTCCAGTACGAGCGAAAACTGAAAAGTTTTGGAGCCGTATTTGCAGGTATTTGTCTTACCGCGATAGGCTATTTTATTTTCTTCAAAGGTTTAAAGGGCACCCCTTTTTACGGCGATATTCAAGACCTTTTAAAGAATCATCAACTCTTCCTTGTTTTAGGTATGTTGGCCTTCTGGACACTAATTTCTTATGTGTTTGGAAAATTGTTTCATCTTAATGTGTTAGTTCTGGTTATCGGCGTTGGAACGTTTGGACTAGCATTAGCTTTCGCAGGTAATGATTTAGTAAATTTTATTGGCGTTCCCATGGCCGCTTATCACAGCTATGAAGCTTGGAGTATTTCGGGAACACCGGCGAATGAATTTTCGATGGGGATTCTCAGTGAAAAAGTACCTGCTGAACCCTTACTTTTATTTCTTGCTGGTTGCATTATGATGGCCACATTGTGGTTTTCTAAAAAAGCAAGAAGCGTTGTAGATACGGCAATCAATTTATCGAGACAAGGAGATACTGTCGAGCGATTTCAGCCCAATTTTCTTTCAAAAACTATTGTTAAGGGCTCCACTCAGCTGGTCTCAGTGCTCGGTGCCGCTATTCCGGAACCCATTCAAGCAAAAATTTCCGCCAGTTTTCAAACGCCACTGAACGATGTTGGAGATGCACATGCTAAGGATTTGCCCGCGTTCGATTTAATAAGAGCCTCTATAAATTTAGCCGTTGCCGGAATCTTAATTTCCATTGCAACCAGCATGAAACTTCCATTAAGTACTACTTACGTCACTTTTATGGTCGCCATGGGTACTTCACTTGCTGATCGTGCTTGGGGAAGAGAAAGTGCCGTTTATCGCGTTGCGGGGGTACTGAACGTCATAGGAGGTTGGTTCCTTACAGCACTCTTTGCATTCGTTATAGCCGGTACATTGACCTTCCTTATCCATTTGGGAAGAGGATCGTCTATTGCAGTACTACTTATTATTACTGCGGGACTACTCATCCGCAACTATTTGAAGCACCAGGGCAAATCCGAATTGGACCAAGGAGCACAAGAGTTAAAGAAAGCCGAAAGCAAAACCGTACAAGGAATCATTGATGAAAGTGCCGATAATATTGCGAAATCTATGTACCGCACGTACAGGATTTTAGGCGGAACTATCGAAGCATTAAGTAATAACGACGCTGGGGAATTGAAGAAAGTACGTAAGCGCGTGTTGAAATTCGAGGAAGAAGTGGAATCACTACGAAACAATCTTTTCTACCTCATTAAGAGTTTAGACGAAACCAGCGTTAGCGGTAGTAATTTCTACATTTTTATACTAGCCAACCTTACGGATATTGTGCAATCTTTAGATTATATCTCGAAGAAAAGTTTCAAGCATGTAGATAATTACCACAAAGCACTGAGTAAAAGTCAGGTTGTAGATTTAGCTGAAGTTCAAAAGCAAATCAGCACACTTCTTGTGGAAGTCGAAAGTGCATTCAATACGAAGAAATTTAACAGTCTAAAAGTCAGCCTCGACCGGAAAGAGGCCCTGCTTGATCTTCTTTCTTCTAAGATTGATGCACAGATTGATCATACGAGACGCGAAGAGATCAGCCCGAAAAATACCACCCTTTATTTTAATGTTCTTTTAGAGTTAAAAGACATGGTTCGAAGTGTGATGAATTTGGTCGACGAATACCATAAGAGTTCGGCGCAACGCTAAGAAGCCCGTTATTTTTGCGTGATAAAGGTCTCGATTGATGCGTGTTTTTTAAGTATCTTGGGGACACTATGAAAGGCTTGAACACGAAACCTTTTTGGAAAGCATTAGGTACCGCCATTATCCTCGGATTAATAGTGCTTAGTTCACCGTGTTCAGTTCGAAACCATTTGGAACGAGTTCTAGAGGTAGAACAAACGGATGTCTCAAACAAATCTAAAACGACCGTTTGCGTTTCACATACAGATCAAGGTACCTTATCTCAACTCCAAAAGGAACAAACTACGAACGATGATTCGATCCTTCCGCTGTTAAACGTATTTACAGCGAGTGAATGGAAGCTGACCGGTTATCATTTACCAAATGGCTTTATTGAGAAAGGCCCTCCTAACGTACCTTTTTACATTCTTTACGGTAATAGTAAGTACCATTTGTAACGAGATATCCAGTACCTATGCGCTTCAAAGTAGCATAAAATACACTCGTTATTCCACTATAATCCGATCAAAGATGAAATTTAAAATCTATACCATATTCGCGCTAGCCGCAGCGCTTAGCGCATGTAACGCACCATCCGATGGAGATGGAAAGCCTACACAAATAACCATTTTACAAACCGCAGACATTCACGGCCAAGTCTTACCACACAGTGAGTTATTCTGGGAGAATGAAGAGATTTCATTCAAAACTCTTGGCGGTTTAGCCAACATGAAAACCCTATTCAACCTTGAACGCGAATCCAACCCTAACACCATCATTTTAGACGGTGGTGATCTCATTCAAGGATCCGCAGTTGCAGCGTTGTCAAAAGGATCCGCTTTTGGCCCTATTGTAAAAGCAATGGAGTACGATTTTCTTATTCCTGGGAATTGGGAAGTAGTCTATGGAAAAGAGCAAATGATGAGCGTTTTGAATAGCTATGAAACGCCTGTGATTACTGCGAATATGTTCCATGACGAAGCCGGTAAAGCGCCAATTTTTCCTCAATACTGGATCAAAGAAATAAACGGCAATCGCTTAGGTTTCCTATCCTATAACGATCCGGAGGTTCCCATTCGTCAAAATCCATCGTTTTCAGAAGGATTAGATTTTGATCCAATTTTAGATAACCTTGAAGAATTGGTCACTAAACTAAAAGAGGAAGAGAAAGTAGATATTCTCTTCGTAGTTACCCATATTGGTATAAGTAAACAATTTGACCTAGCAAACCATCCTGCTTTAGCCCAGGTGGATTACGTTTTAGGAAACGATACACACGAGCGTATACGCAAGCCGCTACAAGCGGGACACGCTAAGGTCACAGAGCCCGGTGCATTCGCATCATTTGTTGGAAAAATGGTTCTTACTGTTCAAAATGGTGAAATCATTAATGAGGAATATGACTTAGTAGAAGTGGATCCGAACATATACCCAGCGGATGAAACTGTTGCGCAGGTAATTGCAAATGAATTGGAACCCTATAACAACAATATCAACGAAGTTTTAGGTTACACCACTACCCCACTTTACCGCTACTTCGTAGTTGAAAACCCTATGGATAATTTTATCACCGACGCGGCGTATTGGAAAAACGATGTAGATATCGCACTTTCTAATGGATTCCGGTTCTCCCCTCCGATCAACCCAGGTGAGGCAGGCGTTGCGCCCATTACACGAGGTGATATCTGGAACATGCTTCCGGTCAATGAAAAAGTGAAAATTGGCAAAGCCAGTGGTCAACAAATCAAAGACTGGCTCGAAAAAGAACTCCATAACGTTTTTGCCGAAAAGGCTTCAGAGCGTTTTGGCGGATGGGTAGTGCGATTCTCAGGTATGGAACTCACCTTTAATGCAAATGCTGCGAAAGGGGAACGTGTTCAGGATATCTATGTTGGTGGAGCACCCATAGAGATGGATAAGCTTTATAAAATGTCTGCTTGCCGTCGAGAAGGCGAACCACTCCACATGCTCTGTAGAATGCCAAATACAGTTGAAACCGTAGTTATGGACTATACCATACACGATCTTATCGAAGAATACCTCGCACATGTAGATACCATAAGTCCTTTAAGAGATGGCCGTGCAAAAGCCTTAGATTTAGGGGACAATGTTCTTTCACAATTGCCCGGAACAGATTATCATTTCCACTAAATTTCTATCCATGAAAAAATTACTTTTATCCTTGGCTTTAGCCACTGGCCTTCTAAGCAGTTGCACACCCAATACGACAGAAGCATCTGTTGAAGAAACGGCTGCAGTTACCACGCAGAATTATTTCGTTTTAAATCGCAACGTACAACAGCTCAAAGCAATCGCAAAAGCTGCTGGAGAATTGGCCATTGCTGACTCTAGCACCTTCGGCGAATTCAACGTCATCATATGCGGTAAGTCTGTTCAAGATATGGTCACCCCAGAGATCATGGATCCTTTTATGGAAATCTTGAACGCTAATAATGTGAATGTCATCGCTTGCGGCTTTTCATTAAAGAAATTTGAGGTAGATCCTGCCGGGCTCCCAGAAGGGGTTACTGTTGTCCCAAACGGTATTCAATACGGTTTCGAAAAGCAAAAAGAAGGCTACTACAGCATTACACTGTAAACTCTTAGAAATGATCGTTAACCCCTCTAGATTTCGATTTAGAGGGGTTTTCTTTTTAGTCTACTACCCTGGTCCAATTCAACAAATGATGGTAGCCTTCGTGATGAGAGGGCAATATTCCCTTAAACAACAAACTATCTTGCCTAAACACCCACAACAGACTAGGGTTTTGTTCTTCAATAAGTACATCGCCATTAGGTAAGAACTCAAACAAACCTTCCGTAAATGAATACACGCCATGTTTTGAATAAGCCTCTTGGTTTGGTGCACTGAAAGTCTGAGAGGCCAAGTCGTAATATTTGATATGCGAAGAATACGCGGGGTACTTCAGTAGGTTCGGCTCTTTACTTCGGCCGCCATCTTCTTTAAATCTTTTTGTTGGCGCATTATTATTAAAAAAAGCGATGGTTTGTCCGTCAACAATATCTACATCGTGCTGACTGGTAAAAGGACCTTCAATGACACGAACAACACTGTCGATTGAGGGCCGATAGTGGAGAATAACCGAAGAAGTCCTGAAACTTAAAAAGACATCCCCTGCAAGCATGTATTCGCTCGATTCTAAAACCGGCTCAACATCGTTCAAATGAATAGGATCATCAACAACTACACTCTTAATGATCAGGTGTTCTAACCCATGATCGAGTAATAATTCGGCCATCGAGCGCTTAAAAAGTATCGCGCCAGTTTCCGTATCTAACTGGGCAATGTAGTTATCTAAAAAGTGATATTTCACACCTCCCATTTCGTATGTAACGCCATTTGATGGGTGCGAAGCTTCAGACAGATCATAAGCACAAACCCACATCGTTTCGCCGATACCCGCATTCATGGAATGATGGTGCCCAATTTCTTTTTGATGCCAAAGTTGCTCGCCCACAGCATTCATGCAATAAATACCGTCGTAACCATTTGTAGCGTACGCGATACGGTCATTTGAAAGCAGAAGTGGATGCATGATTCTATGATGCGGCTTCAATCCGTCTTTGACTTCCCAAGATTTTTTAACGGCCTGTGTCTTTAAATTACGGACCTCTATTGCTCTATTTCCTTCCTCGTTTGAATAGCTCACCAATACATTGATGTCGTAATCTAATCTATTTACAGAGGCAAATGCGGGGTGTGTTGGCACGAAGGTTCCTGGTAACTTTTCCACCTCCTCAGCGGCCTGCGTGACCAGATCTGGGAAGGAAGTGAGCGTAACTAAGAACTTTCCCCATAATCCGTGGGCTTTACCTGGAATTCCATGATGTCGGACGCTCCAACCATAAAAGGAAAGTAAGGCAAGAACGATAATTACGGAAGTGATGCCGTTTAGCAGTTTAGATCTCATGGCTTTACTTTATTAAATGTATGGCCTTTCGTTGCATTATGGGTCGGCCGCTAGTGTAAAGGTTTGATGCTTCGACCTCCAAGAAATACACACCAGCAGCAGCAGGTTTGCCATTAACATTTCCATCCCAAAAGAGGTCCGGTTGTTCCGTTTCAAAGACCAATTGGCCCCAACGGTTATATATTCTTTGCAGCAATCGATCTGTATTAGTCGACTGTATCTCGAGTACATCGTTTATCATATCCCCGTTAGGTGTAAAAAAATTGGGCACTGCTATAGTAGGATAAAAAGCGATCTGCCTACAGAGTGAATCCACACAACCGTCCGCGGTGTATAGGTAGGCGCAGACCGTCTGAGGCTCCAGGGAAAGTGAAACGGGATTCCAACCGTGCGCCATTTGGGCAGGCAAAATACCAGGCTCATTCAGGTTTCCAGAGCCATGAGAAATGTACAAACTATCCAAACCTCGAGTACCTGCATACGATTCAAAATGCGCACCCAATCCAATAACTTCGTTTGGATTTAATACTAAAATGCCATTCGCGAAATACTTTCCATCGTTGCTAATCACCAAGCTATCAAGCTTTCTCGAATATCCAACACGCATTACAGGTAATGCGACGCTATCCGTACACCCTTCGTTTGAAGAAGTCAAAAGATATCCAGAGTAGTCGCCTGAATCGCTCAGGCAATGCGAAAATGTTTTAGCAGTATCCACAGTTCCGTCACTGAGTGCCCATTGGTAATTTAGTAGTCCAGACGAATCCAATGCATTATTTATTGTAAAACACAAACTATCACACGCAAATAGTGCAGTCGTGTCAATTAAAATTTGAGCATCACTTTTCGGCGCGATCCATACGGTATCATAGGATTCGCAAGTGTATTGAAAACTTATATCATCAACACCAAAGTCATTTCCGGACAAAGCCGCACTGGTAGTAACTAAATTAATGGTTGCATTTCCTGAGGCGGGAACTGTAAAAGTTCGAGTAGTTTGAGCCCAAACTCCCGTCGAGTTCGGCGTACTTGCGGCATTCCCAATATTTGTACCGGAGAGTTTTAGCTGAACTGAACCGGCCGGAGTTACAAAAGTCAGCATCCACCATCGCATAGTCACCTGAACTCCTGGGGGAAAGCTAACAATCTGTCGCCAAAGTATTTTATTACCACCCGTTGACCCATTAACCAGCATGTAATTTCCTGTACCCGTTGTATGATCGCCCCAACTGCTAAAGTTCGGGTGCACTGCATTTGGGTTTGGCCCTACTGCATAGGTTCCCTCATTCCAAATAGATGTTGCATTGTACGTGTAAGTCGTTAAAAAGCCGGTATTGCCATTCGAAAAGTTACCATTTGTCGCCATTTGACTGCTTTGACTTATTCCTTTAACCACCACATAAGAAGCTGTATCAGAAAGAATAATGTAAGGCGAGGCACAAGTATCGCAACTTAAGGTAGCGTCGTGAGACCATTGATATTCGCTTGTTCCACTTGCTGACATAAATATGGTATCTCCAACACAAGCAGTGAGTGTATCCGCATTCGCATTTACAGCGCAATTCTGCCCTTTGACGACTCCGAATAACAAGAACAATAAAAAAGTCAGTGAACCATTTCTCATCGTTATAAAACTACAAATTCTAAGATGATCAGCAGAGAATAATGCGTGAACGATGCGTTTCAAAAAAAGTAGAAAAAATAATCGCCTTCGCTTGTTTAGAATGATTCTACATAATACGTTTGCATCATTATTTAAATTCATTCTAAATAAGATGCTTTACCCCTTTCTTCTTACCCTACTATTGACGCCTACAGACACGGTTTTACCGCCGCCCGTCGAGCTCGAAAGCATCACCATTACAGCACAGACAAGGAGCGCAAGTGAGCACATCAGCGGAGCAGGATTGGTACTCAAACAGAAAGCTATTTTAGCTTTTGACCAGACCGATGCTAATACTGTTTTACAGAGCCAGCCTGGAGTATATGGACAACAGGAAGACGGCTGGGGGCTGCGCATGAATATTGGCATTCGAGGAACGGGAACGCTTCGTTCGTCACGCATTACATTGATGGAAGATGGGGTTCTCACGGCACCGGCGCCATACAGTGCACCAGAGGCCTACTATACCCCTGTAATTTGGAAATATTCGAATATTGAAGTGCTAAAAGGTGCTGCTCAAATAGTAACGGGACCTCAAAGCACCGGAGGCGCAATCAATTTTGTTACCCCAGTTGGAAATGAAAAACCTGATGTTAAATGCGCTATAGCGGCGGGGGCTTTTGATCAGATTAGAGGCACAATTTCTGGCGAAGTACTTCCCACTAAACGTACGCAACTTCTCTTCGGAATTTTTCACCACGAGGCTGCTGGCTTTCACACCATAAAAGACCAACAATCTGGTGGATTCGACCTAAACGACGGCTACCTAAAACTCATTCACCACCTAGATAATAAAGATATTCACCACCTAGAAGTACTTATTGCAGGGACCAGTGAGCGCTCAGAGCAGACTTATTTGGGTACTACGCTACAGACAGCGTTATTTACTCCAAATGAACGTTATTTTTCTTCTAGTAATGATGAAATGAGCATGGACCGATTGATGACGCGATTTGGCTACACTCTGAACCTCGAGAAAGGTTTTATCAGGGCAGATCTCTATAGGCAGTACGTGCACCGCAATTGGTATAAATTGGATAAAATCGACGCTGGGAATGGTGCTGTATCGATCGCATCTATTCTGGACCAATTCCAAAATTACCCCGCCGAATTTGAAGCGATGAAAGGCGAAAATTCAGATTCTGCGCTTGCACAACTCAAAGCAAACAATAGGTACTATTTGAGTCAAGGCATACAACTTCGCGGACAATGGACTCAGCGCTTTGGGAACCTTCTTCTGAAACAAGAGACGGGCATAAGACTTCATTACGACCATGCAGATCGTTTTCAGCATGCGGATCATTACCTCATCGGACAAAACGTCTTTACCTTAAGGCAACCCGGACTACCCGGTGCAGCAGGCAATAGAATAGATTATACCACTGCTCAAAGTGGCTACCACAGAAGTACGCTTTCCTATAAAAAACTCAATATTCAAACCGGGTTTAGAACAGAGAACATTCAAGCCTACAGAATGGATTACGGTTCTAACGACGCAGAAAGGAATGGCACAGAAGTTAAAGTCCGTAGCAATAATAGCTTGGTTTTCTTACCGGGAATAAGTTTGAATTATTCTATTAAAAACTGGAACAGCTTCGCTGGAGTTCACAGGGGCTTTACACCAGCCGGTTCAAAAGAAGGTGTATTACCAGAGCTTAGTTTAAGTGGTGAGGCCGGGATTCAACACCTCAAGCTACCGATCAACATAACCTTCTTCTACAGTGCGTACGACCGTCTGTTGGGTTCCGATGCGGCAAGTGCTGGGGGCAGTGGATCCGGTGAAATGTTCAATGGCGGTGCTGCAGAAGTATATGGCTTCGAGGGGCAACTGGGAAAAACTATTAAAGACCATAAATTCCAAGCTACCGCCACGGTGACCCAAGCCTACTTTAAAGAATCATTTTCAAGTGATTTTGACGGTTGGGGCGATGTCACTTCAGGAGATTTCATGCCCTATATTCCGCAGATGCAGTGTGCCCTTCAGCACCAATGGAGTAAAAAGCGCTGGTCCATTAACAGTCAATTGCTCTACCTCAGCGCCCGTAAATCAGCAGCTGAATTAGATGTTTTCGATTTACCACAATCGCTCGTAGTTAACGAAGCGGTCAGCTTTGCACTTACTGAGCATGTAACGTTCAAATTATCCATTCAAAATATGACCGACACCAGACACATTGTTGCTGCTCGTCCTGCAGGTTATAGAACCTTTGCGCCCCGCATGGCGCTGCTAAGTATTAATGCGAGTCTCTGACCAGCTTTAAAGTAACGCTTGTTGATGCCTCGAGTACTGCATAAGCGCTGCAATACTTTTCTCTAGTCAGCTTTGCCGCACGCACTAAAACCGTATCAGGCGCATCTGTATCGACAGTAATAATCATGTCAATTGATGAGAATATTCGAGGCAATTCTTCGCGACGTTCTGCATAAACCTCAGCATTGTAGTCGTGTATGAGATACTTTCCCTTTTTTAGGATATGTACAATATCTATCGCGCTGCACCCCGCCAATGAAATTAACATTAATTCCATGGGACGAAAGCCTTGATCATTACCGCCAATCTCCGTAGCAGTGTCGAGCACCATTTCGTGATTGCCAGCGCGGGCTTTAAAACCAAAGTGTTCGTCAATGCGTTCTAAGGTGATTTTCAAAATTATTTTTCTTTCGTTAAGTCGTACGCCAAACCTAGGCCTGTGACTAATGGATTATAGCTCAAACGTACCTTCCAGCGTTCTGAAAATAAAAAGTCAGCCGTAGCATTCGCACCCAAAAGTACCCCGCCTTCTTGACCTTCAATAGGCAATAAGGTCGGATTCTGAAGGTCTGTAACCGCATGATATCCTGAAATAAATCCGCCCTGCAAGGCAAATTGCATCCAGTCAACGGGTCTATAAATAAACTCTGCCCCCCACATGAAGGATAATTGTCGCCAACTGTTGATTGTAATGCTTTGAAGAAAAGCTACTTCCAGAGACTTGCTCGAATTCGAACTAAGCCGGTACCGCGTATTGATGAATGGAAGGTGGTGGTTGAATGCATAATACCACGAGGTATCTCTAAAGGTAAAGGCGTATTGGCTTTGACCGTTATAATTGGCCGGATCCGACCAAGTACCCGGTATCAATAACCAATCTTTCTTGGTGATACCCAGATCTTCATGAAAAGCATAGAGGTAGCCCAACTCTCCTCTAAAACGCGGCGACTCCTGCGCTAAACAATTTTTCGGTAGACCGAACAACAGTAAAGACCAACCCAGCAAAAACACATACTTCAATCGCATGTGTTCTAAGTTAGTTCTTTTTAAAGAGTTTAGCGACTTTGGAAGCTTTTACGCGAGGCTTAAGTAAGACCTGCTCTTCAAAATCGGCCATTGGGGTTTCACTTACCGTCTTCTCGAAACCAACCAATGTTACTTTAATATCCTTAGTTGCGGCATTGATTTGAAACTCTTCAATGATCTCGTTAACATCCGGGTGCATGCGCAACGTTTGAGATGCATCTAGTTCTACACTAGAATTGGGTGGAATAGTATCCAGGGTCTGTTGGATACTCGCCTTGTTCAAAAAACTCACAACCTCCGAAAACTCAATCTTTATTGGAGCACCCGGTTGATAGTTTCGTATGTCAAATTTGTAAGGCACCTTAAAGTTGTCCCAAAGAATGGAGACGATCGCTACGACTAGACCTAATGCAATACCCATCAATAAATCGGTCAAAACGATACCTATTACGGTTATTGCAAAGGGAATAAACTCATTGCTCCCTTTCTTCCACATCCCTAAAATCATGCTAGGCTTAGCAAGTTTATAGCCTACAACAAGCAGAATTGCGGCCAGTGCGGCTAAGGGTATGAGGTTCAAAATAGCCGGTATAGCAAAGGCTGAAATGAGCAATAGCGCACCGTGTAAAGTAGCAGAGGCCTTCGTCCTTCCTCCACTTTGAATATTCGCTGATGAGCGGACAATTACTTGTGTGATAGGCAATCCTCCAACGAGACCACTTACTATGTTTCCAGCACCCTGTGCCAATAATTCGCGGTTCGTAGGCGTCACTCTTTTGTAGGGATCCAATTTATCTGTAGCCTCCACACACAACAATGTTTCAAGTGATGCTACAACTGCCATTGTTACACCGATGGTGTAAATAGCTGGATTGAGAAAAGCACTAAAATCGGGTGTGGTGAATTGTCCAATAAACCCACTCAATCCCTCCGTTACAGGAATGGAAACCAAATGATCCCCGGCTAATTCCCATCCTTCTTTTCCATCAAAATATAATTTAAGAAGAATACCTGTGACGACGGCAACTAAAGGGCCTTGGACGATTGTGGTAAACGATAACTTTTTCATAAAAGGCCGTTCCCATATGATAAGAATCAACAACCCTAAACCTGCAATAAGTGTGGCAGAAGGACTAATGGCCTCCAGCATGTATTTAAACTCTGAAAAAGTGTTGTGACCGTCGTGTTGAACAAACGCAAAATCACCTTCTGGATCCGCATCGTATCCAAACGCATGGGGAATTTGCTTTAGAAATATTATGATACCAATACCACTGAGCATTCCCTTAATGACAGAGGAAGGAAAATAATAACCAATAACCCCCGCTTTTAAAACCCCCAATAGCACCTGTACTATACCTGCTACGATTACTGCCGCTAAGAACGTTGGGTACGCACCAAGCTCTTCGATAGCGCCGTATACAATCACTGCTAATCCAGCTGCTGGACCACTGACCCCTAATGGGCTACCACTGAGGGGCGCGACAATCAAACCACCAATGATTCCAGCTATTAGTCCTGAAAACAAGGGCGCTCCAGAAGCTAAGGCAATACCCAAACAGAGAGGAAGAGCGACAAGGAAAACAACAAGAGCACTAGGAGCGTCTTGCTTCAAATTTGAGAATGGATTTTGATTTATCATGGTTCAACGTTTGAATTCAATTTAAGAGACGTGAACATAATAAAACTGCCCAACACTGAACCCTCTTTGAGGATAAAGTGTTTCATTTGTAGCATGCTTAGTTTCAGTTTACATCAGAACTCCCCTGAATTACCTTGGGTCACCTTTGTCCACGGTGCTGGCGGGTCAAGTACGATTTGGTACAAACAGCTCAAAGCATTTTCTTCGAATTTTAATGTCCTTCTGATTGATCTAAGGGGGCATGGCCGCAGCAAGGCTCCTATTTACGAACGTATTAAGAACTATAATTTCTCCACGATCGGTGACGAAGTATTAGAAGTCCTTGACCATTTAAAAATCCAAAGCACGCATTGGATTGGGATATCGTTGGGTACAATCATTATACGTGATATCACCGAACGGCATCCCCAACGTTCTTTGAGTATGATCATGGGCGGGGCGGTAATGAAATTAAATAAGCGTGGTCAAGTATTAATGAGGACTGGAGCTGCTTTTAAAAGCGTTGTTCCTTATATGGTGCTCTACAAGTTCTTCGCTTGGGTTATTATGCCAAAGAAGACCCACAAAGAGGCACGAAATCTATTTGTACGCGAGGCACGCAAGCTATATCAAAGAGAGTTTAAACGTTGGTTTACTCTGGTGGCGGAAGTAAATCCTTTATTGAAGTTTTTCCGATTCAAAGACAGCAATGTACCTACCCTCTACATTATGGGGAGTGAAGACCATATGTTTTTACCCAGCATTCGTAAAATTGTAGAAGACCACCGAAGTGCATTACTCCATGTGATCGAAAATTGTGGTCACGTTGTGAACATAGAGCAACCAGAGGTTTTTAATACTGAGGCTATAAAATTCCTGAAATCAATAGATCAAAAGCGTAAGAAAGAATGCTAAAAACGCCTTACACCCGATTCAAGTGGGTCGCATTTTTTGAAGGAAGCTCTTTCCTTATTCTCTTGTTCATCTGTATGCCTTTGAAGTATGGTTTCGACTTGCCATACCCAAACAAGGTTTTTGGGATGCTGCACGGTCTATTGACAGTACTCTACCTCTTTGCTTTAATTGAATTTACAGTAAATTATAAAGTACACTGGACGAAGGCTGTTTTGTTTCTCATTGCTTCATTAGTGCCTTTCGGAACATTTTACGCAGAGCGAAAATGGTTGCGTCCTATTGGTGCACTGCACGGGGAATACTAATCTTCCAGCGCCTCGATTTTCTTTAGCACTTCTTGCGCCTGCGCCTGTACCTTATCGCTTTCCGCTCTATTGCTGTGGCTTAACTCGTAGCTCTTTTTAATGAGTGCGTCATATTGTGCTTCAAGCTTTTCTTTTTCCGATTTCTTTTTGAACAGTCCAAACATGTTTTCATTTTCATAAGGCAACACCAGATGCTCTGACTTGTTCTCATTAAAATGAATGCAACCGTCAGAGATGGACTCTTTCAAGAGAAATTAGAGTTTCAAGCGGTCTCCCCGCACTGATTTCGTCTTGCTGTTTCGGTTCGATTTCTCATTGCCCATGGAGCCACGAATGGCGCTTCCTCCGGTAGTGTCTCCTTTTCTGTACCCTACACGCAAACTGTTTTGTAAGTCTTTTGAAACATCCTGTTTTCCTCCGGAATATGAAAGATCATATCCATTTCTGGGAGCTGATGAATAATTACCTGCTGAATAGCGCCCATACGTTGAAGGCTTATGTCATTGTCTTCGTAACCCAAATCGCCCGCAGTAAAAATAAAGTGGTAGTCTAATTCATGACGCTGGTAGGTAAACTTTTCCATACTGGCGATAGTACCAATGCCGTTCTCTCCTTTGAAAGTTACTGTCGTATGATCACTGGTTTTATAAAAAGTGCTCCCTTCGTGTTTGACAATGAACGTGAAGTGAAAACGCTCTTGCATATTCTCTAAACCGTACTGCGCATCGATAATGAGCAAGGTATCTCCGACATGGCCCAATTCGAAAGGAAACACCCGAGCAATCTGATTCCCGCGCGCATCCAAATCAAAAACCACTGGCCTGTTTTGGCTGTAGCACACCGTACCGCTCAACACGATTAAGACGAATAGGAACTTCCTCATTTGATCTGTATATTTAGACTTTTACTAAAGTTACACTTTCTATGACTATCAAGGCCCGCACGATCGCAGAATATGTAAAGCAAATTCCCGAAGACAGGCAACAGGTCTTTGAAAAGTTGTTGTCTATTCTACGAGAAAACTTGCCGCATGGATTTGAGGAATGCCTTAGTTATGGAATGCCGGCTTTTTCGGTTCCGCACAGTCTTTACCCGAAGGGCTATCACGTATCGCCAAAGGTTGCATTACCGTTCATTAGTATCGCCTCCCAAAAAAACTTTATCGCCTTTTACCACATGGGCTTGTATGCCACTCCTGAACTCAATTCGTGGTGGCAAGAGGAATACCCCAAGTATTCTAAACGGAAATTGGATATGGGAAAAAGCTGCGTGCGATTTAAGAAGATGGACGACATCCCGTTTGAACTCATTCAAGAATTGGCCCAGAAAGTATCGCCCGAAGAATGGATTGCAACGTATGAAAAGCAACTCAAGAAATAGGATTTCACTATTTTTGCCCTTCACCCCAATCAAATGACTAAACGCCAAGATAAAATACCCGAAAAATTCATCGATATCGATGGAGTCATAAAAGAGAAAAACCCCTCTTTATACCAACTCATACCTGGCTTTCTCATCCGATACGTCAGCGAACGAATCGTTCGGGAACGCATTCTGAATCAGATCATGGTGGAGTTGAAGGACCTGAATAATTTCGAGTTCTGCGCCGCAGTTTGTAAACGTTTTAAAGTAACAGTCCGCAGCGTTGGAACGGAAAACATACCAACCGAAGGAGGCGCCATTTTTGCTGCCAACCATCCCTTAGGCGGCATGGATGCGATGGCCA
>ERZ887849.2009-NODE-2009-length-17444-cov-6.265513_pt1 | contig 17444 bp, 18 predicted proteins | sample MGYA00521267_ERZ887849 | MGnify/ENA primary metagenome ERZ887849 (study PRJEB32303, sample SAMEA104408601) | aquatic metagenome | biome: Brackish water; feature: Pelagic; material: water | place: Baltic Sea | collected 2014-06-06T16:11:00 | depth 2,863 m ... | reverse complement strand
GTGGTGCCGATCAGATTAGTCAGTTGCTTCTCGACCTCGGTGGGGTCTTCGCCTGGCGTGATACGTCGATCCAGTCGGATAACGACGCGTGCCGGCACACCGCCGCCGGCGATCCCGCCTTCGACATGTTCGATCACCATGCTGGGCGCGCCGATACCCGGAATGTCCGACACCCGTGATTTGAGCCCGCTTCTGAATTGATACAAGCGCGTCATCGCGTGACTTGCCGCTTCCATCGCATCGGCACCTTTTTCCGGCGCAAACGCGGGCGCAGCGCGACCGATCACCTCGGCCTCCATCACCAAGCAGCCGGTCGCATACAAACCGATGGACCGCGCTGGGCCGCCAACGATGGCATAATCCGGCTTCACGATGCCATCCGCCAAAAGCGCCTTACAGCCGAACCCACCGCTGCTTTCACCGGCAAAACTGATATGCAGTTCAAGGCTGCCGGACAGCGACAAGCCCGCATCTTTCAACGCCAACACAGAGAAGACCTGGGCGGCCAAGTGACCTTTGCCCCTGAGCACACCGACGCCGAACAACTGCCCGTTTTCAATCAACCCTGCGTGCGGGTCAACTTGCCAATCCCCTGTAATGGGTGCCGTATCGACATGACTGACCAGGGCTAGTATAGGCCCATCGCCAAAGCGCATCCGCACCACCAGATTGACCACGGCCGGCACGCCGCGCGCCTCGGTACGTTCAATGGGGACCGCATGACGCTCGACCTCAAAGCCCAGCCTTTCCAATGCGACGGCCAGTTTTTCTGCTCGCGCGGCCAGGCCATTGCTACCGGTCTCCGTTTTCAGCGCCACCACGTCCTTCAAGAACGAAAACTGCGCGGCGCGGCGCTTAACGGCGACTTCAGCGATTTTTGCTACATTCGCACTGCTCATAACGGGTCCTAAAACGTATTTCTGACGAATAGAAGAGCTCGAAAGCGCGATAATCCACGATGAAACCCTTGCAAACCAGGGCTAATCCGTCAATTTGGGTTTCAGATTTTTACCGCATCCCAACGACACCATGTGCAAGGAGACCTTGAATGCCGTCGACCGATAGCCTGGAAATGATCTCGAAGCTGATCAGCTTTGACACCACGAGCCGTGATTCCAATATGGACCTGATCCGCTTCGTGCAGGCATACCTCGACGGTTTGGGCATCGAAAGCACGCTTGTCCCCAACGACGACGGCAGCAAGGCAAACCTTTATGCCACCGTCGGCCCGACCGACAAGCCTGGCGTGATGTTATCCGGCCACACCGATGTGGTGCCGGTCGATGGCCAAAACTGGGACAGCGATCCGTTCAACGTGATCGAGAAAGACGGCAAGCTGTTCGGGCGTGGCACGTCGGATATGAAAAGCTTTATCGCGCTGGTGCTGGCAAAGCTACCAGCGTTCCTTGAGCGCGGCCTCGATACCCCGCTGCACTTGGCATTTTCATATGACGAAGAAGTCGGCTGCGTCGGTGTGCGGCCGATGATCGACATGATCAACACTCTGCCGATCAAGCCGCGTTTTGCCATCATCGGCGAGCCGACCAGCATGCAAGTCATCACCGGCCACAAGGGCAAACGTAGTTACCGCGGCCACGTGCGTGGACTGGAAGCGCACTCCAGCTTGGCCCCGCAAGGCGTCAACGCGATCCAATATGCGGCACGGCTGATCGTGCACCTGCAATCGATGGCAGCGCGCATTCAATCCGAAGGCCCCTTCGACGAGCTCTTCGACGTCGCCCATACCACGGTGCACACCGGCACCATCAAAGGCGGTACGGCATTGAACATCGTTCCCAAAGACTGTTCATTCGAATTTGAATTCCGCTACATCGGCAGCGATGACCCAGACGCGATCGAAGCCGAAATCATCGATCAGGTGAAAAAAGTTTTGGAACCCGAGATGCAAGCCATCGACCCGTCCACCGGCATTGATATCGAGTGCTATAACGATATGCCGGGTCTTGATATGAACGTGGATTCTGAGGTCGTAACCTTCGTCAAACAACTGGCCGGACGCAACGATCACGCGAAGGTCGCGTTTGGCACCGAAGCCGGCCTGTTCCAAAACCGTGGCGGCATCCCATGTGTCGTCTGCGGGCCTGGCAGCATTGATCAGGCGCACAAGCCGAACGAGTTCATCAGCCTGGAGCAACTCGACAAAGGCGACGAATTCTTAGACCGTTTGATGGACCGGGTGTGTAAGTAAACTTAGTTCAGCAGCAAGCGCGGCATATAGCGACCGTCTTCTTCCTGACCCTCAAAATAGTCGACCATTTCCGGGTGGCTGATCGGCTCGTCGTCTTCGTCCGGCACTAGGTTTTGTTCCGATACGTAGGCGATATACGGCGAGCTTTCAGTGGATTCTGCGAACAAGTGATAAAACGGCTGATCCTTGCGTGGCCGTACGTCGACCGGGATCGACTGGTACCATTCTTCGGTGTTGCTGAATTCCGGGTCGACATCAAAAACGACGCCCCGGAAGCCGTACACGCGATGGCGAACCGGCGCACCGATGGTGAACTTTGCATTGTTATCTTGCTGTCTCACGTTGCGCCTCTATAACTTGGCGACTTCAAAGCCGCCAGCATTTCCGCTGTTCATCTAACCATAACATAAACGTACGCATTGCCGTTGCAAGCCTGATCGGGGTGGAAAACATGCCGGAAAGAGCTTATCTAACGCTGACAATAGGTTAGCTTTAAGGATTTAGAATGCCGGATGCCCCAAAAATCGAGCAGGAAAACCAGCAACAAAGCATTGCCGAAGTGCAACAGGACCTCATTGACGAGTTTGAGTTCCTCGACGACTGGATGGATCGCTATCGCCACATCATTGATCTCGGCCAACGTTTGGAGGATTTCCCCGAAGAATGGATGACCGACGAGTTCAAAGTGCGCGGTTGCCAATCCCAAGTCTGGCTGGTGCCGGAACACAAAGACGGCCGAATCATTTTCCATGCGGCTTCCGACGCCGCCATCGTGTCCGGCCTGATCGCGATATTGCTGCGCATTTATTCCAACCGCACGCCGGCCGAAATTTTAGAAACCCCGCCGTCCTTTATCGAAGGTCTCGGCCTAGATGAGCATCTCAGCCCAAGCCGCGCCAATGGCCTACATTCAATGGTGCAAACCATGCTGAAGCACGCGCAGGCGGCGGCGTAACGCTTCTACCTGCATAAGAATCTAATAGCTCCCTAGTCGCTTCCACCCTACTCGTCATTCCCGCCTTCGCGAGGATGACGGGGCAGTTAGGTTGAACGAAACCGCCCCGGCGCGATCGCCGCCATCAAATCCGCCTCCAGCGGACACGCCGCCCCGGTCATTTGATCGGCGAGCACATCGGCCATCAAAGGCGCCGTCAAAAATCCGCGCGAGCCAAGCCCCGTCAGCGTCCACACCCCGTCAGACAACTTCCCCACAATCGGCAGATAGTCGCGCACCGTGGCACGCAGCGCGGTGCGCCCGCCGATCACCATGGCATCGTCCATCCCCGGCAAATACGCATTCAAGGTTTCCAGCATGGTGGCGTGATCATCATCGCGAAGCCTATTCCAATCTGCAGCCGGAACTTCGCCATGGCGCGCATAGGTCGCACCCAGGACGTGACCGACGACGTCGTCCGGCAAGGTAACGGCAGGCGTCATATAACCGCCGTAGGTCACCGCAACATTCGGCGCGTCAACCATGTCTCGAATATAGGTCAACTGACCGCGATTTGCGCGCATGGGCAACGTATCGGGTGCCAATAGATCAAGCACGCCCGTGCCGGCGGCCAACACCACAGCATCATAATCCGTTGTGAGCGCCTCCAACGCGGCAACACGAGCCCGCGTAATGTCGATGCCGCGCAGCAGATGCTGAGTAACACGAGGCGGCTTTAATGTGCCTGCCGTTGGAAACCACAAGCCCGGATGTGCGACGGATACCCCAAGGATGTCACTGGCCTCGGCCGCCGTCACCGCGCGCATCACTTTGTCCGGCCAATCAAAGGCCTTCAGCGCGCGCTGCTGACGTTCCGCTTCGTCGTCGTTGCGGGCCAGCGTCAACGTTCCCCGTTGCCCCGCCCATATGTCGGCACTGTCCGCCGCAAGTGCCTCATAGAAAGGCACCGCATGCAAATACGCCGCCGCCATCACGCGCCCCATCGGCACGCGCTCGCGCGGCAGGCGAGGGGCAATCAACGCGGTCGGATTGGCCGAGGCCGCCGTGCCGTCGTCCGCATCAAATACAGTGACCGAAATGCCCCGGTTCCTCAGCGAATACGCCACACACGCACCAGCGATCCCGGCGCCAATGACGGCGACCTTCGAAACTCTCTCTATACCGGGTACCAGAATCATGCTGGACGATAGCGATGCAGGCAATGGCTGTACACACCCCCTTGCCTTTCCTGTGCCAATCCGCTCATTTGTCGACATGGATTTCGATCTGACGCAGAAAAAAATATTTGTTGCCGGACACAACGGGTTGGTCGGCAGTGCGGTGGTGCGCAGGCTGACAGACGAAGACTGCACCGTGCTGACCGCAGACCGCACCGCCCTCGATCTACGTCGGCAAAGCGATACCGAGACTTGGTTTGCCGCCAACATGCCGGACGCCGTCATTGTCTGCGCAGCCCACGTCGGTGGCATCAGAGCCAACAGCACCTATCCCGCCACATTCCTATATGACAACGCACAAATTGCCTTGAACGTGATCGAAAGCGCCCGTCAAAGCGGCGTCGAAAAATTGCTATACCTAAGCGCCGCCTGCACCTATCCGCGCTTGGCCGATCAGCCGATCCCCGAAGAAGCGCTGATGACCGGCCCGCTTGAGCCGACAAACGAGTGGTACGCGCTGGCCAAGATTGTCGGCATGAAGATGTGCCAAGCTTATCGCCAGCAGCATGGCTGCAATTTTATCTCCGCCCAGCCGGCCAGCGTGTATGGCCCGGGCGACAATTTCGATCCCGAAGAAGGCCACGTCGTCGCCGGGATGCTGACGAAATTCCATAATGCGGTGGCCAACAATGACCCATCGGTACCGCTGTGGGGCACGGGAACGCCGATACGGGAATTTATGTACATCGATGATCTGGCCGACGCACTGATTTATCTTCTCAAGGAATATCGTGATCCGGTCCCGATCAATGTCGGCATGGGTGAAGGCACGACGATCAAGGCGCTCGCCGAAGCCGTGGCAGGCGTGACCGGCTTTACGGGCACGCTGGAGTGGGACACATCACGCCCCGACGGCATGCCGAAACGGATGCTGGACTCGTCACGCCTATTATCGCTCGGCTGGGCCCCGACGGTAAGTCTGGAACAAGGACTGCGGCGGACGTATCAGTGGTATTTGGAAGCTGAGGCTTAATCGTCCTTCCCGTCATCCCCGCGAAAGCGGGAATGACGGTGAGAGAGGCCTGGGAAACGTATAGGTAAAATACGAGCCGTCAGCCCAGCAGCTTTGCCTTTAAAAGCTGGTTCACCTGGCCCGGGTTGGCTTTGCCTTGAGATGCCTTCATCACTTGGCCGACGAACCAGCCGATGGCCTTTTCGTTACCGCCACGAACTTCGTCCGCTTGACCTGGATTGTCGGCGATCACTTGGTCGACGATGGCTTCGATCGCGCCGCTGTCGGTGATCTGTTTAAGGCCTTTTTCTTCGACGATCGCGCCGGGGGCTTTGCCAGTTTCGAGCATATCTTCGAAGACGTCTTTGGCGATCTTCGATGAAATCGTGCCGTCCTCGATCAGGCCGACGAGCGCACCCAAATCTTCAGCGGTCACCGGGCTTTCGTCGATGCCGACGCCGCGCTTGTTCAGCGCACCGAACAAGTTCGTGGTCAGCCAGTTGGCGACTTGCTTGGCATCGCGGCCTTTGGCGGCGGTCTCAAAATACGCGGCCGTTTCCCGGTCGGCCACGAGCACGCTCGCATCATAGGGGGAAAGCCCCAGGTCCTTAATAAGCCGGGCTTTTTTGTCGTCCGGCAATTCAGGCAACGTCTTTTTGATAGCCGCGATATAATCTTCTTCGAGGCGCACCGGCAGCAGGTCCGGATCCGGGAAGTAGCGGTAATCGTGAGCAAATTCTTTCGAGCGCATGGGCCGAGTCTCGCCCCGGTTGGGATCGAACAAGCGGGTTTCTTGGATGATTTCCTCGCCGTCTTCCCACGCTTCAACTTGGCGTTCGGCCTCAATCTCGATCGCTTGCATGACAAACCGGATCGAGTTCACGTTCTTCACTTCGACGCGGGTGCGCAGTTCGGTCTCGCCCAGCGGACGGACGGAAACGTTGACGTCGGCCCGCATCGAGCCTTCTTCCATGTTGCCGTCGCACGTTCCCAAATAACGCACGATGGCGCGGAGCTTGCGCAAATACGCCCCCGCTTCTTCGGGCGTGCGAATGTCAGGCTTGGAGACGATCTCCATCAACGCGACGCCGGAGCGGTTGAGGTCGATCATCGTACGACGGGGGTCGCGGTCATGGATCGATTTGCCGGCATCTTGTTCCAGGTGTAGCCGCTCAATCCCGATGTCGCGGCTTTCGCCCCCATCCAGGTCAAGCGTAACGATGCCTTCGCCGACAATCGGGTGCAGAAATTGACTGATTTGGTAGCCCTGCGGCAGATCGGCATAGAAGTAGTTCTTCCGCTCGAACACCGAATGACGATTAATAACGGCGCGCAAACCAAGCCCGGTGCGGACCGCTTGTTCAATCGCCATTTCATTAATCACCGGCAGCATGCCCGGCATCGCAGCGTCGACCAGCGAGACGTTTTCGTTCGGCCCCTTGCCGAATTCAGTGGAAGCGCCGGAAAACAGCTTGGCGTTGGAAATCACCTGGGCGTGGACTTCAAGCCCGACCACCACTTCCCATTGGCCGGTGCGGCCTTCAATCAGATAGCTCATGACGCGTCTCCCGCCTTGGCGGTGAACCCGGCGGCATGCTCAAGCGCCGCTGCGGCACGGAACAAGGTTTCTTCCTGGCAAACGCCGCTGATCAACTGCAACCCAAGCGGCAAGCCGTTGGCGTCCAGCCCGCCCGGCACCGACATTGCCGGCAGACCCGCCAGCGACGCCGGGACGGTGAACACATCGTTCAGATACATGGCGATGGGATCGTCCATCTTTTCGCCCTTGGCGAACGCGGCACTCGGCGCGGTCGGAGTCAGCACCACATCGACATCGTTGAACACGCTCTTGAAATCGTTGGCGATCAACGTGCGCACTTGCTGCGCTTTCACGTAGTAGGCATCGTAATAGCCAGCCGACAGCACATAGGTGCCGATCATGATACGTCGCTGCACCTCGTCACCAAAGCCTTCGGCGCGGGTCAGTTCGTACATCTCGTCCAGACTGCCACCCGGCACGCGGAGCCCGTATCTGACGCCATCGTAGCGCGCCAGATTCGATGAGGCTTCAGCAGGAGCGACGATGTAATACGTCGGTAGCGCATACTTGGTGTGCGGCAACGAGACGTCTTTGATCTCGGCGCCCATATCTTTGAGCCACGTAACGCCCTGATCCCAGAGTTTCTGAATGTCAGCAGGCATGCCGTCCAACGTGTATTCCTTGGGAATGCCGACGCGAAGCCCCTTCGCGTCTCCACCCGCACCGGCTGCGACCGCAGCCCGGCAATCCGGCACCGGCATATCTAGCGAAGTGGAGTCTTTCGGATCATAGCCTGCCATGGCTTCAAACATGATCGCCGCATCTTCGACGGTGTGCGCAATCGGCCCCGCCTGATCGAGGCTCGAGGCAAACGCCACCACGCCCCAGCGCGAGCAACGGCCATAGGTCGGCTTCATGCCCACTAGGCCTGTGAAAGAGGCTGGTTGACGAATAGAGCCGCCGGTATCGGTCCCGGTCGCAGCAATCGCCAAACCCCCGGAAACCGCGGCAACCGAGCCGCCGCTTGAGCCCCCTGGGACCAAATCCGCATTGGCACCCTTGGGCGTCCACGGGTTTTTCACGGACCCGAAATAGGAAGTGATGTTGGCCGAGCCCATGGCGAATTCGTCCAAGTTGGCCTTGCCCAGCATCACCGAGCCGGCATCGCGCAACTTACCGCTGACGGTGCTTTCATAACGGGGCACGAAGTTTTCCAAAATGTGCGACGCCGCGGTGGTGCGCACACCTTCGGTGCAGAACAAATCTTTCATGGCGATCGGCACGCCGTCCATTGGACCGGCCACGTCGCCTTTGGCGCGGCGTGCATCAGACGCATCAGCACGTTCGCGGGCCACGTCGAAGCTTTCGGTGATGAACGCGTTCAAAATGCGGTTGTCTTCGATGGCTTTGATATGCTGGTCCGTCAGCTCCCGTGACGATACCTCGCCCTTAGCAAGCGCATCGGCGGCGGCGGCAATCGTCCAATGCTTCTGCGTGCTCATTCCACCACCTTCGGGACGGCAAAGAACGAACCTTCGCGGTCGGGCGCATTGGCCAGAATGTCTTCGACTTTATCGCCATCGTTGACCACGTCTTTACGCAGCGGCGTCGCAATATCGACGGCGCTGGTCATCGGCGCGATCCCATTGGTGTCGACCTCGCTCAACTGCTCAACCCAGCCGACGATATTGTTGAGTTCATCGGCCAACGGAGCCAGCCGCGCTTCGTCAACACGAATGCGGGCCAAGAAGGCGATTTTTCGGACATCGTCCTCGTTCAGCGACATCGGGAACTCCCAGATCGTGGTTCATTTCCTTGAAAGCCGAGGTGTAAGGCGGGCAGGAACGATATGCAAGAACTGGGTGCGGTTTTGTGTTTAAGGCGGGCCTGAGAGAGCACTACCCCGCCTTCTTGAAAATTGCGTCCCAGGCCTTGATCGACCAATGGGTAAGCGCAAGTTCAATCGCAGACGACAGCGCGCGCGGCACGTCGGTTGCGGGCAGCGAGCCGACCGGCACCTCGACTTTGCCGTAGCTGTCTTCGCTTACCCCGTCAAAGCGAACCTCGCCCTGGTCTAGGTCAAACAACATGATCGTCGAAAATACGTCGTCGAGATCGTGTAAGGTATCCAATAAATCCACATTGATCTGGAACACGCGGCGCTTGTTGGACCCGTCAAACGGCACTTCGGTCATGAACATCTGCGCGGGGAACCTGATCCGCATATCACCCCGCTCGCAAACGATGGTGGCGTCGTAATCAGAGGCCAGCAGCGCCTGGTCCTCGCCGTCTGTTCGACCAATGTAGCGAATGCGGAAACCGCACCGATGGTTCGGCGCGACCTGTACCTCGCCTGTAACGTCTTGGCTTATATTGCCGTCCACAATGGGCGACAGCACGGTGCCGTAGACAAAGCCCAGCGGCGCACCATCCTTGATCACCGCCAGCCAAACCGTGCCCGGCGCACGCCCGACCACCTGCACCACTTGGCCGGCGGACAGGCCATCGACACGCTTTGAGTCGGTCTTGGGTTCGCTGCGCACATTGACGTCTTTTTCGACCAGATATTTGCCGGCTGCCGGCGTTACATCGACGCCGAGAAATTTGATATCTGCGGCCCAGGCGGACATGTACGACACCAACACCATAAGCACAGCCAGCAACACCCGCTGCGCCGTCAGCATAGACGGCCTTAATTCTCGGCTCCTCACGTGCACTCAGTCCCTCCAACGACGCCTTTGGCGACGGCCCCGGAAAAGGACCATGCCAAGCAGCTAAGCTTATGATAACTAAGTCTTCCTCGACTGACCAGTTCACGCCGCCCTGATCATTGAAATGGTGGCACAGCAAGGCAACCACGCCGTTATGACCACACCTGCACGCGCACAAATTTACCCAAACGTTCGCGAATTGACGGCCAGTATGGCCAAGGGGCAACGGTTGTTGGGGCTCGACATTGGCGACAAAACCGTCGGCGTGGCGATCTCAGACCCGTTGTTCATGCTCGCCAGCCCATTGAAAACCGTGCCGCGCGCAAAAAAACTCGGTCCCGTGATCGACGAGATCGCACGACTGGCAGAAAACGAGGATATCGGCGGCCTGCTTGCCGGCCTGCCCGTCAGCATGGACGGCACCGAGGGGCCCCGCGCCCAGGCGACCCGGGACATCACCATGGAAATCGCCACCCGGCTCGGCCTCCCCGCCGCGTTTTGGGACGAACGCCTCTCGACCGCTGCGATCGAGCGGTTCCTGGTCACCGAAGCCGACATGACCCGCAAGCGCCGCAAAGACGTCGTCGACAAAATGGCCGCCGCCTACATTTTGCAAGGCGCGCTGGACAGTTTGTGACGTCGAAGACATGCGCTATCCCCGCTCCCTCGTCATTCCCGCGAAAGCGGGAATCCACCGCCACCATGGATCCCGCTTTCGCGGGAATGACGGGGAGATTGCGCTTTTTTCACGAACACGAGACTGAGCGCAACCGCTCGCGCCTACTCCGCAACCGTATAATCCAGCAACTTCAACAGCTCACCCGACTGGCGGTGGAAGCGTTTGGTCGCATCCGGATCAAAGCGGTTTTTCCACACACCGGGGTCTAAATCCAACGGTGCGATCTGGTGCGCGCGGCGGATATCCGCCTGGACCAAGTCTTCGCGGTCTTCGACGTCGCAAAAGCGGAACAGACGGCGGACAATCGGGGATGGCTCTTCGACCACGTCTTCGGCACGAATTTGATAATATCGGCTGCGGTTGAGCCGCCCGAACCTGCGCGCCGCGCCGACCGAGCGCGACCAATTGCGGGCAAACGTCTCGGCAAAGTCGGCAAATGACGGATAACGCCTGGGGAATTCGCCGCGCGAGATTCCCATGTTGAAATCCCACGCGCCTGCCGCTTCGTCGCGGCCATCGCGGACCACGTGCACGATCCGCATGCCGGGGAACAAGCGATCCAGCAATTCCAGCGACAACACATGCTCCGGCGTCTTTTCGCCGATGCACGTGACCTCGTCCTCGACATCTTCGGGGACCCAGCGGTTGAACATCAGCATCACGGCGGTGCGCATCAAATGTTCGACGTCATCAAAGGTGAAACCCGCCGCATTGCCAGGCAGACCGGCCAACTGCATGCGATTGCCGATTTTCTCGGCGTCTTGGTTGTATTGGTCGACCAGTTTGGCGAGGCCGGGGAACAGGCTGTCGGTGTAATGCCCTTCGCCCTTACAGACGACCTTGGGGTGGATGTCCAGGCATTGCTGCACCCAAGACGTGCCCCAACGGGTCGCGCCGACGACGAACACGATGTCTTTTTTCATGAGCCGGCTCAGCCGCTCGTGCGTCTGAATGTGGGCTTTTAATTGGTCGTCCATACGCGGTTCCGATTTCCCCTGCCCGGCCTCGCACACAGCGAATCACACGGACCACGCATATTACTTGATCGCGGCGCCGCAAGCCATGCCGTCGGACAACAGAAAACATCAGTAATGTGCTTGCCCGAAATGCATCGGCGGACATATAGTGCGCGCCTATGAATGGTGATACCGAACCCTTCGGCTTTCCGCATAGGCACCTCCTCGGCATTGAGGGCCTAAACCCTCTTGAAATTACGGCGTTACTTGACCGCGCCGAGAGCTATGTCGAACAGAATCGTCAAGCCGACAAGAAACGCGACGTGCTCGGCGGCCGCACCCTGATCAACCTGTTTTATGAAGACTCGACCCGCACCCGCACCTCGTTCGAGCTCGCGGGCAAGCGGCTTGGCAGCGACGTAATCAACATGTCGGTGGCCACAAGCTCGGTCAAAAAAGGCGAAACCCTGATCGATACCGCGATGACGCTGAATGCCATGCACCCTGACGTGCTGGTAATTCGCCATCCGGACTCAGGCTCGGCCAAGCTGCTCAGCGAGAAGGTCAACTGCGCGGTGATCAACGCCGGCGACGGCGCGCACGAACATCCGACCCAGGCGTTGCTGGACGCACTGACGATTCGCCGCCGCATCGGCAAAATCCAAGGGCTGCGGATTGCGATTTGCGGCGACATTCTGCATTCGCGTGTCGCACGCTCAAACATTCACTTGTTGACGACCATGGGCGCGCGGGTCCGCCTGATCGCACCCCGCACGCTGATCCCAACCGGGATTGAGCATATGGGCGTCGAAGTGTTCTATGACATGCGCGAAGGCCTGCAGGACTGTGATATCGTGATGATGCTGCGGCTGCAGAAAGAACGCATGCACGGCAACTACTTCCCCTCGGTACGCGAATATTTCCATTTTTTCGGGCTCGATTACGCGAAACTCGAAGGCGCCAAGCCCGACGCGCTGATCATGCATCCCGGCCCGATGAACCGGGGCGTCGAGATCGACAGCGAAGTCGCCGATGACTTCGGCCGGTCCGCGATCCATGAACAGGTCGAAATGGGGGTCGCCGTGCGCATGGCGGTGCTGGAAATTCTCACCGCCAATCTTGATAACCCACAGCCGAGGAACCTCTGATGGCTGTGAAAGGAGATCGCGCACCCGGTCGCGTCGCATACGTGAACGCACGCCTGCTGGACCCGGCGACCGGCTTGGATGGCCCGGGTGGCGTGCTGACCGACGGCGAGATGATCAAAGCCGTGGGCCCAAGCGTCACCGCCGATGCGGCCCTTGATGGCGTCACCGTGATCGATTGCGGCGGGCAATGTCTGGCCCCCGGCTTGATCGACATGCGGGTGTATCTGGGTGAGCCCGGCGAAGAGCATAAAGAAACCCTGGCCAGCGCGGCACGGGCTGCGGCCAAAGGCGGCATCACCTCAATGGTCTGCCTGCCCAACACCGATCCCGTCATCGACGACATGTCGGTCGTTGAATTCGTCGCCCGACGCGCGCGCCTACAGGGGTTGTCCAAAGTGTATCCCTATGGCGCCGTCACCAAAGGTGTGAAAGGCGAGGAAATCGCCGAGCTGGGTTTGCTCGCAGAATCCGGCGCCGTCGCCTTTACCGACGGTTTTCGCGCCATCAAGGATGCCCAGGTGATGCGCCGCGCCATGATGTATGCGCGAACCTTTGATCTGCTGATCTGCCAGCACCCCGAAGAACCCAGTCTGGCCGACGGCGGCGTGATGAATTCGGGCGAGCAGGCGACGCGGCTAGGCCTCAGCGGCATTCCGCGCCAAGCCGAAGTAATGATGATCGAACGCGATATCCGCTTGGTGGAACTCACCGGCGCACGCCTGCATATCAATCATATCTCGACCATTGAAGCGGTCGAGGCCATTCGCAGCGCCAAGGCGCGCGGCCTACCGATCACCTGCGACGCCGCGCCGCCACACTTTGCCCTCAACGAAGTCGCCATCGGCGATTACCGGACCTTCGCAAAACTATCGCCGCCGCTGCGCCTTGAATCCGATCGCCGCGCCATTGTCGACGCGATCAAAGACGGCACGGTCGACTGCATCGCTTCCGACCACACGCCGGAAGACGAAGAATCCAAACGCCTGCCGTTTGCCGCCGCCGCGTTCGGCGGGGTCGGTCTGGAAACGCTTTTGGCGGTCACGCTGGAACTTTATCACAACGGCCACCTGACGCTGTTGCAGGCGTTGAAATTCCTGACCTCGGCCCCTGCGGACTTGCTGAAATTGCGCGCCGGGCGCCTCGCACAGGGCCGCCCCGCCGACTTGATCGTGTTCGACCCGGATCGGGGCTGGAAAGTAAGCGCCGACAAGCTACTGTCGAAATCCAAAAATAGCCCGTTCGACGGCCGTTTGGTGCAAGGTCTGGTCACCCGCACCGTGATCGACGGCCGCACCGTGCACGTCGCGGAGTAATACCCCATGGACGCTCTCAGCCCGAACCTTCAATTGGCCATCGCCGGCATCATCGGCTATCTGTTCGGCTCGGTACCGTGGGGTTTGGTGCTGATGAAACTGGCCGGCAAGGGCGACATCCGCACCATGGGCTCCGGCAACATCGGCGCCACCAACGTCGCCCGCAACGCCGGCAAACCGTTGGGGGCGCTCACACTGATCCTGGATGCCTCGAAAGGCGCCATCGCAGCGTTGATCTTTATGCAGTTCAACGAGCTCGCCGGGATCATCGCCGGCTTTACCGCCGTGCTCGGGCACAATTTCTCGATCTGGCTCAAGTTCAAAGGCGGCAAAGGCGTCGCCACTTCGCTGGGTGTTATTTTGATCGTGTCATGGCCGATCGGTGTGCTGACGTGCTGCGCATGGCTGGTGATATGGTCGACCTTTAAGTATTCATCACTGGCATCCATGGGCGCCCTCGTCGCCACACCGGCCATCGCGTATTGGTTTAAGGCGGGTCCGTCGGCCGTCATGTACATGACCGCCGGCCTCGCCATCCTGTCGCTGATCCGCCACCACCAGAACATCAAACGCCTGCTCAAAGGCGAAGAGCCGAAAACCGGCAAAAAGAAACCGATGGAAGAACCACCTGCGCAATAAATCTGATCTGCGAAAACACCTGCGACGTCCCGGCCCCCCAGCGACACAAACAATAGAAAAGCCCAACCCCCAGCGTCATCCCCGCGAAAGCGGGGATCCATGTCGGCGATGGATTCCCGCCTACGCGGGAATGACGGTGAGAGGGAATAACGAAATAAAGATCCGATTCCATGCCATAATACCCCATGCTCAAACACGCAGCTGAAGCAGACGAAGACACGGAAACTAAAACCGATGACGCGCTGTATTGCGCAGCCTGTGGGCAGCTGCTAACGCGAACGCGCTGGGCGCTGGTGATGGGCGAAGGGCACGAGCGGGTATTTATCAACCCAGGCGGCCATGTATTCCGGATCGCGTACTTCATCGAAGCGCCGGGCGCGCTGCAGGTCGGACCAGCCACCGACGAGCATACCTGGTTCCCCGGCTATGCCTGGAAACTGGTGCTCTGCAGCGGCTGCAAAACCCATGTCGGCTGGTGCTTTGAAGGCGATATCGCGCCGCGTATTTTCTTTGGCTTGATCAAAACGGCATTGACGCAAAGCCCTGGGCACGGCCAAGGTTGACGCACCCATCAAAGGCGCCTTGGAGAAAACAACATGTCGAAGCCGGTCATTGAAATTCATTATTGCCGCACCTGTCGGTTCGTATTGCGGGCCACGTGGATGGCGCAGGAATTGCTGTTCACATTCGGCGACGACCTGGGCGGCCTAACCCTGGTGCCTGACGACGGCGGCGTATTCCGCGTGCAGATGGCCGACGGCACCGTGCTGTTTGATCGCCATGCCGCCGGTCACTTCCCCGAAAGCAAAGAGCTTAAGCAGCTGGTACGTGATGCCATCGTGCCGGGCAAAGACCTTGGGCACTCCGATAAGCATTAGAGGACTCTCGCCAATGTGTAGCGATACCGGTTCCGGCACCGCAATACCGACTATTCTGATCGAAAATGACCGAACGCGGGTGACTGAATGGCGCTTTAAAAACCGTGGCGACAGCACCGGGTGGCATCGCCACGAATATGACTATGTGGTGGTGCCCTTGTTCGATGGTCAGCTAGAAATTGACACCGGTAGCGACCAGCGCACCATCGCCCCGATGCAAAACGGTGTGCCGTATTTTCGCGAAATCGGCGTCGAGCATAACGTCATCAATGGCAATGACTTTGAATGCGCCTTCGTTGAAATTGAATTTCTTAAATAGCACCACCAACTGCTCCCCAACGCTATCGCATTGAGTAAAGACGTTGGACATTGTGATAAATAAGAAATAATAATCTTGTATGGGTTGTTAAATACTCGGCACAGCTATTTCATAAACCCTGAGAGCACGGATGTTCAGAGGGTTTTATGGCGGAGCGATCCAAACAATCGATGTTGATACACGTGGTGGCGATTGCGTTCATCATGGGTAAATTAATTATTCGGGAAAAAACAGGCTTCGGTCTTATCGTCGCGATTGCCATTGCAGATGCGGTTTTATTCAGTGCCGTGCTCGACTACGATAACTCGACCGCATGGGGCATCGTTTTTACCATTCTCAGAAGCCTCGCGTTTATTTGCCTTATTACGGCTTTTCAACGCAAGATTCACCAACCAGCAACGTTTCCGTCAATTGCACGCGCGCTCAAGCTGGGCTGGGCAGAACCGATTTACACAATTTTATCGTACATAATTTTCATGATCATAACCATAATCATGACCAGCCCATTCCTGTTTTACACGCTTTTCATGCTATTCTGGATTTCGGAGCATGGCGACTTCAACTTCCAATTACTCTTGATCCTCCTGCTGCCAATTTTTCTGATTGGTATAGGACCGATGACTGTGCATCTGCCGAGGATCGCAAACGGTATTATTGCTGACTTTTCCGGCACTTTGAATGCCACAAAGGGATGTCGCATGGCCATAACCCTTCATTTCGTTTTAATACATCTACCGATGGCATTTACGGTATTCGTCACCGCATTCTTTTTCCCTGACTTTTACATGGAGTTAATGCAGTCTGAAACCGATACCGCCACCTTACTCGGCGGTTTATTCATCCTCTTCAATGCACTGTATAATGCACTATATTTTGCACACTTGATCGCCTTGAGTTCGGCCAGCGCGTTCTACATTTTTGCTGACGACCCAAGCGGCCTGCGCCATCTACCGCCAAAAGCCGAAAATCTCACCTGAAACGCGTGACCTCGCGACGGATGCTCGGTAATCTTCCGAAAAATCAATGCTCGGAGGACACCATGCGAACGCTGATCTCGGGCGCCGACGTTTATGACGGTACCGGCGCCGATCCGATAAAAACCGACGTCTTGATCGAAGACGGTGCGATCAGCGCGATCGGCAAAAATCTCTCTGCCGATGGCGCCGAGATTATTGATGCAAATGGCCTCGCGCTGATGCCGGGCATCATCGATACGCACACGCATTTTGATGCGCAGATCACTTGGGATGCTGCCGTCCGCCCGTCGCCAGCGTTGGGTGTAACGACCATCGTCATGGGCAACTGCGGCTTCACCATCGCGCCCTGCCGCGAACAAGATCGTGACCTGGTGATGAAAAACCTGACCCAGGTCGAAGGCATGTCGTTGGATGCGCTGCGCACCGGCATCGATTGGGGGTTCGAGACGTTTCCCGATTACGTCGCCATGCTGGCACAAAAAGGTGTTGTGCCAAACGTCGCCTGCTTTTTGGGGCACAGCTCAATCCGCACCTATGTGATGGGGTCGGCGGCGACCGAGCGCGCGGCGACGCCCGAAGAAATTGCCGAGATGTGCGCGATTGTTGAACAAGGCATGGCCGCAGGCGCGATTGGCTTTGCGACCTCGACCGCGCCGCAGCACAACGGCTGGGCCGGGGTGCCGATGCCGTCCAGGCTCGCCGACGATGCCGAATTGTACGCGCTTGTCGGCGCGATGGCGAAGTCTGGACGCGGCATTTTCATGCTGACCAAGGGCAACCGTACCGACGTTGCGTACCTTGAAAAACTGGCTGCCAAAACCAAGCGCCCGATCATGATCGCCGCCTTGCTGCACAATTCCACCAACCCGACCGGCACACTCGACGAATTGGCGAAGATCGCCGACGCCCGGGCGCGCGGCCACGAGCTTTGGGGGCAAGTGTCGTGCTGCC
>ERZ887849.2006-NODE-2006-length-17460-cov-10.222982_pt1 | contig 17460 bp, 18 predicted proteins | sample MGYA00521267_ERZ887849 | MGnify/ENA primary metagenome ERZ887849 (study PRJEB32303, sample SAMEA104408601) | aquatic metagenome | biome: Brackish water; feature: Pelagic; material: water | place: Baltic Sea | collected 2014-06-06T16:11:00 | depth 2,863 m ... | reverse complement strand
CATATTAATATATCAGGAATTACACTTATTAACGAAAAAACAAAAAAACAATCTCTACATTTTTTAAACTTTCTAATTAGCGAAGATGCTCAAAGAATTTATGCATCTGATAATTATGAATTTCCTGCTAATCCAGCTGTAAAGCCTGCTGAAAATGTTGCCGCTCTTTTGGGTGACTCGAAATTTGAAAAAAATTCACTAATTAAAATAGCTGCAAATAGAGAAGCTGTTGTAGCAATTTTAAATGAAATAAATTTTGATGAATAGTTTGTCAACTATTCTGATAAAGATTAGATCTAAACCCGTTATTCCTTTTGGATCTATTCAGGAAAAATTGACTATTTTATAGTTATGCTCTCCTCACTAACTAACCCAATACTTAGGACTAATTTTATGATAGAATTACTTTCTGTTATTTAAAAATTATTTAATCTATTATGATCTCTGTATTAAATTTTTACGAATAAATATTCAATAACTCAATAAAAGGTGCTTAAAATGAAAAAACTAATCTTTACAACTTTAATATTATTATTAACAAAAAATATTTACTCTCTTGAAAAAATTAAACTCTCTCTCGACTGGGTTCCTCAAGCTGAACATGGTGGTTTTTTCCAAGCCATAGCTAATGACTACTATAAAGAGGTGGGCTTAGAAGTTGTAATTATTCCAGGTGGTCCACAAGTAAATACAAAAGCCATGTTAATGTCTGGTCAGGTAGATTTTAATATTGGCGGTAGTGCTGGAGCATTAAATTACGTCAAGCAAGATTTGCCGTTTACTGTAGTCGCTGCATTCTTTCAAAAAAACCCTCAAATATTAATGTCTCATCCAAATCAAAATATTGATGACCCATCACAGTTTAAAGGAAAAACTATCTTTATATCCAATTTTGGTCGTATGTCCTTTTGGCCTTTTATTAAATCACAATACAATTTATCAGACGATTTTTTAAAAAATTATAATTTTAACTCTCAGCCATTTATAGAAGATAAACAATCTATTCAGCAGGGATATTTATCCAGCGAACCATTTGCTATAAAAAAAACTGCTGGTTTTTCTCCGGTAATTCATCTCTTGGCAGATCACGGATATGATGCTTATGCAAATACAATTGAAACAGCTTTATCAAAAATTGAAAATAATCCTAAAATTGTAAAATCATTTATTGATGCTTCTAGAAAGGGTTGGGTTAGTTTTCTTAATGAAGATCCATCTTCAGCTTTTCAATTAATCAAAAAACTAAATCCAGATATGCCTGACGATAAGCTCGTTTATGCCCGTGATATGCTTATATCTTTCAATATAATTGAAATTGAAGGTACAAAGATTGGATCTATGAGTGATCAACGTTGGGAGAACTTTTATACAAAATCTAAGAAATTAGGTATTTATGAACAAGAGATAGACTATAAAAAAGCTTACACTCTTGAGTTTTCCAATTAAGATAGGTTCTCTAAATGGGATTGAGAATATTATCTGAACAGGAACGTCAAAAGAAAATTGATGATAAGTATTCAGCAATAATAGCTCAATTAAATGGTGTTTCTAAAAAATTTATATCCTCTAATGCGCCATCCTTAGAGGATATAAATTTAGAAGTTTATCAAGAGGATTTCCTATCTATTTTAGGTTCATCAGGATGTGGAAAAACTACACTCTTAAAAATGATGTGTGGATTGATCAAACCTACATCTGGAAAAATAAATTGGCCAACTTCAAATTTTCAAAATTCAGTTGAAAATCCAGCTAATCTTAGCTTTGTTTTTCAGGAGCCCAATCTTCTGCCTTGGATGAATGTTTATGATAACATTAAACTGCCCCTAAAAATTTATAAAGAAAATTCATATAAAGCTGATGAGGAAATATATGATATTATTAATCTTGTTGGACTTAAAGGGTTTGAGGAGTACTACCCAAGACAATTATCTGGTGGTATGAGTATGAGAGTTTCTATTGCAAGGGCGTTAGTTACCCAACCAAAAGTATTACTAATGGATGAACCTTTTAGTGCTTTAGATGAAACTAGAAGATTTGATCTATCGCAAGAGATTCTTAAAATAAAAAAACAAAAAAAACTTACAGTAATTTATGTGACCCACAGTATTTATGAGTCAGTCTTCTTGTCTAACAGAATATATGTTATGCAATCTAATCCAGGAAAAGTATTTGAAGAGTTTGATTTTTCTAATCAGGAAAAGTTAGAAAATTATAGATTTACCCCTCAATTTTTTGAGCAGACAAAAATTGTTTCAGACTCTTTGAAAAGAGCACAAAATGATCAATAAAAAATTACATTCATTACTAGTAATAGTTTTACTATTTGCTATTTGGGAATTTGCTTTTCATTTATTTGATTTAAAATGGTATTTACTCCCTCCGCCATCAATGATTTTCGTTTCAATAAGTAATAATGCATTTTTACTATTTCTTTCCCTACTTACTACATTAAAAATAGCAATTTTAGCTCTTGGATTGTCTGTTATAATTAGCTCAAGTTTTGCTATCATTTTTTATTTTTCTAAATTTATTGAAAAATCTATGACCCCTATTACTGTTATACTTCAGGTAACCCCCATTATAGCTATCGCTCCTCTTATTTCGATTTGGGTTGATGACTCTGAGGTAGCTACTTTAATTTGTGCTTTTTTGGTTGCCTTCTTCCCATTACTTGCAAATACTATTGCAGGACTTAAAAGCACGGAAAAAAACCATTTAGAATTAGTCAGACTTTATGGAGCAAGTAAAATACAAATTCTCAGATATGTTGTAATTCCTAACGCTTCGCCTTACTTTTTATCCGGCTTGAAGATAAGCAGCGGTCTTGCACTTATTGGTGCTATTGTTGGAGAATTTGTAATTGGACCCATTTCTGGACATAGTGGACTGGCTTATCGTATTATAGAGTCAGGTTATCAGTTAGATATTCCAAAAATGTTTGGGGCTGTCTTTTTAATTTCTTTATCAGGAATTATATTATTTAATATTGTGAGGTTAATCAGTTATTTAGTTTTAAGAAAATGGCACTCTAGTTATCAACAGATAGATTAACCAATATCTAAGCTTGGACAATTATCTTTTAAAGCATTATAAACATTGATATTCGACTCTTCTAGATAAGAAGGAGTTTTGTTTCTTTCAAAATAGATCTGATATCCTTCCTCTACTGTTTCACAAGCTGATTGCGTATATGTTGGAATTGTTAGAACTAAAATAGGAAAGAGACAAAAACAAAAACCACAGATAATTAACAGTAAATCAATTTTTGATATTCCTTCGTTTAGTTTTAATACTTTTTTCATAGATCAAATATACAATTCTTGATGATAATATTCAATTGCTCTTTGCTCATCTCAGTTGAATATAATTTCATGTTAGTTTAATATAATCACGTATTGGAGTTAAAATAATTATGAAAAATTTTATGGAATTAATCAATAAAGCAAACGAAGAAATTGATACTATTACCGCAGAAGAGCTTGCAAAAGAAATGAATCAAGATGATGTTGTGATTGTTGATGTGCAATCAAAAGAGGCTATAGATGAAGCTGGTATGATACCCGGCGCTATTCATGCTGAAAGAGGAATGCTAGAGTTTTTTGCTGATCAAAGTGAAGAAAATTCTCTTAAGAAAAAAGAGCTAGATCCAAATAAAAAAATTATAGTTTATTGTGGTGTGGGCGGGCAAGGTGCATTATCAGCCAAAACACTCAAGGATATGGGATTTAAAAATGTTTCCAACTTACAGGGTGGCGTGAAAGCTTGGACGGCTTCAGGTCAAAAAACTACTAAAGTCAAAGAAGTAAAGACAGGAGAGACTGTTACTGGAAAAATCTAATTCCTCTCTTTATCTAAAAGTCCCCAAATACTGTCTTCTAATATTATCCAACCTGATTTAATTTTATCATTATGGCTAAATTCAACTTTAGCCATTTTGCCTTTGATTGTAATTAAAGTAATAATTTTTGGTGAAAGAATTTTTGCTTTAACTTTAGTTCTTAATGATCCTTCTTGATAAGAGTTAAATAAATAGAGATTTGTATTTTCTCTTAATAGTAGCCTTCTTTTTTGAGATAGTTGATTGTGGTAAATCCATCCTGTAATACCGTTAAAAAGTTCGACCTGATACCATTCAACTATATTGCCACCCGCATTATAATCTCTAATAACTTTTACGGGCATTCCTTTTTCTGTTAAAACAAACTTAATTGTTTTTAAATGTGGATCATCTTTTTCAGGGTAGTGTCTTAAATTCACCTCATTATATTTCAGGGAATTAAAAATAGGAAAGCTTTCACATAATGACAGGGTGGGGATCAAAAGAAAAACTAGGATTAATTTCATATATTTAATAAATACTAGTTGGTTTAAATTATTATTAAACCAAGAATAGTGATTCTATAATATGAATAAATATAGCTTTATTGAACTAAATCAAAACGATCGAGATTCATGACCTTGTTCCATGCTTTAACAAAATCATTTTTAAACTTTTGAGATGAGTCGTCTTGCGCATAAACTTCAGCTAGAGCTCTCAATTGAGAATTAGATCCAAACACAATATCGGTTCGTGATGCTCTTCTCACTTTTGCATTAGTTTTTCTATCTAGAGCTTGATAACTATTGCTTCCAGTAGGCTCCCACTTAACGTCCATATCAAGTAATTTAACAAAGAACTCATTGGTTAATTTTTCTGATGTATTTGTGAAAATACCTCTATCATCAACACTTATTCCTATCGATCTTAATCCACCGTAAAGAACAGTCATTTCTGAAGCTGTTAAATTAAGCAATTGAGCCTTATCAATCATTAACTCTTCAGGGGTAACCATAAAGTTTTTCTTTAAATAGTTTCTGAAACCATCTGCTTGTGGTTCGAGAACTGCAAAAGACTCGATATCAGTTTGATCCTGAGTTGAATCACCTCTACCCGGATTAAAAGCAATTGATAACCCTGTGATTTTTTCAACAGCAACATTGCCAGCTAGAATAATGATATCGGCGACAGAAACTCCAGTATCTGATGAAATAGCTTCATAAACTTTAATCACTTTTGATAACTGATCAGGTTTATTTACTTCCCAATTTTTTTGAGGTTCAAGTCTAATACGTGCTCCATTAGCCCCACCTCTATTATCGGATTTTCTAAATGTTGATGCACTAGCCCAAGCTGTCTCAATCATTTCCTGAATAGTTAAATTACTATCTGTAATTTTCTTCTTAACATCTTCAATATTATAATCATTTTTACCAGGCTTAACTGGATCTTGCCAAATAAGCTCCTCTTGAGGAATTTCCGGTCCAATATAACGAGTGCTTGGTCCCATATCACGATGAAGAAGCTTAAACCATGCTCTTGCAAATGCGTCTTGAAATTCTTCATGATTTTTATGAAAGTGTTCAGAAACTTTTCGATATTCTGGGTCAACTTTCATAGCCATATCTGCTGTAGTCATCATGGTTGGAACTTTAATGGAAGCATCGTCTACCTCTGGAGCTAAATGTTCTTCTTTGGCATTTACAGCATGCCATATGTGAGCACCTGCAGGACTTTTTGTGAGTTCCCATTCATAATTTAAAAGTAAGTCAAAATAGCCATTATCCCATTGTATAGGATTGGCAGTCCAAGCACCCTCAATACCACTTGAAATTGTATCTCTTCCCATTCCTGATCCAAATTTACTTGTCCACCCAAATCCCATTTCTTCTAATTGTGCACCTTCAGGCTCTGGTCCTTTATAATCTTCACTAGCAGCGCCATGAGATTTACCAAACGTATGACCGCCAGCTGTAAGAGCAACAGTCTCATAATCATTCATGGCCATTCTTCCAAAAGTTTCGCGAATATCTCTAGCGCTAGCTAAAGGATCGGGATTACCATCTGGACCTTGAGGATTAACATAGATTAAACCCATTTGTACCGCAGCTAATGGGTATTCCAATTCACGATCGCCAGTGTAACGCTCGTTGGCTAACCATTCTTTTTCTTTACCCCAATAAATATCTTCTTCTGGAGACCAGATGTCTTCTCTACCACCACTAAAACCAAAAGTTTTACCCCCCATGGATTCAATAGCAACATTACCAGTAAGTATTACTAAGTCAGCCCAACTAATTTTATTGCCATACTTTTGTTTTATTGGCCATAATAATCGCCTAGCTTTATCTAAATTCACATTATCAGGCCAACTGTTAGTTGGCGCAAAACGTTGAGAGCCAGTTCCACCACCACCTCTACCGTCACCCGTTCTATAAGTTCCTGCAGCGTGCCAGGTCATTCTTATAAAAAAAGGTCCATAGTGTCCGTAATCAGCAGGCCACCAATCCTGTGAATCGGTCATGAGATCAGTAAGGTCTTTTTTGAGAGCTTGGTAATCTAATTTTTTAAATTCTTCTCTATAATTAAAACCCTCAGGCATAGGACTAGTTTTTTGATCGTGTTGATGGAGTATGTTTAAATTTAGCTGATTAGGCCACCAATCAAGATTAGTTTTACCTCTATCTTTACCATTGGTTGTTGATCCGTGCATGACGGGACATTTACTAATATCGCTCATTAAATACTCCTCTTATTATTCATAAATTGAATTTAAATTCATTTTAATTCTAAAAATCATATAATCCATAAAAAAAATCAAATTAAATTTTCTTTTTGTCTCACCATAAATGACACTCAGATTGTAAAAAAGATTATGAATTAATTTATTGATTCGATTGCTTTTTTAGTGACATCAAACATTTGATCAATTTGACTATTTTCAACAATCAGAGGAGGGGAAAAGGCGATAGTATCTCCATTTGCTCTGATCATAACACCTAGATCCCAAGCTTTTTTCATTGTCTCGAAACCTCTAGCACCAATAGCACCATCTTTAGCTTGTATTTCCACTGCAGCAATCAAACCCATATTTCGAATATCAATAACATTCTTTGTGCCTTTTAAAGAGTGAGCGGCTTCCTGCATATGTTTGGCACTTTCTACTGCGCGTTCAAACAGACCCTCTTCTTTATAAATATCTAACGAAGCTAGAGCTGCCGCACAAGCCACAGGATGACCTGAGTAGGTATAGCCATGAAATAGCTCAATAGGAGCATCTGCGTTATCTAACATAGACTCGTAAATATGATCTTGTACAACTGTAGCGCCCATTGGTATAACAGCATTTGTTAGAGCTTTAGCGCAACAAATAATATCAGGAGTAACATCAAAAAATTCTGAAGCAGTTGGCGTTCCCATCCTTCCAAATGCAGATATAACTTCATCAAAAATTAATAAAATATCGTGCTTAGTACAAAGTTCTCTTAATTTTTTTAGATACCCTTTTGGCGGAGGTAATACGCCTGTTGATCCTGCAATAGGCTCAACAATAACAGCTGCAATTGTTGAGGCATCATGAAGCTGTACAATTCGTTCAAGGTCATCAGCAAGATCAGCGCCGTGTTCAGGAAGACCCTTGGTAAAAGAATTTAATTCAGGATTATGAGTATGTCTTAAGTGATCAACTCCACTTAATAAACTTCCAAAGTACATTCTATTCTTCACCATGCCTCCAACAGAAATTCCTCCAAAGCCAACACCATGATATCCTCTTTCCCTTCCAATTAATCTCGTCTTAGAAGCTTTACCTCTTGCTCTTTGATAAGCTAGGGCAATCTTTAATGCAGAGTCTACCGCTTCTGAACCAGAATTAGAAAAAAAGACGTGGTTCATTTTTTCAGGAAACATTTCAGCTAATCGATTAGCTAGTTCAAATTGTTTTGGGTGTCCGAATTGAAAGGGTGGTGAGTAATCTAATTCTCCGATTTGATTATAAACGGCATCTTGAATTTTTTTTCTACCATGGCCAGCATTAACACACCATAAACCTGCTGTTGCATCTAGAATATCTCTACCATCATCACTGATAAAATGCATATCCTTTGCACCAACAATAATTCTAGGGTCTTTCTTAAAACTTTTATTTGGTGTAAAAGGCATCCACAAAGATTCAAGATTATTAGGTTTCATATTTTATTCCTTTTAAAAAGTACTAATTTTTTTTCTTATCTTTCTTTTCTTTTCTCTTTTCTTTCATACTTTTCGCAGCAGGTTTCTTAGCTTCTTTCTTCTTATCTAAATTTTTTCCCATATCAATAATTCAACCTTTCAATTAATGGATAAATCCTATTCTTCATTTTAAGAGATTCAATCATTAATATGAAACTAAATTTCATGTTATTTTATGAATTTAATTATATTTTTTCGACTAAATTGAGAAAATTATCATATTCTTTTTCGTCAATCCCAACAGTAATTTTAGGATCATCAAATTTCTTTTCCTCAACATCTTTGATATATTCTTTAAAAGCATTAACTCTCTCATTGTGTAAACGTTCATATTCCTGCTTAAAATTTCTATAAACTCTGGCGTGTCTAGGCATATGTCCGTTTGTATAACCTAAAACATCTTGGGAAAATAAATATTGTCCATCACAAGTAGAACCACTTCCCATCGATATCGTGAGTAACTTTACTTTTTTTGTTACGATTTCAGCAACTTGAGGTGGAACAACTTCTACTTCTAAACCTATTGCTCCGGCATCATCTAATTCCATTGCATGCCTTACAACACCTATTGCTTCTTCTGCTGTTTTACCGATGGCTCTATAGCCTCCAATCCAGGTATTATTCCCCGGCACTAATCCAACATGACTTATTACAGGAACATTTTCTTGTCTTAAATCTTTTATTAATTGAGCACTATTATTTGTATAAAAAGAATCACACCCAATTGTCATTAACTTATAGGCTGCTTGGATTGCTTCTGTGGAACTTGCGAATGATCTCTCTGGAGCTGCACTCATCAAATGTGTGTTTGGAGCCGCGTCTCTAATTCTCTTAACGTCATCAAGAGTACCGTGAATTCCATGCCAAGGCATTCCATAGGCGGTAACTATCATGTCCATCCCCGCCTCCTCAGCAGCAGCAGCTTCCTCTACGCTATTCACATAAACTTCATGTATTTGTTTTTTACCTTTTAATTTTAATAATTCATATACAGTTAATTTTTTTTTTGTCATATTTTATCCTATAAGTTTAATTAATTCGTTAACGGTTGTGTCATCTTTGCTCATGTCGCAAACTTTTTCACCTCTTGCCATTCCAATAATTCTATCTGCAATTTCGTGAATATGGTAGAGATTGTGACTTATAAAAATACTACTTATCCCCATACTTGAAAGACTTTTTACATATTCCAAAACTTTTAATGTCTCCTTTACAGATAAGTGATTTGTAGGCTCATCTAAAATTAACATTTTTGACTTAAAATACATGGATCTTGCTATTGAAACTCCCTGTCTTTCTCCACCGGATAGCTCCTTAACGGGTATATGAGGAGAGCGTAAATCTAAACCTACTTCATTAATAGCTTGCATAGATTCCTCATTCATTTTTTTTTCATCAAGAATACCCAAAGAGTTTAACCCAAATTTCTTAGGTTCCCTGCCAATAAAAACATTTCTAGCAATAGACATTTCTTGGAACATTGTATTGTATTGATGAATTGTCTCGATCCCCAAATCCATTGCAGTTTTTGGTTTACTAATATTAACTTTATTTCCTTCAAAAAATATTTCTCCATTATCCAAATTGTGTACTCCACAAATGATCTTAATTAATGTTGATTTACCTGCACCATTATCTCCAATTAAACCAATTACTTCTCCTTTGTTAATAGTGAGGTCGATATTTTTTAATGCATGCAAATTTCCATACCATTTATTTAATTGAGAGCATTTTAATAATTCTATGTTTGAACTATTTGTCATCTTTCAGCCTTATTTTATCTGCTGTGTTTTTAGTCACTGTGTTTAAAATTACAGCTATAACAATTAAGGCACCAACAGCAAACTTAAACCAATTCCCATCTACTCGAGATAGTATTAATATGTTGTCTATAATTGAAAGGAGTAAAGTTCCAATCAAAGCGCCAAATGCAGAACCTATTCCTCCCATTAAAGAAGCACCTCCTACTACAGCAGAAGCTATCGCTTGGAGCTCTAAACCCTGACCAAGACTTGTAATAACAGATTTAATTCTAAAAGATTGAATAATTCCAGCAAAGCCAGCTAGTACAGAACACAAAACAAAACAAGTTGCCTTAACTTTAAAAGTATTAATTCCTAAATCTTGAGCTGCTTTTGGATTTTCCCCAGTCGCAAAAATCCAATTTCCAAAATTTGTTTTTTTTAAAACATAATTGCAAACTATAGCTATCCCAATTAACCAAAATATAGATACTCGGAACATATCAACTCTACCAACTAGCCAATCTGTTGGTAGGTCTTTTGGGACACTAGGTGGAAATCCTCCACTTATCACAACAGCTATGCTTCTTGCCATAAAAAGCATTCCTAGTGTTGCAATAAAAGAAGGTATCTTAAATTTTATTGTAACAACCGCATTTATAAAACCAATAGAAGCTGCTGCTAAAAGACCTAATAGGATAGCTGCTATATAATGTAACTCATGGTCAGATATTAATATCATGGTTACTATGGGCGAAACTGCAAAAACAGAACCTACTGATAAATCAAATTCACCTGAAATCATTAGGATTGTTATTCCTAATGCCACTAGAGCTAACTCAGGATAGGTTGATAGAATAACCATGAAATTTCGTGAGTTTAAGAATCGGTCATTTGAAAAAGTAAACAGGATTAAAAGAAATAAGAAAATTGCAAGAGCACTGAATTCAGGCCTAGATAATAATGATTTAATTTTGTTTTTATTTATCATTTTTAATTAAGTGGCCACCCACTTAGGAATGTTTAATGGCCACTTATCAGATTTAAGTATTTATTATTACCTTACGCCCATTTCGATATATTTACGAACTACAGAGACGTCTGAAGGATAAACAAAAGCTTTACCAGTGTTTACATCCCAAGCACTCAATCCAAACTCTTTCATTAAATACATTTGAAGAATAGGCAAGTATCCTTGAAGGTATGGTTGTTGATCGATAGTTAAATGAACATAACCTTCGTCCATTTCATCCATTACGATGTCTACTAGATCGAACATACCCATTAAAAATTCATTAGGCTTGTAACCAAGATCTCTCAAACAGTTACCAGCTCCTGCGCCCCAAAATCCAGCATCAAAATAAGCAGTTGTCTCAGGATGTCCTTGAACATACGCACAAATTCTTTGACCAGTTACACTAGTATCTAATCCTGAATCAATTGTATCCCACGTTACTTTTTTATTTGGATTAGCGGCTTTATATTCTTCCATAAATTTTCTTACACCACCAATTCTTGCTTCAGCCCAACTTTGACCTGGAGCTGACAAACCTAAAAGTACGTGCGTGTCTCCATCAGGAAACTGCTTTGATAACTCTTTACCTAGCTCATAACCAGCTTGAAATAAGTCCTGGCCTACAAAAGCTAATCTTGCATTTCCTGCAGCGCCCTCAGAGTCATCTACGTTTGTTGTGATAACAGGAATACCCGCATCTACAGCTTTTTGAACAGCTTCATCAAACATATTATCTTCAACGATTACTAAAGAAATACCATCAATACCTTGTTCAACTAATGCTTCTAAATTTGTTAGCTGCATTTGTAAGTTTCCATTTTCTTGATTGAAAACCAATTGACAATCTACATCTAGAGTTTCACATGCATCGTCCATGCCTCTTTTGATTCCTTGCCAGAATGTATTACTTGTATCCACTTGAGTAAGTACACTAAATTTATATTTAGCATTTGCCGGCAAAGACATCAGCATCATAGAAATAAAGATTGCACTAATTTTTAATAACTTCATTTTTTTTATTCCTCCCAAAAATGTTTTAACATCTCCCATATTATTAAAAAATACCTAAGGTTAATATATTTTTTTGGTAAAAATACTAACAGGTATGATAAACATACTTATAAGTAATATATTATTTTATGCTGTAGGTATGGTTGGGATCAAAGGCTTGTTTTATAAGAAATGGAAGAACAGATTTCCAAAATGCAAATAGAGATGGATGTGCTTTTGGAATTTGATCTTTTATTAATTCATGGACTTTTGGTAAATTGTAAGATGGGACAGTTGGAAATAAGTGATGTTCTAGATGGTATTCCATATGATAATATAAAAAACTTAAAATTGGATTTAACCTTATGTTATGGGTAGATAATCTATGATCTTTAACATCAAAAGGAACAGCTAAGTGCTGGGTAATATTTACAATTTGATTTAATGGCGCTCCAACATAATTTGGAAGTATAAATAAAAAAATTGGCAGCCAACTTTCAATTATAAATGAAAAACCAATAATACTTGTCCATATAAAGACAAAAAATCTTGAATTCCAAATAATTTTATTTTTATCTTCTGCAGGAGCATTTTGCTCAACTACTTTTGTTAAGTTTCCAAATGCATGTTTGAATATTTCAGCTTGAAGAGTTTTATGAGGATATAAAAGTTGACCAAAAGGAATAAATTGACAAAAAAATTGTATTAGATCAGTGGGTCTCTCAACTTGAATTTCAAAATCATAATCATCATGCGTTTGTAGTGTGTGGCTATGATGAAATGTATGACTCCACCTCCATCTTATAGGTTCAAAATTTCCCATAAAAGAGCTGATATAATAAAAAATATCATTTGTTAGTCTCGATTTAAATGCTGTTCTGTGTAAAGTCTCATGCCAGTTTGAAGGGCTATAGGCCCAAATTGTTGAATACATAAAAATCCAAAGAGCAAACCACGGCGAGCCCCAAGATATCACTGCCAAATAGCCAAAAAATATTAGTGCTGTAAAATAAATTAAAAAATGTTTTGCTCCTGCCCAGTTGCTTCTTCTCGATAATTCCTTGAGAGTTTTCCGATCTATTTCAGGTTTAAACCAAGTGTCATCTGCCAACATTACTCTACGCCCTTTCTATAGCTCCAGTTATTAAAGCAGTCACTTCTTCTGGAGAACTGTTACTAGCTTTCTTATTTGCAACAAGTTGACCTCTTCTTAAAACAGCTATCCTATCACTTACTGCAAAAACATCTGGCATTCTATGACTGATAATAACAACTGCAACTCCTTGTTTTTTGAGTTGTTTTATTAGCTCCAATACTTCAGCTACTTGCCTTACACTGATTGCCGCTGTTGGTTCATCTAACAATACTACTTTAGCTTTAGATAATTTTGTCCTCCCAATAGCTACAGCTTGTCTTTGACCTCCAGACATCATTCTCACTTCTTCTTCAGGCAGTGTTTCAGATTTTAATTCCTTAAATATATTTTTTGCCCTTTGAAACATTTTAGAGAAATTTAGGATAGATACAAATCCTATGTTTCTTGTGATTTCTCTTGTTAAAAAAATATTGGATGCAGCAGTTAAATTATCACATAGTGCAAGATCTTGATAGACAACTTCAATACCTTTATCTCTGGCATCCATGGGTTTTGAAAATTCAACGTTTTGATTTTCAAAACTAATTGCACCAGATGATTGTTTAAAATTACCAGCTATAATTTTTATTAATGTTGATTTCCCTGCACCATTATCACCCATTAGCCCTAAAACTTCACCGGCCTCCAAAGAAAGGTTAACATTATCCAAGGCTTGAATGGCGCCAAAACTTTTAGATATATTCTCTAATTTTAATACAGTCATTCTTCTTCTTTATTTCCTGAATTTTTTTTAAAAGTTACATTGGAATTTATAACCACGGCTAAAAAAATAATAATTCCTTTAACGACTTTATTCAGATCAGGATCAATACCCCAATGTATAAGACCATTACTAATCATGGCTATAAAAAGAACTCCTAATAAAGTTCCCGTCATAGTTCCTATTGCTCCTCCTAATGCGGTTCCGCCAACAACAACAGCAGCTATAACATCAAATTCCATTCCTTCACCAACAGTTGAGTTTCCAGATGATACTCTGGCCACAAAAAGTATTCCCACTAAAGCAGAAAATAAGCCAGTGGTCATAAGAGTTATAATTTTTATTCTATCAACATTTAAGCCAATACTTCTTGCAGCTTTAGGATTACCACCAACAGCATAAATATTTGTTCCTAAAACAGTATATTTACTTATGAACCAAAAAATCAGAAAAACTATTAGCATAATCCAAGTGACGGTCGGTAGTCCTAATACATCACCACCAAAAAAATACCTAAAAGGCTTATTGCTTATAGCTATAGGTCTTCCTTCAGTAATAAAAAGCGAGTAACCTCTCAGAGCACTCCATAGAGCAAGGGTTGTGATAAAAGTGGGTATCATTAGTTTGGTTCTTGCCATTCCCACAAAGTAACCAAGAAATAAACCCCAAAATAATACAATTATTGCAGCAAAGGTATAATTAAACTCAAACCATTTAATTAAGATTACAAAAAATACACCTGACCAAGCAACCGAAGGACCGACGCTAATATCTATTTCTCTTGTAATCAAAACAAAGGTCATTGGAAACGCAACCAGACCAACATAGGAAGCACTTCTTAATATGCTCATAAAATTTCTTTGTGTAAAAAAGTTTTCTGTTGAAAAACTAAATATTAATAAAACAGAAATCAGTGCTATTAGAAGACCTATTTCATGAAGATTATTAACTTTTATTTTGGATTTGTTTTTCATATTTTTAATTAACTAAGCACTTATTTGATAAATAAGAATAGGGGCATTATTTCAACAATACCCCTATTAAAAAATAAAATCTAACGTTCAGATATCCACTTATCAATAGCTAAACGATCAACAGTTGTGAAGACTTTTGTTGGAGTTAATTGAACGTACTCTCCAATTTTTTCTCCTTTGATTGCTTTAAGAGCAGCATTCATAGCGCCTGCACCCATCTCTCTTGGAAATTGTGAGTTAAGAGCTAATAAGATCTCTCCGTCAGCAACAAAGTTCATTAATTCTTCAGTCGCATCTGTTCCCATCACATATGTTTTTCCAACTTGACCAGAAGCTAGCACTGCATTTACCGCACCAATAGTTCCACCTTCATTCGCTGCATACATCAAATTGATTTCAGGATTAGCTATAAGCATATCAGTACCAACTTGTGTTGCCTTATCATTAGCAAATGCTTCTTGATTATTCACAACTTCAAAACTTGCACCTGTAGATTTAATACCGTCTAGAAAGCCATCTTCTCTTTCCTGACAAGCTTCATATCTATTACAATTATGAATTCCTATTTTTAAATCAATACCAGCTTTGATTGCCCAATTACCAGCTATAACTCCAACAGGATAACCAAGTTCTCTTTGACTTGTAGTAACTAAAGCATAAGCAAGTCTTTTTGCATCTTCATCATTTAAGCATGTGTTATAGCAAACAACTGGAATTCCAGCTTCTGCTAATCTTTCCACTGCCGCCACAGAAGAGTCTGTAGAAACTGGAGACATAATCACCACTTCAACACCAGTCGCAATTAAAGTATCAATAAATTCTGATTCTTTAGCGACATCACTTTGTGAGTTAGCTCCCGTTAGATCAATGCCTTCAGCTGCACCCGCAGCTTCAATGCCGACTTTAATTTCTCCAAAAAAACCAGCTGTATCTAAATATAAAGCGCCAACTTTTATCTTAGCTGATGCGGATGATACAGAGAGTATAAATGTAGAAATTAATATCAATAATATTTTTTTCATTTTTAATTATTCCTCCATGAAAGTGTTATTTAAATATGAATTATATTAAAGTTTCTATTTATAAACAAATTTTATTTCCATTTCTTTGAAAATTATTGAATTTAGCAAGTTTTGTTATTTTTTTGAATGCACTTATAATTCTGAAAATTGATCTATTAAATAACTAACTAATAAAGTATGATAAACATACTTTATAAGAATTTTTTATTTATAACATATTTTTTATGGATTATTTTGATCTATCAACTAAAATAAACGTAAAAAAAATATGTCTGTAATAATTGATGAAAATGTTTCTGCTAGTTTAGATGAAAAACTAGGTGCCAATGTTTGGTGGAAGCCAGACATTGACAAAAAAACTCTCAAATCTCTTTGTGTTAAAAGATCCAGCCCTGGTGCTTTGTATGTAAGTTTGTATTTTATTGCTCTTATTACGATGGGATACTTGGCTTTTATCACATGGGGATCTTATTGGAGTATTTTATTCTTTTGGCTTTACGGAACAATATACGCGTTTAGCGGTGCCTATGATCATGAAGCAAGACACAGAACATTATTTAAGCAAAGAGGCCTCAACGATTTTTTTGGCTATATTTTTTCATTTATGACAAATTTCGAACCAGTAAGATGGAGGTGGACTCATACGCTTCATCATAGTTACACACTCCACACAACAGAACCCCTAGATTTTGAAATTCAAGTAGATCGACCGAGTAAACTATTTAAATTTTTTGTAAGTTTTATTCCTTTTGGACCTTTATTGTGGATACATCAGTCCTATTTAGCTGAAACGTTAAAAAACTCATTGGGAATTATCACTCCAGTTATAGATCAATGTGTACCAAAAGAGCATCAATGGAAAGTAATCTTATCCTCTAGAATTCACATGGGTATTTGGGTAAGTATAATTGGAATTTCAATCTATTTAAATTCTATACTTCCTGTTTTATATTTTCTTCTACCAACGTTCTATGGAAATACTTTTTTTGCCTTGTGTGGATTAACACAGCATGCAGGACTACCTTTTAATGTTAAAGATCATCGTGTAAATACGAGAACTATTATATTAAATCCAATCTTAAGCTGGCTTTATGTTAAGCTCGAATATCATCAAGAACATCATATGTTCCCAATGGTGCCTTGGTATAATCTTCCAAAATTACATAACTTAATTAAGGATCAAATGCCTAAGCCCAACAATGGTCTAATTAGTGCCTACAAGGATATTGTGCCAGCAATTATCAAGCAAGCTTTTGACCCTAAATATGAGCCACCAAGTAGGCTAACAGAAATTTCTTAAAATTTTTTCATTCTTCATCAGAATATATAAGTTTTAAAGAATTAGAATTAATGAATGAAGACATAGAAAATATTGTCATATTAGGTGGAGGGCAATCTGCCTCCTATGCTGCTCAAGAAATAAGAAAATTTAATAATAAATCAAATGTTTCTATTATTAGTAACGAGGAGTATCTGCCTTATGAAAGACCACCCCTTTCAAAAGACTGCCTAATAGATAAAATGCAATTCGACGATTGTTCCTTTTTTCAAAAAGAATTTTATGAAAAGAATAATATAAAAATATTTCATGAGGAAGCTGCTCAAGAATTAGATTTTAAATCTCAGAGAGTTCAAACTAGCAAAAGAAAAAATGTACCTTTTGATAAGCTTTTAATTGCATTAGGAAGTAGTAACAAAAAATTTGTTAAAAAAGGGGTTAATACAGAAAATTTTTTTTATCTTAGAGACATTAATGAAAGTAAGAAAATCAAAGAAAAAATGCTTACTTCTAATAATATATTAATTATTGGAGG